>JAANMY010000714.1_pt1 | contig 43928 bp, 37 predicted proteins | sample 7279691 | NCBI WGS metagenome assembly JAANMY01 (sample SAMN14094543, study PRJNA606508) | bioreactor metagenome | isolation source: A lab-scale SPAN reactor treating ammonium-rich wastewater day 388 | place: Ireland: Galway | collected 2018-02-07 | reverse complement strand
AAGCCGACTCACACCGATACACTGCCTTGACCTTCACCAAGTCGCTTTGTATCGTTTGAACCCAGAACAACCCCGCCCGGAGAGAGACGAATGAGCCACCCACTTCTTGAAAAGCACCGCGACACCCTCAACGGCGCGCTGAACGCGATCGCGACGCGCGGCTACTGGACGCCTTTCCCCGAGATGCCCAGCCCCAAGCTCTACGGTGAGACCGCGCCCGATGACGGCAAGCGTGCTTTCGAAGCGCACCTGGGCAAGCAGTTCGAGCTCGGCCAACCCGGGCAGACCGGCTGGCACGGCGGTGAAACCTCGCCCTACGGCGTCGCGCTCGACGTCAGCTACCCGGTGTGTGACCCGGATGCGCTGATCGCCGCCGGGCTCGAGGCCATGAAGGGCTGGCAGGCGGTGGGCGCGGACGGCCGCACCGGCATCTGCCTCGAGATCCTCACCCGCCTCAACAAGCAGAGTTTCGAGCTCGGCCACGCGGTGATGATGACCACCGGCCAGGGCTGGATGATGGCCTTCCAGGCCGGCGCCCCCCACGCCCAGGACCGCGGCCTCGAGGCCGTCGCCTACGCCTGGCGCGAACAGAGCTTCGTCCCGGCCGAGACCACCTGGGAGAAGCCGCAGGGCAAGAACCCGGCGCTGGTGATGAAGAAGCACTTCCAGATCGTCGGCCGCGGCGTCGGCCTGGTGATCGGCTGCGGCACCTTCCCGACCTGGAACACCTACCCCGGCCTCTTCGCCGCGCTCGCCACCGGCAACGCAGTGATCGTCAAGCCGCACAGCAACGCCATCCTGCCGGCGGCGATCACCGTGCGCACCATCCGCGCCGTGCTCGCCGAGAACGGCATCGACCCCAACCTGGTCTCGCTGTGCGTCGCCACCAAGCGCACCGTGACCCAGGCGCTCGCCACCCATCCGGCGGTCAAGTCGATCGACTTCACCGGCAGCAACGTCTTCGGCCAATGGCTGATCGACAACTGCCGCCAGGCCCAGGTGTATGCCGAGCTCGCCGGTGTAAACAACATCGTCATCGACTCCACCGACGCCTACAAGGCGATGCTCGGCAACCTCGCGTTCACGCTGTCGCTGTACTCCGGCCAGATGTGCACCACCTCGCAGGCGATCTTCGTGCCCGCCGGCGGCATCGACACCGATGACGGCCACAAGAGCTACGACGAGTTCTGCGCCGACCTCGCCCGCGCGATCGAGCGCTTCCTGTCCAAGCCCGAAGTCGCCCACGCCGTGCTCGGCGCGATCCAGTCCGCCGACACCGCCGAGCGCATCGACATCGCCAACAGCGGCGCGCTGGGCAAGGTCGTGCTGGCCTCGACCACTCTGCAGAACCCGGAATTCCCGGGCGCCAAGGTGCGCACCCCGGTGCTGCTCACCTGCGACGCCAGCGACGAGAAGGCCTACATGGAAGAGCGCTTCGGCCCGATCAGCTTCATTGTCAAGGTCGCCGACACAGCCGCCGGCATCGCGCTCTCCGAGCGTGTGGTCAGCACCCACGGCGCGCTCACCGTCGGTCTGTACTCGACGAAGCAGGACGTCATCGACGCCATGACCGAAGCCACCTGGCGCAGCAAGGTCGCGCTGTCGATCAACCTCACCGGCGCCATCTTCGTGAACCAGTCGGCAGCGTTCTCCGACTACCACGGCACCGGCGGCAACCCGGCAGCCAACGCCTCGTACTCCGACTCCGCCTTCGTCGCCAACCGCTTCCGGGTCGTCCAGCGCCGCTACCACGTTTGAACCCGTGCATCGTTCCGCAGCGCCCGCCCGGCCCTGCGCTGCGCGCCATACCTGCGTACGGCCGCGCTTCCCGGGCCGGCCTTGACGGGCTCGCCACGATCCATGCACGCGTTCAGGAGATTTGAATGAAGTTCGAGAACATCCTTTTCGAGATCACCGACGGCGTCGCCCGTCTGACGCTGAACCGCCCCGACAAGCTCAACAGCTTCACCGGCGACATGCACGCCGAGTTGCGTGACGCGCTCGATCGCGTGCAGGCCGACAAGGCCGCGCGCGTGCTGGTGCTGACCGGCGCCGGCCGCGCCTTCTGCGCCGGCCAGGACCTGGCCGACCCCGACATGGCTGCCACGGACGGCAAGATGCCCGACATCGGCAACGTCGTCGAAAAGAACTACAAGCCGCTGGTGCTGCGCCTGCAGAACCTGCGCGTGCCCACCATCGCGGCAGTCAATGGCATCGCCGCCGGCGCCGGCGCGAGCGTGGCGCTGGCCTGCGACCTGGTGGTGGCGACGAAGTCGGCCTCCTTCCTGCAGGCCTTCAGCAAGATCGGCCTGGTGCCCGACACCGGCGGCACCTGGTTCCTGCCGCAGCGCGTCGGCATGGCGCGCGCGATGGGGCTGGCGATGCTGGCCGACAAGCTGCCCGCCGAGAAGGCCGCCGACTGGGGCCTGATCTGGGCCGCGTACGAGGACGCCGAATTCGCCGCCAAGGTGGATGCGCTCGCCGCACAGCTCGCCACCATGCCGACCAAGGCGCTGGTGCGCACCCGCCAGGCGATGCACGCCGCGCCCGGCCACACCCTCGAGCAGCAGCTCTCCTTCGAAGGCGGCTTCATGCGCGAGCTGGGCTGGAGCCCGGACTACGCTGAAGGCGTCGCCGCCTTCATGGAAAAGCGCGCACCGAAGTTCACCGGGGAATGAGCGTGACGAACCCGCAAGCCCTCCCCGCCTCCGCCGTCATCGCCGTGGTCGGCACCGGCGCCATGGGTGCCGGCATCGCCCAGGTCGCGGCCGCCGCCGGCCACGTGGTCAAGCTGCTCGACAATCGCCCGGGCGCCGCCGCCAAGGCTATCGAAGGCATCCGCGCCCAGTTCGGCAAGCTCGCCGACAAGGGCAAGATGAGCGCCGACGCCGCACAGGCCGCCGGCGCACGCCTGGTCGCGGTCGAGCAACTGGCCGATCTGGCCGACGCCGCGCTGGTGACCGAGGCCATCGTCGAGAACCTCGAGGCCAAGCAGAAGCTCTACCGCGACCTCGAGGACATCGTCGGCGCCGACTGCGTCTTCGGCACCAACACCTCGTCGATCTCGGTGACCTCGATCGGTGCTGCGCTCAAGCGCCCCGAGCGCCTGGCCGGACTGCACTTCTTCAACCCGGCGCCGCTGATGAAGCTGGTCGAGATCGTCTCCGGCCTTGCCACCGACAAGACAGTCGCCGACACCCTGTTCGCCACCGCCGCCGCGTGGGGCAAGACGCCGGTGCATGCGCGCTCGACGCCGGGCTTCATCGTCAACCGCGTCGCCCGCCCCTACTACGCCGAGGCGCTGCGCATCCTCAACGAAGGCGGCGGCGACTGCGCCACGGTGGACGCGATCATGCGTGACGCCGGCGGCTTCCGCATGGGGCCGTTCGAGCTGATGGACATGATCGGCCACGACGTCAATTTCGCCGTGACCAGTTCAGTCTGGCGCGCCTTCTACAACGACCCGCGCTTCACCCCCTCGCTGATCCAGCAGGAGCTGGTCGACGCGGGCTTCTACGGCCGCAAGTCCGGCCGCGGCTTCTACGACTACCGCGAAGGCGCAGTTCGCCCCGAGCCGCAGGTCGCGGTGGCGCAGAACGCACCGAACGAGATCGTGCTGCACGGCCATTCGGCTGCCGTGCATGCGATCGCCGACCGCCTGTTCGAGCGCAACATCGCCCACACCTGGGGCGAGGCCAGCGATGGCCGCATCGCCGAAGTCGGCGGCGCAGTCATCTTCGTCACCGACGGGCGCACCGCCACCCAGCGTGCGGCGGAGACGTGCATCGACAACGTGGTGCTGATCGACCTCGCCCAGGATTACGCCACCGCCACCCGCATCGCGGTCGGTGCGTCGATCAACTGCTGGGCCCCGGCCCTGGGTGCGGCGATCGGCCTGCTTCAGGCCGCCGGCTTCGAGGTCTGCCGCCTCGGCGACACGCCGGGCCTGGCGGTGATGCGCACGGTCGCGATGCTGGCCAACGAGGCCGCCGACGCGGTGCACCAGGGCGTCTGCGATGCCTCCGCCGCAGATTCGGCGATGAAGCTGGGTGTGAACTACCCGCGCGGGCCGCTGGAATGGGCCGACCGTGTCGGCCTGCCGGCCATCTGCACCGTGCTTTCCAACCTCGCCCGCTTCTACGGCGAGGACCGCTACCGCGTCTCGCCGCTGATCCAGCAGCGCGTCTTTGCCGGAAAGAAGATCCATGACTGACAAGCACGCCATCTCAACCGATCCGCAGGCCCTGGCCGAGGCCGTCGCCGACGCGATGTGGTCGCGCGACCGCGCTGCCCAGGCGCTCGGCATGCGCATCGACAGCGTCGGCCCCGGCCGCGCGACGCTGAGCATGCCGGTGCGCGGCGACATGGTGAATGGCCACCACATCTGCCACGGCGGCCTCATCTTCAGCCTCGCCGACACCGCCTTCGCCTACGCCTGTAACGCCTACAACCGCAACACCGTGGCCTCGGGCTGCAACATCGACTTCGTCGCCCCGGGTCGCGAAGGCGACACCCTGCAGGCCGAGGCCGTCGAGCGCGCACTGTCCGGCCGTACCGGTGTCTATGACGTCACCGTGCGCGACAGCGCCGGCAGGACAGTCGCCCTGTTCCGTGGCAAGAGCTACCGCATATCCGGCGAGGTGATTGCCGGGCTCGCCGCAGAGAAGACCTGAAGCGGGCCTGAAGAACGGCCCCGCGCCCCCAGAGAGAGAAGGAGGAGAGAACACCATGCCCGTGAAGAGCCCCCGCCCCGGCGACCTCGACCCGATCGAGACCGCCAGCCGTGACGAGATCACCGCCCTGCAACTGCAGCGCCTGCAGTGGTCGGTGCGCCACACCTACGACAACGTCGCGCCCTACCGCAAGCGCTGCGAGGAAGCCGGCGTGCACCCCGACGACCTCAAGTCGCTCGCCGACCTCGCCAGGTTCCCCTTCATGACGAAGACGGACCTGCGCGACAACTACCCCTTCGGCCTCTTTGCCGTGCCGCGCGACAAGGTCGCCCGCCTGCACGCCTCGAGCGGCACCACCGGCAAGTCGGTGGTGGTGGGCTACACCCTGAACGACCTCGGCAACTGGGCCGACGTCGTCGCGCGCTCGCTGCGCGCCGCGGGCATTCGTGCCGGCGACATGGTGCACAACGCCTACGGCTACGGCATGTTCACCGGCGGCCTCGGCGCCCACTACGGTATCGAGCGCGCCGGCTGCACCGCGGTGCCGATGTCGGGCGGCCAGACCGAGAAGCAGGTCCAGCAGATCATGGACTTCCGTCCCGACGCGATCATGGTCACGCCGTCCTACTCGCTGGTGATCGCCGAGGAGTTCGAGCGCCTGAAGATCGCCCCGGAAGACATCTCGCTCAAGATCGGCGTCTTCGGTGCCGAGCCCTGGGGCGAAGGCATGCGCGCCGAGATCGAGCGCAAGCTCGGCATCGACGCCATCGACATCTACGGCCTCACCGAAGTGATGGGCCCGGGCGTGGCCTGCGAGTGCATCGAGACCAAGGACGGCCCGGTGATCTGGGAAGACCACTTCTACCCCGAGATCATCGACCCCGAGACCGGCGAGGTGCTGCCCGACGGCGAGGAAGGCGAGCTGGTGTTCACCTCGCTGACCAAGGAGGCCTTCCCCGTCATCCGCTACCGCACCCGCGACCTCACCCGCCTGCTGCCGCCGACCGCGCGTTCCTTCCGCCGCATCGGCAAGATCACCGGGCGCTCGGACGACATGCTGATCGTGCGCGGCGTGAACGTGTTCCCGACCCAGATCGAGGAGCAGATCATGCGCGACAAGCGCCTGTCGGGTAACTACCAGATCGTGCTGACGCGCGACGGCCACCTCGACAACGTCGAGGTGCGCGTCGAGGTGCAGCGCGAACTGTCGGGCAAGCTCAGCCGCACCGAGACCGAGAACATCGCCCGCGAGCTGCAGCACCACATCAAGACCATCATCGGCATCAGCACCAAGGTGAACGTGATGGAGTTCGAAGCAATCCCGCGCACGCTGACCGGCAAGGCTCGCCGCGTCATCGACCAGCGTCCGAAGCAACTGTAAGGAGCGCACGATGACTCAAGCCTCAACGACCCAAGCCTTCATCTGCGACGCCATCCGCACCCCGATCGGCCGCTATGGCGGAACTCTGGCTGCCGTGCGCGCCGACGACCTCGGCGCCGTGCCGCTCAAGGCGCTGATGACGCGCAATCCGCAGGTCGACTGGGCCGCCGTCGAAGACATCATCTACGGCTGCGCCAACCAGGCCGGCGAAGACAACCGCAACGTCGCGCGCATGTCGGGCCTGCTCGCCGGGCTGCCGATCGAGGTGCCCGGCACCACGGTGAACCGCCTGTGCGGCTCCGGCATGGACGCCATCGGCCTGGCCGCGCGCTCGATCAAGTCGGGCGAGACCGAGCTGATGATCGCCGGCGGTGTCGAGAGCATGTCGCGCGCGCCCTTCGTCATGGGCAAGGCCGAGTCGGCCTTCTCGCGCAGCGCGGCGATCTACGACACCACCATCGGCTGGCGCTTCCCCAACCCGATGATGAAGAAGCTCTACGACACGCACTCGATGCCGCAGACCGCGGACAACGTCGCTGCCGAGTTCGGCATCGCGCGTGCCGACCAGGACGCGTTCGCGCTGCGCTCGCAGCAGCGCTGGGCTGCCGCCCACGCCGCCGGGCGTTTCAAGGACGAGCTGGTGCCGGTGGAGATCCCGCGCAAGAAGGGCGACCCGATCGTGTTCGACACCGACGAGCATCCGCGCCCCGAGACCACGCTCGAGATGCTGGCCAAGCTCAAGGGCGTCAATGGCCCGGAGCTGAGCGTCACCGCCGGCAACGCCTCGGGCGTCAATGACGGCGCCTGCGCGCTGGTGCTGGCCTCCGAAGCCGCCGCCGCGAAGCATGGCCTGACCCCGCGTGCGCGCGTCGTCGCCATGGCCACCGCCGGGGTGCCGCCGCGCATCATGGGCTTCGGCCCCGCACCCGCGGTGCGCAAGGTGCTCGCCAAGGCCGGCCTCACGCTCGACCAGATGGACGTCATCGAGCTCAACGAAGCCTTCGCCGCACAGGCACTCGCCGTGGTCCGCGACCTCGGCCTGGCCGACGACGAAGCGCGGGTGAACCCCAATGGCGGCGCCATCGCCATGGGTCACCCGCTGGGCATGAGCGGCGCGCGCCTGGTCACCACCGCGGCCTACGAGCTGCAGCGGCGCAATGGTCGCTACGCGCTGTGCACGATGTGCATCGGCGTCGGCCAGGGCATCGCCATGATCATCGAGCGCGTCTGAGGCACGGGACAGCGACATGACATACGAAACCCTCGCCATTGAACGCCGCGGCGCGGTCGCCACCCTCTGGATGGACCGCCCGGAGGTGTTCAACGCCTTCAACGAGCAGCTGATCGCCGAGCTCGCCGCCGCCTGTGCCGAGCTCGACGCCGACGCCAGCGTGCGCGTGGTGGTGCTCGCCGGTCGCGGCAAGCACTTCTCCGCGGGCGCCGACCTCAACTGGATGCGCCGCGCCGCCGACAGCACCGAGGCCGAGAACCTCGCCGATTCGCGCAAGTTCGCCGCCATGCTGCGCGCGTTGTCGGGCATGTCGAAGCCGACCATCGCCCGCGTGCAGGGCGCCGCGCTCGGCGGCGGCACCGGGCTGGCGGCAGCCTGCGACATGGCGATCGCGGCCGACAATGCCAGCTTCGCGACCTCCGAGGTCAAGTTCGGCATCATCCCCGCGGTGATCAGCCCCTACGTGCTGCGCGCCATCGGCCCGCGCCACGCGCTACGTTACTTCCAGAGCGCCGAACGCTTCGGCGCCTTGGAGGCCAAAGCCATGGGACTGGTCAACGAGGTCGTCACGGTCGACGAGCTCGACGCCGCGGTGGACCGCCTCGTGCAGGCGCTGCTCGCCTGCGGGCCGCAGGCCCAGCTCGCCGCCAAGCAGTTGATCGCCGCGCTCAGCGGGCGCCCCATCGACGACGCCGTCAGCGAGGAAACCGCCACCCGCATTGCCCGCCAGCGCGCCACCGCCGAGGCCCGCGAGGGTTTCGCGGCCTTCTTCGAGAAGCGCCCGCCGGCATGGATGGCATGAATACCCGCCGCGCCCCGCGCGCGGCAGGCTTTTGAGGAGAGGGCGGGCCGCACCCACGTCCCGCGTTCCGCCCCGGTATTTTCCGGTGCGGTGTTTGCCAGGAGGAAACACATGTATACCCAAGCAATGGACATGCCGGACGAGTCCGGAAAGAGACTGGCATCGGTCGCCAATGCGCCGAGCGACCAGGAAGCCGCCTTCGAGGCCCGCATCGATGCCGACGGCCGCATCGAACCGCAGGACTGGATGCCGGACGCGTATCGCAAGACGCTGGTGCGTCAGATCAGCCAGCACGCCCACAGCGAGATCGTCGGCATGCTGCCCGAGGGCAACTGGATCTCGCGCGCGCCCAGCCTCAAGCGCAAGGCCATCCTGATCGCCAAGGTCCAGGACGAAGGCGGCCACGGCCTCTACCTGTACTCCGCCGCCGAGACCCTGGGCACCAGCCGCGAGCAGATGCTCGACGGCCTGCACTCGGGCAAGGCCAAGTACAGCTCGATCTTCAACTACCCGACCCTGAACTGGGCCGACGTCGGCGTGATCGGCTGGCTGGTCGACGGCGCGGCGATCATGAACCAGGTCCCGCTGTGCCGCTGTTCGTATGGCCCCTACGCCCGCGCCATGGTCCGCGTGTGCAAGGAAGAGTCCTTCCACCAGCGCCAGGGCTACGAGGCCCTGCTGGTGATGATGAAGGGCACCGCCGAGCAGCGCGCCATGGTGCAGGACGCGGTCAACCGCTACTGGTGGAAGTGCCTGGCCATGTTCGGGCCGCCGGATGCAGACAGCCCGCACAGCGCGCAAGGCATGCGCTGGGGCATCAAGCGCATCAGCAACGATGACCTGCGCCAGAAGTTCATCGACGCCACCGTGCCGCAGGCCAAGGTGCTGGGCGTGACCCTGCCCGACCCCGACCTGAAGTGGAACGAGGCGCGCGGCCACTACGACTACGGCCAGATCGACTGGGCCGAGTTCTGGAACACCGTCGAAGGCAACGGACCGTGCAACAAGGAACGCCTGGCCACCCGGGTCAAGGCACACAACGATGGCCAGTGGGTCCGCGACGCGGCTCAGGCCTATGCCCGCAAGCAAAAAGAACGCGCACTGAAGGAGGCAGCATGAACACCCCCGCACTCAAGGATTGGCCGCTCTGGGAAGTCTTCGTCCGCAGCAAGCAAGGCCTCGAGCACAAGCACTGCGGCAGCCTGCACGCCGCCGACGCCGCCCAGGCCCTGCACATGGCGCGCGACGTCTACACCCGCCGCCAGGAAGGCGTGAGCATCTGGGTGGTGCCCTCGGTCGCGATCACCGCCAGCAACCCGGACGACAAGGGCGAACTGTTCGACCCCGCCGCCGACAAGATCTACCGCCATCCGACCTTCTACGAAATCCCTGAAGAAGTGGGGCACATGTAATGAGCACGCCGATCGACTACCTGCTGCACCTGGCCGACAACGCCGTCGTGCTCGGTCAGCGCAACGCCGAATGGTGCGGGCACGGCCCCATCCTGGAAGAAGACATGGCGCTGGCCAACGTCAGCCTCGACCTCATCGGCCAGGCCCGCCTGCTGTACCAGCGCGCCGCCGAGATGAAGGGCGGCGACGCCACCGAGGACAAGCTGGCCTACTTCCGCGACCCGCACGAGTTCCGCAACTACACGCTGCTCGAACTCCCCCACCACGGCCCGCTGGTCGGCTACGCCGCGGCCGACCGCGACTACGCCACCACCATCGTGCGCAACTTCCTGTACTCCGCGCTGATGGTGCACGTGTGGGACGGCCTGCAGCAGTCGGCCGACCCCGCCCTTGCGGCCATCGCCGCGAAGTCGCTGAAGGAAACCAGCTATCACCTGCATCACTCGCGTGACTGGCTGGTGCGGCTGGGCGACGGCACCGAGGAGTCGCACGCCCGCGCCCAGGCGGCGGTGAATCACCTGATGCCCTACACCGAGGAGTTCTGGACCACCAGCCCGGCCGAAGGCGCCGCGGTGGCGGCGAAGATCGCGATCGATGTGTGGGCGCTGCGCCCGGCCTGGGACGCGCTGGTAAACGACGCGCTGGCGGAAGCCACCCTGACGCGCCCCAACTTCCACGGCTACGTGACCGAGGGCAAGATCGGCCTGCACTCCGAGCACCTGAGCTACCTGCTGGGCGAGATGCAGGGCCTCGCGCGCGCCCATCCGGGCGCCACCTGGTAAGGGCGAACGCCATGAGCAACGTCGTCGACAAGATCTGGGCCACCCTCGAGCCCCTGACCGACCCCGAGATCCCGGTGGTGACCCTGCGCGAGCTGGGCATCCTGCGCGAGGTCCGGGAAACGCCGCAGGGCATCGAGGTCGTCATCACGCCGACCTACAGCGGCTGTCCCGCCATGGGCCAGATCGAGGACGACGTGCGTTCAAGCCTGGCACAGGCCGGCATCGAGGCGCGGGTGATCACCCAGCTCGCGCCGGCCTGGACCACCGACTGGATGAGCAACGAGGCCAAGGAAAAGCTGCGCGCCTACGGCATCGCCCCGCCGCACCAGACCCGGAAGGACGTGAGCGTGGTGAAGTTCATGCGCCGGCCGGTCGCCGAGGCGGTGGCCTGTCCGCAGTGCGGCTCCACGCACACCGTCGTCACCTCCGAGTTCGGTTCCACGGCGTGCAAGGCGCTGTACAAGTGCCTCGACTGCCAGGAGCCCTTCGATTACTTCAAACCCTATTAAGGTCGGAGCACACTCTATGACCGCACTCCGTTTTCAAGAACTCGCCGTCAAGCGCGTAAGCCCCGAGGCTGCAGGCGCGGTGGCGATCACGTTCGACATCCCGCCGTCTGATCGCGAACGCTTCGCCTTCGAGCCGGGCCAGTTCCTCACCGTGCGCGCGACCATCGACGGCCAGGACGTACGCCGCACCTATTCGATCAGCAGCCCGCGCAGCCGGCTCGCCCGCAACGGCGAGCTCGAGATCGGCGTCCGCCCGGTCGAAGGCGGCCTGTTCTCGAACTGGGCCGCGCGCGCCATCAAGGCCGGCGACAGCCTCCAGGTGATGCCGCCCGACGGCCGCTTCGTGGTGAGGAAGAAGCGCGCCATCCACCGCGTCGGCTTCGCCGCCGGCTCGGGCATCACCCCGATCCTGTCGATCGCTGCGAGCACGCTCGAAGAGCAGCCCGACTCGAAGTTCACGCTGATCTACGGCAACCGCCGCATGTCCACGGTGATGTTCAACGAGGAACTGCAGGATCTCAAGGACCGCTACCGCGACCGCCTCACGATGATCCACATCCTGTCCCGCCAGGCTCAGGAAGTGGACCTGCTGCAGGGCCGCATCGATGGCGCCAAGGTGCGCGCGATCATCGACGCCCTGCTGCCGGTGGGCAGCATGGACGAGGTCTTCATCTGCGGCCCGGACGCGATGATCACCGCCACCGAGAACACCCTGCTCGAGGCCGGTGTACCCGCCGACCGCATCCGCACCGAGCGCTTCACCGTGAATCTGCCCGCCGGCGCCCATCCGGTCGGCGCCTCGAGCACGGCCGAGGCCGCCGCCGCCGCCACCAAGGACATCACCATGACCCTGGTGCTGGACGGCAAGGAACACGAGATCGCGATCGGCCCCGACGAGCACCTGCTCGATGCCGGCCTCAACGCCGGCCTCGACCTGCCCTTCTCGTGCAAGGCCGGCGTGTGCTGCACCTGCCGCGCCAAGGTCACCGAGGGCGAAGTCGTGATGGACAAGAACTTCACCCTCGAGGCCGACGAGATGGCGCAGGGCTACGTCCTCAGTTGCCAGGCGCGCGCCACCACCAAGCACGTGAGGATCAGCTTCGACGAACGCTGACCCGACCTGCGGGCCAGGCGTGCCTGCAAGTCGCTCACCGCTTTCGACGGCCGTCTCGACGGCCGTTTTTTCATTGCGGCGGGGCGTGTCGCCGGCGACATCTGATACAGATCAACGAAGAAGATTCGCCACCATGGTATCACTTCAACCTCGATCCACCCTGGACTGCGAACGCCATGGCCGGCCCTCACGCTCTCTGCACCGCCTTCGAACCGTCCTCGATCGCCGTCATCGGCGCTTCCGACACGCCCGGCTCAGTCGGCCGGATCCTCTTCCGCAATCTGCTCGAGGGCGGCTATCGCGGCACGCTGTACGCGGTCAATCCCAAGTACGACAGCCTCCAGGACCATCCCTGCCACCGCTCGGTGGAGGACATCGGCCGCCCGCTCGATCTCGCCATCATCGCCACTCCCGCGCGCATGCTGCACAGCGTCATCGCCCAGTGCGGACGCAGCGGCGTGCGCAACGCGGTCATCGTCAGCGCCACCGGGCAAATGCTCGAGCGCCGCATCATCGAGACCGCGCGCGAGACCCGGCTGCGCCTCATCGGCCCGGGCAGCATCGGCATCGCCCGCCCCGGCAGCGGGCTCAATGCCGCGCTCACCCGCATCGCGGTCAAGCCCGGCGAGATCGCGCTGGTTTCGCAGTCGGGCGCGATGTGCTCGGTGGTGCTCGACTGGGCGCTGACCAACGGCGTCGGTTTCTCGTCGGTGATCTCGCTCGGTGGCACGGTGGACATCGACTTCGGCGAAACCCTGGAATACCTGATCCACGACCTGCAGACGCGCTACATCCTGCTCTACGTCGACCACGTCCGTAACGCCCGCCACTTCATGAGCGCGCTGCGCTCGGCCGCGCGCGTCAAGCCGATCATCCTGCTCAAGGCCGGCCGCCATGGCCGCGACGACAACAACGCCCCGGACGCCGACAATGCCGGCCTCGCCGACGTGGTGTTCGATGCCGCCATGCGCCGCGCCGGGGTGGTGCGCGTGCAGAACATCGACCAGCTTTTTTTCGCCACCAAGGCCTTGTCCTGCGGCTTTCGACCGCGTGAGGACAGCCTCGCCATCGTCTCCAACGGCAGCGGCCCGGCCGACCTCGCCGCAGACCGCGCCAAGGACCTGGGCACCGGACTGGTCAGCCTGGGCTCGCCCACCGTCGCCACGCTCGAACGCCTCGGCGGTCGCGAGCGCCGCTCCCACAACCCGCTCGACCTAGGCGGCGACGCCAGCCCGCAGCTCTACCGCGACGCCATCCTCGCCCTGGCCGAGGACGCGGCGGTGTCCAACCTGCTGGTCATCCTGTCGCCGCACGCGCTTGTCGATCCGGTCGAAGTGGCGCAGGAGATCATCGACCTCGCCGCCCAGGTACGGCTCAAGCTGTGCTGCTGCTGGATGGGCGGCGGCCAGGTGGCCGCGGCGCGTGTGCTGCTCGAACAGGCCGGCCTGCCGGTGTTCAATTCACCCGAGGCGGCGATCGAGCTGTTCCACAACATCTCGCGCTTCCACCACAGCCAGACCCTGCTGCTGCAGACTGCGGGCGGCGGCAGCGCCACCGCCTGGCGCCGTACCGGCGGCGCGCGCGTGCTGATCGAAACCCTGCTCAACCAGCGCCGCCACACCCTGTCGGCGATGGAATCGAAGGCGCTGCTGCGCAGCTTCGGCATCCCGGTCACCCACACCACCGTTGCCCGCGACGCCACCGAGGCCTTGTTCGTCGCCGAGCAGGCGGGCTTTCCGGTGGCGATGAAGGTGGACGCGCCCGAACTCGCCAGCAAGTCGGAGGCGGGCGGCGTGCGGCTCAACCTCAACACCACCGAATCGGTGTGGAGCGCCTATCACGACATCCTCGACGCGGTGCGCCTGCGCCACCCCGAGGCCCAGATCAACGGCGTGTCGATCGAGCCCTACCTGTACCGCCCGCAGGCGCGCGAATTCAGCATCCGGGTGCATCGCGACGCCATCTTCGGCCCGGTGATCAGCCTCGGCGCGCAGGACGCGTCCGCGCCGCGCACCTTCGCGCTGCCGCCGCTCAATCCGGTGCTGGCCCGCGACCTCATGGCCTCGGCCATGCCGGCCGCAGCACAAGGCCCACGCAGCCGCGCCGGCCTGCTCAACCGCGCGGCGGTCGAGCAGGTACTGGTGTCGGTGTCCGATCTGGTGTGCGAGCTGCCCTGGGTGCGCGAACTCGACATCGATCCCTTGATCATCGACGTTGACGGCGCCATCGCGGCCGACGCCCGCGTCGTCATCGACCAAGGCCTGCCTGCCGGCAGCGATCGCTACGCGCACATGGCGATTCACCCCTATCCGCTGCACCTGATCCAGGACTGGAAGGTCGGCGACGGTCGCGCCGTACGCACCCGCCCGGTGCGCCCCGAGGACGCCAATCTGGTGCTCGCCTTCTTCGACGGGCTGAGCGCCGAGACCCGCTTCATGCGTTTCATGGAGGAAATTCAGGAACTCAGCCCGGCGATGGTGGCGCGCTTCACCCAGATCGACTACGACCGCGAGATGGCCCTGATCGCCACCACCGCCGACGACAAGGGTGCCGAGCACATGGTCGGCAGCGCCCGCTACGCGCTCGCCGCCGACGGCGAGTCGGTCGAGTTCGCCCTGGTCGTCGCCGATGACTGGCAGCGCCACGGCCTCGGCCGCCGCCTCATGGGCGCCCTCGTCGAGGTCGCGCGCAGCAAGGGCTATCGCAGCATCTTTGGTGACGTGCTGGGCAAGAACCCGAAGATGCTGCGCCTGATGCACAGCCTCGGCTTTCTGGTGCAGCCCAACCCGGAAGACAGTGCGCTGCGGCGCGTGGTGAAGGCGCTGCACGGCAAATAGCGGCTGACACGCCCGCCAGCGGTTTCAGAAATCGCCCCAGCGCGCCTGCAGCACCGCGATCGCCGCCAGGCCTGCGGTCTCGGTGCGCAGCACGCGCGGCCCGAGGCGCACGCGGCGGCAGCCGGCGGCGTCGAAGGCCGCCATCTCGCCGTCGCTCCAGCCCCCTTCCGGGCCGACCAGCACATGCATCTCGCCTTGGGGCGCGGGCTCCAGGGCAAAGCTGGCGGCCCCGCCGGGAGCCAGTACGTAGCTGAGCGCGTCGCGATGCTCAGCCAGCCAGTGCGTCAGCGGCCGCAGCGGCCGGACCTCGGGAATGCGATTGCGACCGCACTGCTCGCAAGCCGCCACCGCCACCTGCTGCCAGTGCGCCTGGCGCTTGTCGGCGCGCTCGCCGGCGAGGCGCAGCACCGAGCGCTCGGCCTGCACCGGCTGGATCGCGCTCACCCCGAGTTCGACCGCCTTCTGCACCACCCAGTCCATCTTGTCGCCGGAGGCCAGGGCCTGCACCAGCACGATGTGCACGGGCGATTCGCGGTCCACCTCGCGCCGGGCCTCCACCTGCGCCCACGCCGCCTTGCCGCGCAGCTGCAGCGTGGCCTCGGCCTCGCCGCCCTCGCCATCGAACAGTACGATGCGCTCGCCATCGCGCAGCCGCAGCACGCGCACGGCGTGGTGGGCGAGCGCGTCGGGCAACTCGAGTTCGCCCGCAGCGGGCAGGCGGCCGGGAAAGTGAAAGCGTGAAATCATCGTAAGATTATAGTCTGCGCACCCCCCATCCGACCGGCAAGGAGCCCGCCATGCCCACCGCCTCGCAACGTCTCGCCCGCGCCCGCGCACTCGAATCCCTGGTTCGCGACATCGCCCGTGACGAGATCCTGCCGCGCTACCTCAAGTCCGCGCGCAACCGCAAGGCCGACGGCTCGCTGTTCACCGAGGCCGACCTCGAGTCCCAGCGCCGCTTCATCGAGGCCTTGCCGCAGTTCCTGCCCGGCGACGTGCTCGGCGAGGAGATGACCGCCGCCGAACAGGGCGAACTGTGGAACGAAGGTGCGCGCGGCCTGTGGTGCATCGACCCGATCGACGGCACCACCAACTTCGCCAACGGCATTCCGCTGTTCGCGGTGTCGATCGCCTACCTGATCGATCACGAGCCGGTGATCGGCGTGGTCTACAACCCGATCACCGACGAATCCTTCTACGCCGCACGCGGCGCGGGCGCCTTCCTCAACGGCACCGAACTGCCGCTGCGCGCGGGCGCGACCAGCCTGCGCGACGCGGTCGCCGGCGTCGACTTCAAGCGCATCAGCCACCACCTCGGCGACGAGCTGGCGGTGCGCCCGCCCTACTACTCGCAGCGCAACTTCGGCTCGAGCGCGCTCGAATGGTGCTTCGTCGCCGCCGGACGGCTCGACGTCTATGTGCACGGCGGGCAGATGCTGTGGGACTACGCCGCCGGTCGCCTGATCCTCGCCGAGGCCGGCGGCCAGGCCGAGGCGCTCGACGGCGGGCATCTGATGTCGGGCCCGGCGATCAAGCGCGGCGTCATCGCCGCCACCAGCCCGGCGCTGTTTGCCGAATGGTCGGCGTGGATCAAGGCGCGCTCCTGAACGCAGCCCGGGCGCACAGCAGCGCGCGTGCGCCCTCTTTTCGGCCGCGATGCGGCAGCGCACAATCAACATCCCAAGCCTTACGCCAGCGGCGGAGCACACCATGTCCATGAAGCACCCGATCATCGCGGTCACCGGCTCGTCCGGCGCGGGCACCACGACGGTCAAGCACACCTTCGAAGCGATCTTCCACCGCGAGAACGTCAACGCCGCCATCGTCGAGGGCGACAGCTTCCACCGCTACACCCGCGCCGAGATGAAGGTCCTGATCGAGGACGCCGAGCGCGACGGCAAGCGCGGCATCAGCCACTTCGGCCCCGAAGCCAACCTGCTGTCCGAACTCGAGACCCTGTTCCGCGCCTATGGCGAAGCCGCCACCGGGCGCCGGCGCTACTACATCCACAACGAAGCCGAGGCCATGCGCTGGAACCTGCCGCTGGGCAGCTTCACCGAATGGGAAGACCTGCCGGTGGGCACCGACTGCCTGTTCTACGAAGGCCTGCACGGTGCACTGGTGACCGAGGACGTCAACATCGCCCGCCACGTCGACCTGCTGATCGGCGTGGTGCCGACGATCAACCTCGAGTGGATCCAGAAGCTGCACCGCGACACCAAGCTGCGCGGCTACACCGCCGAGGCGGTGCAGGACACCATCCTGCGGCGCATGCACGACTACGTGCATTACATCGTCCCGCAGTTCGCATGCACCCACATCAACTTCCAGCGCGTGCCGGTGGTCGATACGTCCAACCCCTTCATTGCCCGCGACGTGCCGACGCAGGACGAATCCATGGTGGTGATCCGCTTCCGCGACCCGCGCGGCGTGGACTTCCCCTACCTGCTGCGCATGATGCACGACGCCTTCATGAGCCGCGCCAACACCATCGTGATTCCCGGCGGCAAGCTCGACCTGGCGATGCAGTTGATCCTCACGCCGCTGATCTGGAAGCTGATGGAGCGCCGCCGGCAGTGGGTATAGGGGCGTGCGGCCCCCCCGCCCATCTCGCGCCCGCCGCGCATTCGCCGTGACCGGCGCACGGCGTAATTGCACCGCAACATTGCCAATCACCCGGTCTTTTAAGGGATAATTGCGGCCTTTCTAATGTTGGCCTCCGGCCCGAGAACAGCATGCAGTCGACCCGCAACGTCAAGCCCCCGGTCTTCAACCCCATCACCGGCGCGATCCGCGCCCTGGCGATGGACGCGGTGCAACAGGCCAACTCCGGCCACCCGGGCGCGCCGATGGGCATGGCCGAGATCGCCGAGGTGCTGTGGCGCCACCACCTGCGTCACAGCCCCGCCAACCCCAAGTGGGCCAACCGCGACCGCTTCGTGCTGTCCAACGGCCACGGCTCGATGCTGCTCTACGCGTTGCTGCACCTCACCGGCTACGACCTGCCGATCGACGAGTTGAAGCGCTTCCGCCAGCTCCACAGCAAGACCCCCGGCCACCCCGAATACGGCTACGCCCCCGGCATCGAGACCACCACCGGCCCGCTCGGCCAGGGCATCACCAACGCCGTCGGCATGGCGCTGGCCGAGAAGATCCTCGCCGCCGAGTTCAACCGCCCCGGGCATGAAGTCGTCGATCATCACACCTATGTCTTCCTCGGCGACGGCTGCCTGATGGAAGGCATCTCGCACGAATCCTGCTCGCTCGCCGGTACCTGGGGGCTGGGCAAGCTGATCGCCTTCTACGACGACAACAACATCTCGATCGACGGCCATGTCGACGGCTGGTTCACCGACGACACGCCCAAGCGTTTCGAAGCTTATGGTTGGCAGGTGATCCGTGACGTGCAGGGCCACGACCCGGTCGCGATCGAAGCCGCCATCCAGCAGGCCAAGGCCAACACCGCGCAGCCCACGCTGATCTGCTGCAAGACCATCATCGGCGCCGGCGCCCCCAACAAGCAGGACAGCCACGACGTGCACGGCGCCCCGCTCGGCGCCGCCGAGATCGACGCCGCGCGCGCCCATATCGGCTGGAACCACGCGCCCTTCCACATCCCGGCGGACGTCTACGCCGCCTGGGACGCCCGCACCAGGGGCGCTTCGCTCGAGGCACAGTGGAACGCCGCCTTCGCCGCCTACCGGGCCGCCTACCCCGAGCTCGCCGCCGAGTTCGAGCGCCGCATGGCCGGTGATCTGCCCGCCGACTGGGACGCCCACGTCGCCGCGGTGCTCGCCAAGGTCGTCGACAAGGCCGAGACCATCGCCACCCGCAAGGCCAGCCAGAACAGCATCGAAGCCTACGCGCCCAAGCTGCCCGAACTCCTCGGCGGCTCGGCCGACCTCGCCGGCTCCAACCTCACGCTGTGGTCGGGCGCCAATGGCGTCAGCAGGACCAGCGGCGGCAACTATGTGTATTACGGCGTACGCGAGTTCGGCATGGCGGCGATCGCCAACGGCATCGCGCTGCACGGCGGCCTGATCCCCTACACCGCCACCTTCCTGATGTTCAGCGAGTACGCGCGCAACGCCCTGCGCATGGCCGCGCTGATGAAGATCCGCCAGCTCTTCGTGTTCACCCACGACTCGATCGGCCTCGGCGAGGACGGCCCCACCCACCAGCCGGTGGAGCAGACCGCGACGCTACGCCTGATCCCCAACATGGACGTGTGGCGCCCCTGCGACACCACCGAGTCGGCCGTCGCCTGGGCGAGCGCGATCGAGCGCAAGTCGGGCCCGACCAGCATGTGCTTCTCGCGCCAGAACCTGCCGTTCCAGGTGCGCAGCGTCGAGCAGGTCGCCGCGATCCGCAAGGGCGGCTACGTGCTGTCGGAGGCTGCGGGCGGGAAGCCGCAGGCGGTGATCATCGCAACCGGCTCCGAGGTCGCGCTCGCCATGGCCGCGCAGAAGGCACTCGCCGACGAAGGCGTGGCGGTGCGCGTGGTGTCCATGCCCTCGACCAACGTCTTCGACCGCCAGGACGCGGCGTACAAGGCGAGCGTGCTGCCCGCCGGCCTGCCGCGCGTCGCGGTCGAGGCCGGCTGCACCGACTGCTGGTACAAGTATGTCGGGCTCGAAGGCCGCGTGATCGGCATCGACCGCTTCGGCGAGTCGGCCCCGGCGGGCGAACTGTTCAAGTATTTCGGCATCACCGCGGATGCGGTGGTGCAGGCCGTGAAATCGGTGCTCTGACGGGAACCTGGCACGGGAGCGGATCCGCAATCGGACCGCTCCCGCTGCATATCAGGGCTCGGTCAAGCGCGGGCCGGCACGGCATCAACAACGATAAGCATCCGGTTTTTCATCGTAATTTCAGGGAGAAGCATCGATGAGCATCAAGGTCGCCATCAACGGTTTCGGTCGTATCGGTCGCTGCACGCTGCGCGCCATCTACGAGCAGGGCCTGCAGGACGAGTTCGAAGTGGTCGCCATCAACGCCTCCGGCGATCTGGCCACCAACGCCCACCTGCTCAAGTACGACACCACCCACGGCCGCTTCGCGACCTCGGTCGAGACCGAAGGCGAGAACGTCATCATCATCGACGGCAAGAAGATCCCCTTCTACTGCACCAAGGATCCGCTGGGCGTGAACTGGGGCAGCCACGGCGTGGACGTCCTGCTCGAATGCACCGGCGCCTACACCACCAAGGCCAAGGCCCAGGTCCTGCTCGACCAGGGTGCCAGGCGCGTGCTGATCTCCGCCCCGGGCGGCGACGATGTGGACACCACCATCGTCATGGGCGTCAATGAGGGCGTGCTGAAGGCCGGCATGACCGTCGTCTCCAACGCGTCCTGCACCACCAACTGCCTGGCCCCGGTCGCCAAGGTCCTGGCCGATAGCGTCGGCATCAAGCAGGGCCTGATGACCACCATCCACGCCTACACCAACGACCAGGTCACCGTGGACGTGCGCCACAAGGACCTGCGCCGCGCCCGCGCCGCCGCCGCCAACATCATCCCGACCAAGACCGGCGCCGCCAAGGCCGTCGGCCTGGTGCTGCCGCAGCTCGTGGGCAAGGTCGATGGCTTCGCGCTGCGCGTGCCGGTCATCAACGTCTCGCTGGTCGACCTCACCTTCACCGCCGAGCGCGCCACCACCAAGGAAGAGATCAACGAACTGATGACCGCCGCGGCCAACGGTCCGATGAAGGGCATCCTCGCCGTCAACACCGAGCCGCTGGTGTCCTCCGACTTCAACCACACCACCGTGTCCTCCACCTTCGACGCCACCCAGACCCGCGTCATCAAGGGCGAGGACGGCTCGGTGCTGGTCAAGGTGCTGGCCTGGTACGACAACGAGTGGGGCTACTCCTGCCGCATGCTCGACGCCGCCCGCGCCTTCGTTAACGCCAAGTGAGCGCCAGGTAAGCGCCGCATCGACCTAACCCGACGCCCTGCCCTGCAGGGCGTTTTTCCGAGACCGACCGACATCATGCAAGTCAAGAAACTCGCCGAACTCGACGTGCGCGGCAAGCGCGTCTTCATCCGCGCCGACCTCAACGTGCCGCAGGACGACGCCGGCAACATCACCGAGGACACCCGCATCCGCGCCTCGATCCCGTCCATCCGCTACTGCCTCGACAACGGCGCCGCGGTGATGGTCACCTCCCACCTCGGGCGCCCCACCGAAGGCGAACTGCGCGCCGAGGACTCCCTGATGCCGGTGGCCGTGCGCCTCGGCCTGCTGCTCGACAAGCCGGTGCGCCTGATCCAGAACTGGGTGGACGGTGGCTTCGAGGTCAAGCCGGGCGAGGTCGTGCTGCTCGAGAACTGCCGCTGCAACAAGGGCGAGAAGAAGGACAACGAAGAGCTCGCCAAGAAGATGGCCGCGCTGTGCGACATCTACGTGAACGACGCCTTCGGCACCGCCCACCGTGCCGAGGCCACCACCCACGGCATCGCCCGCTTCGCCCCGGTGGCCTGTGCCGGCATGCTGATGGGCGCCGAGATCGACGCGCTGTCCCAGGCCACCGAGAGCCCAGCGCGGCCGCTGGTCGCCATCGTCGGCGGCGCCAAGGTGTCGACCAAGCTCACCATCCTCAAGACCCTGGCCAACAAGGTCGACCAGCTCATCGTCGGCGGTGGCATCGCCAACACCTTCCTGCTCGCCGCCGGCAAGCGCATCGGCGAATCGCTCGCCGAGCCCGAGATGGTGCGCGAGGCGCAGCAGGTGATGGACATCATGAAGGCGCGCGGCGCCGAGGTGCCGCTGCCGGTGGACGTGGTGGTGGCCGACGAGGTCTCGGCGCTGGCGCGTGCCAACCGCATCTCGGTGGACGAGGTCGGCCCGCACGACCGCATCCTCGACTTCGGCCCGAAGTCCTCGGCCAAGCTCGCCGACATCATCGCCCACGCCGGCACCATCGTCTGGAACGGCCCGGTGGGCGTGTTCGAGTACCCGCAGTTCGCCGGCGGCACCAAGATGATGGCCTCGGCCATCGCCCACTCCGAGGCCTTCTCGATCGCCGGCGGCGGCGACACGCTGGCGGCGATCGCCAAGTTCGACATCGCCCAGGACGTCGGCTACATCTCCACCGGCGGCGGCGCCTTCCTCGAGTTCCTCGAGGGCAAGACCCTGCCGGCGATCGCGGCGCTGGAAGAGCGTTACGCGGGCTGACCGACAGCCCCGGGGATCCAATCGTCCAGCTTCGATCGGCCACCTTCGGGTGGCCGATTTCATGTCAAGCCCCTGTCCGCGCCCGCCTGCCAGCAGGCTGCGCGTGAAACCTGCGCCGCTGCGAGCGCGAGCCCCTCCGCCCTCCCAGCACAGCGCTCAACTTGCCGCGCAGTTGACCACGCGGAACTCCACGCGACGATCCATCGCATCGCTGGCGTCGTCGCGCCCGGTGCCCACCATGGTCTCGCGCGAACCATAGCCGGTCGCGATCGTGCGTGTTGCCAGCCTCGCATCATTGGCGACCAGGGATCCGCGCACCGCTTCGGCGCGCAGCAGCGACAGGCGCTCGTTCAAGGGCTCGGGCCCGGTGGGACTCGCATGCCCCGCCACCTCGAGGCAGGCCTCGCGTTCTGCCGCGCTGCGTGCGATCTGGCTCAGCCACATCGGATACGCGCCCGACAGCCTGCGCTCGGGGACGAAACCGGTGCTCCCGGGGCGGAACAGGAACTTCACCGCCAGGCGCTGCTGCTCGAGCCCGAAATCGACCAGCCGGCCGAAGGCCCGGTTCGCCGCGTCCGCGTGCCCCAGCCGAGTGTTGGCGAGATAGAGCCCGTTGAGCACGCGCAGTTGTCGGCCCGCCGGCGTTTCCTCGGCAGCCTCGTAGCGCTCGAGCGCATCGCGGTACCGTCCCGCGTTGTAAGCCTCGACCGCCTGGCTGACGAGGCTGGCGGTCAGGATGCCATCGAGATAGGCGGGCTGGATCGGATCGCCGGCCTTGGTACCCTGGCAGGTGCGGATGTAGCCGTCGACCAGCGGGTCGCGTGCCCACGCCGGACTGTCGCGGGAGGCCGGCAGCGGCGTGCTGTCCACGCCGTCGAGCTGCGATCGCGCCAGTCCCTTGCTGACGATCTTGCCGCTGCCCAGATCGGCCAGCGCAAGGCAGAAACGGTAGGCGGCCCGACTGCCCTCGGTGCGCCCCGCCGCACTCACCGGGGTGAAGGTGCCGACCAGCACCCAGGGCGCGCGGCGCAGGCTGGCGGCATCGAAGGGCAGGATCTCGGAGCGCGGGTAGCGGCTGCGCGCGAGCTCGGCGATGCGCTCGCCGATCGCCCGCGTGGCGACGGTCTGCTCGCCAGCCATGCCGTCCACCAGGGGGTCGATCACCACGGCAATGCGCTCCGCACCGGCGGGCAAGGCAGCGCGGGTGAAGACGTCGTTTGCCGCAGCCAGCACCGCCTCGTCGAAGGCCAGGATCGGCGGAGGCGCCGGTGAAGGCGCGGCGACGGCTATGGAGGCCGAGGCCGACGGGGCAGCAGCCGGGCCTTCGAGCAGCGCAGACATCTGTGCACAGCCGCCGCTCAAGAGCATGATCGCGGCGGCGAGGATCTGAACGGCCTTGTGCGTCATCGCGTGCACTCCTTGCGTTCGCTGTCGGATACGGGTTCGCCGAGCTGCAGGCGCTCGAGCACCGCCGTACAGCGCGCCGACAGCGTCGAACTGCTCAGTCGCGTATCCGCCTTGGGCGCGATACGCGGTGCTGCCAGCGGTTTGGGCGCCGGCGCCTTCGGTACCTCAAGCTTTGGCGCTACGGGCAAGGCCGTCTCGGGCACCGGCGCCACGCGTGTTTCGATCGCGGGCGGCGCAGGGGATGGCGCCGGAACGCCATCGGGCTCGGATGGCTCGACAAGCGGCGACGAAGACTCGACCACGATCGACACCGGCAACGGGACGGGCGTCGGCGCCGGGCTCCCCCACCGCCACATCCCCACCACCGCCAGCACTGAAGCAGCCATGACGACAGCGACACCCCACGCGTAGCGCCGAATTCCGCGCCGCGGCGACTCGGCCGGCGGCAACGGCGCACTGGATTGCACCGGCACACCCTTTGGCGGCGGACCCACCAAGTTGGAAATCGCCCGCGTCAGGGCCACGAACTCCGCGGCCGCGGGATCACCCTCCCAGTCGCTCAGGTCGCAGGCCTGCACGCTGCGAAACCCCATCGGCGGCCGGACCTGCTCGATCAGCACCGGCACCAGGCGCGCACGCGCCAAGCCCTCCTCCGCCTCCTCGTGCACCCAGCGGCTCGCGAGCGCGCTTTCCGACCACAGCACCACCATGCACCGCGTCCCTTCGATCGCGCGTTCGATCGTCTCGCGCCAGGTGCTGCCGGGGGCGATCTCGCGATCCCACCACACGGTCCAGCCCAAGGCTTCGAGCGCGTTCGAGACCGCGCCAGCGCGTGCGCGATCTTCTTCGGCATAGCTGAGAAAGACATCTGCCTTCATCGCGCCTCCCGCAAGGGGACGGGAACCATGATTGCGTTGTGGCAGACGCGTTCTTGTCTGTCAATGCGACTGCAAATCACAGTCGCTTGCACTCGGCCGATGGCGCTGCGCGCGCTCCTGAAGCCGTCGCCCAACGCGCCCACGGTAGAATGCGCAGGCAGCACGCACCGGAAAAGAACACAAACCGGAGACACCATGTCCCGACACACCAAGATCGTCGCCACCCTCGGCCCCGCCTCGTCCGACCTCCAGACCCTGGAACGCATGGCACATGCCGGCGTGGACGTGGTGCGCATGAACTTCTCGCACGGCAAGGCCGAGGAACACATCGCACGCGCCGCCGCCATCCGCGACGCCTCGGCGCGTACCGGCCGCCCGATCGGCATCCTCGCCGACCTGCAGGGCCCGAAGATCCGCATCGGCAAGTTCGAGAACGGCCGCATCAGCCTCACCCGCGACGCGCCCTTCGTGCTCGATGCGCGCTGCGAGCTCGGTAACGTCCAGCGCGTAGGGCTGGACTACAAGGACTTGCCCAAGGACGTGAAGGCGGGCGACGTGCTGCTGCTCGACGACGGCCGCCTCAAGCTCACCGTGCACCGCGTGCTCGGCCACGAGATCCACACCGTGGTGAAGGTCGGCGGCGAGCTGTCGAACAACAAGGGCATCAACCGCCAGGGCGGCGGGCTGACCGCGCCCGCGCTCACCGCCAAGGACATGGACGACATCCGCACCGCGGCGCAGATCGGGGTGGACTTCGTCGCCGTGTCCTTCCCGAAGAGCGCAGCCGACATGTACATGGCGCGCCAGCTCATGCGCGCTGCCGGCTGCTCGGCGCTGCTGATCGCCAAGATCGAGCGCACCGAGGCGGTCGCCAACCTCGAGGAGATCCTCGACGCCTCGGACGGCATCATGGTGGCGCGCGGCGACCTCGCGGTGGAAGTGGGCGACGCCGCGGTGCCGGCCCTGCAGAAGAAGATGATCCGCGCCGCCCGCGACCGCAACAAGCTCACCATCACCGCCACGCAGATGATGGAGTCGATGATCACCAGCCCGGTGCCGACCCGCGCCGAGGTGTCCGACGTGGCCAACGCGGTGCTCGACGGCACCGACGCGGTGATGCTGTCGGCGGAGACGGCTTCGGGCCAGTTCCCGGTCGAGGTCATCGAGGCGATGAGCCGCGTGTGCCTCGAGGCCGAGAAATCCGCCGAGGTCAGCCTCGACCGCGAGGTGCTCAACCGCGTGTTCACCCGCATCGACCAGTCGATCGCGATGGCGGCGATCTGGACGGCCTACCACCTCAAGGTCAAGGCCATCGCCTCGCTGACCCAGACCGGCTCCACCGCGTTGTGGATGAGCCGGCTCAACGCCGGGGTGCCGATCTACGCGCTGACCCCGGAAGTGTCGGCGCGCAACCAGATGACGCTGTACCGCGAGGTCCATCCGCTGCTGATGAGCCAGACCCACCAGGACCGCGATGTGCTGCTGTGGGAGGCCGAGCAGGTGCTGCTCGAGCAGGGCGTGGTCGACTACGGCGACCTGATCGTGCTCACCATCGGCGAGCCGATCGGCGCCTCGGGCGGCACCAACACGCTGAAGATCGTGCGCGTGGGCGAACACCACATGCCGGGCACGCTCGACGACCCGGTGTGAGCGCGGCACGGCCGCCCCCTGGCGTCCGCGCCGCTCGTGTCTGTCACACCCTGTGTCGGAGCGGCGGCAAGCGCTCGCGACACAGGCTAAAATACAGCTTTTCGATCGCCCGCGCCCCAAGCGGGCTGCCCTCTTCCGGAGAGACTCCATGCCCCTCGTTTCCATGCGCCAGCTGCTCGACCACGCTGCCGAACACAGCTATGGCCTGCCCGCCTTCAACGTGAACAACCTCGAACAGGTCCAGGCCATCATGGAAGCGGCTGCCGAGTGCGACAGCCCGGTGATCATGCAGGCCTCGGCCGGCGCGCGCAAATACGCCGGCGAAGCCTTCCTGCGCCACCTGATCGACGCCGCCGTCGAGGCCTATCCGAACATCCCGATCGTCATGCACCAGGACCACGGCCAGAGCCCGGCGATCTGCATGGGTGCAATCCGCTCCGGTTTCTCGAGCGTGATGATGGACGGTTCTCTGCTGGAAGACGGCAAGTCGCCGTCGTCCTACGAGTACAACGTCGCCGTCACCCGCGAGGTGGTCAAGTTCTCGCACGCCATCGGCGTCAGCGTCGAGGGCGAGCTCGGCTGCCTCGGCTCGCTCGAGACCGGCCAGGCCGGCGAGGAAGACGGCGTCGGTGCCGAAGGCACGCTCGACCACAGCCAGATGCTGACCGATCCCGACCAGGCCGCCGACTTCGTCAAGCAGACCGACTGCGACGCGCTCGCGATCGCCATCGGCACCAGCCACGGCGCCTACAAGTTCAGCCGCAAGCCCACCGGCGACATCCTCGCCATCGAGCGCATCAAGCAGATCCACGCCCGCATCCCCAACACCCACCTGGTGATGCACGGCTCGTCGTCGGTGCCGCAGGAGCTGCTCGAGATCATCCGCCAGTACGGCGGCGACATGAAGGAGACCTACGGCGTGCCGGTCGAGGAGATCGTGCACGGCATCAGGTACGGCGTGCGCAAGATCAACATCGACACCGACATCCGCCTGGCGATGACCGGCGCGGTGCGCAAGTTCCTGGTCGAGAACCCCTCGAAGTTCGACCCGCGCGAATTCAACAAGCCCGCGCGCGAGGCCGCCAAGCTGGTGTGCAAGGCCCGCTTCGAAGCCTTCGGCTGCGCCGGCATGGCGAGCAAGATCAAGCCGGTGTCGCTCGAGAAGATGGCCGCGCGCTACAAGGCCGGCGAGCTGACGCAGATCGTGCGCTGAGTTTCACCGCCTCCGATGCACCTGAAAACGCGCCCACGTGGCGCGTTTTGCATTTTGGGCGCTGCCCGGCTGCAAGGCCTTCAGCGCTCCATCGCCCGCATCCGCGCCGCCCCTTCGGTCTGCAGGAACTCCAGCAGCGCGTCGAGCGCCGGGGTCATCGGCCGGTCGGTGCGCGACACCACGTTCCACTCGCGGATCACCGGCGTGTCGGCCACGTCCAGGCGCACCAGCCGCCCGCTTTCCACCTCCATCGCAAAGGTGTGGTGGGACAGGAAGGCGATGCCCATGCCGGCCATCACCGCCTGCTTCAAGGTCTCGTTGCTGCCGAGCTCATCCGCGGCCAACGGCTTGACGCCATGGGCGCGCAGGAAGCGCTCGAGGTTGTCGCGCGTGCCCGAGCCCTGCTCGCGCAGCAGCAGGCGCTCGTCGGTGAGCGCCGCGGGCGGGATGTGCTTGCGTCCGGCCAGGCGGTGATCCGGGCGGGCGACGAAGGACAGCCGGTGCGGGGCGAAGGGGATGCGGCGCAGGTCCAGCCCGCGCGGCGGCTGGCCCATGATGGCGACGTCGCAGCGCTGTTCCTGCAGCAGCGTGCGCACGCGCTCGCGGTTCTCGACCGTCAGCCGGAAGGTGATATCCGGATGGCGGCGGCCGAATTCGGCCAGCAGGTGGGGCACGAAATATTCCGCGGTGGTGATCGCCACCACGTCGAGCGTGCCCGCGGCCACGCCCATGCGCGCCTTCAGCTCGACCTCGGCAATCTCCAGGCTGTGCAGCGCCTGGCGCGCCGCGCGCACCAGGATCTCGCCCGCCGGCGTCAGGTGGATCTCGCGCCGGCCATCGACCAGCACCTGGCCGACGATGGCCTCCGCGTCGCGGATCTGCATCGAGATCGCGGGCTGGGTCAGGTGCAGCAGGCGCGCGGCCTGGGTGAAGCTGGCGCTGTCGGCCACCGCCACCAGGGCGCGGAGCTGCTTCAAGGTCAGGCGTTGCGCCAGCTTCATCAGGAAACCTTATCTCAATAGAGCAAAAAACGTCATTTGAGCTTATTCAAGCACCGCCCTATTGTCCAGTCACCACCTCGAAGCACACACAGGAAGGAGACAGAAAATGGGCGCCGCAGAGAACCCGCAACAGATCCTCGATCCCAAGAAGCGCTACCAGGCCGGCGTGCTCAAGTACGCGCAGATGGGCTACTGGGACGCGGACTACGAGCCGAAGGACACCGACGTGCTCGCCGTCTTCCGCATCACCCCGCAGGAAGGCGTCGATCCGATCGAGGCCGCCGCCGCGGTGGCCGGCGAATCGTCCACGGCGACCTGGACCGTGGTGTGGACCGACCGCCTCACCGCCTGCGACAAGTACCGCGCCAAGGCCTACCGCATCGACCCGGTGCCCGGCCAGGAAGGCCAGTACTTCTGCTGGGTGGCCTACGACCTCGACCTGTTCGAGGAAGGCTCGATCGCCAACCTCACCGCCTCGATCATCGGCAACGTGTTCAGCTTCAAGCCGCTGAAGGCCGCGCGCCTGGAAGACATGCGCCTGCCCGTGGCCTACGTGAAGACCTTCCGCGGCCCGCCGACCGGCATCGTCGTCGAGCGCGAGCGCCTGGAGAAGTACGGCCGCCCGCTGCTGGGCGCGACCATGAAACCCAAGCTCGGCCTGTCGGGAAAGAACTACGGCCGCGTGGTCTATGAAGCCCTGCGCGGCGGCCTGGACTTCACCAAGGACGACGAGAACATCAACTCGCAGCCCTTCATGCACTGGCGCGACCGCTTCCTTTACTGCATGGAAGGCGTCAACCAGGCCGCGGCGCAGACGGGCGAATCCAAGGGCCACTACCTCAACATCACCGCCGGCACCATGGAGGAGATGTACAAGCGCGCCGAGTTCGCCCGCGACCTCGGTTCGTGCATCGTCATGATCGATCTCGTCATCGGCTGGACCGCGATCCAGTCGATCAGCAACTGGTGCCGCGACAACGACATGATCCTGCACATGCACCGCGCCGGCCACGGCACCTACACCCGGCAGAAGAACCACGGCGTCAGCTTCCGCGTGATCGCCAAGTGGCTGCGCCTGGCCGGCGTCGACCACCTGCACGCCGGCACCGCGGTGGGCAAGCTCGAGGGCGACCCGATGACGGTGCAGGGCTTCTACAACGTCTGCCGCGACATGGTGACGAAGCAGGACCTGCCGCGCGGCCTGTTCTTCGACCAGGACTGGGCCAGCATCAAGCGCGTGATGCCGGTGGCCTCGGGCGGCATCCACGCCGGGCAGATGCACCAGTTGCTGACGCTCTTCGGCGACGAAGTCGTGCTGCAGTTCGGCGGCGGCACCATCGGCCACCCGATGGGCATCCAGGCCGGCGCCACCGCCAACCGCGTCGCGCTCGAATCGATGGTGCTCGCCCGCAACGAAGGCCGCGACATCGCCAACGAGGGCCCGCAGATCCTCGCCGACGCCGCCAGGTGGTGCCAGCCGCTGCGTGCCGCGCTCGATACCTGGGGCGACATCAGCTTCAACTACACCAGCACCGACACGTCCGACTTCGTGCCCACCGCCAGCGTGGCCTGAGCCATCGCGCCCCGAGGAGACACCATCATGCGCATCACCCAAGGCTGCTTTTCCTTCCTGCCCGACCTCACCGACACCCAGATCGCGGCACAAATCAACTACTGCCTCGACCAGGGCTGGGCGGTGGCAATCGAATTCACCGACGACCCGCACCCGCGCAACACCTACTGGAACATGTGGGGCCTGCCGATGTTCGACCTGCGCGACCCGGCCGGCGTGATGGGCGAGCTCAAGGCCTGCCGCGAGGCCAACCCCGAGAACTACATCCGCATCAACGCCTTCGACTCGACCAAGGGCTGGGAGACGGTGCGCATGTCCTTCATCGTCCAGCGCCCCACCGCCGAGCCCGGCTTCCGCCTCGTCCGCCAGGAAACGCGGGGCCGCAGCCTGCGCTACACGATGGAGAGCTACGCCGTCGGGCGTGCTCCGGAAGGCGCGCGCTACAGCGCCTGACCCCCCGACGACAGCAGGAGACGAGACCATGAACGCCCCCGAGAAGGCCCCCGCCAGCATCGACCTCGGCGCCGAGTTCCGCGACGCCGGCATCGGCGAGGTGCTCGATGCCCTCGAGCGCGACCTCGTCGGCCTCGCCCCGGTCAAGCGCCGGGTGCGCGAGATCGCCGCCCTGCTGCTGGTCGACCGCGTGCGCCAGCGCCTCGGGCTGGCCACCGAGCACCCCTCGCTGCACATGAGCTTCACCGGCAACCCCGGCACCGGCAAGACCACCGTCGCCATGCGCATGGCCGAGATCCTGCACCGCCTGGGCTACTGCCGCCGCGGCCACGTGGTGGCGGTGACGCGTGACGACCTCGTCGGCCAGTACATCGGCCACACCGCGCCCAAGACCAAGGAGGTGCTCAAGCGCGCGATGGGCGGCGTGCTCTTCATCGACGAGGCCTACTACCTCTACCGCCCCGAGAACGAGAAGGACTACGGCCAGGAGGCGATCGAGATCCTGCTGCAGGTGATGGAGAACCAGCGCGACGACCTCGTCGTGATCCTCGCCGGCTACGCCGAGCGCATGGAGCGCTTCTTCGAGTCCAACCCCGGCATGAAGTCGCGCATCGCCCACCACGTGGACTTTCCCGACTACAGCAACGACGAGCTCGGCGAGATCGCCCAGCGCATGCTCGCCGGCTGGAACTACCGCTTCGACGAGGCCGCGCGCGTCGCCTTCGCCGACTACATCGTGCTGCGCCGCCGCCAGTCGCACTTCGCCAACGCACGCAGCGTGCGCAACGCGCTCGACCGCATGCGCCTGCGCCAGGCCCTGCGCCTGTTCGAATCCGGCGCCATCGTCGATGCCGAGGCGCTGACCACCATCACCGAGGCCGACGTGCGCGCCAGCCGTCACTTCCAGCAGGCCGAGGCGGGGTAGAGGCCCACCGCAGGCCCACCGCGGGCGTATCGCGCCACAGCGCCGCGACAGGGCGAGGACAGCACCCGCAGCACCACGACACAGAACGACAAGCCGCAAGCCGGCACCGAACCGGAGGAGACACACCATGTTCAACCTCGACCGCAGCACGCTCACCGAATACCTGATCGAGCACCGCCGCCGCAATCCGGAGGCCACCGGCGAGCTCAACGCCCTCATCCTGCAGGTCGCGCAGGCCTGCAAGGCGATCTCGCGCGCGGTCGCCCACGGCGCGCTCGCCGACGTGCTCGGCAGCCACGGCAGCGCCAACGTGCAGGGCGAGGAGCAGAAGAAGCTCGACGTGCTCGCCGACGAGATCTTCCTGCGCGCCACGCACTGGGGCGGCGAGCTCGCCGGCATGGTGTCGGAGGAGAACGAGGCGCCGATCCCGCTCCCCGCCAGCGACCAGCGCGGCAAGTACCTGCTCGCCTTCGATCCGCTCGACGGATCAAGCAACATCGACGTCAACGTCGCGGTCGGTTCGATCTTCTCGGTGCTGCGCGCACCGCGCCCGGGCGAGGACGCTGCAGCCGCCGAGTTCCTGCAGCCCGGCAGCCGCCAGGTCGCCGCCGGCTACGCGATCTACGGCCCGTCGACGATGCTGATGCTGTCGGTCGGCAACGGCGTCGCCGGGTTCACGCTCGACCCGATCATCGGCGAGTTCTACCTCACCCATCCCGACATCCGCGTGCCCGAAACCACCCGCGAGTTCGCCATCAACGCCTCCAACTCGCGCTTCTGGGAACAACCCGTGCGCCGCTACGTGGACGAATGCCTGGCTGGTGGCACCGGCCCGCGCGGGGCCGACTTCAACATGCGCTGGATCGCCTCGCTGGTCGCCGAGACCCACCGCATCCTGATGCGCGGCGGCGTGTTCCTGTACCCGCGCGACCGCAAGGACCCCGCCAAGCCCGGCCGGCTGCGCCTGCTCTACGAATGCAACCCGATCGGTTTCCTGATCGAGCAGGCCGGCGGGCGTGCCAGCACCGGCGTGCGCCCGGTGCTCGAGGTGCAGCCCGAGAGCCTGCACCAGCGCGTCGGCTTCGTGTTCGGCTCGAAGGAAGAGGTCGAGCGCATCGAGCGCTACCACCACGAGCCTCTCCTCGGCGGCGAACAGGACGACATGCCGCTGTTCCACGCGCGCTCGCTGTTCCGCGACACCGAATTCGCTCAATAGCCACACGAAAAGGGGGAGACACCATGTCCGAACGCCATCCGATCGTCGCCATCACCGGCTCGTCCGGTGCCGGCACCAGCACCGTGCAGCGCACCTTCGAGGAGGTCTTCCGCCGTGAAAGCGTCACCGCGGCGGTGATCGAAGGCGACAGCTTCCACGCCTACGACCGCAAGACCATGCGCGAAAAGCTCGCCGCCTGCGAGGTCGGCAGCGGTTGCCAGTTGAGCCACTTCGGCCCCGAAGCCAACCTCTTCGGCGAACTCGAGAACCTGTTCCGCACCTACGCCGAGTCAGGCGGCGGCAAGCGCCGCAAGTACCTGCACAGCCACGAGGAAGCCGAGCACTGGAAGCAGGAACCGGGCACCTTCACGCCCTGGGAGGAACTGCCAACCGGCACCGACCTGCTGTTCTACGAGGGCCTGCACGGCGCCGTGCAGCACGAGAACATCGACGTCGCGCGCTTCGTCGACCTGCTGATCGGCGTGGTGCCGGTGGTGAACCTGGAGTGGATCCAGAAGCTGCACCGCGACAAGAGCACCCGTGGCTACTCCACCGAGGCGGTCACCGACACCATCCTGCGCCGCATGCACGACTACGTGCATTACATCTGCCCGCAGTTCGCGCGCACGCATGTGAACTTCCAGCGCGTGCCGATGGTGGACACCTCCAACCCCTTCATCGCGCGCGCCATCCCCACCGCCGACGAGTCGATGGTGGTGATCCGCTTCGCCAACCCGAAGGGCATCGACTTCGCCTATCTGCTCAACATGATCCACAACAGCTTCATGAGCCGCGCCAACACCATCGTGGTGCCGGGCGGAAAGATGGAGCTGGCGATGCAGTTGATCTTCACGCCCTTCATCTGGCGCCTGATGGAAAAGCGCCGCAAGGCGCTCGCCGGCTGAGCGCCAACGGGAGACACACCGATGAACATGCGACTGAATGACCTGGTGACGCCAGTGGCGTCGATCGACACCCTGTGCGCCAACGCGCTGCGCTTTCTCGCCATCGACGCCGTCGAAGCGGCCAAGTCCGGCCACCCGGGCATGCCGATGGGCATGGCCGAAATCGCCGTCGCGCTGTGGACGCGGCACCTGAAGCACGACCCGGCGGACCCCGCGTGGGCCGACCGTGACCGCTTCGTGCTCTCCAACGGCCACGGCTCGATGCTGCTCTACGCCCTGCTCCACCTCAGCGGCTACGAGCTTCCACTGGACGAACTCAAGCGCTTCCGCCAGCTCGACAGCCGCACCCCCGGCCACCCCGAGGTCAGCCACACGCCCGGCGTCGAGACCACCACCGGCCCGCTCGGCCAGGGCCTCACCAACGCGGTGGGCATGGCGCTGGCCGAGAAGCTGCTCGCCGCGCAGTTCAACCGGCCGGGGCACGCGGTGGTCGACCATCGCACCTACGTGATCGTCGGCGACGGCTGCCTGATGGAGGGCATCAGCCACGAGGCCGCGAGCTTCGCCGGCGTGCAGCGACTGTCCGGATTGATCTGCTTCTGGGACGACAACCGCATCTCGATCGATGGCGAGGTCGAAGGCTGGTTCGCCGACGACACCCCGGCGCGCTTCCGTGCCTATGGCTGGAACGTGGTCGAGGCGGTCGATGGCCACGACGTCGAGGCGGTCGATCGCGCGATCCGCGAGGCGCTCGCCAACACCGAGAACGACATCGGCCCGACCCTGATCTGCTGCCGCACCGCCATCGGCCATGGCAGCCCGGGGCGTGCGGGCACGGCGGATGTGCACGGCGCGCCGCTCGGCGCCGAGGAGATCGCCGCCACCCGCGCGGCGCTGGGCTGGACACACGGCCCGTTCGACGTCCCCGACGAGGTGCGCCAGGCCTTCGACGCCCGCCCGCGCGGCGCATCGCAGCGTGCCGAGTGGCAGGCGCGCTTCGACGCCTACGCCGCCGCGTTTCCCGACGAGGCCGAAGGCTTCACCCGCCGCATGGCCGGCAGGCTGCCGGTGGGCTTCAACATCCTGTCCAACGCCATCCTGCGCGGCGTCGCCAAGGAGGCCGCCACCGTCGCCACCCGCAAGGCCAGCCAGCAGGCCATCGGCCGCCTGGCGCGCGCGCTGCCCGAACTGCTCGGCGGTTCGGCCGATCTCACCCACTCCAACCTCACCGACTGGCCGGGCTGCGGCGCGGTGCGCGCGGATACGCCCGGACGCCACATCAACTGGGGCGTGCGCGAGTTCGGCATGGCCGCGGCCTTGAACGGCATCGCGCTGCACGGCGGCTTCCTCCCCTTCGGCGCCACCTTCCTGGTGTTCTCCGACTACGCCCGCAACGCCATCCGCATGAGCGCGCTGATGAAGCAGCGCGTGGTGTACGTGATGACGCACGACTCGATCGGGCTGGGCGAGGACGGCCCCACCCACCAGCCGGTCGAGCACATCCCCAGCCTGCGCCTGATCCCCGGGCTGGACGTGTGGCGTCCGTGCGATGCGGTGGAAACGCAGGCCGCGTGGAACGCCGCGGTCGCGCGCCACGACGGGCCCACGCTGCTCGCGCTGTCGCGCCAGAACCTGCCGCACCAGCAACGTGACGAAGCGCAGGTCCAGGCCATCCTGCGCGGCGGCTACGTGCTCGCCGATGCCGACGCGCCTGCGCTCGTCATCATCGCCACCGGCTCGGAGGTGGCGCTGGCGATGGCGGCGCGCGCGGCGCTGGCCGCCGAGGGGGTGGGCGTGCGCGTGGTGTCCATGCCCTGCCCCGCGCTGTTCGATCGCCAGACCGCCGAATGGCGGTGCGGCGTGCTGCCGGCCGGCGTGCCGCGGCTGGTGATCGAAGCCGCCCACGGCGCAGGCTGGTGGCGCACCATCGCCGAAGGCGGTGCCGGTGGCGACGTGATCGGCATCGAACGCTTCGGCGAATCCGCGCCCGCCGCGCAGTTGATGGCACGCTTCGGCTTCACCGCCGACGCCGTGCTCGAACGCGTGCGTGCGCTGCTCGCCAGACCCCGGGCCTGCGGCTGAGCCCGCGCTGGTGCGGCCTCGCACTCGAATGCCTCCAGCAGCCAGCACAGCCCAAGGCCCACACCGCCCAGCATCGAGGAGAACCCCATGAATTTCCTGCGCCTGTCCGACATCCCGGCGGCCGACCTCGCCTGCAAGCGCGTCTTCATCCGCGCCGACTTCAACGTACCCCTCAACCCGGACGGCAGCCTGTCGGACGACACCCGCATCCGCGCCACGCTGCCGGCGATCTGCCACTGCCTGGAGGCGGGCGCGGCGGTGATGATCACCTCGCACCTTGGCCGCCCCGCCGAAGGCGCGCTCACCGCGGCTGATTCACTGGCACCGGTCGCCGCGACCCTGGCGCACCTGCTCGGCCGCCCGGTGCCGCTGATCGGCGAGTGGGCGGAGGGCCGCTTCGAGGTGGGCCCAGGCGAGGTCGTGCTGTTGGAGAACTGCCGCGGAAACGTCGGCGAGAAGGCCGACGACCCGCGCCTGGCCACGCGCATCGCAGGCTTCATCGACGTGTATGTGAACGATGCCTTCGGCACCGCACACCGCAAGGAATGTACCCTGCACGCGCTGGCCCTGGCTGCGCCGGTCGCCTGCGCCGGCCCGCTGATGAGCGCCGAGCTCGAGGCCCTGGGCCGCGCGCTCGCCCAGCCCACGCGCCCGCTCGCCGCCATCGTCGCCGGCTCAAAGGTGTCGACCAAGCTCACCATCCTCGAGAGCCTCGCCGACAAGGTCGATGTGATGGTGCTCGGCGGCGGCATCGCCAACACCTTCCTCGCCGCGCGCGGCTGCGAGGTCGGCGCCTCGCTGCACGAGCCCGAGCTGCTCGAGGCCGCCCGCCGGGTCGAGCGCCGCCTGGCCGAGCGCGGCGGCGTGGTCTGGCTGCCCGAGGACGTGGTGATCGCCGGCCGCTTCGCCGCCGACGCGGACACCCGCATCTGCGACGCCGACAACGTGCCGGCCGGCTGGATGATCCTCGACATCGGCCCGAAGAGCCGCGACTCGCTCGCCAGCGTGCTCGCGCGCGCCGGCACCATCGTGTGGAACGGCCCGGTGGGCGTGTTCGAGATGGACGCCTTCGCAGCCGGCACGCGTGCGCTCGCCGCGGCCATCGCCGCCAGCCCCGCCTTCAGCATCGCCGGCGGCGGCGACACGCTGGCGGCGATCGCGCGCTTCGGCGTGGGCGGGCGCATCGACTACATCTCCACCGGCGGCGGCGCCTTCCTCGAGTTCCTCGAAGGCCGCGAGCTGCCCGCCGTCGCCGCCCTGCGCGCCCGCGCCCGCCCGGCGAGCCGCCGCATCGAGCCGGTGCCGCAGTTCGAACACGAGCCCGAACTCGGCTGACCATTCTCCCGGAGACACCTCATGGCCATGATCGCCCTGCGCCAACTGCTCGACCACGCCGCCGAGCACGACTACGGCGTGCCCGCCTTCAACATCAACAACATGGAGCAGATCCAGGCCATCATGCTCGCCGCCGAGGCCACCGGCAGCCCGGTCATCCTGCAGGCCTCGGCCGGCGCGCGCGGCTACGCGGGCGAGGCCTTCCTGAAGAAGATGGTCGAGGCCGCCGTCGAGCAGTGGCCGGACATCCCGATCTGCCTGCACCAGGATCACGGCGCAAGCCCGGCGGTGTGCCAGCAATCGATCCGCAGCGGCTTCACCAGCGTGATGATGGACGGCTCGCTGCGCGCGGACATGAAGACCCCGGCGAGCTACGACTACAACGTGGACGTCACCCGCCGCGTGGTCGAGATGGCGCATGCGGTGGGCGTGTCGGTCGAAGGCGAGCTCGGCTGCCTCGGCTCGCTCGAGACCGGCCAGGCCGGGGAAGAAGACGGCGTCGGCGCCGAGGGCACGCTCGACCACAGCCAGATGCTGACCGACCCGGCAGAGGCCGCCGACTTCGTCGCCGCCACCGGCGTCGATGCCCTGGCGGTGGCGATCGGCACCAGCCACGGCGCCTACAAGTTCTCCCGCCCGCCCACCGGCGATATCCTCGCCATCGAGCGCATCGCCGCCATCCACGCCCGCATCCCGAATACCCACTTGGTGATGCATGGGTCGAGCAGCGTGCCGCAGGAGTGGCTCGCCATCATCCGCGAGCACGGCGGCGAGATCGGCGAGACCTACGGCGTGCCGGTCGAGGCCATCGTGCAAGGCATCCGCAGCGGCGTGCGCAAGGTCAACATCGACACCGACCTGCGCCTGGCGATGAGCGGCGCGATGCGCCGGCTGATGGCCACCGACCGCAAGGAGTTCGACCCGCGCAAGTTCTTCAAGGCCGCCCGCGACGCCGCACGCGACATCTGCCGCGAGCGCTTCGAGGCCTTCGGCTGCGCGGGGCAGGCGAGCCGCATCAAGCCGCTGGCGCTGGACGTGCTCGCGCGTCGCTACGCCGCTCGGCAGCGCTGATTCGTAGCGGAGCGCAGCCCTGATGAATTCGCGCTTGTCAGTGCCCGAAGCCGTGGGCAAGAATGGCCCTCGGCACTTCTGCCCCGCCACGCGCGACACCGCGCGCCGACCCGCCCGCCATCATGTCTTCCCTGTTCGAACAGCATCCCCTGCGCCAGCCCCTCAACGACGAGGTCCACGCCCGCCCGCCGGTTCCACTCGACACGCCGGAGTTCGTCACCTACCTCGCCTTCCTGCACCACGAGGGCAGCGCCAGCCGCGAGGCCGCGCACCTGGCGCAGCTCGCCGAACAGCTCGGACTGCCGACGCCGAGCACCGACACCGGCCATGTGCTGCTCGAGACCGAGGGCTTCCGGCTGAAGTGGGAGCGTCACAATGAATTCTCGAGCTACTGCTTCTTCCGCCGCATCGAGCCGGAAGACAGCCCGGACGAATACGCGCTGCTGCATGTTCCCGCCGCCTGGCGCAAGGCCATCCCCGGCCAGTTGATCGCCGCCACCCACATCGAGCTGCGCAGCGTCACCCAGGTGCCGCTGGAGACGGTGCTGCACCAGCAGTCGCGCTACGGCCAGGCGCTGGTGGCCTCCAGCGTCTCCGACGGCGCGGGCTGGGTGATGACCGACTTTCATCTGCACGACGGTTTCTCCCACTTCCTGCTGCTCGACAACGGCTTCACGCCTCGCCAGGCCGGCCGCATCGCGCAGCGTCTGGTCGAGATCGAGACCTACCGGGTGATGGCGCTGCTCGCCTTCCCGGTCGCAAAGGAGGTCGGCCGGCTGGTGTCGCGCGCCGAGGACGAGCTCGCGGACCTGATGGACGGCATGGGCAAGTCGCGCAACGCCGAGGACGACCGTGCCGTGCTCGCCCGCCTGTCACGACTGGCGGCCGAGGTCGAGCGCTCGGTGGCACGCACCAGCTTCCGCTTCGGCGCCGCGGGGGCCTACTACCGCCTGGTGCGCCAGCGCATCGACGACCTGCGCGAGCAGCGCCTGCCCGGCTTCTCCCCGATCGGCGAGTTCATGGATCGCCGCCTGGTGCCCGCGATCGACACCTGCACCTCGATCGCCCGCCGCCAGGACGACCTCTCCGGCCGCATCGCGCGGAACTCGCAACTGCTGCGCACCCGCGTCGACATCGAGATCGAGCGCCAGAACCAGGAGCTGCTCGCGCAGATGAACCGCCGCGCCAAGATCCAGCTCCACCTGCAGGAGACGGTGGAAGGGCTGTCGGTGGTGGCGATCACCTATTACGCGTCACAACTGGTGAATTACGTCGCCAAGGGCGCGAAGGACTTCATCGCTCCGGCCACGCCCGAGGTGCTCACCGCGCTGTCGATCCCGGTGATCGCGGGGCTGGTGTTCATGGGGCTGCGGCGGATGCGCAAGCTGTTGAGCAAGGAAGAAGGCGGCGAAGCGCACGGATGAGGCCCCCCGCCTCACGGTGTCTTTTCTGCCGAGCCCGGCGTCCCGCGTGCGCTCATCCGCCAAGCGGCATCGTGCGAGGCAAACCGCGCTCGATCACAGCAACACGGCTTCGACCGGACGGCGTAGCGAGCGCGGCATCTCGGGGCCGCGGCCAAAGCGGATGACCAGGTCGGGCCGGCCACCGCCGACGCCCAGGAAGCGGGCGAACGCGGGACGCAGCGACGCCAGCTCGACCGGCTGATTAAGATGCGCAGTGCGCACGCCCATCGCCGTCGCCTGCAGTGCAAAGCGCTGGAAGCAACGCCCGGCCTCGATCCAGTGCGCCTTGTCGTCGACCTCCGACACGAACACGGCAATGCCGGCCGCGCTGCGGACGTGCCGCGCGTATTTGTCGTTCTCGACCTGCTCCGAGAACACGGCCTCGAACATCAGCCGGCCCAGCCAGCCTGGCAGGGACGGATTTCCGGACGCGCCCGAGAACAAGCCGTCCCCGGACCGTGCTGCCTCGCCGGCATTGAAGCGGATCCACTGCTTGAGTTCGCGCACGAATGCGGGGTCGCGCATCTGTGCGCTGTTGCCCTCGACGACGAAGCCGAGGACCTCCTCCATCGCCCGCGCCTCGGTGAGCAGCAGCACGCGGACGCCCTTGCCCGTGCTCGCGGCTTCGAGCAGCTTCAGCTCGTCGAGCGCAAGCGGCCTGGCATCGAACTCGGCCCGGGTCGACTGGCGGCGCGGGATGGCCTCGAACAAGGGGGTGCGTTCGGCCGCGACGGGCTCGAGCGCGATGTGCAGGGCATCATACGTACCCGGGACGAATTCAGGCTCGGATCGAAGCCCCATTGCCAGCCCGGCCTGCACGAGGTTTTCGGCGGCGCAGCCGAGGCTGACGAAGAGATGGTGATCGTCCGGGTCAACCACCGGGCACCTGCGCCCATGGTCGGGCACGATTGACACCCCGCGCTCGCCCAGCCTGAACTTCCAGCACTGCGTGTTGTGACTGGACGGCGCCAGCGTCGCGTAGCGCACAAGTTCGCGCAGCGCTGCAGCGCGGCCGCCCGCGGACTCGCCATGGCGCCAGATCCGGCGCACCTCGTCCTCATAGTGCGCGACACCCCTCGTGTGCGAGACATAGCCAAGGCCGCCCGCCACCCCCAGGCCTGCGGCGGTCGCTGCGGTGATGAACGCCCTTCTCTTCATGGTCGTGCCCCAGTGCGTGGCGCGGAAAGCCGCAGCGACACAACGCGCGCCCGGGCCCTGAGCGAAAGGTAGATCATGCGCACGCGCCGCGAAAGGCGGAACCGAACAAGGCCGCGGTGGTCCGCAGAGCATGCACAAGACAGGATCTGCCGCCATGTCGCTCCAATCCAGACTTCGCCGCCAGCTCGTCCTCGCCAGCGGCGCCGCCGTGCTGGCCGCGCCGATCAACGCCGCGCAACGCGCGCTCACGCCGAGCCAGATGCTCGGCCCGTTCTATCCGGTCACGCCGCCGCTGCACAAGGATAACGACCTCACCCAGGTCGAGGGCCGCAGCGCTCGCGCCGCCGGGCAGATCGCCGAGCTGTCAGGCCGCGTGCTCGACATCAATGGCCGGCCGCTGGCCGGGCTGCGCGTGGAGATCTGGCAGTGCGACGCCAACGGCCGCTACCGCCACCCGCGCGATACCGGCGGCCTCGACGAGGACCCGAACTTCCAGGGCTTTGGCCACACCGTCACCGACGCCGAAGGGCGCTACCGCTTCCGCACCATCCGCCCCGTGCCCTACCCGGGGCGCACGCCGCATATCCACGCCGCAGTGTTCCAGGAAGCCGACCGCCCCTTCGTCACCCAGATCTACGTCGCCGGCGAGCCGCTCAACGCGCGCGACGGCCTCTTCATGCGCGTGCCCGAGGCGCTGCGCCCGCTGTTGCTCGCCGACTTCGTCGCAGTGGATGACCCGGTCGCCGCACTCGCGGCAGAATTCGACTTCGTGCTGGCACCGGCGCTGGCCGGGCTGTTCGAGGCCGATCTGGAGGCAGATTCGGCCTGAGCCCGATCCAGCGCCCCGTTGCGGATGGCCCTGCCCGCACGAGCCTTCAATGACCCAAGCCGAGCCCCAGCCGGAGACCCGCCCGACCATGACCGTCCGTACCGTCCTGCGCATGGGTGATGCGCGCCTGCTGCAACCCGCCGCCCCGGTCACCGCCTTCGGCACGCCCGAACTCTCCGCGCTCATCGCCGACATGTTCGACACCATGGCGGCCGAAGGCGGCGTCGGGCTCGCCGCCCCGCAGATCGGTGTCGGCCTGCGCGTGGTGATCTTCGGCTTCGAGCACAGCGAGCGTTACCCCGACGCGCCGCCCGTGCCAATGACCATCCTCGTCAATCCTCTGATCACGCCGCTTTCCGACGACCTGGAGGACGGCTGGGAAGGTTGCCTCTCCGTCCCCGGCCTGCGCGGCGTCGTGCCCCGCCACACCCGCATCCGCTACCAGGGCTTCACGCCCAACGGCGAGCCGATCGACCGCGTCGCCGAGGGCTTCCACGCCCGCGTGGTGCAGCACGAATGCGACCACCTCGACGGCACGCTGTACCCGATGCGGGTGCGGGATTTCGGCAAGTTCGGTTTCACGGACGTGCTGTTTCCGGAGCTTGCGGCGTAAGGTCAGGCCTCGCCTTCACGGAACGAGCGTACTGCCACATAGCTCGATCCACTGCGTGCCTCTGAATCGCCCGCCCAAGGTGTGCTCCTCGTCCCATGGGACCTGGTAGCAGAGCTCCGTTGCAAGCTCGCCGTCGAGCTCCACGACCAGCACGGCATCGAGTTTCGCCTCGAGCAAGGCATCGGCTGGACTTTTCACCTCATGAAACTCTCCGTCCGTCGGCTCGAGATGGCCATCACGAATGGCTTCAAGGCAGGACTCATGGTGCTCGAAGAGGGCTTGCTCCAGTTGAGCTTGAATACTTCGAAAGACGTTCGGCACGGCCATCGCAAGCGATAATGCAGCCTCGTCTGGCCCCTTCCGCGAGCCGCCAAGCACCAGAGGCACTCGGCCACATCCTGGAAAGGCGATCTCCCCGCGCCAGTAGCCGTTCTTCCAGGTCAGGACGCCAAGTTGCGGGTGGGATACGTCCGGAGTGCGAAAGAGACCAAACATGAATGCCCCTCGTCAGCCCGCTCTACCGGGCAACCAAATGGTGACAGCAAGAACCCTGAGCGCGAGCTGCGCAGTCGCCAGATGGAGACGCACCTGCAGGCAGGGGCAGAACGGCAGCAATGTATACGCCCACGAGTACCTTGGCCATCCGCGCCCCAGCCCCGAAAGTGAGCAGCGCTCCCCTATAATCCCCGCTTTGCCAGCAACCCGAGGCCCCACCGTGGCGACGCCCATTTTCGAGACTTCCATCAAGAGCCTGCCGCTGCTCGGCCGCGGCAAGGTGCGCGACATCTACGCCGTCGACGCCGACAAGCTGCTGATCGTGACCAGCGATCGCCTGTCGGCCTTCGACGTGATCCTGCCCGACCCGATCCCGGACAAGGGCCGCGTGCTGGTGGCGCTGGCGAACTTCTGGTTCGACAAGCTCGGCCACATCCTGCCCAACCAGCTCACCGGCATCGACCCCGAGACCGTGGTGGCGGCCGACGAGCGCGATCAGGTGCGCGGGCGCGCGCTGGTGGTCAAGCGCCTGAAGCCGCTGCCGATCGAGGCGGTGGTGCGCGGCTATGTGATCGGCTCGGGCTGGAAGGATTACCAGGCCACCGGCGCCATCTGCGGCATCGCGCTGCCGGCCGGCCTCAAGCAGGCGGCGAAGCTGCCGGCGCCGATCTTCACGCCGTCCTCCAAGGCCGACATGGGCGAGCACGACGAGAACATCTCCTTCGCGCAGGCGCAGGCGCGCTGCGAGGCGCTGATGAAGGATGCGCTCGCCGGTACCGGCAAGACCGGCGCCCAGCTCGCCGAAGAGGCGCGCGCCGCGGCGATCGCGCTGTATTCCGAGGCAGCCGAGTTCGCCGCAACCCGCGGCATCATCATCGCCGACACCAAGTTCGAGTTCGGCATCGACGCCGCCGGCACGCTGCACCTGATCGACGAGGCGCTCACGCCCGATTCGTCGCGCTTCTGGCCCGCCGACAGCTACCGCGAGGGCATCAGCCCGCCGTCCTTCGACAAGCAGTACGTGCGCGACTACCTCGAGACGCTCGACTGGAACAAGGCACCGCCGGCGCCGACGCTGCCGACCGACGTCATCGAGCACACTACCGGCAAGTACCGCGAGGCCTACGAGCGCCTGACCGGCAAGAAGCTGGCTTGATCAACCGCGCGCAGGCCGTGTGAGCAATCAGGAAGGGGCGTCCAGTGGGCGCCCCTTCTGTTTCCAGGCCGCATCCAGACCGGCAAGGGCCGCGCCAACGCACGCGGCATAGCCTCGCCCTATCCCACCCAGGAACAACTCTCATTCGCGAACTCTCTGCGCATGTCCTATTCTAAGAACACGACAGCCTGCAGCCTCGCGCGGGTTTTCGTGCCTGCGACTTTCAGTCGCCCGGGTGACGGTTCAATCAAAACAAGGGACAAGCGGAGACAGACATGGACAAACCCTACGATTCGCTGGATCAGCACTTCAACCTGCCCCACATCCGCTCGATCGGGACCGATCGCCCGGTGCAGTGGCTGCGCATGGGCTGGGATGACATGCGTGACAACCTCGGTGCCAGCCTCTCTTATGGCGTGATCCTCGCCGCGATCGGCTACACGATCCTGTCCTACGCCGCTGACAAGCCCTATCTGTTCATGGCGGCGATCTCCGGGTTCATGCTGATCGGGCCGCTTGCCGCCGCAGGCATGTACGAGATTTCACGCCGGCACGAAAAGGGCGAACGGGTTTCGTTCATCGGATCGA
>JAANMY010000712.1_pt1 | contig 44018 bp, 36 predicted proteins | sample 7279691 | NCBI WGS metagenome assembly JAANMY01 (sample SAMN14094543, study PRJNA606508) | bioreactor metagenome | isolation source: A lab-scale SPAN reactor treating ammonium-rich wastewater day 388 | place: Ireland: Galway | collected 2018-02-07 | reverse complement strand
ACTACGGCGTCTAACTAACCGCTAGGTTAGCACCGTCGTGTTAGCCGAGTAATAGTGTAGTTTTTTGTATTGCCTCCCCGGCTCCACTTTGGCGCGCTGTTATCATCCTGACAGCGCGTCTTTTTTGTTTACGGTTAACCGCTACTGGCGGCGCGGTTTAGCCGGTCCAGTACTGCGCGCCAGCTGTCCTGCGCAGGCGGTAACTCGCACCAGATCGCACTGACACCCAGCGCATCGGCCTGAAACAATTGCTGATATAACATCCGGCCATAAGCCGCAGGTTCTGCAGGCATGGCAACCGTTTGATGCGGCGGCGCTACCGTGAGTCCGCTGTAGCTGAGCACCACCACCGGCTGGCGCTGCTGGGGTAAGTGCAGCAGCAACTCGTCCCGGCTAAAGGCTAATAGCGGTGTATCTGGCTGATAATGCGCCTTTACATTACCCGGCACCGCGACATTATGCTGCTGCGGCTGAGCCACCGGCCTGCCCAACACGGCCGCTAACTGTGCTGCACTGATGGGCCCGGCCCGCACTATAGTGGGTACGGTGCCAGTGAGATCGACAATGGTCGATTCCAAACCAAAAGCGCAGGGGCCGCCATCCAATACCGCACTGATGCGGCCGTTAAGGCCCGCCATCACTTGCTGCGCCGAGGTCGGGCTGAGCTTCTTATATAAATTGGCCGAGGGCGCCGCCAGCGCCAGCTGCTGTTGTCGTAACAATGCCAGCAATACCGGATGCGCCGGCACGCGCAGGCCAACACTGTTTAAGCCACCGGTGACAACGGAGCTGACATTCTCAGCCTTGGGTAGCAGCAGGGTTAAAGGCCCTGGCCAGAACGCTTCAGCTAAAGCATACGCGGCAGAGCTAATGCGGCTGGCCCACTGTGGCAACTGGCTTTTATCTGCCAGATGTACAATAAGCGGGTGGTTGGCCGGCCGGCCTTTGGCGCTGAAGATAGCGCTGACTGCCGCCGGGTTAGTGGCATCGGCAGCCAGACCATATACGGTTTCGGTAGGTACCGCCACCAGCTGGCCTTGTTTGAGCAGTTGACCGCAGTGCGCCACATCGGCGGCACTGTTGGCATCAAGTAATAGGGTGTTCACGGGTTACACTCCGGACAATATTGGCTTTGAGCATATTGCGCTGGCACCGGGTAGCTTTGCTGGTGCTGACAACGCGCGCAGCACGCCTGTTTTTGCGCCGTAAGGGGGGTGGGCGCACCGCAGCTTTCACAGGGCAAGCCGGCAATAGCGATGTCAGGCCAGAAGCCAGGCGTGGCGCATACCGGACAGCAGCTTTGCAGACGCTCTGCTAAATTTTGCGCCGCCAGGGCAATATGTTGTCGCCGCTCTGGGCTTAAATGGGCGCGTAAATCGTAACTCAGTTGCAGCTCGCCCTGCGCTAGCCGGTCGCGGGCAAGAGTGCGGCAGGTGTCGGTATCAAGGGCTTTTTGCAGGTACCCGCCCTGTTGCAGCAGCAAATGTTGACCGGCGGGCACGCTGGCCAGGGCGGCATCTATCTGGCTTAACGTCTGGATCTGCCATTGCTGTGCCTGCGAAGGGCCGTAAAAGCGGCCGGTTACCGCCCAGCCCTGGCTGATATTGACGCAGCAGATCAGCTCAAGATTATAAGTACCCAGGCCATAAGGCCCGGCAGCAAAGCTACCTTCACTGCCTATACCAATATCCAGACCAGACAACTCTGCTGCCAGCGCCGCTTTACGCAGCGCACATTCATAAGGTGACATAAAACGTGGCCGCTCGCCGGCAAAACTGCCCAGGCTGTCGGTGTCAAAGCTGTCCAGCTCGATCAGCTGCCAGCCCAATGGCTGAAGCGCTGGTGCTATGAGGGCCGCTTTTTGATGCCGGCTCAGTACGGCTGCAGCTTTGCTCATAGCGCCACCGGCTGCCAGCACTGCTGACGCCACTGCTGCATGCTACCGTCCTCATTCAGCTGATACAGATACAGCCAGTGGTTATTTACCAGGGCTGCAACATCGGCAGCGCTTTGAATTACCCCAGCAATGGCCTCAGCCGGTGCCGCAATTACCACCGATAAACGCACCGGCTGATGCATTAATTTGCTGCCATCATGCACTGACTGCCAGGCTAAACCGGTGCGTAAGTCACCGCCGTTGCCTTCGAATACACCAATGTGGCCGGCTACCACATTGTGCAGCAGCTTATTGCCGCTGCCGTATTTTTCGGGAGCCACCACAGAGGCGTAGTACTGCAGGTTAATCCAGTTGGTTACCACCATCGGTGCTGTCATAATGCTATGCAGCAGGCCAAAGCCAGTGTCTGTGCTGGCATCGTAATCATGTAAAAAGCAACGGCCTTGCAGGTCGAGTTTTTTCGTCAGTTGGCGCGGCGCGACAACAAAAGCGGCGTTATTGGCCAGGCCCCACTCTGGCCTGAGCTGGGCCCAGTCGGTACTGCGCTGGCGGAAGAACCTTTCCAGCGCACCTGTTGCCGGCTTGGGCCCGGCAAATTGCATGGCGCGCGCCTGACGGGCCTGCTGACCGGCAGCCGTTAACCAGTTGAGCCAGGGTGCGGCTGGCGGCGCCTGGTACAGCTCCAGCTCATCGGTGGTGGTGTGGTGCAAACCAGCGTAAAAGCGGGTGTCGTCGCCAATAGTGATTTTGTGCTGGCGCTGTAGCTGGGCTCTTACTTCGGCATCGTTTAACAACTGCGCCAGCACCTTAACGTTAACTTCGCCGGTTTGGCCGCCACAGGCACCGCAGTCCAGCCCGGCCGCATGCGGGTTATTGCAGCTATCACTGCCGTGGCCAAATAAAATCACAACCGGTGCCAGCGTCTCTTTAAGCCCCATGGCGGTTAAAATGGCGGCGGCCAGCTGTGCCTGCTCGGCGCTGGTCAGCGGCTGCTGGCCGTTATTGATTTGCCATTGGCTGTTGTCCAGCTGTTTGTTTAGGGCGTGGGGCGCTTTGGGTCGGAAAAAGGCCCGTTTTAGCAGACTAAGCAGCTTGGTGGGGCCGGCGGCTTCTACCATGCCCAGGCTGGAAGAGGCCAAATCGAAGCTTTGCTTCCAACCCAAATCTGGCTGGCGCGACAGCGGCGCCTGCTCAGGTTTAATCTGGCTGACGGTCAGGCTGGGCGCTAACAACCCCGGCAGCTGTGGTCGCTGTAAGCTGCTGCCGGCCGTTTTATAGGCGATAGGCAGACCAAAGAAGCCGGCAAAACCCAGCGTTTGAATATCGTCGTGTTGCTGCTCCAGCGCCCGGCGCATCGGCTCTGAACGTACATCTATACAAAAGGCGGCTTGCAGCGCCGGGCGCTCCGGCGCGCTCTGCTGCTGTGCTTTTTGTGCTTGGCTTAATGTTGTCAGCAGCGGCTGCTGTACACTGAGCTCCAGTGCACGCTGCCAGCACTGGCGCAGTGTTAATTGTTGCTGCAGCCTGGTCAGGTGGGGCTTTACCTGCTGCGCTTGCTGTTTTAGCTGTTGCAGCAGCTCGCTATGCTGTTGATTGTGCTGGCTGCTGTGTTGCCATAACACCCAGTCCCAGCCCAGCAGCATATAGAGCAATTGGCTTACCGCCTGCTGCGGCTTGCAGCCGCCCGTTAGCTGTTGCTGCCAGTCGAGCCAGGCTTGCCAACCGGCCCAGCCCGACAGGCTTTGCAGTAAGGCCTCAAAATAAGCCAGTTGGCTTGGCTCATCACTGCACCAGCTGTTTAGCCAGGGTGACAGCTGGGCTAATAGCGTATCCGGCTCATCTGGCAGTTTGGCGAACAGTGGCGTTAAGCAAGTACCGGTCAGTACCTGTAAACCTTTGTCCTGCCGCACTACGCTAAGCCAGCTGTGGTAAGCATGGTGTTCACTGTCGGCGTCAACACTAAAGCGCTCGGGGTATTGATGATACAGCGCCAGAAACTGGCTTAGCTGCTGCACGATCAATTGCGGCCAGGGCAGGGTACGTGTTTTACCCTGCTGTGCTGCCATCCGCCCTGCCAGCCGCTGCCAGCGTGTTAATGTAACTGGCTGCGACAGTGCGGCCACGGCCGCATCGGTGCTCAGTGTTAAGCCCTGCTCAGTCAGTGCCTGTTGCAAGTGCGCCGGCTGAATCTGCAGCTGCCATTGGCTTAGGTACCAGTGTGCGCTCATTAAGCAGTCGGTGCCGGCCAATAGCTGCTGCTCAGCGCACACAGCAGCAAACGGTTGCTGCCGCTTTGGCCACCAGGGGTTAACGGCAATCAGCTGGTCCAGCGGCCACTGTGGCGCTATCTGGCTGGCGGCGCGTTCAATCAGTGCGCTCAGGTTGTGCTGTTGTGCGTGGTGCTGAGATACGGCGCTCATTTTACCTCCTGCAAGGTGTTCTGCTCTGCTGCAACGGCTTGCTTTTGCTGATAGGGCCAGATTTGCAGCGCAATACGGGTGGCCCATTCATCCAGATAGCCACCGGCATTAAGCCAGATAAACAGTTTGTTTAGTTGCTTATGATGGCTGTGATAGCGCAGCAGTATCGCCAGCACAAATAAGCCGGCAAAAGCGGTGCTGGCAATGATATCCGCCAGGTTGTTGACAGCGACAGGCGTCGGCATCACCGTGCGCAGTACGGTCTTCAGGCTAAAATACAGCGCCAGTAAACCTACGGCATAAAGCAGTGCTAACAGCAGCCGGGCCGGGCGGTGACTATCGGCGTGGCTAAGTGATGGTACCAGCAGTACGCTTATCGCCAGCACCAGCAGTACCGCACTGCTTAAACTTGTCAGCGGCAACGCCAGTTGCACCAGATAGACCAGCGCTGTCGACAGCAGCAGCGCCAGCAGCCAATGCCGCGCCGCCGGGGTGGTTTGGCCGGCCAGCTGCGCCGCCAGGTAATGATTTACCGCATTACCACTGTGCAAAAAGGCATAGGCTTTATAACAGGAGTGGGCCAACAGGTGCAGCAGGGCCAGGGTGTAAAGCCCTAGCGCAATTTCTACCAGCATCAGGCCCATTTGCGCTACCGTAGACCAGGCCAGGCGCACTTTAATGCTGATGCGGGTGGTCATAATCAGTGCCGCCAGCAAGGTACTGCCAAGTGCGGCTGCCAGCAATACACTGCTGGCCAGGCTACTGTATGCCAGCAAAGGCGAGAATAACAGCAGCAAGATACCGCCTAAATTAATAATACCGGCGTGCAGCAAGGCAGACACCGGTGTCGGTGCTTCAACCACTTGTATTAACCAGCCATGTAACGGTAACTGAGCACATTTAAGCAGCGCTACCAGTACCAGCAGCACCGCAGCGCTATGCAGCAACCAGCTGCCGGGCTCAGCAGTAACCACCGCGGCAGTGATCTCGCTGATATTGGCGCTATCAAACTGCAGATACAGTAAGGTAAACGCCAGTGCCAGTAAGGTTTCACTCAGGCGGGCGCTAAGCGCTTTTTTGTGCGCAGCCAACTGGGCACGGGGTCGCTCGGGGTAAAACAGCAACAATTGCTGCAGCGCCAGGCTTATCGCCAGCCAGCCCAGCCAAAACAGCAGTAAATGATTACTCAACAGCGTAAAGACGACGGCAACCAGCGTTGCCGCCAGTGAGCGCATAAAACGGCCTTTGTCAGCCTCGCCGGCCAACGCAGTAGCACTGTAGCGCCAGATCACGATTGCCAGCAGGGCAATTAAGGCCAGTAGCACCAGTTTAAACAGACTCAGACTGAATAACATTGTTTGCCTACTTTGGGTCGTTTTAAATTGGCGTTATTGTGCTCAGCGCACTAACATAAGTAAAATACATATTAAGTTAATAAACGTTCACTAAAACAGAATTATGAGCCGGTTGAATTACCATCATTTGTATTATTTCTGGCAGGTGGCCAAAGGTGGCAACCTCACTGAAACTGCGCAGCGGCTGCATGTGTCTCAGTCGGCCTTGTCGGCGCAAATTAAGCAGTTAGAGCAAAGCATGCAGGTGCAGCTGTTTCGCCGCGAAGGCCGTAAGCTGGTGCTAACCGACAGCGGTTATCAGACGCTAAAATACGCCGAAGATATTTTCAGTCGTGGCGCTGAGCTTGAACAGTTGCTGCAGCAGGGCATGCAGCCGCAGCGCAGCCCCATCCGCATTGGCGCCCTGGCAACGATGTCGCGTAACTTTATTGAAAGCTTTATTGCGCCGCTGTTGGCCACACCCGAGTCACGCTACAGCCTATTGTCGATGAACCAGACGGCGCTGCTCAATGCCTTAGCCAGCCATCAGTTAGATTTAGCCTTAACGAATGTGGCCGTGCAGGGCAATGACAGCCAGTTGTGGCAGTGCCGCTTGTTAGCGCGCCAACCGGTGGCGGTTATTGGGCCACCGGGTAACAGCCCGGCCAGCAGCCTGACGGCATACCGCCAGCAGCGCTGGGTACTGCCGCCGGTACAAAGCCCCATTCGTACCGCCTTTGACGCTCTGGCCGCGCAGTATCAGTTGGCGCCAGATATAGTGGCCGAAGCCGACGATATGGCAATGTTACGCTTATTGGCGCGCGACAGCGGTGCGTTAAGTGTGATGCCCGAGGTTGTGGTAAAAGACGAGTTAAAAGCCGGTCGGTTACAAAAATACCTGACACTGCCGCAGGTTTATGAAAACTTTTACATTATTACCACCCAGCGCCAGCTATTACACCCGCAATTAAATCTGTTGCTGCAGGCGTTTACCCCGGCGGCAGTATAACTGATCCGACGACTAGCGCGGCCGGGTCAGGGTAGGCTAGGGCAATGACTAATAAGGAGTACCTGATGAGCATACAACGTATTTTGCCGGCGGCGCGTTATTCTGAAGCAGTAATGGTAAATGGGCTGATTTTTTGTGCCGGCATGGTGCCCGACACCCACAGCAATGACGCGACTTTACAAACTGAAGATGTATTGGCACAAATTGATGCCCTGCTGGCTCGTTGTGGCAGTGATAAAACCAAACTGGTTGATGCCACCATCTATTTGGCGGATATGGCCGACTATGCCGCGATGAACCTGGCCTGGGACAACTGGGTAGCGCCCGGGCAAGCACCGGCCCGCGCCACGGTACAGGCTAAACTGGCTGATCCGCACTGGAAAATAGAGATAAAGATTGTTGCAGCCCTGTAGTGCTGAGTGGCGAAATTGACGATATTTTCGCTTAATTCACAAGCAGCTGTTATGGCTGCTTTTTTATCCTTTTGATTTAATAGTAAATAATTTTGGCACTAATGCTGCTACGCCACACGTGTTCAGCAACACATGCTGATTAACGCTGCACAGGACGCTGCTATGCCTTATCTGACAACTCTGTTAAGACACACCGCTTTATATGCCGGTTTTGAATTACGCCGTTTATGGCAAACCCGCTCTGGCCTGATGACGCTGGCCGCGACCTTGGTTATCTGGGGCCTGTTGTTTCGCTATGCCATAGTGCCGGCGGCGGATCTTATTGCCTCGCGCGGCTTTACCGATTTTATCAGCGGCTTGTTTGGCAACAACGGCATCAGCCAGCTGCGCAGCTGGCCGGCGCCAGAGCTGGCGGTGTACTGGTTTTTCAGCCTGTGGCTGCTGCCACTGCTCAGTCTGTTTTTTACCGCCAACCAGCTATGCCCGGACATAGAGCGCGGTACTGTGCGGTTTTTAACCTTGCGTAGCAGCCGCAGCAGCTTAGTACTGGGCCGCTTTGCCGGCCAGTTAGTGGTGCAGGGCTGTTTAATTTTACTCACCTTACTGGCCACCCTGGCGTTGGCCAGCTGGCGCACTGGAGGCATCACGCCAGCCATGCTCAGTGCCGCCTTGGTGATTTGGCTTAATTTGCTGCTGGTGGTGGCGCCTTTTACTGCCATTATGGCGCTGTTTTCCGCACTGGTACGCAGTGCCAAACTGGCGGTGAGCCTCGCCATTGTCAGCCTGGGGCTGGGCTTTGCCTTACTCAGCTGGTTTATTTTTTACTTTCCTGACTTTTTGTTTTTATTCAGCTATATCCCCGGTGCCCAGGTGATACAGCTGTTACCACTGCACGGCTGGCAGACCCTTAAACTGGCGGCGTTGCCGCTGGCGCAAACCGCATTATTACTAAGCCTGGCCTGCTTGCTGTTAAAAAGGAAAGCAATATGAGCACCCTGATACACTGCGACAACCTGAGTAAACGCTTTGGCAGCAAGACAGCACTGGCCAATGTCAGCTTTAGCCTGCAGCAGGGCGATGTGACGGCGCTGCCGCAAGATGCACAGTTTGACCCGGCCTTTAGCATTGGCGAGCAGCTGGACTTTTACGGCCGCCTACAGGGCTTAAGCCACAAAGCGGCTAAGCTGGAAACCGATAGGGTACTGGCACTGGTGGAACTATCAACACAGCGTAAGCAAAAGGCTGCTGCGCTAAGCCATGGTATGCGTAAACGTGCTGCTATAGCGCAGGCCTTTATCGGCTCGCCCCGGCTGGTGTTGCTGGATGAGCCCACCGCCGGGCTGGATCCGGCGCATGCGCTGCAAATACGGCAGTTAATCAGTCAGTTAAGCAGTCATTTAACTGGCAAGGTTAGCTTTATGATCAGCTCGCATAACATTTTTGAGCTGGAGCAGCTGTGCAACAAGGTGCTGTATTTGCAGCACGGCCAGTTAAGCAGCCCGGCTGATAACAAAGACAGTGATAGCGCCGAGCAGTATTTAACCCTGCTATTAGAGCAAGAGGCTGATCAGCCACTGCTGGCATTGCTACAGCAGTTGCCGGGGCTTATCAGCGTGCGGCCGGGGCAGAAAAACCAGTTACTGCTTAGTTATAATGCACTGCAGCAGCCGCAGTTTGATCTTGAACTGCTGCAATGCATCGCCGCGCACGGTTACCGTTACCGCAACCTGATTAAAGGCCAGACGCTGGAGCAAAAGCTGTTTAGTGTCTCGTAAAGGCGATGGTCTGGCATAGCTGCGGCTTAAAAGCCACATTGTTGTTTAAGTGCCTGAATATCCTCGCTGTTCAGGCCTTGCTGCTGGGCACTTAACGCATAATACATTACCGATGCGGGTGCTTCGGTGTGGCCCAGCCCCAGCGCGTGGCCAAATTCGTGCAGCAAGGTCAGCTCTAATGCCTCGATTGAGGTGTAAGCAAAAATGGTCATCTGCCGCTGCCGGCCCAGGATCTGCATTACGCCCACTTCCGCCGCCGGCAGCGGCTCTGCCTGTTGTGGCAGCAGCGCATTACGGTCAGCCACAGTGTCATTCAGGTATTGCTGTTGGCGTATTAAACGCTGCTGCTCGTCATTTAATTGCGCTGCCTGCTGCTGCAATTGCTGTTGCCGTTGTTGTAGCTGTTGTTGTTGCGCCAGCAGGTGGCTGCGCTCACTGCTGGTGGCCTGGCGTGCCTGCTGTTCAAAAACCGCGGCATCGGCGGCGAACTGCTGGTTGGCCTGGTCAAACTGTTGTTGCCGTGCTTGCAGGCTGGCCGCCTGCTGTTGCAGGTCGTACAGTCGCTGGTCGATAGTGGCATCATAGCGGGCCAGGTTTCGCGCTAACCTGGCCTGCTGTAATAATTGCTGTTGGCGGGCGTCATAAGCAAAATCAATGGCAAAGCCATCAATGCTGTCATAGCGAAACAACTCTTTACCCAGCGCTTTATTCCATTGGCTGGCAGCGTTGTGCGCCGCTTGTTCGGCTTGCTCCAGTGTTAAGTTAAACGCCGGGTCCAGCTTGCCGATGCGCCACAGCACCGGCGTTTGGCACAAATACTGTTGCAGCGTTTTATCGGCGTAGTGCTGCAGCAATTGGGCGGCCGGTTTGTCTTTGCTTAGCAGTGGCAGCAGCCACTGATAGGCGACAAATAGCAGCAGGGTATAACAGAGTGCGCGCAAGAAAAATCGCATATCGGCCTCAAGACTGCAAAGGGTTGTTACAAAGCGGCTAAGGGTTTCATTTGACCGCTTTGTATGCCTTACGTTAATGTGCAGCATAACAATTGTTACGGAGCAAATTAAGTGAATATTGCTACCTTGTGGATCGTCATCGGCATAGTGCTGATTTTATCCGAGCTGCTGGCGACCAGCGTCGTGGCGGTGTTTCTCGGTATCGCCGCTATCGTGGTCGGCTTGTTACTGCATCTGGGCGTTATTGAAAGCTACAGCATGCAGTTTTTAATTTTTGGCGTAGTGTCATTAGTGCTGCTGTTTAGCGTGCGCGGCCATTTTAAGCGCTGGTTTGTTGGCTATACCGCCGACAGCAATGAGCAACAGTCCCGTTTTAGCGAAGATATTGGCAGCCGGGTTACGGTGCACAGTGATTTTGTGCAGGGTGCCGGCCGGGTGCTGTTAAATGGTGTGCAGTGGGACGCCGAGTCCAGCGATGCGCTAAAAGCTGGTGATGTCGCCTGGGTGGTAGCCAACCATGGCATTAAATTAACGGTCACGGCGACTAAGCCAAACAGCTGATTTTATTGACGTTAAGGAGTAACAACAGGTGCAAATTGATATTAATACCATTTTAATGGCCGGTTTTGCGCTGGCAGTGGTGATTACCATTGTGCAAACGGCGCGTATTGTGCCGCAGCGCAGCAATTATGTGATAGAGCGGCTGGGTAAATACTCGCGCACGCTGGACTCGGGCTTTCACTTATTGATCCCCTTTATTGATAAAGTGGCTTATGTGCATAGCTTAAAAGAAGAAGTGATCGATGTACGCCGGCAAACCTGTGTCACCAAAGACAACATTCAGGTCGGTATCGACGGTATTTTGTATATCCAGGTCATTGATCCGCATAAAGCCAGTTATGGCATCAGTGATTACCGCTATGCGGCAGCACAGCTGGCACAAACCACTATGCGCTCGGTCATCGGCCAGACCGACTTAGATAAAACTTTTGAAGAGCGCGCCAAAATTAACGAAGAAGTAGTAAGGGCGCTGGACGAAGCCGCCGCGCCCTGGGGCGTAAAGGTGCTGCGCTACGAAATTGCCGATATTGAGCTGCCGATCAGCATTAAAGATGCGCTAGAGCAGCAAATGCGGGCCGAGCGTGAGCGCCGTGCCGCTATTGCCAAATCGGAAGGTGAACGCCAGGCGATGATTAACGTATCAGAAGGCCAAAAGCAGGAAGTGATTAACCTGTCTGAAGGCGACAAGATGCGCCAGATTAACGAAGCCGAAGGCCGCGCCCGTGAAATAGAGCTGATTGCCATCGCCACTGCCGAAGGTATTCGTAAAATTGCTGAAGCGATAAACCAGCCAGGCGGTTCAGAAGCTGTTAGCCTGCGCGTAGCCGAGCAATATGTAAAAGAATTCGGCAACCTGGCCAAAACCAACAACACCATGATAGTGCCCGCCGAGCTGGCTAATATCGGTGGTGCTGTGGCGGGTTTAACCGAGATTTTAAAAGTAGCCCAGCCAAAAGCGCAGTAAATTCGCTGGTTGTTAATGATAGAAAGCCAGCTTGATGCTGGCTTTTTTGCTCTAAGACAGTTGTATCAGTTTGGCAGCTTAACCACTTCACCGCCTTTAATCACCACCGGGATCTGTTCCAGCAGCGTAATGTGTTCCAGCGGGTTGCCTTTTACGGCGACCATATCAGCGTAGGCGCCGGCTTGTAGCACACCGACATTGAGCTGGCCTTGCTCGTTGCGCCAGTTAAGTAACGTCGCTGCGTTAACCGTAGCGCTTTGAATCGCCTGCAGCGGTGTCATGCCCCATTGCACCATGTAATTAAACTGGCGCGCGTTTAAGCCATGGGTGTACACACCGGCGTCGGTGCCGTAGGCGATATTCAGCCCGGCTTTTACCGCTTTGTTAAAGTTTTGCCGCTGCAGCTGGCCAACGGTGCGCTCTTTGGCCAATGACTCAGGCAAAATGCCTGCCGCTTCGCCTTCTTGCAGGATATAGTCACTGACGTAAATATCCATCACCAGATAAGTGCCGTTGCGTTTGGCCAGTTTAATGGCCTCATCGTCGATAAAGCTGGCATGTTCAATTGAGTCTACGCCGGCTTCCAGCGCGCGCTTAATGCCACGTAAACCGTGGGAGTGGGCGGCGACTATAGCACCGCGATCTTTAGCTTCGGCCACTAATGCCTGCATTTCAGCCAGGCTGTACTGGCTGGCGTTAACGTCGGTGTTGCGCGACAGCACGCCACCGGTGGCAGTAAATTTAATCACATCGGCGCCGTACTTCATATTACTGCGCACTTTAGCGCGGATGGCATCGGCGCCGTTAGCCACGCCATCGCCACTGGCCTGATAGGTGTGCGGCAACAGGTTATTGTCACAGTGGCCGCCGGTCATGCACAAACTGGGGCCTGACACCCGCATACGCGGGCCGGGTATTTCGCCGGCGTTAATCGCATCGCGCAGGTCTACATCAGCAAAGCCGGCGGCGCCTAAATTGCGCACTGTAGTAAAGCCGGCCTCTACAGTGGCTTTGGCCGCGGTAACACCAAACAGTGCCTGGCGTACCGGCGTTTGTTGCAGACGGCGGTAGCCGTGCTGTGCCGGGTTAGCCGTTAAATGCACATGCATATCAATAAGCCCCGGCAGCACGGTGTAGCCGGTTAAATCGGTGCTTGGCAGCGTCTGTTGTTCGCTGGTCAGTGTAGTAATGGGCACTATGCTGTGAATGCGATCTTGCTCGAGCAAAATAGCCTGGTTGGCGCGTAGTTTGCCGCTTTGCACATCTAACAGCTGGCCGGCCAGGATCAGTTTATCCGGTGCCGCCATGGCACTGAGCGGCATAAAACTACTCAGTGACACCAGGCTGCTGATAACTGTCAGAGCAAAAAAACGGCGCATAGTTTACTCCTGATCTGAGCTGGGCAGTGGCTGGCTTTTCAGATCCTGGGTTTTCTCTGCCATTAGGGCGGCCAGCTGCTGCTCGAGCTTTTCCAGTTTCTCACGGGTGCGCAGCAGCACTTGGCGCTGCACGTCAAACTCTTCGCGGCTGACAAAATCCAGCTCTGCCAGTTTGCTTTGCAGTACCTGTTTGACTTTTGCTTCAACGTCATCGGCAAACTGACGTACCTGAGGCGGAATAGCATTGCCGATTTGTTTGGCAATATCTTCAATTTTTTTCGCATCGATCATGGTTATCTCCTTTGCTGCATCAAGTACTTGCAGCGAGTATTCAAGCGTTGGCGTTATTCTACAGAGCAAAAGCCGGATAGCGAATGCTATTTAACGGCAAATTTCGTTACAATGCCGCCCTGGTTATAAGGGTGCGTCAATGAAGTTAAATCCGCAACAAAACGCTGCAGTTAAATATATTTCCGGGCCTTGTCTGGTGCTGGCCGGTGCCGGCAGTGGCAAAACCCGGGTGATTATTAATAAAATTGCCTACTTAATTCAGCAATGCGAGCTGCCGGCGCGGCATATTGCCGCGGTTACCTTTACCAACAAAGCGGCGCGCGAGATGCGCGAGCGCATTAACCAGCAGCTGCCAAAAACCGCCACCCGCGGCCTGACCATTTCTACCTTTCATACGCTGGGGCTGGAGATCCTGAAAAAGGAATACCGCCATATTGGTTACAAGGCCAACTTTACCTTGTTTGACGATCAGGACAGCCTGGCGCTGCTAAAAGAACTCAGCGAAAACGATCTGCAGGGCGACAAAGACTTACTGCGGGCGCTGCAAAGTAAAATCAGCAACTGGAAAAACGAGTTAACCCTGCCGGCTAAGGCGATACAAGAGGCTAAAGATGCGCAAAGCATCAGCTTTGCTAACTACTACCAGCAGTACAGCCAGCAGTTAACGGCGTATAACGCACTGGATTTTGACGATCTTATTTTACTGCCTACCCTGTTGTTTCAACACAACAGCGAGGTTCGCGTTAAGTGGCAGCAGAAAATTCAATATTTACTGGTGGATGAATATCAGGATACCAATACCAGCCAATACCAGCTGGTGAAATGGCTGGTGGGTGAGCGCCAGCGCTTTACCGTGGTGGGCGATGATGATCAGTCGATATACTCCTGGCGCGGCGCGCGGCCACAAAACCTGGCACTGCTGAAGACCGATTTTCCTAATTTAAATGTAATTAAGCTGGAGCAAAACTACCGCTCGGCCGAGCGCATTTTAAAAGCGGCAAATATTCTTATTGCCAATAACCCGCACGAGTTTGATAAGCAGCTGTTTAGTGAAAACGGCTATGGCGTGCCGCTGAAGGTGATCCCCTGCAAGCATGAGGAAGATGAAGCGGAGAAAGTAGTGGCCGAGATCATCTCGCACCGCTTTATTAACCGCAGCCAATACCGTGATTATGCCTTGCTGTATCGTGGTAACCATCAGTCGAGGCTGTTTGAAAAAGCCCTGATGACCAACCGCATACCGTACAAAATTTCCGGCGGCACCTCGTTTTTTTCCCGCAGTGAAATTAAAGATGTGATGGCCTATTTGCGTCTGGTGGTAAACCAGGATGATGACAACGCCTTGCTGCGCATTATTAACGTGCCGCGGCGTGAAATCGGCGCCGCGACCTTGCAGCAGATTGGTAATCTGGCTAATGAAAAGCACATCAGTTTGTTTGAAGCCTGCTGCGACAGTGAGTTGTCGATGCATTTATCGGCACGCGCACACAATGCCGTTAAACAGTTTGCCCAGTGGATTGTCGGCATTGCTGATAACGTACAGCGGGCCGAGCCGGCCGAAGCGATACGTGACCTTATCCGCCAGAGCCATTATGAAGCCTGGCTGTTTGAAACCAGCAGCAGTCCGAAAGCAGCTGAAATGGCGCTGAAGAATGTGAACGAGTTGTACCGCTGGATCAGCGAAATGCTGGCAGGTAAAGACGATGAGGAGCCGATGACGCTGCCCGAAGTGGTCACCCGGCTGACACTGCGCGATATGATGGAGCGCCAGGAGCAGGAAGATAACGCCGATCAGGTGCAGCTGTTAACATTACATGCTTCTAAGGGCCTGGAGTTTCCCTATGTGTTTATGGTGGGCATGGAAGAGGGCATTTTGCCGCACCAGAGCTGCATTGACGAAGATAACGTTGAGGAAGAGCGCCGGCTTGCGTATGTGGGTATTACCCGTGCCCAGCGCGAGCTGTTTTTTACTTATGCCAAAGAGCGGCGCCAGTTTGGTGAAGTTATCCGCCCTGAGCCCAGCCGCTTTTTATATGAACTGCCACAAGACGATTTAGACTGGCAGCAGGCGGCGCCGGTGAAAACGGCCGAGCAGCGCCAGCAGAGTGGCCAGGCGCATATTGAGCGCTTACGCCAGCTGCTGAAAAATAACTGACGGTGTTTCAGCCAGCGCTTTAGCGCTTAAAAGCTCGGTAACATATTTACCCTGCATAAAGCAGCAGCCTTCGTCTAACAGCAGGTTTAGCAGCTCGGCATTGTCAACACCGTCGGCCAGTAAGCGGAACTTATAGCTGTGCGCCAGTTGTTGTAACATTTGCAGCAATTGGCGTTTATGCGGCTGTCGCGGTAGCTGGCGGCAGAAGCTGGCGTCTAACTTAACAAACTCAAACAGTTGCAGCAGTAACAAGCCCATAGGCGCGCTGTCGGCGGCAAACTGATGGATCGCCAGCCGCACATCGTTTTGTTTCAACTGATGTAACGCAGTGTGGATACTGTTGCCGGCCTGCAGCAATTCGCGTTCGGTAAAGGCTAAACATAAGCGCTGAGGCTGCGGTAACAGCGACAATTGCTGCTTTAATTGTTGCAACAACTCGTGTTGCTGCAAATGAGCCACACTAAGACGCAGGCTGAGTAGACCGCTGTCATCGGTGCTGGCGGCCAGCTGACGGCAGGCTTGCTGCAGGATCAGCTGCTCAATTTGTACTGTCATCGCCGCGTCAGCACTGAACTGGCTGAAATCGTACTGCGTACCCAGCAGTGGGTGTTGCCACTGGCTGTGTACTTCGTAGCCCAGCAGGCTGCGGCCCTGGCCGCACAATACCGGTTCGTACACGGCGGTAAATTGTTGCTGCGCCAGTGCCTGCTGCATCACCTGCTCCAGCGTCATCGCCTGCAGCAGCTGCTCACGCATGGTGTCGTTAAAAATAACAAAGCGGTTACGGCCCATCGACTTGGCCTGATACATAGCCGCATCGGCGTCACGCAGCATGGCTTCAGGCTTACTGTGCTCGGCGTCATAATGCGCTATGCCAATACTGGCACCGGAGTGCACCTGCTGGCCCTGCAGGTAAAATGGCTGGCGTATTTTTTCAATAATGCGCTCAGCAATCTCCTCGGCATCTTCCGCATCGGGTAAGCCGGTGAGCAGCACAACAAATTCATCGCCACCCAGCCGGGCGACCATATCATGCTCGCGCACTGTGCTCAGTAAGCGTTTACTCACTTCCACTAAAAAGGCATCGCCAACATGATGGCCTAAGCTGTCATTAATCTGCTTAAAGCGGTCTAAGTCGATAAACAGCAGCGCTAAGCCTTGCTGCGGCTGGCGTTTACTCAGGGCAAATTGCTGCTTTAATTGCTGCAGAAACATTTGCCGGTTGGCCAGCCCGGTTAAGGCATCGTGGTTGGCCTCATAAAACAGTTTCTGCTCGGCCTTTTTCCGCTCTTCCACCTGCAGGCGCAAGAACAGATTGGTCTGGCGTAGCTCGCGGGTGCTTTCAAATACTTTACGCTCCAGCTCTTCCTGGTGCTGCTTTTGCTGCTCGGTGGCCAGCTTTCGCTGAATCGCTACCGCGATATGCTGCGAGACAAAGCGCAGTATATTCAGCTCGTTCTCTGAATAGTGGTAGCGCTCGTCATAAGATTGCAGTGCAATAACACCAATCACCTGCTGTTCAATTAATAACGGCGCACCTAACCAGCTGGTAGAGTGGCGGGCGGTTTTTAGCGGATCGGCCATGCCGCGGCGAATTTCACCGGCGGCTACCAATTGGTCGGCAATATCAGTGGTAATCAGTTTGGCATCACCACAGCGGATCACGTATTCGGTGAAGCCACGGCTTAACGGGCGTTCCCGCGCTGGTGGCGAGTACTGATCCAGATAAAACGGAAAGGTCAGCTTACTGCGCTCGGCATCCAACAAGGCGATATAACAGTTATCAGCCGCCATTAATTCGCCAAGCACCTGATGCACAGCACGATAAAAACCGTTCATATCGCGGCTGCTGGCCGTTAGCTCAGAGATGCGGTACAGCGCGGCCTGCAGTTTTTCAGCATTTATTCGCTCAGTAATTTCTTTTTGTAGGGAACTGTTAATCTGGCGCAGTTCACGGGTGCGCAAGCGCACCGTCTCTTCCAGTAGTTCGCGGCTTTTCACCCGATCCAGTGCGGTAATGGTATGGCCACCAATGCTGCTGAACAGCGCCAGGTCGCTTTCGGTGTATAGCTGTTTGGCGTTATAAGATTGAATGGCCATCACGCCGATAACCTGTTCACCCCGGCACAGCGGTATACCCAGCCAGTGGGCACAGGGTGAGCCTTGTGGCTCTATGGCACCGCTTTTAATAAGCTGCTGAAATTGCTCAGTGTCGCACAGTAGTGCCTGACCAGTGCGGGCGACATAGCCGGTTAAGCCACTGGAAAACGCGCTGGAGGGGACATCAGCAATCAGCTGCTGGTCTTTTTCATCGGAAAAGTATTGTGGCGTATAGTGATCTGCCTGACTGTCGTAGAACACTACATAGAAGTTTTCGGCATGCAACAGTTGTGACACCATCTTGTGGATCGCCGGATAAAACTCCCGCATATCGCTGATGGTGCTGGCCAATTCAGATAATTTTAGTAAGGCACCTTGCGTAATATAGGCCTGCTTATAGCGGCGGGTTAATATATCCAGCCGTCTTAGCTTGGTTTGTGCCTGCTTAAGCCGTTTACCTGCCTCTGTTGATCCCTTCAACCCTGACTCTTTTATTCGTTGGCCGGACCACCTGGGCCGACGCTTTATAATTGTGCCCATTATGCACAAAGTTTAAGCAGTTGGAAGAGGCTTGCGGCCAAATGGCAGCCACAGGCTTAAACCAGTTTGTTAGCTTTAATAATAAAAACGTTTAAGGCCGCTTTACAGCGGCCTTAAACGGATAACGGCAGAGGGATTAAACGCCTTCGGTCATAAACTTAATAGCAGCAGCAATTTCGTCATCACTGCAGTCACCACAGGTGCCACGGGCAGGCATATTGCGGATCCCTTCGATAGAATGCTTTAACAGTGTATCAAAGCCTTGTTCCAGACGGGGTTTCCAGGCGGCATCGCCTTTTTTCGGCGCGTCCAGTGCGCCGGTGCCATGACAGGCAAAACAGGCGGTTTGATACACTTTTTCACCACTGCGTGGGCCTGAAGCTGCAGCATCCACCGCTGCAACTGCACCGGCAACATGTACCTGACCGATTGGCGCTAATCGCTTCGTCAGCGCTTCTTTATCTGCATCAGCACTGGCATTAATGCCAAAGGTGGTTAACAGCAAGGCAAATGCAACAGTAAGTTTGTTCATAGTGAGTAGTCCTGTGGTCATGTCCGCACAAAGTTTGCGCCATTATAGCCCTCAAGCTGCCGTCAGGGGAAGCCCCGTGCTTCGTGCCTGGCTTGGCGCTACCCGTAAGCCTTTTACGCAAGTAAAGGCCGGCTCGATCGCTGCATTGTTGTGGTTCTATTGGGTATATTGGCCGCCAGCCAGCGCCATAGCTGTTATATGCTTTTCGATAAGGTGGGCTGGTTTTTTTAAAGCAAAATTATTTAACGGTTTTGCTTTGCATCTGGTAGCAATATGGTAGTCTGTTTGGCCGGTAGTATTGAACAGCACCGTTCAGCTACCGAAAAAAGAAGACGCTGCTAAGTGTTTTCCACATAAATGGAAGTATAACAATAATAACATGGGTCTTGCGGTGCACCCCATATTTTACCTTTAAAAACATATTGTTATGAAATGCCTGTGCCTGACTTTTTTCTTAAGAGCCAGCCTTTTCGGCTGCGTTTTGCACAAAGTTATCCACAACTTGTTAGGCTGAGCCCTATGCGGCGCTGACTGGCGGCGCTGACAACGCTGTGGCATGCTATAGCTTTATTGCTGCTGGATATACTTGAGATGGCTACAATCTCCGCTACACCGCTGATCCTGGTGGACGGCTCTTCTTATTTGTTTCGTGCCTATCATGCGCCCCCACATCTGACAAACTCACGCGGCGAGGCCACCGGTGCCATCTATGGTGTGGTCAATATGCTGAAAAGCCTGCTGAAACAATACCAACCAACACAAATGGCGGTGGTATTTGATGCCAAAGGCCCGACTTTTCGTAATGACATGTACAGTGAGTACAAGGCGCATCGTCCGCCGATGCCGGACGATTTACGCAGCCAGATAGCGCCGCTGCACCGTATTATTGAAGCCATGGGTTTGCCACTGTTATGCGTAACAGGTGTTGAGGCTGACGATGTGATTGGCACTCTAGCGCGTCAGGCCAGTGCGCAGGGGCGCCATACGCTGATCTCGACCGGCGATAAAGATATGGCGCAACTGGTGGACGAGCATGTCACGTTAATTAACACCATGACCAATACCTTGCTCGACGTGCAGGGCGTACAGGACAAGTTTGGTATAGGCCCTGAGCTGATTATCGATTATCTGGCGCTGATGGGTGACAAGGTCGACAATATTCCGGGCTTGCCGGGCGTGGGTGAAAAAACCGCTGCCGCCTTACTGCAGGGGCTGGGTTCTATTGAGCAGATCTATCAGCAGTTGGATAAAGTGGCCGGGCTGAGTTTCCGCGGTGCCAAGACCATGGCGGCAAAACTTACTGAATTTCGGCAGCAGCTGCAGTTATCTTATCAGCTGGCCACCATTAAAACTGACGTTGAGTTGCCGTATCAGCTTGAAGACTTAAGTATCAAAGCGCCGGACAATACCGTACTGGCCGAGCTGTATAGCGCCTGTGAGTTTCGTCGCTGGTTAAGTGAAGTGTTGGCAAGCGGGCAAAGCACGGCCGCAGTTAGCACACCGCAACAGGGCGATTTACTGGCTGACAGCCCGCCTCCGGCGGCTAATACGGCGAATGCTACGTCTTATCAGACAGTGCTGGATAAAGCCGCTTTTACGCAAATGTTAGCTGAAATACAACAAGCTCAGCTAACAGCGCTGGATACTGAAACCACCAGTCTGGATTATATGCAGGCTGAGCTGGTAGGGTTATCCTTTGCTGTAAGCCCGGGCCAGGCCTGGTATGTGCCGGTGGCGCACGATTATGTTGGTGCGCCGGCGCAGCTGGCACGCGATTGGGTACTGGCCGAGCTGAAAGCCTGGCTGGAAGATAGCAGCAAAGCCAAGGTTGGACAGAACCTGAAGTACGATCAAAGTGTGCTGGCGCGTTATGGCATAGCGCTGCGCGGTGTGCAATTTGACACTATGTTAGAGTCTTATGTGCTGAACTCTGTTGCGGCGCGGCACGACATGGACAGTTTGGCACTGAAATACTTAGGGCATAAAACTGTCAGTTTTGAGGACATTGCCGGCAAGGGCGCTAAGCAGCTGACCTTTAACCAGATTGAGCTGGAAAAAGCCGCCCATTATGCGGCTGAAGATGCAGATATTACCCTAAAGCTACACCAGACTCTGTGGCCACAACTGCAGCAGCAAGCTGGGCTTAGCAAAGTACTGACCGAGATCGAAATGCCGCTGGTGGATATTTTATCCCGCATAGAGCGTCACGGTGTGCTGATAGACAGCAAGCTGCTGGTGCAGCAAAGCGAGCAGTTGGCTAACAGGATCAGCGAGTTAGAGCAGCTGGCCTATCAGCAGGCTGGCAAGCCGTTTAATTTAGCCTCACCCAAACAGCTGCAGGAAATTTTATTCGACCAAATGCAGTTGCCGGTGCTGAAAAAGACGCCAACCGGTGCGCCGTCGACGGCAGAGGAAGTGTTAGCTGAGCTGGCGCTGGAGTATGAGTTTCCTAAACTGATCACTGAGCATCGCGGCTTGTCAAAATTAAAATCGACTTACACCGATAAGCTGCCCAAAATGCTGCAGCCTGCAACCGGGCGGGTACATACCTCTTATCATCAGGCGGTCGCGGCGACCGGCAGGTTAAGCTCCACCGATCCTAACCTGCAGAATATTCCTATTCGTACTGAAGAAGGTCGTCGTATCCGCCAGGCTTTTATCGCGCCGCCGGGCAAGAAGATCGTTGCTGTCGACTATTCGCAAATTGAGCTGCGTATTATGGCGCACTTATCGCAGGATAAAGCCCTGTTACAGGCTTTTGCCAACGGGCTGGATATCCACCGCGCTACTGCGGCAGAGGTATTTGGCGTCAAGCTGGAGGAGGTGAGTACCGAGCAGCGCCGCAGTGCCAAAGCGGTTAACTTTGGCCTGATATACGGTATGTCTGCCTTTGGCTTGGCCAAACAGCTGGGGGTGAGCCGCAACGATGCGCAGCAGTATGTCGATCGTTACTTTGAGCGCTTCCCCGGAGTACTCGATTATATGGAACGTACCCGTAAGCAAGCACATGAACTGGGCTATGTTGAAACCCTGTTTGGCCGGCGGCTGTATTTGCCGGAGATTAATGCGCAAAATATGGCTCGGCGCAAAGGGGCTGAGCGCGCGGCCATTAATGCACCTATGCAGGGCACCGCGGCTGATATCATTAAAAAAGCCATGATAGTGGTGGACCATTGGATCCAGCAACACAGCGCCGACACCGTTGCGATGATCATGCAGGTACATGATGAGTTGGTGTTTGAAGTCGATGAAGCGGCAGTACCACAGGTGATCCCTGAACTGGTAAAGCTGATGGCGCAGGCGGCAACGCTGGACGTGCCGCTACTGGCCGAAGCCGGTTTTGGCGATAACTGGGATCAGGCACATTAAGATTGAACTTATGTGTACCGGCTAAGTCTGACTAAGCAGTTACATTATCCCTCTCTCCTGTTTTATTTCGTATCCCGCCGTAAATGGCGGGATTTTTTTGGTAATTTTATTACTTAAATCAGTGTTGTGTCGCAATTTTAAGCTATTTATGTAGTTTTATTACATAAATAGCTTGCATTTTTTCGCTGGCTGACTAAAATTTGTCGGGTAGGGTACAGAGGTAAGATGTTCTATCTTTCAGTGTCAGGCGACAGCCAACACAAACGAAAGTAGGCTTATTTAGCCGCCCCACTGCTTGCAGTGGGGCGTTTTTTTTATTTCTTTTTCGCTAAACGCTGTCAGTGTCGCTGCAGCGGGTGAATAAAACGACAGGTGCCGGTTGAATGCGGCGGAGCAAAACTGAAAATTTGTGAGATTTTTTAGAGTAAATACTTCAAACTGAGAAAATTTGCGCTATAATGCAACTGTCTTAGCGATAAGACACCCTGTTGATTTGAAATTATAGCTTCTCCCCGTTTGCTATGGCCGACACCCAAGGGTGTCGGTTTTTTTCTGTCTGCTATTCAGCGCCGGCGGCATCGTCCGTAGCTGCAAACCATAGGTCTAACACCTGCTCTAACTCTGTTAAGCCTTGTTTATTTAACGAGCTGAACGTATGTACGGTAACATCACCCATAAAGGCCAGGCTGGCTTCACGCACTTCTAATAGTGTTTTTTTACGGGCGCCGGGGCCAAGCTTATCGGCCTTGGTTAACAGGATAAGCACCGGCAGCTCACTTTGCACCGCCCAGTGCACTAAATCCTGATCTAAATCTTTCAGCGGATGGCGGATATCCATCAGCACAACCAGCCCTTTTAAGCTGTCGCGTTTCATCAGGTATTCGGCCAGTGACTTTTGCCATTTCTCTTTAATGGCCAGCGGCACCTTGGCAAAGCCGTAACCGGGTAGATCAATCAGCCGGCGTTGGTTATCCAGGCTAAAGGTGTTGATCAGCTGAGTGCGCCCCGGTGTTTTACTGGTGCGGGCTAAACTATTTTGCCGGGTCAGCGTATTAAGTGCGCTGGATTTACCCGCATTAGAGCGGCCGGCAAAGGCGACTTCTATGCCGCTATCTGCAGGTAAGGCATTGATATCGGGGGCACTGGTTAAAAAACTGGCGCGTTGATAATTGATTTTCGACTTGTACACTGCCTTCTCCGGCAACTAATTTGGCGCTATTGTAGCGGATCTGGCCGATCGGCAGAAGCTTTTGCCGCATTGATGGGATTTTACTTTGAGCAGTTTCGTGTAAAATAGGCATAAAAATTAAGGTTATTTCACTTGGTTGCCAGTATGCTGGCGGTTTAATGCGGACAGAGACGGATAAAAAATGAAAAAAATGCTATTTCCACTGACGCTGTTATTCGGTCTTATCGGAACAGCTCAGGCGTTTGACGGTGATGCCGAAGCAGGTAAAGCAAAGTCAGCGGTATGTGCAGCGTGCCACACTGCTGACGGTAACAGCGCAGTTGACATGTATCCTAAGCTGGCAGGCCAGCATGCGCCTTATCTGTATAAGCAACTGCGTGATTATAAAACCGGTATGGAAACCGCAGGTAAGCAAGGCCGCAATAACAGCATTATGTTTGGCATGGTAGCCGCGTTATCCGATCAGGATATGAAAGACTTGGCCGCCTACTTTGCCTCGCAGAAGATGAAAGCCGGCAGCACGCCAGAGAATGTCATCGCCAAGGGAGAAAAGCTGTATCGTGGCGGTGATGCTGACCGCGGTATCGCTGCCTGTATCGCTTGTCATGGCCCGCGCGGTAACGGCACCAGTTTGGGTGGCTTTCCGAAAATTTCTTACCAGCACGCTAACTACCTTAAAACTACGTTGCAAGAGTTTCGTAGTGGCCAACGCGCTAATGACTTAAACGGCATGATGCAAGACATTGCGAAAAAGCTGACTGACGAAGATATTGAAGTGTTGTCACAGTATTTGGGGGGGCTGCACTAGGCAGTTTCCGCTCACTCATCGTAGAAAAACCGGCGTTTATCGCCGGTTTTTTATGACGCCCAGTTGAGTTTTGTAAGAGATTTCTCACATTTCGTGTAAGAAATCTGCCAGCCTGATATTTTTATTGAACTTTTTTATAAGCGCATTTTTTGCATATTTATCTGATTTTAAATAGAAAAATATATTCTTTGTCGTTATTTTCGCTTTTTTTTTATGCAGATGCTTGCCATCTGGTCAGATTGGAGTAAATTGTCAGCAGTTACATTTAGTAACGCCTAATAACAAGGACTAGCGGCAAGGAAGTGTCAGTACCAGTACGACAGTGCGCGGTGCCTTTTGTTAATACACATCGGGATGATGTGCCGCGTGATTTCACGCTCAGGGATGGTTACCAAAGTATCAGGAAGATCGTAAAGAATAAAAATTCAGCCAGGAAGGCGATATAAAACAGGGAATCAGAAAACAGGGTGTTGCAGCAACATCAGGAAGATGACAGCGAATGAGAGAAGTGTCCACCTGACACAAGTATATCCAGGGCGATAAGATGATCTTATCGCCTTTTTCTTTTTAGCCGTTGTAGTTAATAGTATGTCTAAACCAACCTGTCCGCTTTGTTTTGCAGCCTCGTGCGCTATTTTTCATCAGGATAAGCAGCGCTGCTATTGGCGCTGCCCACGGTGTGAACTGGTGTTTGCCGATAGAAGCAGCCTGTTGTCAGCCGCCGCCGAGCACGCCCAGTATCAGTTACATAATAATGATATTAATGACAGCGGTTATCGCCGGTTCTTACAGCGCTTAGCGACGCCTTTGCTTGAAGCTTTAGGCCGTAGCGATTTGCAGGGGCTGGATTTTGGTTGTGGTCCGGGCCCGTTGTTGGCGCAAATGCTGACGGAAGCTGGCCAGCACATGGCTGTCTGGGATCCGTTTTTTGCGCCCGACCATGCAGTGCTTGAGCGGCATTACGACTTTATCAGCTGCAGCGAGGCGATAGAGCATTTTGTTAACCCGGCACAGGAGTGGGCGCTGTGGCAACGGTTGTTAAAGCCCGGTGGCATCCTGGCCATTATGACCAAGCGCTACACCACCGCAGAAGCCTTTGCCAACTGGCACTACAAGCTGGATCCGACCCATGTCAGTTTTTTCCATCTTAACACCTTTCATTATCTGGCCAGGCGTGATAGTTACCGCCTGCAGGTAGCAGCAAATGATGTGGTGTTGTTACAGCGTATAAAGCATTAGTGTTTAGCGGCAAAACTGGTTAAAATGTGCGCCCTTTTTTACAGGTAGCAACCATGACTCGCAAGAAAAAAACACGCTCGGCCGGTACTAATGGCCAGCGGCATTTGTCGGCTGAAGATATTCGCAAAACCCGGCAACCAAAAGAAGAGACCAAGAAAAAGGGTGCTGGCTTAAAATCAGGCAGCCGTAACAGTATGGTGGCTATGACCACAGAGGCAAAGCGCGAGTCAGCGCCAAAAGATAAGCGGCTGGGTAGTAAAAAGCCTATCGCCTTGCTGCCGCAAGCCGAAACGGTGCAAAGCGCTGTGATGCCGGTAGTTGCACCTAAAGCCAGCCTGGCCAAGGCCAAGCCGCAAGCATTAAGCCCAGAGCTGGAGCTTGCACAGATTGAAAATGACAGCCAACTGCAAGCGTTGTTAGAGCGGGTTGAGCGCGATGAAATCCTCACCGGCAAAGACGCTAAGTACTTTAACGCTAAAATTGCCCGCATGGAGCAGTTGATGGCAGAGTTGGGGCTTAGCGATGATGACGCTGAGGCTGATCCACTGGCGGCGTTTGAAAGTAAAGACTGGCGTAAAGACATTTTAGGCGACGAGGATTAACCGTGACGACTGCTATGTGGCTGGCTATTGCTGTTGGCGCCCTGATTATCGCCGGCTTGGCATTTTATGCCGGGACTTTGCTGATGCGGTTGCAACAACAGCGCCGGCAGCAGCTACAGCAAGCTGCTAAGTTGGAACAGCAACAAGCAGAAAAAGCGCTATACCTGCGCGACAGTATTATTCTGATTTGTAAAGCCATGCGTGAAGAGCAGTGTGAGCTGTCCGAGGGCGCGCTGCGGTTATGGGTGTTGTTAGACCATCTGGTACCAGAGCGTACGCCCGACCCGGAAACAACATACCCTGGCTTGTTTCAGATGTATCAGGTAGTCAAAGACATGCCCACACATCAGGCGCGTAAAGATCAGGCCAAAAACCTGACCCGCCAGCAGGATAAGTTGCGGCTGCAGGCGGAACTGGATTTTAAGCAGCCTATATTGGCTGACGTGGCGGCCTTGCTACAGCGGTTTCAACCACAGTAACAAGGCACAGCAGCAGGAATATCGGCGGTTACTGTTTGTAAACCTGGCCGCCTTTCATCACAAAGCGTATCTGGCCCATGGCATTAATGTCCTGTAGCGGGTTGCCTGCTACCGCAATAATGTCGGCCAGTTTACCGGCTTTAATACTGCCCAGTTCGTCTTCTACCCCCAGTAAACGGGCGCCTTCAATAGTGGCGCTTTGTATTGCCGCCATCGCGGGCATACCGGCTTCAGTCATATAGACAAATTCCCGCCAGTTATTGCCGTGTTCAAACACGCCGGCATCAGTACCAAAGGCAATTTTTACCCCGGCTTTGTAGGCTTCGGCAAAGGTTTGCTGAATTTTGCCGCCGATAGTGGCCGCTTTGGGTCTGACTAACTCTGGGAAGAAACCGGCAATACGCGATTTCTCTTCCGCCCATTTGCCGGCACTGATGGTGGGCACAAAGTAGGTACCTTGTTTGCGCATCATCGCCATAGTGGCTTTGTCCATATAGGTGCCGTGCTCAATCGAGTGCACACCGGCTTTGATCGCCCGTTCCATGCCTTCTTTACCGTGAGCATGCACGGCCACTTTCATGCCGTAGTCTTTGGCAGTACTGACGATCGCTGCCAGCTCGTCGTCCGTAAACTGTGGGTTGCTGCCGCTTTTTGCTACGCTGAGCACGCCACCGGTGGCGGTGATTTTAATCAGATCTGAGCCTTCTTTATAACGTTGCCGTACTGCTTTACGCGCCTCATCAGCGCCGTTAATCACGCCCTCCTTCGGGCCGGGATCAGCCATTAGCGCTGCCGCAACGCCATTGGTAGGGTCGGCATGGCCGCCAGTGGTAGCAATAGACTTACCGGCAGCGTAAATACGCGGCCCTTTAACATAGCCTTTGGCAATGGCTTTTTTCAGCGCGGTGCTGATCTGGTGGTTATCGCCCAGCTCACGCACTGAGGTAAAGCCGGCCAGCAGGGTTTTCTCGGCAAAGGTTGCACCACGCAGGGCATAGTCGGCCTCGTTCATGGTAAAGCCTTCGCTGTATACCGTAGGGCTAAACTGGGTGTAAAAGTGGGTATGCATATCCATCAGCCCGGGCATTACGGTGTGCTGGCGTAAATCAATCACGGTGTCGTTTTCGCCCGCGGGGGTAAAACCGGCTTGCAGGGCAACAATTTTATCCTGCTCAATAACAATGGTTTGCTGCGACAACATCTTGTTGTCTTCTGCAGTAATCAGGTTACCGGCGTAAATCAGCGTAACAGCCTGGCTAGACAGCGAAACCAGCAGACCGCTTATTAACACAGCAAGCGACGTTTTATTCATAGTTGTAGTGCCTTTTGTGGTGATGGGTAATAACGCAGTGTTAGCCGCTGCCTGAGCAGAGGCAACCGGCTTGAGACCAACAACCGGTTTTCACCGACCAGTTTAGATTATGGCAAAGGTAAAAGGATAACCGGCACTTTTTAGCTGATAATGCTGCCTGCCGTTACAGAACATCGGCTGTGCCTGCTCGGCCAGCTGGTAATACACCGTGCGGCTAAGTTTAGCGCTAAGGCCGCGCCAGAGTTGTAAATAAGGCAGCAGCTGTTGTTGTGGTGATGTTTGAAGCAAAAGCGGATACTGCGGGCTAACCAGCACAGTCTGCTCAATATTCGTCGTTAGCTGCAGCGCCGGGCCCTGCGCTGTTGCTTGCCAATGGTAGTCGGTTACCATAAAAGCGGCATCGGCTACCTGAATACGCACCTTTTCTGCCGGGGTTTGCAAAAAGTAATCGTTACCTTGTTTAAGTAATACTGACGCAAATAGCTTTACCAGTGCCTGGCGACTAATTTTACTGCCCTGATAATGCCAGTTTGCCTCGCTATCAATAAGAATGGGCAAGTCGCCACAGAACGGCGGGTCCCAGCGTTCTACCGGCGCCAGATTAGGTTGTTGTAACTGTTGTTGCAGCCGGGATAGGTCCATCGTGCACTGGCAAGTGTTGTCTGAGATTGTTAAAGCTTAGCAGCTGAGGAAAAAAGTGGGGTGACTGATGGGGCTCGAACCCACGACAACCGGAATCACAATCCGGGGCTCTACCAACTGAGCTACAGTCACCATAGTGGACGCGCATTTTACCGAAAAAACTGCCGCCAACCAAGCCTTTTTCTACTAAGCTAGCCAGGTTAATGTGGTGTAGCCGTTTTCATACCAGCGCGGTGGCGTCTGTGTTATGCTAGACGCCGTTTTTCTGCTCAGCAACTACCTAAGGGGAATTTAATGGAACAAATTGAACAGTTGTTTCAGCAAAACCATGAAGTGTTACTCGGCTATTTTTTACAGCTGGTTGCCGCTATCGTTATTTTTTATGTTGGCCGCATGGTAGCCGGCGCGGTGAAGCGTTTTATCGAACGGGCGCTGTTAGGCCGGTCTGTTGATAAGGCCGTGGTGTCTTTTATCGCCAGTATTATTTATGCGATTATCATGATCGCCACTGTGCTGATGGCGCTGTCACAAATGGGCGTGCAAACCACCTCCTTTATCGCCATTCTGGGCGCAGCCGGTTTAGCCGTAGGCCTCGCTTTACAAGGCTCGTTGGCTAACTTCGCCTCGGGCATTCTTATTATTCTGTTCCGGCCGTTTAAGTCGGGCGATTTTATTGACGCGGCTGGCATTAGCGGCACAGTCGATAAAATAGAAATTTTCCAGACCATTATGAAAACACCGGATAACAAAAAAGTGATCGTGCCCAATGCACAGATCACCGGTGGCGCCATTACCAACTTTTCAGCAGAGCCAATCCGCCGGGTTGATTTAGTGATTGGCATCAGTTATGACTCGGACCTGCGCAAGGCGAAACAGATCCTGCAGGATATTGTGGCGCAAGACAGCAGGGTGTTAAAAGAACCTGCAGCCAATGTTACCGTGGCTGCGCTGGCTGATTCGTCGGTAAACCTGAATGTGCGGCCCTGGGTTAACTCGGCTGATTATTGGGCCGTGTACTGGGATACGCTGGAAAAAGTGAAGCTAACCTTTGATGAACAGGGTATTGCGATACCGTTTCCACAAATGGATGTTCATATCAAGCAAGAAACGCAGGAGTAAGCATGAAGTATGGTGTTATTCTGGCCGCTGCCGTGGTCAGTATGCAGGTGCAGGCCAATCAGCCGGCCGGTGCAGATAAAGTGTGGACTACCTCAGCTGAGCTGGGTGCAATTACCACCTCGGGTAATACAGTAGGCACCTCTGTCACCGGTAAAATTGATGCCAAACAGGAGCTGGAGCAGTGGAGTAACCAGTACATTCTGAGTGCTTTTTTCAAAGAAGATGAAAAAACCGAAAATGGCAACAAGGTGACAGAAAAATCCGCTGAGCGTTATTTTGTGTCAGCCAAAGCAGCTTACAAGCTGGAAGAAGATTTTGATAAACTGTTCGTGTTTGGTTCATACACGGATGACAAATTCGGTGCCTATCTGAAGTACACCACCCTGGCAGTCGGTTATGGTACCCGCATTTATAATGCTGAAGATAAGTCGCTGGATGTCGAAATTGGTCCGGGTTATTTCACTGGCGAGCGTTCTACCGGTGAGACCGAGAATGGTCTTATCGTACGTGGTGCGGCTGCCTTTAACTGGGCTATTAGTGAGTCGGCCAGTTTTGCCCAAACCCTCAGCGTGGAATACGGCGATGACAACACCCGTACCATTGCAGAAAGTGCGTTGCTGGCAAAAATTAATGGTGCGCTGCAAATGAAAGCTGCATTTTTAGTACAAAACGACTCTGAAGTGCCGCTCGGTAAAAAAAGTACCGATACTCAAACGTCACTGACGTTGGTCTATTCCTTCTAAGCAAACTTAGCCCAAAAGCGCCCGCGTTATTGCGGGCGTTTTCTTATTAAGCGGTTAAGTTTCCATCGGTTAGCCTACAATGTGCCGGTTTTGCGCTATGCTTGCTACACCCTTGTGTTTTGGTAGTTGTCACGGCTTTGAGCATCGAAATATCACAAAAGTCACAGCGCTGGCGGCAAAAACCCTGGTTTGGTGCCACCTGCTATTTAGTCCTGGGTGTACTTTGGATCACCGGCAGTGATGCCCTACTGGCCTGGCTTATCAGTGATACACAAACACTAAGCCAATATCAAAGTTATAAAGGCTACTTTTATGTCGGTTTAACGGCTTGCCTGGCCTGGTGGTTGCTGCAAAAAAAACAGCACTATGCCAGCTCTCTTGATGCAGTTGAATACACGTCGCGGCAGAAGCTGGCATTTCTGGCTGAATATGACGCGCTGACCCAACTACCAAACCGGCAGCAGTTTATGCAATTAGTGCAGCAGGCGATCGACAACACCGCAGCTGCTGAGCAATGTGCAGTGCTGTTATTAGATTTGGATAATTTTAAAGATATTAATGACAGTTATGGCCACAGCGCCGGTGATACGCTGCTGCGAATTGTCAGCCAGCGCTTGCTCAGGTGTTGTCACTCGGGCGCGGTACTGGCCAGACTGGGCGGTGACGAATTTGGTGTACTGGTACCAAAAGTGGCATCGGTCGGGCAACTACAACAGCTAACGGATGCGGTGCTGCAACAATTGTTGGTGCCCTGTTCGCTGGGAAATGGCCAGGATGTTACCAGCTCTGCTTCTATTGGCATCAGTCTTTACCCGCAGCACGCCAACGACAGCGAAGGCCTGCTGCGCTCGGCAGATGCCGCTATGTATAAGGTAAAGCAGGCTGGGCGTAACCATGTGGCGTATTACAGCGACGAGCTTACCGCGCAAGCGCGGCAGCGGGTGCTGTTAGAAGGTCGGCTGCGTCTGGCGCTGCAGCAGAACAAACTACAGTGTTACTATCAGCCACAGCTGGATTTAGCCAGCGGTGAGCTAGTGGGTGCTGAGGTATTGTTACGCTGGCATGATGCTGAGTTGGGTTTTATTTCGCCGGCGCAGTTTATCCCACTGGCAGAGAGCTGCGGTTTAATTCATAGCCTTGGCCACTGGGTGCTGCAACAAAGCTGCAAGCAATTTGCCCAGTGGCGGGCGCAGGGGCTGGCCCCTTTTAGTCTGGCGGTGAACGTGTCGGCACAACAGTTTGCCCGGCCGCAGCTGTTGGCCGAGCTGAGTCAGATCCTGGCCGATACCGGCATGCCGGCACATTGTCTGGAGCTGGAAGTGACTGAAAGCGCTCTGCTGCTGGATGAAAGCCGCGTGGTGGCGTTGATGCAGCAGATAAAAGCGCTGGGCGTGCGGCTGGCTATCGATGATTTTGGTACCGGCTATTCGTCGTTATCTTATTTAAAGCGACTGCCGCTGGATATTCTGAAAATTGATCGCGGCTTTATCGAGCATATCCCCCAGGCGAATGACGATAAGCAAATTGCCAGTGCTATTATTGCACTGGCGCATAATCTGAACTTTAAAGTGTTGGCCGAAGGGGTTGAAACGGCAGAGCAGCTGACGTTTTTACGCCAGCAAGGCTGCGACTATTATCAGGGCTATTACTTCAGTAAGCCTTTACCTGCGGACGACTTTGCTAGTTTACTGCAACAGCATCAGCAGACTGACAACGCTTAGCTGCGGATGCTGATTTTGCTGTAGCCCAGGCCTTGCTGTTTCGCTACGCTAATTTGCACCGGGATGCGCTGCTTTAAGGCTTCAACATGGCTAATAATGCCAATCATTTTGCCACGGGCGTTCAGGTTATCCAGTGCCGCCAGGGCGCTGTCCAGCGTATCGGCGTCCAGGGTGCCGAAGCCTTCGTCTAAAAACAGCGAGTCGATGCGGGTGTTATGGCTGACCAGATCAGACAGCGCCAGTGCCAGTGCCAGACTAACCAGAAAGCTCTCACCACCTGACAAGGTTTTGGTATCCCGCGCCGCATCGGCCTGCCAGGTATCCAGCACCACCAGTTCCAGCTCTGCCTCGGGGTGGCGTGCCAGCTGATAGCGGCTGTGCAACACCGCCAGCTGGCGGTTGGCCAGCACAATCAGTTGTGCCAGCGTCAGGCCCTGGGCAAAGCGGCGGTAGCGTGCACCGTCAGCCGAGCCAATTAAACTGTTCAGCCGCTGCCAGTAATCATATTGTTGTTTTCGGCTACTTAGCTGCTGCAGCAATTGCTGCTGGGTTTCGCGTTGGCGTGCATCGCTGGTTAATTGTTGCTGTAACTGGCCGCTGTGTTCAGTCAGTTGCTGCAGTTGCTGCTCGTCCTCAGCTAAGGTTTGGCTAAGCTCGTCGGTACTTAAGGTGGTGATTTGCTGCGCTGTCAGTTGTTGCTGGCGTTGCTGCCAGTCGTGCAGCAGGTGGCGGGCTGTCGCTTCCTGTTGTTGCAACTGTTGTTGCAATTGTGTCAGCTGTTGGTACTCGTCATCCGACAGTAGCGCGGCCAAAAACGCTGCTTCGTCGGCGAAAGCGCTGTCGTCCAGTGCTTGCTGCCAGCGCTGCTGTGTTTCTGTGGCAGTAAGCTGTAACTGTTGCTGCTGGCGCTGCAGCGCTTGTTGCTGGCCAAGGTTTTGCTGCAGCTGTTGTTGTACCTGCTGTAATTTGGCTTCCAGTAGCGACAAAGGCTCAGCTTTACAGGGTTCAGGCGGTGTTGCTCTGGCGCTATTGGCCTGCAGCTGATAGTGCTGCTGCCAGCTGGCTAATTGGGTCGTTAGTGCAGCGCTTTGCTCCAGCAACCGCTCGGCTTGTTGCTGCGCCAGTTGTTGCTGGTGATCAATGGCCGTGAGCTGGTTGGTCAGCGTAAGCAGCTGCTCTTTTAACTGCTGGTGCTGAGTCTGTTGCTGCTCCCAGCGTGCCAGACTGCTCTCTGTCTGCTGCAGCTGCTGCACGGTTTTAGTCAGCGCGTCAGTCAGTTCCGCTTGTGATGCATAGGCACATGCCTGTAATAAGACTGTTAACTCAGCCAGCTCTGTTTGCAATTGTTGCTGTTGTTGGCCATTTTGCGACAGCAGCGCCTGTAACGAGGCCTCATTTTTATTGAGCTGCTCGCCTTGTAACTGTAACTGCTGTAGTTGTTGTTCCAGTTCGTTAAGCTGGGTGGCGGTACTGTTGCTGTCCAACTGCTGGTATTCGCTGATAGCCGGGTGCTCGGTGGCGCCGCACAGTGGGCATGGCATGCCTTCCTGCAGCTGGGCGCGGTGCTCGGACAACTGCATAATTAATTGTTGCTGTGCTAACAGCTGCTTTTTATCCTTCAGCCGCTCCTGCAGCTGTTTATATTGTTGGCGCAGTGCGACAAGAGCGGCAGTGACCTGCTGTTGTTGTTGCTGGTAGCCGGCCTGTTGCTGCTGGCTGGCAGTCAGTTGCTGCTGCAACTTTTGCTGCTGGGTAAGCTGTTGCTGTTGCTGCTGCAATACAAATTGCTGTTCGCGCAGTTGTTGCTGGCTCAGCCTGAGCTGGCCGGGGTCAACCGCGGCTAAAGTGACACTGACTGTCTGCAATGCCTGCTCCAGCTGTGCTTTGTCTTGTTGCAGCTGTTGTTGCTGCTGTTGCTGTTGTTGCCGGGTGGTAAGCAGTGTCTGGTGCTGCACCTGTAACTGCTGTTGCTGCTGGGTTAGCCAGGCAATACCCTGTGCCAGCAGGCGCAGTTGTTGCTGCATCAGCGTCTGCTGTTGTTGTCGCAACTGATGCTCAAGCTGCTGCTGGTCGCTCAGTTGCTGCCGGGCTTGCTGCATGGCCTGATACAACGGCGACAGTTTGCTGGCCGGTTGATGTTGCGCAAGCCGACTCAGCTTCTGTTGCTGGGTCTGGATCTGTGCTAATGCGGCCTCTAACGCTAAGGCGGCTTTGTTTAGCTCGTCACCTGCACTGTCCAGCTGCTGGCGCCACTGCAATGCCTGACGCTGTTGGCTTAACCGTTGCTGGTATTGCTGCTGTTGTTGCTTTAGCGCAGCCAGCTCGTTATTAAGCTGCTGTTGCTGCTCGCTGCTTAGCAGCTCCACTGCTCCGGCTTTGGCCTGTAACAGCTCCAGTTGGTTTTTATAGTCGCGGCAATCACTGAATACCTGCTGCGAAATGCGGCCATAAATGTCTGTGCCGGTCAGCTCTTCCAGCAGCTCGGCGCGCTCGTTGGCATCGGCGTTTAAAAAGGCAGCAAAGCCGCCCTGCGCTAATAACATCGATTTGGTAAAGCGGCCAAAATCCAGCCCGGTGATCTCGCTAACCAGCTTTAGTTTATCGCTGGTTTTATCGGTTAAAATGCTGCCGTCCAGCTGTGCCAGCTCGGTTTTGGCCGGCTGCAGGTTGCCATCGCTCTGGCCGCGCGCCCGCCGCTGGCTCCAAAAGGCACGATAACCCTGGCCTGCTACTTCAAACTCTACTTCCGCCAGGCATTCGCTGCAGTGGCGGGTCATTAACTCATTGCTGGTAGGAGAGGTTTTCAGCCTGGGCGTCTGGTGGTACAGCGCCAGGCAAATCGCATCGAGGATGGTGGTTTTACCGGCACCGGTCGGGCCGGTAATGGCAAACAGATTGCTTTGATTAAACGGTGGCTGGCGAAAATCAATCTGCCACTCGCCACGCAGTGAGTTCAGGTTTTGTAGTCGGACTGACAATATTTTCACGCGCTTTGCTCCACACTGGCTTGTACCTGCAGATAAAGCGCTGTCAGCTGCTGAACTTGCTCGTCAGTTAAGCTTTCACTACTAAGCCGGGCTTGCCACACTTGCTGGGGTGTTAATTCCGCCAAGCTGTGTTGTGTCTCTGCGCCAAGCAGATTGGCAGTGCTACTGCGTTGGCGGCGTAGCCGCAGCAGTTCAACCGGCCACTCCTGTAATAGCGGCTCAACCCGTTGTTGTAAGTCGGTTAGGTAGGCGTCGGTTTCGGTGATCACCAGCTCCAGCCAGAGTGTTTGGCCTCCAGTCAGACCGCTACAGGCTTGCTCCAGCCTGCCGGGTAATTGCGCCAGGTTGCAGCGGATACTGTACAGCGGCTGAAAGCAGGGGATAGTCAGGCTACTAACGCTTTTACCTGCAGCGCTGAATTCAAGCAGCCAGGCTTGTTTTTGCTGGCTGGCTTCATCAAAACTGAGCGGCAACGGTGAGCCGCTGTAACGAATGTCGGCGTCGGCGTTAAGCTGTTGGCTTTGATGAATATGACCCAGTGCAATGTAATCGGCCTTAGGAAAGGCTGAAGCCGAAAAAGCTTCCAGACTGCCGATATACAAATCCCGCACGGACTCTGACTGACTGACACCCAGCGTGGTTAAATGGCCGGTCATCACAATAGGTAGCTGCAGTTGATGTTGTTGGTTGTACTGCTGCGCTAAGTCGAATAACTGCTGGTAATGCGTGGCGATAGCCTGCTGCAGATCGCGTTGCTTGTCGCTGCCGCTCTGGCCGGCCTGGCTTTGCAGCAAATCACGGGCGCGTAAAAACGGGATAGCGCATAACAATGCTGCCGGTTGTTTCGCCTTATTATGCAGTACCAGCAGTTGCTCACTCAGATTGTCACTGATACTGGCGACGACAGTGGTATTTAAACACTGCAGCAGGTTTTTGCTCTCGTTTAGTACAGCGGGCGCATCATGATTGCCGGCTAACACTACCAGTTGGCAGCCACTGCGTTGCAAATCGACAATAAATTGGTTGTACAGCTCACGGGCGTAGCTGGGCGGTGTGGCGGTGTCAAAAATGTCGCCAGCGACAATGATGGCATCCAGCGCTTGCTGTTGTGCCTGTTGAACCAACCAGCGCAAAAAAGCCTGATGCTCATTGGCGCGGCTGCGGCCAATAAAATGCTGGCCTAAATGCCAGTCAGAGGTGTGCAATATACGCATGAAAATAGTGTACCGCTAACGCTGTTGGCGCCAGCATACCGGATCTGCTGCGGCACAGCAAAAGGCCGCAGCTGGCTTGCACCGGCTGCGGCCTTGGTATTGCAAGGGTGTTACTGCGCAACTTGCAGTTTATTAACTACCCGGCTGACATCATTGGTGTTTTTAGCGATGGCAACGGCTAAGTCTTTTTCAGCGTCTGACTCCACTTCGCCACTTAAGGTCACCACACCTTGTTTGGCATCGACGTTAATGCTGGTGCCGCTAACTTCTGACTCAAATAATAAGCGGGTTTTTACCACGGTAGCGATTTTGGCATCTTTGAGCGCGCTGCCGCTTTGTTGCTGGCCTGCGTTTTTCTGCGGCACTACTGTCAATTGGTTATCAACACCGGTCACGCCGTCCAGGCTGGCCACCAGCTCTTCAGCCAGCGCTTTATCTACTTCTGAGTCTACCTTACCGGTCAGGGTGACGGCACCGTTTTTCACATCGGTGTTAATGTCAAACGAGTTTAAATTACCGTTTAACAGTAGCGTTGTTTCGGCTTTGCCATCAATCCACGCATCTTTAGCGCCGTCTTTCCAATCATTGGCCACTGCCGCTGTGCTGCTAAGGGCCAGAGTCATCATCATAGCTAAAGTTGTATGTTTCATGTTGTTGCTCCTTCTGTAGTGAGACGCTATGACAAATGCCAGTATGGTGCCAATTCTTAACTGATTGAAAATGTATGGTTTTATTTTTTGATTCAGTTGATGTTAATTTTTTGTTTGTATTTTTTGCCTGCTCATCGGTAAAACTTGCAACAGGGGGAGTAGCTGGTCGCAGGCCACTTGCAGGGCAGCGGTAAAATGTGCCAGTCCAGCTTGTAGCCGATGGCTGCTGCAACGGGTAAGCTGCTTTAACGCGGCCAGTTGCTGCGGTAGTAATATGGCCAACTCAGCCAACACAGCCGGGCTACACTCATGTTGGTGTAACTTACTGTGTTGATGCAGGTACCAGTACTGCACGGCAGAGAGCTGCGGGCAGAGTTGCCGCAGGGCAGCGGCATCAGTGTGGTCAGGTAGTTGCTGGCTGGCACTGACATGCAGCCGGGCCAGGGTGGCAAACTGGTGACGTAAATTACCTGTACTGACCTGGCTTGCTGCCAACTGAAAAAAACGGCCGGCACTGGCGCATAAACTGGCCACTGCTCTCAGTAGTGGTATATCGTCCGGGTGGGGGGAAGGTATTAAGCCGCTTAGCGCACTCATCGCTTACTCCTGCAGGGTGTTGATTGTTAAAGTTCATATTCAATTCATGTACCAAGGCGTAAATTTATGATTTATTTTACTATTTTAAATTTCAGCCATCAGCGGTAACCCATGGCAGGTAAGTTTTACCCGGCGGCATTGTTAAATTTACAGTGCCGACAAAGCGTTAAATGCCAAGACAGAGAGCCGACCAATGAATAAACCGCGTTTGTTTATGCATGTGCAGGACACGGAGCTGGCGCGACAGTTAATGCAGTCTGCGGTAGTGCGGCAGTTTATGGTGGTTGCCAGCAGCGATGCGGCGCCCTGGCCCGAACAGTTATTGCAGCAAAAAGCGGACGTGGTGTTGCTGCAAGCTGAACGTTTTCAGAGCACAGCGTTAAGCCAACTGATGGACAGCGGTATTTTAGCTGAGCTGGATTTTATTATTGTCAGTAATGGCAAACCCGACCCGGCGCTGGATCAGCTGATGCGTTGTGGTGCCGGCTATCATTTTCGCCAGCCGCTGGATCTGGGGTGCCTGCTCGATACGCTGCAGGATTTTTATCAGCAATTACATTTAGCGCAGCATCGGGTTAGCAGTAACAGCAGCCAGCTTGACCAGTTTGGCCTGTTGGTGGGCTCGTCCAGCGCCATGTTAACGCTATACCGTACGCTGCGAAAAGTAGCGGTAACGCAGGCCAATGTGCTGATTATCGGCGAGAGCGGCGCCGGCAAGGAGCTGGTTGCCAATACGCTGCACCTGGCCAGTTACCGCGCCGAGCAACCCTTTGTCGCGATTAACTGTGGTGCGCTCAGCCCCGAACTGGTCGACAGTGAGTTATTTGGTCATGTCAAAGGCGCCTTTACCGGCGCTTTGCGCGACCATCAGGGCGTGTTTGCCCAGGCCGCTGGTGGCACCTTGTTTCTGGATGAAATAACAGAAATGCCGCTGGAGCAGCAGGTTAAGCTGTTGCGGGTGCTGGAAAGCGGTGAATACCGCCCGGTGGGCAGTGATAAAAGCTGCCAAACCAATGTGCGCGTCGTGGCTGCCACCAACCGTGATCCGTTGCAGGCGATAGCCGATGGGTTCTTGCGCGAGGATCTGTATTTTCGTCTGGCACAGTTTCCGGTGCAGGTACCACCGCTGCGGCAGCGGGGCGAAGACATCAGCGGTCTGGCGCAGCATTTTCTGGCTTACCGTAACAGCCAGGAGCAGCAGCAAAAACATTTATCAGCTGAAGCCCTGCAACAGATAGCCGCGTATCGTTGGCCGGGTAATGTGCGTGAACTAAAACATGCGATAGAGCGGGCTTATATCCTGGCCGACAGCCAGATTTTGCCGGAGCATTTACTGCTGGAGCAATCAGTGTCAGACAGCGCTAGCGAACCGGCTGAAGTGCCGGCTGGTATGCCTCTAGAGCAACTGGAAAAGGCGGCTATTTTATCTACCCTGGCCGAGAATAATGGCAATAAAACCGATACGGCATTGCAGCTGGGGATCAGCGTGAAAACGCTGTATAACAAACTGGAAAAATACCAGCAGTCGGACTGACAGCGGCGCTATTTCGTTGCGCTGCGCTATGCCGCTGTCAGTTGAGTGGTGTTGCTTACAGTTGCTGTAGCAACGCGTTCAAATCGTCAACGTTAAACAAATAACTTTTATTACAATACTCACAGCTAATGGTCAGTTCACCCTGGGCAATATGTTCGGTGATCAGATCCCGTCCCAGGCTGACAATAGCGGCACTGCATTTTTCCCGTGAACAGCCGCAGACGAAACTGACCGGTTGTGGCGCAAACAGTTCGACCTGCTCCTGATGAAACAGCCGGTACAGTAGTTGCTCGGCTGGCAGGTTAAACACTTCATCCTGTGTGAGGGTGTCGCTTAACATGACTAAATCGGCAAAGTCAGCTTTGGCTTTGTCCTGCTCTACCGGCAATACCTGCAGCATAAAACCGGCAGAGCGGCATTTCTGCTGCTGAATATCGGTATACAGGTACAAGCGGGTGGGCAGTTGCTCCGACTGGGCAAAGTAGGCTTCCAGTGTGCTGGTCAGGCTGTCGCCGCTTAGTGGAATAATGCCCTGATAGCGCTCGCCCAGCTTGGGCGTAATGGTTACCAGCAAATAACCCTCGCCAATCAGCTCGCGGAAACTGTCACCGCGAATTTCAGCCTGCATCCGCACTACACCGCGAAACTGTTGCTGATCGGTACCGTTGACCGCAGCGAAACGCACCGGGCCGTCGCCCTGAATTTGCACCGCAATGTCGCCATCGAGCTTTAAGGTGGCGGTAAGCAAGCTGGTGGCGGCAACCAGTTCAGCCAGCAGCTGTTTAATCGGCAGCGGATAATCATGATGCAGTAACATCTGGTCCAAACTGTCGGCTAATTGCACCATCTCGCCACGCACATTGCGCTGCTGAAATAAAAAACGATATAAGCTATCTGAATTCATGCTGCTCTCTTACTGCTGCGACTTTAACAAAAGCAGCTTACGCCGCTCTTTTTTATCGGGTTTGGTGTCGGGGTGCGGCGCAAACAGGCTGTTGGTCTTTCGCAGTTCAGCCCGTTTCTGTCGCTGCGTTATGCTGTCGGCGGTTTCTTCATATAAGGCCTGCGCTAATGGTGCCGACAGTCGCTTATCAGATAGGCCCAACACGATGACAATTTTTTCATCGCTGCCTTGCGCCAGCCGGACGGTAGCGCCGGGCTCGACAGTTCTGCTGGCTTTGCAGCGCTGGCCATTATAATGTACTTTACCGCCTTCGATCATCTCTTTTGCCAGGGTGCGGGTTTTATAAAAGCGACAGGCCCATAGCCATTTATCTAACCGTAATGAAGCTGTGTCAGACTGTGCCGGCGTGTTAGATTGCGTCATATCATCGTATCTGGCTGAACTAAGGTAGCCATTATAGTGCCAAATCAGCGGATTTGGTGCCAGCATGGACAAAAATGCGGTTAATATGTTGTAAAAGTTCGCAGATGACTTGTTGGTGTAAACACAACTGGTTAAGATAAATTTCGTTTTACAGGCAATAGTGTGCAATGAAGCCGTTACCCGATATACAGCAGTTGTTACAACAACTCGACAAGCTTCCGTTACAGCGGGTGCAGCCGTGGCTGAACCTGTTATTGGTTATTCTGTTGGCCTGGTTGCTGGCGCGGTTAAGCTGGCAGCTGATACCCACTGAGGCGGCATCAGCACTACCGCCCGCTGCAGTATCAGCTGGCAGCAAGCCTGCCAGCTCTGGTATAAGTTTGCCGGTATTAACCGGCTTTGCCTTGTTTGGTAAAGCCAGCTCTGAGCCGGTAAAAACAGTGCAGCCGGTGGTGACTGAAGCGCCGAAAACCCAGCTGAATGTTAAGCTGACTGGCGTGGTAGCATTAGCGGCTGATCCGGCTAAAGGCAGCGCTATTATTGAAAGCCGCGGTAGTGAAGCCACCTACGCGGTAGACGATACCATTGAGGGCACTAATGCGGTGTTAAAGCAGGTGTTGGCCGATAGAGTGTTATTGCTACAGGCTGGCCGCTTTGAAACCCTGATGCTGGATGGTATTGAATACACCAAAATTGCCCAGGCTAACGCTGGCCTGGGCCGCTCTGATGAGCTGGTGGCAGTAGAGGACAACGGCGGTGACTTAGCCCCGGTGCCAGAGCCAATGGAAATACAGCCGCTTGAGCTGACTGAAGCGCTGGATATCCGCCGTGACGAGCTGATTGCCGAGCCGATGAAATTTTTTGATTACATCCGGGTATCGCCACACCGGCCGCAAGGGCAGTTGCTGGGCTATCGTCTAATGCCGGGTAAAGATGCCAGCCTGTTTACCCAGCTCGGCCTGCAACCGAATGATCTGGCGATAGAAATTAATGGTATTGCATTAACCGACATGCAGCAGGCGATGAACGTGATTAACGAATTGCGTGATGCCAAAGAAGCAGCAATAAAAATAGAACGCGATGGTGAGATCAGAGACATTCTGGTTAGCCTGTCACAATAATTATTAAAACGAATTGGTTGTAGCATAATGAAATCAGGGCAATTGAGTTTTTTCTCCCGTCGCACGTTGGCCAGCTTACTGGTCGCCACCGCGCTGACCACTATTATTCCTGGTGCTGCAGTGGTGGCACAGGAACAGGTGATGTATTCGCCAAACTTCAAAGGCACCGATATTAACGAGTTTATTAATATCGTTGGCATGAACCTGAAAAAAACCATTATTGTCGATCCACAGGTGCGCGGCCGGGTGAATGTGCGCAGCTATGAAATGCTCAACGAGCAGCAGTACTACCAGTTTTTCTTAAACGTACTGGAAGTGTATGGCTTTGCCGTGGTCGAGATGGACAATGGCGTATTAAAAGTGGTGCGTAATAAAGACGCTAAAACCAGCAATATTCCAGTGGTGAGTGATACCAACCCCGGCCAGGGTGACGAGATGGTGACCCGGGTGGTGCAGGTGCGTAATGTGTCGGTGCGTGAGCTGGCACCGCTGCTGCGTCAGTTTAGTAACCAGGCCGGTGGTGGTCATGTGGTGAACTATGACCCGTCCAATGTCATTATGATGACCGGCCCGGCGGCGGTGGTTAACCGCCTGGTGGACATTATTCAGCGGGTAGATAAAGCCGGCGATCAGGAGCTGGAGATCGTTAAGCTGCAATATGCCTCGGCGCCGGAAATAGTGCGTATTCTGGAAAGTATTTATAAAAGCCAGGGCCGGGCCGAGCAGCCCGATTTTCTGGTGCCGCGCATTGTAGCGGACGAGCGGACGAACAGCGTGATTGTCAGCGGCGAATTACAGGCCCGCCAACGCGTGATTGAACTGGCCAAACGGCTGGACAGTGAGCTGCAAACCAGCGGCAATACCCGGGTGTTTTATTTAAAATATGCCAAAGCCGAAGAGCTGGTGCCGGTATTAAAAGGCGTCAGTGAGTCTATCGTGGCGGAAGTGCAGGGCGGTACTGCCGGCGCCCAGGGCGGGCGCACAGCAGCGGTTAACCCGGGTCGGGCCATTAGTATCGAGGCACACGCCGACAGTAATTCATTAGTGATCACCGCCCAGCCAGATATGATGCGTTCATTAGAAGAAGTGCTGCGCCAGCTGGATATCCGCCGTGCTCAGGTTCTGGTAGAAGCCATTATTGTTGAAGTATTTGAAGGTGACGGCACCGACTTTGGTGTGCAGTGGTTAAATGCCAATGGTGGCGGTACTAACTTTAATAATGGCAATACTATACCTATTATCAGCGTCGCCGGTGGTGCAGCCGTCGCTTCACAAATTACCCGTGGCAGCGAAACTATAGTCGCTAACCCTGGCGGTGGCTCAACAACAACTAAAACTCCGGACTCTAACCGGGATTACTCGGTGTTGGCTCAGGTGCTGAGCGGTTTAAACGGCGCTATGCTGGGCTTTTATCAGGGTGATTGGGCGGCTATCTTACAAGCGGTTCGCACCAGCACTAACTCTAACGTACTGGCCACGCCGCATATTACCACTATGGATAACCAGGAAGCGTTCTTTCTGGTTGGCCAGGAAGTGCCGGTGATTACCGGTTCTACTACCGGCTCAAACAACACCAACCCATTCCAGCAGGTTCAACGGCAGGAAGTGGGCATCAAGTTAAAAGTCACACCACAAATTAACGAAGGTGATGCGGTACAGCTGACCATAGAGCAGGAAGTGTCCAGCATTGGTGGTGCCACAGCGGTGGATATCACCATTAACAAGCGTGAAATTAAAACCACCGTAATGGCCGATGATGGCGCTACCGTGGTGCTGGGCGGCTTAATTGATGAAGACGTGCAGGAAAGTGAGTCGAAAGTACCGCTGCTGGGCGACATTCCGGTGCTCGGGCATTTGTTTAAATCGACCAGTGTGTCGAAGAAAAAACGTAACCTGATGGTGTTTATTAAAGCTACCATAGTGCGCGAAGGCTCAGCCATTTCCGGCATCTCTAAAACCAAATATAACTATATCCGCGCTGAGCAGTTAAAGCGTGAAGAAGAAGGTATTCGCTTAATGCCGAACACCAGGCAGGTGGTGTTGCCTGAGTGGGATGACAGCTTAACGTTGCCACCTACCTTCGATGAATATATGCAAAAGCAGCAAAGCGGTGCGCAAACGGAGACCAAGCCGCAAAGTGCAGTGCAACAAGGGAAGCAAGACTAATGCAGGCGCTACACGAAGAGCAGGTGCAGCCGGCCAGCCGTAGTCTGCGTTTACCCTTTGGTTTTGCCAAGCGTCATGGCGTGCTGCTGGCACGGCAAGCACAAGGCTGGCAGCTGTATATTCATGCTGCCACCGCGCCCGATGCGGTGTTAGAGGTACGCCGCCTGCTGGCCGAGCCATTTCACATTCAGCGCCTGTCTGCGACCGAGTTTGAAACCATGCTGGAAGCCAGTTATCAGCGTGACTCCTCAGAAGCACAGCAATTAATGGAAGATATCGGCAACGAGGTCAATTTGGCCTCGCTGGCTGATGATATTCAGGAAAGCGAAGACTTACTGGAAAACGAAGATGATGCCCCTATCATCAAGCTGATTAACGCTATGCTGGGTGAGGCCATTAAGCTTGGCGCTTCAGATATTCACGTGGAAACCTTTGAAAAAGCCTTAATAGTGCGGTTTCGGGTAGACGGCATTTTACGCGAAGTGCTTAGGCCAAACCGGCGTTTGTCCAGCTTGCTGGTATCGCGTATTAAGGTTATGGCCAAATTAGATATTGCCGAAAAGCGTGTACCGCAGGATGGCCGTATCAGTTTACGTATTGCCGGTCGGGCGGTGGATGTGCGGGTGTCGACCATGCCATCAAGCCACGGTGAGCGGGTAGTGCTGCGGTTACTGGATAAAAACAACTCGCACCTGAATTTAGCCGATTTAGGTATGACGCCCTCAGTGCAGCAGGCATTTTCCCAGCTTATTTTAAAGCCGCACGGTATTATTCTGGTGACCGGTCCTACCGGCTCGGGTAAAAGCACCACCCTGTACGCCGGGCTTACCGAAATTAACACCAAAGACCGCAATATTCTTACCGTGGAAGATCCCA
>JAANMY010000711.1_pt1 | contig 44052 bp, 30 predicted proteins | sample 7279691 | NCBI WGS metagenome assembly JAANMY01 (sample SAMN14094543, study PRJNA606508) | bioreactor metagenome | isolation source: A lab-scale SPAN reactor treating ammonium-rich wastewater day 388 | place: Ireland: Galway | collected 2018-02-07 | reverse complement strand
GGGACCGTCACCTCAGCCGGCGCGTCCCGAGGGCCTGCGCGCCGCGGCTGCCGACAACGTACGTTGTCGGGCGGAGCGACCGAAGGGAGCGTAGCGAACAGCCGCGGGAACCCGGCACGGGCGACGCCACTACAACCGACCCGTTGCCACAACCGGCCCTGCGTCGCCCGTGACGGGCGCGCAGGCCCTCGGGCCGACCTGGGGCGCGGACAGCTACAACCGGAACCACGACCGGCGCGGCCACGCCTTAATCGACGACCGCTGGGCTGTGAGGCGAGCGTTACCCGGGCCGGCGCTCGCCTCGCAGGCCAGCGCACGCTTGGAGCCGTTGCGGCGAGCCGCGGACTGGACCGGGCCTTGCCCGCCGGTCTGCCAGCAGCAAGGCCCGGTACAGGCCGGGGGTCGCCGCACTCAACGACACGGACGCGCGGCGCGACCCCTGCGACTAACGCGGGCCAGCTGCAGGGGGCGTGCCGCGCGTCCCTCCCCATCATGTCGGCCGACCTCACAGGGTCGGGGCTAGTTACGATTCCGTCAATCCAGTCGGTCCCTCTAGCCACACCATTACCGAGACGGAGAGACGACACCCGGCTCTACTGAGCGCCTCAAGTACGTCCGGCTCGATCTCGAAGCCAGCGTTCTCAGCGGTCGATCGATAGCCGCAGAAAACGTCCACGGCGGCGCCCGACTCCACTAGCGAGCGAAGAAAGTCGCGATGCGTTGTCAGGAGAGGGCAGAGCCATCGCAAGTGGTCGTTCAAGCGCGCAGACTCGGGCAAGGGTGACTCTAGAACCCATACGCTGTTCGGCCAGCGCCTGCCGGTTGCCGCAGCGGCCAAGTCTCCGGCCACGTGACACCGGGTAGGCTCAACCTCGAGTCTGCGGCTGATCGCACTGTGCAGGTTCGGAACGTCTGCGATGCGAAGAGCAGCGCTGAAGGCGTAGTAGGTGCCTTCTGACTGGCCTTCAACGATGTGCACGCGCGCCACTGGTTCTCCTCAGTAGGTCGGCGGCTTGTTCGGTGGCGGCTGGGAGCTACTCCCAGTCACACAGACGATGACAGCAGCAGCAGCAGCAGCAGCCCCAGCCCCAACCGTCACCACCTCACACACACCGGACAGATAGCAGATAACGATGGCGGCTCCTGTCGCAGCAGCCGCCGCAGGCGGCACCCAGTCCGGAATCGGCGGAAGGGGAGGCAATGGGTCAGTGATGTTCTGCTCGCTGTCAGGCACCTCACGCTTCTTGCGGTCCTTTCGGTCGTAAGGCTTCTCGTCGCGCTTTGGCGAACCCTCTTCCTGCCAGTCAGCCTTCCACTCCTCCAGGGTGTCCTTGTCCAGCCGGTCAGATGCAGGGCGGTTCTCGTCCCTCTTTCGCTTCTCGACATACCGCTTGAAATCTCGATCCGTCTCGCCGTACCAGGGATCTCCCTTGTTCCAGCCGAAGGGATCGACGAACCGCACGGGATTCCCGGCCGCATAGGCGAAGCGATTCAGTCCGCCTCGGATCCCAATCGGATCCTCGCTGATGAACCTCCCTCCGCTCGGGTCGTAGAAGCGGGCCCTTGAAAACTGAAGGCCAGTAGGGCTCTCCCACTCTCGACCAGTGAAGGCGTAGCCACTAGCCGAGGCCCCTGCAATCGGCCGTCCGTAGGGGTCGTAGTCTCGCGTCAGAGTTGGGACACCCTGATGGTCGGACGCGGTGCGCACGCTACCGAGGTGGTCCGCGACCAGAAACACCTTCACGCCTACCGAGTCGACGTTGCCCAGCTGCCGGTCGATTCCCGGCCCTCGGAAGTGCCGCCTAAGGCCACTAGTCGCGCGCTCCTCGACCACATCCATTCCAGCGTGCACGAAGCTCTGCGTGGCGCCGCCTGTGGTCGTCGAGTACCTACGACCGTGGCCGTCGTAGGTGAAGCTGGCCAGCGTGTTTCCGCCCTGCTTGACCGCAATGAGCCGATTTTCGGCATCCCACTCGTACGTCGTTGTGGTTCCGTTTTCCGTTCTGGCGGTCATGTTTCCGTTTGGATCGTACGTGTACGTCGCCGCCTCGCCGGAACCCGTGACCTGGTAGGTGTTCGTTCGGGTGTTGCCTGAGCCGTCTGTCGCCGCGATGACGATGTTCTGTTGGCCGGGTGTGACGGCCTTGGGGGCTACGAACGAGCCGGCAGCCGTAGTCTGGGCCGGGACGCCTCCGACGGTCACCGAGGCGGGCTCGTTCGTCTGGCCCTGGAACAGGATCGCGCCGCCTGCAGTGGTGGCGGTGAGCTGGTTGCGAGCGTTGAAGGCCGCGGTGGTCGCCGCCTGGTCGATGGCCTCGAGCGTGCGATTGCCCGCAGGATCGTAGGCATAGCCGTAGGTCTTGAGCACGTCCTGGGTCGCGTCGTCCCTCAGGACAGCCATCGTGAGCTGGTCGGCCGCGTCGTAGCCGAAGGTGTACTCCTTGGCAGGGTTCGATTCCTGCTGCTGCCTCCACGTCAGGATACGCCCCCCAGCGTCCGTGGTGTAGTCGAAACTCGCCAGGGTGCCACCGCCCGCGGGCTTCTTGTGGTGGATCGATGCGAGCCTGCGGTCGCCCGTGTTCGGCAAGTATTCGTACTCGGAGGTCTGTCCGTTCGGGTAGGTCACGCTCGTCAGCCGGCTGGTCGCATCTGCGTACGCGAAGGAGAAGGTCCCGAGCAGATTGACCTGGGAGGTCATCCGGCCCAGGAGGTCGTAACCGTAGGTCACTTCGTTTGCGGACCCATTCACCTGGCGGGCCTTGACGCGGCCCAGCTCGTCATAGGCGTAGGTGATGGTGTCGTCCGTCAAGGGGCCATCGACCGCCTGCAGCATGCCCGCCCCCAGCGGCGCGCCCACGACCGGGTAGTAGGCGTAGGTCGTCGCGCCGGTACCGTCGACCATCCTGACGAGGCGGGGGTACACGGCGTCGTAGGTGAACGCGACGCCCGGCGTGGTGTGGGTCGCGTTGTCGTAGGCGATGCTCGCGAGGCGGTCGTCAACGGCGTAGGTATACGTCTTGATCTGCCCCTTCGCGTCGGTGACCGAGACCAGGCGCCCCGTGTCATCGTACGCATACATCCACCTAGCGCCGTCGGGCCTGATCTCGGCCGTCACTCGACCCTGGAGGTCGCGTTCCCAGCGGGTCTTGTTGCCGTTTGGATCAATCAGGGCGTCGAGGCTGCCGCAGCCGCACCACTCCTGGATCACCACGCGGCCAGCCGCGTCGCGCTGCAACACGACCCGCCGGAGCGCGTCGTACCTCGTCTCGCTCCAGCGACCGAGCCTGTCCCGCTGCCGAACCGGGTCGAGGCGGTCGTAGACCGTCTGTTCGAAAGTGCCGTCCGGATAGGTGATCTTGGTGACGCGGTCGAGTGCGTCGTACTCGTAGGAGACCGTGTACTGGTCGCTGTTCGTCACGGACGCGACACGATTGAAGTCGTCGTAGGTGTAGGTCGTCTGTCCACCCGCCGGGTCGGTCACCGTCGTCAGCCGATCCTCGGCGTCGTACGCGTAAGTCGTCGTCCTGTTCTCCGAGACTCCCGCACGCGCCGGCGTAGTGACCGAGGACAGCTGTCCGGAGGAAGTGTAGTCGTAGGTCGTCTCGCTGCCGGACGCGTCGAACGCTTTCTTTACACGGTGGGCGGTGTCGTACTCGTACCTAGCCAGCACGTCGTAGGTTTCTGGATCTGTGCCCGTCCTCTGCTTCACTTCCAACAGGTCGGTGCCTTGACCCATGGCGGGAACGGGGTCCGATGTGGTGCCCGTACCGTAGGCGTACACCGTCTTGCGCCCCAGCGGGTCGATCGAGCGAATTCGGCTGCCAACGGTGTTGTACTCGTTCTGCCAGAGCTGAGTCGACCCGTCAGCGAGCAGTCGGCCGCTCTTCGTGACGACGCTCAGGGCAGGCAGCGTGGCGGCCCCGGCTTGGCCTGCATAGTTGAAGTAGATGCGGTTCTCGAGCGGGCGCTTTACGCTCTCGAGCACGCCCCCCGTCGATGCGTCGCCGGGAGTCGTGTCTTCGTGAACCCAGTGCAGGATCTCCGCCCGGAGATAGTCGCCCGGGTGGAGGGCCATCGCACGCTTGTCCCAGAAGAACGTGTTGCGCCCGTCGTCGTAATTGTAGAAGTGGTCCATCTCGAGGGGCCTCGCCTCGCCGGATTGGCCGGGCGGCACGCCGGTGCTGGCGGTCTCCTGGCGGAATTCGAGGCGTTCCGTCCCCCCAAGAGGGTCCGTGGCCTCGAGCCACTTCTGGCGCGCGACCTGATCCGGGTTCACTTCGCCCTTCCGGAAGCGGGTGGTCCCGTAGGGCGTCTTCATCGCGGTGATGAAGCTGCCCGCGTAGGTGAACTCCGAGCGCAGGCCGATCACGTCCGTGATCGCCGCCAGCTTGCCGTTCTCGTACTCGAAGGTCGCGAAACGCCCGAACGGATCGGTGATCCTGGAGACTCGGCTTTCGTCGCCGTTGTAGGCGATCGTCGTCACCAGGCCCTGGGCGTCCTGCACCGCGACGAGGCGCGCGTTCGCGTCGTAGACGAAGGCCAACTCGTGGCCTTCGGCGTCGACTTTCCGGCTGAGAAAGACCTTGCGGTCGGGCGCCTGGCTGACGATCACCGAGTATTCCTCGTAGGCTCCGTCTGGGTGGCGCCGTTCGTAGCGGATCGGAGAGTTGCTGACCCGCACCAGCGTGGTCCGCGTCTGGACCTCGCGCGAGGAGGTCGCGGCGGTGATCCCCGTGTACTGCTCGGCTCCGCCTCCGGCCGCGTACAACTCGGCGCTCGTCGGTGCCGTCGAGCCGTCGTCCTTGACGTAGCTGATCCAGTTCGACGTCCAGTTGTGGCCGAAGTTCGTGTACGCGAACGTGTCGGGCTGGTAGACCTCGCGCTGGATGTAGTTGACGCGGAAGTCCGGCGACGGGCCGTGAGTCGCGTGGTAGCCCACGGGGCTGTCGGTGATCGCCAGGCTCACGAGCATCGCGTGGAAGGAGTACTGCGGCATGCCCTTGCTGCAGTTTCCGGACGGGCAGCCGCCACCTCCGCCGCGCCTCTCGTCACACTCCTTGCTGTGCCGCTTCTCGTCCCTGCGCGTGATGCCTCGGCCCCAGACGGTCGCCGCCTCCTCGGCCGTGGCGACAGCGTAGCCGTCAGCCAGGCTCGACTCCGGAACCAAGGCGTAACCGGAACCCTCGTCCAGGAGCGCCTTCTCGCTGACCCACAGTTCGCTGCCGAACGTGGGGTCCTCGATCCGATAGCGGTCGCCATCGCGCTCGGTGATGGCCGCGAAGTGCCCGCTCCGCCAGTGCACGACGGACGGAACCGGATAGCCGGCGCCGCCGACCCGGCGCGCTGTCCGCAGCGACAGACCGACGGCTCGCGCGAGGTCCGCCACCTGGGCGAGCGATGTGCCACGTGCCGTCGAGCGCAGGCGTGAGATGGCCGCGTTCTGCTGTTCGGTGAGGGAGCCCGTTCGGTGCAGCACGTTGTGGATGGCCAGCGGCCCGCATCGGAAGGACGAGCCCTCGTCGTTACGCATCAGCCACAGTGCTTCTCGCGCACCTGCCAGCCGCTCCTCGTTGACTCCGACCAGGTCGCGGTCGGCGGCTTCTCCGAGAAGCTCCTCGAGCCTGCCGTAGCGGCCCAGGCTGCCGCTCAACTCCGCGAGTTCGCCCAGCGCCCGGTCGGCCACGGGTCGCCCCGTACCCTTGTCGTGCTTCGCTCCGTTCCAGGCGGCCTCGAACGAGTCCAGCGCTCGACTGAAGTAACCCCGGGCGCGGTAGATCAGCCCGACCTGGAGCTGGACGCTCGGGACCCAGGCTGACTTCGGGTGTCGCGCGAGGAATCCGGTCAGCTCACGCACGTCTTCGACGTCCCCAGCGTCGAGATAGCGATTGGCCGCGAGCGCCAGAGCGCGGTTCTCACCCGGGGACGGGGTACCGACGGGCAGCAAGGGCTCGGTCAGGCCACGGAAGGACGTGAAGTGCTCGACTCGGGCCTCCGGCGGGAGCCTGGGGCTCGGATCTGGCCGACGCACGAGAGGCAAGGTCCGGTTGGCGACCACCGTCGGCGGGTGTACAGAGGCTGACGCCTCCTGCGCCGTCACGGGGACCGCGACCAGCACCTGCGCCGGTATCAGGGTCCAGGCGGCGAGTCGGTGCACCAAGGGGGTCTTCGGTTCACGGTTCATTCGAGGTCCTCGGCGAGTTGTTCTACGGCAGGGACGAGATCAGCACCGCGCCGAAGGGCGCGAACACCGTGATCGTCGGTGGCGTGGTATCGCCGGGGACGGGCTGGGGCCCTTGCGACCGCGTCGAGTCGAGAGGGAACGCGTCCGTCCCGTCCAGGACACCGTCGCCGTCGGTGTCGGAGTTGAAGGGGTTGGTGCCCAGCGCCAGTTCCTGGGTGTTCGACAGGCCGTCGCCGTCGTAGTCCGTCGCACTCGGGTTGAGCCCCATGTCGACAGCGGCGCCATCCGGGATCCCGTCGCCGTTCGAGTCGGGGTTGAAGCGGTCCGAGTTCCAGGCGAACTCGTCGCGGTCGGACAGCCCGTCTCCGTCGGAGTCCTGGGCCAGCAGCCACTCGACGGAGCGGTCGAACAGGGCCCAGCCGGTGGTGTTGAGCCCTGCCACCGTGGGGAACACGACCCGGCGCCCGGCGGCGACGCTCCCCGCCATGCTCCCGCCCTGGTCGTAGGCGTAGTGCGCTTCCGAGCTGGGGTCTCCGACGATGCGACCGATCACGATGGCGTCGCCGTCAGCCTGGCCCTGGGTGTAGGGGCCGGCCGTCGAGATGGTGACCGCTCCCGTCGAACCGGCGAAGAACGGGTCGGCGGCCAAGGAGTTGACGATGTCCACCTGGGTCTGGTTCGCGACCCACTGCGCCGAGACTGCGAGGTCCATCGCGACGAGGACTTCGCTCTCCCAGGTGAGCAACGGCGTCTTGGTCGTCTTCAGCCGATTCCCCAGGGCCTGTCCATTGCACTCGCTCGAAATCAGGGCCAGGACGCCCGAGTCAGCGTCGGCGAGGGTGACCTCGTCGTAGTTGCGGACTCGCACCGAAAAGCCCTGCTGCTCGAGGCGCCCCTTGAGGGCGAGGTCGGCGGCGGGAGGCGTGTAGTTGGTGACGAAGAGAACCGTGTTCGTCGGCGAGGTCGCCCAGTGGATGATGGCGTCGAGCAGCGCCCAGCCCCCCGTGAGGCCACTCTTCGCGATCGGGAACGCGGCTCGCCTGCCTGCGGCGGCCGTGCCATCGGCCAGTGTGCTCCGCATCTCGTAGCCGAAGACTGTCGCCTTCGTCGTGCTCCCCGCGACCCGGCCGACGACCCAGGCCTGCGCGCCGGGGGTGCCCCATTCGAAGGAAGCCGGGTCGCCGAGCATCTCGACCGTGTTGCCCTCGAAACCGGCCGCGCGCGGGTCGTAGGGCGCGACGATATCGATGGCTTTCTGGTCGGCCTGGAACCCGAAGTGAGTATCGAGCGTCCCCAGCGTCATCCCGAGCAGAGGGAGCAGGTGCGGCTCCCAGGTGACCAGGGGCGTGACGATGCCAGTCAGGCGCGTCCCGATGTCTGAAGCCGACACCGTCGACGAGACGAGCACGAGAGCCTTCCCATCGGCATGGCTGGACTGAACGTCGACACCCGACTGCACCGACACCCCGAAACCGAGCCGGGTCAGGTGGTCGGCTACAGCCTGGTCTTCGGCGCCCAGGGTGGAATTGCCGGCGACGAACAGCACCTGGCGCTGGTGAAGGATGGTGTAGGTCGCGGAGGTCGGCGCACCCGACAGATTGATCTTGAAAGCCCGCACCTTGAGCGTCATGCTCGTGCCCACCATCACAGGCCCCAAATAGGGCGCGGAAGTCGCGGTGGGGATGCTCCCGTCGGTCGTGTAGCGCAGGTCGGCGCCGATCCAGGGACAACTGGCCGCCACCCACTGAGTGTCTTTGTAGGTACCGGCGGGGACGCTGAGGGCCGGAACGCAATCGGAAGCCTCCACGGTGACCTTGACGTCGTCGTGGGCGCTGAGCGCCCCGTCGAACGCCGTCAGCCGCAGCACGTAGGTCCCGGGTGCATCGAAGCTGACGCTCGTCGCGGCCTGATTCGGGGAACCGAACGTCGCGCCTCCGGGCCCAGAAACCTTGGACCAGTTCAGCGTCAAGAGCGCCGGGGTGGGCATTCCGTCGTCCACGGCGGAACCGAGCAGGTCGACCGACGGCCCCACCAGCGCGGCACGATCGGGGCCGGCGTCGACGAACGGCGACGTGTTCGCCGCTTCGGTGAACAGGATCGCTCGCTTGATCCGGCCGTTCGACGACCAGGCGCTGGCGTCGACGACGAGCGGAGCCGTTCCGGCGCCACTCGGGCGCGTGTAGAAGGGAGTCACCGACGCGTTGCGGTAGTAGTTCACTTGGTCGCCAGCACGCTCGATCCGGAAGCTGTCCCCGGCGTTGTAGCTCCCGAAGCTGCCCCGGTGAACGCCCGACTCGCGGACCCGGACCTCGCCCGCGTAGGTGTAGACCCCGAAGTCGATCTCGTCGATCCCCAGGCCCTGGTCGGCGTCGTTGAGGCCCACGACCCAGTAGTCGTTCGGCGTTCCGCCGGTCGCCGTGTCGAGGATCTCGTAGTAGAGGTAGCCGTCGCCGGAGAGGGCCACCGGAGCCGTGGAAGAAGCTCCGGCATTCCACCCGTTCGCAGCCGTTTTGCGAAGCTCGTTGCCGTTCTCGACGACCACGCCCTGCTGGTTCACCCAGACCACCGCCCGGCCGACGTCGACGATGGCCGTCGTCGACTGGCTGGCGCCCTGGGAGTCAGTGGCGGTCAGGGTCGCCGTGAATCGGCCGCGCTGGGTGTAGCTGTGAACGGGCGAGGGGCCTGTGCCAGAGGTTCCGTCGCCAAAGCTCCACAGGTAGGTGATCTGCGCCGGACCTCCGTCGTCCTCCGTGCCCGCCGACGCGAACTGGACCGACTCACCCAGGGCCACCCGGTAGGGGCCGTTGGCCACCGGCGCCGGGGGCAGGTTGAGCGGGCCCGCGATCTTGACGTCGACCAGGTCGCCGCCGAGGTCCCAGATCGAAGAGTCCACCCCCAACCGCGCCGTCTCGGGCACGAGGGTCGAACTCGTGTAGAGGTGCTGGTCGTTCTTGTAGTACCGGATTCGTCTTCCGGCCACGGTCACGCGGAAGCGATCCCCGGTCGTGTAGGTCCCGAAGCTCGCGGTCCCGCCGGGGGCGATGATCGTTGTGCTGCCCTCGCGGATGCGGATGGTCCCCGCGTAGGCGTAGATCGCATAGTCGATGTCGTCCTGCGAAGTGTTCGAGTCGCCGTTCGAGAGGCCGCACAGGAGGTAGCTGTCGCTCTCGCCGACGCCGAATTCGACGTACCCGCTCGCCAGTTCCGGAATCGTCCGCCACGAAGAGGCTCCGGCGTTGAACGCGTTGCCTCCCGCGTTCTTGTGCAGCCCGCTCGCTTCGGCACCGGTGGCCTGAACGTTGACGAGGTTGCGCCAGAAGACGTCCTCGGCGTCCAGGACGTCGACGACGGCCGTGTCGCTGTCCGTCACGCCATCCTCGTCAGTGACCGTGAGCGTGGCTTCGAACTGGCCGAAATCTTCGTAGGTGTGGGGAGCCACCGCGCCGAACCCGTACCCGCCGTCGCCGAAGGCCCACTCGTGCGCCACGATCTCGGCCCCGTTGGCGCCGACCGAGCCCGTGCCGAGAAGAGGCAGGTCGACGTGAGCAGGCGTCGCATATTGACCACCTGCGTCCGCCACAGGGGCGCTCGATGCGAGCGTGCCCGACATCACCACGTCGGTGAAGCTGGCGCCGCTCGACCAGATGGCCGCATCCACGAGAAGCGGATACGTCGGGGTGGCATTCGTCGTCTGGTAGATCTGCACGCCGTTGCGGGAGTACGTGATCACCGAGCCGGAGATCGACACCCGGAAGCGATCCGTCGCCGAGTACGAAACGACCTGCTCGAGCCGCATCTGGCCGGACTCGAAGATCCGCACTCGGTCGGCGTAAAGGTAGAGCCCGTAGTCGATGTCCGCAGGCGTGTTGTCGGTGTTCCCGTTGCTGAGGCCGGCGATGAGATAGGCGCCGGGCGTTCCCGAGAACTCGACGAACGCAGGGGCGGCGGCCGTCAACGACCGGCGCGACACGCCCCCCGAGGTCCATGCGCTGGCGCTCTGCTTGGTCAGCCCCGGACCATTGGCGACCGCGTCGGCGACCGCCGTCCACGACACGTTCGTCACCAGGTCGCCGGTCAGGCTCGCCGCCCCGAGGGTCGCTCCAGCACTCGCCACCGAGGCATCCACAAGAAGGGGATAGGAGGGAGTTGTCGTGCTCGAGAAGACCAGCGTCCCGTTCTGCCGGTACTTGACCACTCCGCCCTCGATCGCCACCCGGAGCAGGTCTCCGGCCACGTAGGTCCCGGTGGCACGAACCGCGCCGTTCTCGACGACATCCAGCAGCCCGCCAGCCTTCAGCCGGAATGCGAAGTCCACGTCCGCAACCGCATGATTCGTGTTGCCGCGGCTCAGACCGATGACGCGGTCCGTGCTGGTCTCGGCAGCAACGACTTCCAAGTTGCCGTCCCCCGAGAGCAGGCTCCGGGTCGAAATCGCGCCGGCATCCCAGGAGTTCGACGAGACGGTCTTCCGTAAACCACCTGTGGCTGAGGCCTCGACCCCATCTCGCTGCGTCCACCGGACCACTTCGGCCAAGGAGGGCAACGCCAACCACACAAGCAGTACGGCGAGGGCCGGAACCCTTCTTGGCAACATGGAGCCTCACGCTCGAGTCAGGTATAGAGCTGTACTGGGAACTTTGAGATCTTAGCTCCAAAGAGGGCAGTGGCGGGTCGGTCGGCCGATCGGCCCTCGATGTCCAGCCGAATGGAGCTTCAGGGCGAAGCCGATCGGCGGCCTTCCAGCTTGCGGTTCCGGCGGCGAGGTCGCCGGCCCACCGGGCGCGCACCTGCCGGCCTAGAATCGGGTCCGGGAATCACGACCTTGGCTCTCCATCCATGAAGGTCCTCTTCGACGGCCTCGGCTCGATCGGGCGCCGACACCTGCACAACCTGGCGGGGCTGCGCCCCGGGGTCGAGGTGCTCGCCTGTCGTCGGCGCGGTCGCGACTCCGCGCCGCTCGAGTACCCCGTCCGCGCGGTGCCGAGCCTGGCGGACGGGCTCGCGGAGCAGCCGGACCTGGCCGTGATCGCGACCCCGACCGCGCTGCACCTCGACGCGGCCCGCGCCGTGATCGAAGCCGGGGTGCCGCTGCTGCTCGAGAAGCCGGTGACCGATGGATGGGCGGGCGTCGTCGAACTGGTCTGCGCCGCGGAGCAGCGCAACCTGCCGGTGGCCGTCGGGTTCAACCTGCGCTTCCACGAGGCCCTGCAGCAGGCCCGGCAGCGATTGCTCGACGGCGCCGTGGGCCGGGTCGTGTCGCTGCGCGCCAGCGTGGGCCAGTACCTGCCCGAGTGGCATCCCGGCGAGGACTATCGGGAGAACTACAGCGCGAAGCGCGCCATGGGTGGTGGCGCGATCCTCGACCTCGTGCACGAGATCGACCTGGCGCGCTGGTTCCTGGGGCCGGTCGCGTCCGTGCAGGCGATGGCCGGCCAGCTCGGCGACCTGCAGCTCGACACCGAGGACCTGGCGGAGATCCTGCTCGGCCACCGCGAGCGCGGGCTGTCGAGCGTTCACGTCGACTACCTGCGACGTCCCGCGCGGCGCACGCTGGAAGTGCTCGGCACCGAGGGCACGCTGGAGGTCGACCTGCTGACGGCGACCCTCCGCGTGTTCGAGGCCCGCCGCAACACCTCCTGGGAGACGACGCTCGAGCCGTGGGAGCGCAACGACATGTACCGCGCTTTGATGCGCAACGTGCTGGAGGTGCTGGAGGGCCGCGCGGCCCCGGGCGTCGGCCTGCGCGAGGGTGCGGAGGTTCAGCGGCTGGCGGTGGCCGCGCGGCGGGCCGCGATCAGCGGCCGCGCCGTGGACGTCACCGGGCCGATCGAGGAGTGGAGAGACGAATGAGCGAGATCCGACTGGGCAACCGCGTGATCGGCGAGGACCACCCGCCGCTGGTGATCGCCGAGGTGGGCATCAACCACGAGGGCAGCTACGACAAGGCGATCGAGCTGGTCGACGCGGCCCACTCCGCCGGCGCCGAGTGCGTCAAGTTCCAGTGCCACATCTCCGAGGCGGAGATGCTGGAGACGGACATGAAGCCAGGCGAGATCAGCCCCGAGCGGCTGTGGGACATCATCAAGCGCTGCGAGCTGACGGAGGCCGAGGAGCGCAAGGTCAAGGCCTACGTCGAGTCGAAGGGCATGATCTACCTCTGCACGCCCTTCTCGCGCGAGGCCGCCGACCGGCTGGAGGCGATGGACGTGGTCGGCTTCAAGATCGGCTCCGGCGAGACCAACCACCTGCCGCTGATCCGCCACGTCGCGCGCAAGAAGCGGCCGATGCTGGTCTCGACCGGGATGAACGACCTCGCCTCCGTGCGCGAGACCGTCGAGGCGATCCGCGGCGAGGGCTGCCCGTTCATGCTCTTCCACTGCACCTCGACCTACCCGTCGAAGTTCTCCGAGATGCGGCTCGGCGCGATCGCCCAGATGCGCGACGCCTTCGGCGTGCCGATCGGGCTCTCCGACCACTCGCCCAACGTCTGGACGTGCATCGGCGCGGTCGCCTACGGCGCCGTCGCCCTCGAGAAGCACTTCACGGTGACCCGCTCGTGGCCGGGTCCCGACGTGCCGCTCTCGATCGAGCCGGACGAGCTGAAGAACCTGATCGAGGGCAGCCGCGCCGTGTGGGAGGCGCGCGGCGGCGCCAAGGGCGTGCTGCCCAACGAGAAGCCCGTGATCGACTTCGCCTACGCCTCGGTGGTGACGATCGCGCCGGTCAAGGCCGGCGAGACGTTCGGCCTTCCCAACACCTGGGCCAAGCGGCCGGGGACCGGAGAGATCCACGCCCGCGACCTGGAGTCGAAGGTGTGGGGCCGCAAGGCCGCCCGCGACCTGCCCGCCGACGTCCAGGTGAAGTGGAGCGACCTGGCTTGAGCGCCCGCGCGTGATCGTCGTCCTGACCGGGGCCGGCGGCCGCCTCGGCCGCCGCGCGGGGTCGCCGCTTCGCGCGGCGGGCCACGAGGTGCGCCCGCTGCGGCTGCGGGCCGGCGATCCGGAGGCCGAGGTCGCGGCCGCCCTCGCCGGCGCCGAGGCGATCGTCCACCTGGGCGGCGTCGCCACCGCGGAGGCCGGCCCCCTGGAGTGCGAGACCGGCAACGTGCTGCCGGTCAAGCTGCTGCTGGCGGCCGCCACCGCGGCCGGCGTGTCGCGCGTGCTGCTGGCCTCGACCGGCCTCGTCTACGGCGCCCACGGCGCCACGCCGCGCCGCGAGACCGACCCGCTGGCGCCGGGCAGCGACTACGCCCGGAGCAAGCGCGACGCCGAGGAGTGGATCGAGGCCTGGGCGGGGCGCGGCGACGGCTGCGGCGAGGTCCTGCGCTTCGCCAACGTCTACGGGCCCGATTCGGGCCCCGACACCGTCGTCGGCAAGGCCCTGGCTCAGGCGCGCGCCGGCGGCCCCATCGCGCTGCGCGACCCGCGGCCGGTGCGCGACTTCCTCTGGATCGACGACGCGGCCGAGGCGCTCGTGCGGCTGCTGGCGGCCGATCCCGGGCCCGGCTTCCACCGCGTCAACGTGGGCTCGGGCCAGGGCCGGTCGATCGGGGCGATGGCGGCGGCGCTGGCGCAGGCCGCGGGCGTGACCGTGGCGCCGCCGGGCGAGCCGCCGGCGGAGGAGGCGCCGACGCTCGTGCTCGACGTCGGCCGACTGCGGGCGCGGACCGGCTGGGCGCCCTGCACGCCGCTCGCAGAGGGCCTCCGACGGTGCCTCTCGGCGCCTGCCTGATAGACTCCGGTGTTCCGATGAGCCCGCGCCGCGTCGCCGTCTTCACGGGCAACCGGGCCGAGTACGGCCTGATGTTCCCGATCCTCAAGGCCCTCACCTCCGACCCCCGGTTCGAGGTCCAGCTCGTGGTGTCCGGTGCGCACCTCAAGCAGGACTTCGGCCGCACGATCTCCGAGATCGAGCAGGACGGGTTCAAGGTCGCCGCCCAGGTCCGCATCGACATGCCGGACGACGACCTGGTCGCGACCGCGAAGGCGATCGGGTCGGGCGTCTCCAACCTGGCCGACACGCTGGCGGCGCTGCGGCCCGACCTGTTCGTCGTCTACGCCGACCGTTTCGAGGCCTTCGCGGCGCTCGTATGCGGCACCCAGATGGGGCTGCCCACGGCCCACGTCGAAGGCGGCGACTACACGGAAGGCGGCGCCCTCGACGACTCGGTGCGCCACGCGATGACCAAGCTCGCGCACCTCCACTTCACGACCAACGCCCAGGCCACCGAGCGCGTGCTGCGGCTGGGCGAGGAACCGTGGCGCGTGCACGAGGTCGGCTTCCCCGCCCTCGACCTGGTCAAGGCCGGGATCTACGCGCAGCCCGACGAGGTCCGCGCCCGCTACGGGCTCGACCCGGCGCGCCCGCTGCTGGTCTTCACCCAGCACTCGGTGGCGACCGAGTTCGACCGCGCGGGCGAGCAGGTGCGGCCGGCGCTGGAGGCGCTGGAGCAGGCGGTGCTGCGCCATGGCTGCCAGGTGATCCTGACCTACCCCAACGACGACGCGGGCGGCCGCCGCATCGTCGCCGAGCTGGAAGCCTTCGCCGGCAAGGGGCTGCCCGGCGTGCAACTCCACCCGAGCCTCGGCCGCTACAACTACCACGGGGCGCTCGCCATCGCCGCGGCCTACGTCGGCAACTCGTCGTCGGGGATCAAGGAGACGCCCGCGTTCCGCTGCGCGACCGTCAACGTCGGCCCCCGGCAGCGCGGCCGGCTGCGGGCGCAGAACGTGATCGACACGGGCTACGACGCGGCCGAGATCCTGGCCGCGATCGAGCGCTGCCTGCACGACGCGGCGTTCCGCGAGACCGTGCGCACGTGCCCCAACCCCTACGGCGCCGGCGACGCCGGCCGCCGCATCTGCGACGTGCTGGCGAACGTGACGATCGACGCGGCCCTCGTCCAGAAGAAGATGACGTACTGATGCGCGGTCCGGTGCTGGCGACCGTCTGCTGCCGGGGCGGCTCGAAAGGCGTGCCGGGCAAGAACCTGCGCCCGCTGCTGGACCGGCCGCTGATCGCCTGGACGCTCGACTGCGCGCGGGCCTGCGCCGCGGTGGACCACGTGCTGGTGTCGACCGACGACGAGCGGATCGCGGCCGAGGCCGAGGCCTGCGGCGTGCCGGTGCCGTTCCGCCGCCCCGCCGAGCTGGCGACGGACGCGGCACCCAAGCTGCCCGTGATCCGCCACGCCGCGGACTGGCTGGAGCGCGAGCGCGGCGTGCGCGCCGCGATCGTGGTCGACCTCGACGTCACGGTGCCGCTGCGGTCGCCGGAGGACGTAGCGGCGGTGGTGGCGGCGCTGCAGGACGAGGCGGCGGCCTGGGACGCGGTGATCACCGTCTACGCGCCCGAACGCAACCCGTACTTCAACATGGTCGAGATGGGCGAGCGCGGCGCGCGGGTCGTGAAGAAGCCCGAGAGCCCGCTGTTCCGCCGCCAGGACGCGCCGGAGGTGTGGAGCGCCTCGCCGGCGGCCTTCGGCTTCCGCCGCGAGTTCCTGGCGGCCACCGACTACGTCTACGACGGCCGCGTGGGCCTCGTCGAGATGCCGCGCTCGCGCGCCCTCGACATCGACTCCGAGGACGACTTCCTCTACGCCGAGTTCCTGATGCGGCGGGCGCGGGGGGCGGCGTGAGCGAACCGGTCCGCCTCAGGCAGATGTTCGACCTCTCCGGGCGCCGCGCGATCGTCACCGGCTCCGCCAACATCCTGGGGCCCGAGTTCGCCGCGGCGCTCGCGGAGTTCGGCGCGAAGGTCGCGATGGTCGACGTCGACGGCGCCGCCGTGCGCGAGAAGGCGGCGGGGATCGCGGCCGACTACCGCGCCGAGGTCGTCGCCTTCGAGGCCGACGTGACGGACGAGGCCGCCGCGGCCCGCGTCGTCGCCGACGTGACCGGGCGCTGGGGCGGGCTCGACATCCTGGTCAACGGCGCGGCGTGCAAGACGCCGGGCTACTTCGAGCCCTTCGACGAGTACCCGCTGGCGGCCTGGTCGCGGGTGCTCGACGTGATCCTGACCGGCACCTTCCTGTTCACGAAGCACGCGCTGCCGTGGCTGGAGCAGAGCGGCCACGGCGCGATCGTCAACATCTCCTCGCAGTACGGCGTGGTCGGGCCCGACCCCGCGCTCTACGAGGGCTCGTGGTACCTCGAGCAGCAGATCAACACGCCGCCCGTGTACTCCGCGGCCAAGGCCGGCGTCGTGGGCTTCACCCGCTACATGGCGACGACGCTGGCGGCGCGCGGCATCCGCGCCAACTGCATCACCCCCGGCGGCGCGTTCAGCGGCCAGAACGACACCTTCCTCGCCCGCTACGCCGAGCGCTGCCCGCTGGGCCGGATGGCGCGCCGCGAGGAGCTGCGCGGCGCGCTCGTGTACCTCGCCTCGGACGCCTCCTCGTTCGTCACCGGCCACAACCTCGTGGTCGACGGCGGCTGGACGGCGCGCTAGCCGATGCGCCACGACTGGCAGCCGCTGCGGGTCGCGCCCGGGGCCAGCGTCCGCGAGACGATGGCGGTGATCGACCGCGCCCGGCTCGGCATCGCGCTGGTCGTCGACGAGGACGACCGGCTGCTCGGCACCGTCACCGACGGCGACGTGCGACGGGCGATCCTGCGCGGCGTCGCGCTCGAGGCGCCCGCCCGCGAGGTGATGGCGACCCGCTTCACGGTGCTCGGCGAGCACGCGACCGACCAGGACGCGCTGGAGGCGATGCAGGCCCACCAGGTGCGCCAGGTGCCGGCGCTCGACCGCGAGGGCCGCGTGCGCGGCATCTTCGCCCTGCCCGACCTGCTCGCCGGCGAGGCGCGGCCCAACTGGGTGGTGGTGATGGCCGGCGGCCAGGGCCAGCGGCTGCGGCCGCTGACCGACGAGCTGCCGAAGCCGATGCTGCCGGTCGGCGAGCAGCCGCTGCTCGAGATCACGGTGCGGCGGCTGGTCGCCCACGGCCTGCGCGAGCTCTTCCTCTCGGTCCACTACCTCGGCGAGCGGATCGAGGAGCACTTCGGCGACGGCTCCGCCTTCGGCTGCCACATCCGCTACCTGCGCGAGCCGCGCCCGCTCGGCACCGGCGGCGCGCTGTCGCTGCTGCCGGAGCGGCCGCGCCACCCGCTGCTCGTGATCAACGGCGACCTGATCACCGACCTCAACTTCTCCGCGATGCTGGCCGCCCACGCCCGCCACGGCGGGGCGGCCACGATGTGCGTGCGCGAGTACACCCACGAGGTGCCCTACGGCGTGGTGCGCGTGCACGACGACCGCGTCGCCGGCCTCGAGGAGAAGCCCGTGCGCCGCGACCTGATCAACGCCGGGATCTACGTGCTCGACCCGCGGCTGCTGGCGCTGGTGCCGAACGGAGAACCCTACCCGCTGACGCGGCTGATGGAGGACGCGCTGGCCCGCGGCGAGGCCGTGGTGCCGTTCGTCGTCCACGAGCGCTGGCTGGACATCGGCCGCCCTGGCGACTACGAGCAGGTGCGGAAGGGAGTCGACAAGCGATGAGCCGCACCGTGCTGGTCACCGGCGCTGCCGGATTCATCGGCAGCCACCTGGTCGAGGCCCTCGCCGCACGCGGCGACGAGGTCCGCGCCTTCGTCCGCTACAACTCCGCCGGCGCGACCGGTTTCCTGTCGGAGCTGCCCGCGGAGCTGCGCGGGCGGGTGCGGGTCGTCGCCGGCGACGTGCGCGACGCCGAGGCGGTCGACGCCGCCGTGCGCGGCTGCGCCGCCGTGTTCCACCTGGCCGCGCTGATCTCGATCCCCTACTCCTACGAGGCGCCCGAGAGCTACGTCGACGTCAACGTGCGCGGCACGCTCAACGTGCTGCAGGCCTGCCGCCGCCACGGCGCGCGGCTCGTCCACACCTCGACCAGCGAGGTCTACGGCACCCCCGACACGGTGCCGATCACCGAGGAACACCCGCTGCGCGCGCAGTCGCCCTACGCCGCGACCAAGGTCGGCGCCGACCAGCTCGTGCTGAGCTTCCACCGCAGCTTCGGCATGCCGGCGGTGGTGCTGCGGCCCTTCAACACCTACGGCCCGCGCCAGTCGACGCGGGCCGTGCTGCCGCAGATCCTGGTCCAGCTCCTGGCCGGCCGCCCCGAGGTGCGGCTGGGGGCGACGACTCCGCGCCGCGACCTGACGTTCGTGACCGATACCGTCGACGGCTTCGTGCGGGCCGCCGAGTCCGACGCGGCGCTCGGCCAGGTCGTGCAGCTCGGCACCGGGCGCGACGTCTCGATCGGCGAGCTGGCGAAGGTCGCCATGCGGGCGCTCGGGCGCGAGGTGCCGGTGGTGTGCGAGGCCGAGCGGCTGCGGCCCGACGCCTCCGAGGTGATGGTCCTGCAGTCCAGCCCGGCCCTCGCCCGCGCGCTGCTCGGGTGGGAGCCGAAGGTGGCGCTGAAGGAAGGCCTGCGGCTCACCGCCGAGTGGCTGCGGGCGCGGGCGCCCGAGCTGGCGGCGCAGGGATACCGCGCATGAGCTTCGAGATCGCCGGCCGCGCGGTCGGCGGCGCGGCGCGCTGCCTGGTCGTCGGCGAAGTCGCGCAGGCCCACGACGGCTCGCTCGGCGCGGCCCACGCGTTCGTCGACGCGATCGCCGACGCGGGCGCCGACGCGATCAAGTTCCAGACCCACATCGCCGCCGCCGAGAGCACGGCGGCCGAGCCGTTCCGCGTCCACTTCAGCTCGCAGGACGCCACCCGCTACGACTACTGGAAGCGGATGGAGTTCACCGAGGCGCAGTGGCAGGGGCTGGCGCGGCACGCGCAGGAGCGCGGGCTGCTGTTCCTCAGCTCCCCGTTCTCGATCGCCGCGGTCGACCTGCTGGAGCGGGTCGGGATGCCGGCGTGGAAGATCGCCTCGGGCGAGATCTCGAACGTGCCGCTGTTCGAGCGGGTCGCCGCCTGCGGCCGGCCGGTCCTCCTCTCGACCGGCATGAGCCCGCTGGCGGAGGTGGACGCGGCGGTCGCGCGGGCGAAGGCGGCGCGGCTGCCGCACCTCGTGTTCCAGTGCACCTCGGCCTACCCGTGCCCGCCCGAGCAGCTCGGGCTCGAGTGGCTGGGGGCGTTCGCCGAGCGCTACGCGTGCCCGGTCGGCCTGTCCGACCACAGCGGCGGCCCCTTCGCCGGCCTGGCCGCGGCCCTGCTCGGCGCCTCGATGCTCGAGGTCCACGTCGCGCTCTCGCGCCAGGCGTTCGGTCCCGACGTGCCGGCTTCGCTGACCCCCGCGGAGCTGAAGCAGCTCTGCGAGGGCGTCGCCTTCCTGCACCGGGCGCGGATGTCGCGGGTCGACAAGGACGCGCTGGCGGCGACCATGGAGCCGCTGCGCCAGATATTCTTCCAGGGCGTGGTCGCCGCCGAACCGCTGGCCGCCGGCACCGTGCTCGAGCGCCGCCACCTCGCGGTCAAGAAGCCCGCGCTGGGCCTGCCCGCCGAGCGCCTCGCCCACGCCGTGGGCCGCCGCCTGGCCGTGGCCAAGGCGGCCGACGACCCGATCCGCGAGTCGGACCTGGAGGCCGGCGCGTGAGGCGCCGCCGCGTCTGCGTCGTCGTCACGGCACGGCCGAGCTACGCCCGCATCCGCTCGGCGCTGCGCGCGATCGCGGCCCACGACGGCCTCGAGCTGCAGCTCCTGGTGGCGGCGTCGGCGCTGCTCTCGCGCTACGGCGACACCCTCGACGTGATGCGCGCCGACGGCTTCGAGCCCGCGGCCCGCGTCTACATGGTCGTCGAGGGCGAGACGCCGCTGACCTCGGCCAAGACCACGGGCCTCGGCATGGTCGAGCTGGCGACCCAGTTCGACAACCTGCAGCCCGACGTGGTGGTCACCATCGCCGACCGCTACGAGACGCTGGCCACGGCCGCGGCCGCCTCGTACATGAACCTGCCGGTCGCCCACGTCCAGGGCGGCGAGGTGACCGGCTCGATCGACGAGAAGGTGCGCCACGCCGTCACCAAGCTCTCCAACCTGCACTTCGTCTCGACCGAGCTCTCGCGCGAGCGGGTGATCCGGATGGGCGAGGAGCCCGACACCGTGCACGTCACGGGCTGCCCCTCGATCGACCTCGCCGCCGACGTCGCCCGCGCGGGCGCCGAAGGCTTCGACCCCTTCGCCCGCTACGGCGGCGTCGGCCCCGCCTTCGACCGCGCGGGCGGCTACCTCGTCGTGCTGCAGCACCCGGTGACGACCGAGCACGAGGAGGCGCGGGCCCAGGTCGAGCAGACGCTGGCCGCAGTCCACGCCTCGGGCCTGCCGGCCTTCTGGTTCTGGCCCAACGTCGACGCCGGCTCGGACGGCACCTCGAAGGGCATCCGCATCTTCCGCGAGCGGCACCCGGAGTGCCGCATCCACTTCTACCGCAACATGGCGCCGGACGACTTCGTGCGGCTCGCGCTCGGCAGCCGCTGCGTCGTCGGCAACTCCAGCTTCGGCATCCGCGAGAGCGCGCTGCTGGGCCTGCCCGTCGTCAACATCGGCAGCCGCCAGCAGGGCCGCGAGCGGGCGGCGAACGTCGCCGACGTCGCGCACGACCGGGCCGCGATCGGGGCGGCGATCGCGCGCCAGGCCGCGGTGGGCCGCTACCCGGGCGACCCGCTCTACGGCCGTGGCGACGCGGGCGAGCGGATCGCCGCGCTGCTCGCCGAGGCGCCGCTGCGGGTCGAGAAGCGGCTCGCCTACTGATGACGCTCCCCGGCCCCGTGCTCGGGCTGGTCCCCGCCCGCGGCGGCTCGAAGGGGATCCCGGGCAAGAACCTCAAGCCGCTCGGCGGCCGGCCGCTGCTGCAGTGGACGCTCGACGCGGCCCGCGCCGCGGGCGTCTGCGATCGCCTGGTGCTGACGACGGACAGCGAGGAGATCGCCGCCGCCGGCCGCGCGGGAGGCGCCGAGGTCCCGTTCCTGCGCCCCGCGGAACTGGCCCGCGACGAGACACCCATGAAGCCCGTGATCGCCCACGCGCTCGACGCGCTGGCGGCGGAGGGCTTCACGCCGTGGGCGGTCCTGCTGCTGCAGCCCACCGCCCCGCTGCGGCGCCCCGAGCTCCTGCGCGAGGCGCTCGCGACGCTGGCGACGACGGGAGCCGACGCGGTCGTCAGCGTGGTCCCGGTGCCCGAGCACTACCTGCCGCACTTCGTGCTCAAGCTCGACCACGGCCGGCTGCGGTTCTTCCTGCCCGAGGGCGAGCGGATCACCCGCCGCCAGGACGCGCCGCGCGCCTACTCCCGCGACGGCTCGGTGTACGCGTTCCGCGCCGACTCGTTCCGCCGCCACGGGTCGATCTACGGCGAGGACTGCCGGCCGCTGCTGCTGGCGGAATCCGAGGGCGTCAACCTCGACTCCGAGGACGACTGGCGGCGCGCCGAGGCGCTGATCGCCGCCCGCGGCTGAAGCCCGCCCGTCAGCCCCGCGGCCAGTCGCCCTGCAGGCAGGGCACGACCGAGTCGGCCAGGCGCTCCACCTGCTGCGACCAGGCGTCGTCCGCCGCCGTCGCTCCGTCCGGCCTGTAGGCGCCCGACTTCTTCAGCAGCACCGAGTACCAGTCGACCGGCGTCGAGGTGCCGATCACGGCGGCGAGGTAACGCACCAGCGCCTCGTCGTCCGGGCGGAAGCCGGCCAGCAGTTCGGCGACGGCGGCGGGCACGGCGTCCATCGCCGCCCGCCTGACGAGCGGCGCGCCGATCAGCTCGAACGGCGTGGCGCCGAGCGTCAGTACCGGCTTGCCGCGCAGCGCCGCCTCGAGGCCGATCGAGCCGGCGATCGTCGCGACGAAGCGGGCGCCCTCCACCAGCTCGCGCGAGGCGAGCGCGGGGTCGGCGAGGCGCAGGTTCGGGATCTCGAGCAGCTTCTCGTAGTACGACACCGGGCGCTTGCCGATCGCGGCCGGGTGGTCCTTGACGACCAGCGTCATGCCGGCCGGCAGCGCCTGGGCCAGCAACCGCGCCGCTTCGATCTGGTTGAGGCAGTGCGGGCTGTAGACGAGCAGCGTGACCTCGGGTTCGACGTGCAGCGGAAAGAACGCGTAGTCGAGCCCGGCCAGGTCGCCCGTGCCCACGTAGCCGCCGCGCAGCCGGCGGTCGACGGCGCGGGCCCGCAGCGGGCCCCACAGCCGGCGGTGGAGGAAGGCGTCGAGCGGGCGGGTCAGGTGGTGGTCGAGGTGGCCCTCGCGGCGGAACGCCCGCTCCTCGCGCCACAGCGAGGCCGCCCGAGCCAGCGCCGCGCCCGGCCGGAACGGCGCGGCCGGCGGACGCCGCGAGGCCGGAATCACGCCCTCGTAGCGGGCGTCGCCCGCGCGCACGGAGGCGAGCTGCTCGCGGGCCACGGCGAGCGCCTCGCGCGGGCCGCCGCCCGCCTCCAGCTCCGCCAGCGCCGCGCGCACGCGGGCCGAGGGTTCGTGGACGCTCTCGCCCCAGTGCACGTAGTTGCGGATGCGGGTCGGGCGCAGGTTCAGGAAGCGGATGCCGCGGGCGCGCGCCATCCGCCAGGCGAGGTGCTCGCCGAAGGTGACGCAGATGAACGACAGCACCGCGTCGGGTTTCACGGCGTCGAACAGCCGCTCCAGCTCGGCGACGCCCTCCTCCACCAGCCGCAGCAGCGTGCGTTCGTCGAAGCGGCTGCCGTAGTCCTGCGCGTAGGTCGCGCGCGGCCCGAACACCAGCCGGCGATCGGCGACGATCGAGGCCCGCAGCGGGCCCCACGCCGCCTCCAGCGCGCGCAGCCGCTCGAGGTCCGGCGCGCCGGCGCGGGCGCGGCGGACGATCTCCCACTCCTTCGCGATCGGCGCGCCGCCTGCGAGCAGGTCGGGCCGGCGCTCCACGTAGGAGTCGAAGTGGCGCGAGTCGGACACGTAGTAGCCGGCGGCCTCGAGCCGTCCGCGGCGCCGCAGCGCGAGTGCGAGGTCGTGGAACGGCGCCAGGCTCGCGCCCTGGGTCAGGAACAGCAGCCTCACGGCCGCGCCCCCGCGAAGCGCAGCAGCGCGTCGGCGACGGCCTCGCCGGCGCGGCCCGGGTTGGGGCCCGCCTCGTCGGCGACGATCCGACGCCGGCCTTCGGCGCCGTCCGCCGGGTCGGCCAGCGCGCGCGCGACGGCCGCGACCAGTTCTTCCGGGGTGCGCGCGAGCCGCACGCCGCCGGTCGCGACGACCCGCGCGTTGTGGACCGTGCGCGAGTCGGCCACGATGTCGAAGCGGGCCCGCATCTTCGCCGCGTAGAGCAGCGGCAGGTTCTCGAAGCAGACGTTGACCAGCGGCTTGTCGAGGATCGAGCCCTCGATGTTGATCGTCGAGAACACGGTGACGATCGCGTCGCAGGCGCGCATCAGCCGGGTCAGCAGCACGATCTCGTCCTCGGGCATCGCGAAGTCCAGCTCCTCGGACGAGAAGCGCGGGACGTTCAGCACCAGGTCGCCCGGGTGTTCGGCCGCAACGCGGTGGAAGGCGTCGAGCACGTCCTGGTAGACGAAGGACCCGTCGTCCCGCCGCTTGTAGTACAGCGGGTGGATGCGGGCCACGACCTGGGCGCCGTGCAGCCGGCCGGCGCCGGCCGCCTCGGCCAGGATCTTCACGATGTTGGGGTTCCAGGGGTACGAGTTGGGCGAGCGCGCGGCGAAGAACACGACCCGCCGCGCGGGGTCGGCGCCGACCGAGCGCAGGAAGGCGTCGCGCTCGAACCCCGGGTCGGGACGGAAGTCGGCGTCGAACTGCGGCGAACCGGCGACGCTGACCCGCGCGGGGTCGACGTCGTGCAGCGCGGCCAGCTCGCGGCGCATCGTCTCGGTCCAGGCGACGACGTGGTCGACGGGCGCGCCGGGATAGCCGCGGGTGGTGGTGTTGTCCCAGGACAGCACGACCGTCGCGACGCGAATCCCGCGCCGCGCCGCCGCCCGCATCAGGTACTGGTCCCAGTCGAAGGTGCCGAGGCTCGAGGTGACGGCCAGGTCGGGCGCGTGGCGGTCGAGGATCGCGTCGTAGAGCGGCGGCACGAAGCGGCGGCTCTCGAAGCGCAGAAGCGCGCGGCGCAGCGTTGCGCTGCGGCCCAGCGCGAGGCGAGCCAGGCCGTAGGCGGCGAGCCTCGCCCGCAGCGCAAGCCGGCGCAGCCCGCGGCGCTCCGCGAGCGCCTCCTGCGCGCTGATCGCGGCGAGGATGTCGCCCGTGACGTTGGGGCCGCCGTAGAGCTGGGCCCGCACCTGGCGCAGCACGCCCTGAACCCGGCTCGTCGCGAAGTACGCGGCGCAGGCGGCGCGCGGCACCACCTCGACGCTCACCCCCTCGAGCCCGCGCCACGCGTCGAGGTAGGCGCCCTCCTCCGCGGCCACGATCACGACCCGTGCCCGCTCCCGCAGCCGCCGCAGGATGTCGGTCTGCAGCAGGAAGCGCACGGAGAACCCGTGGTGCACGCCGAGCAGGACGACGGGGCGCTCAGAGCCCATCGAGGAACTCCCGCCAGCGCGCCTCGCAGTCGGGCGCGGCCAGCGCCCAGGCGTCGAGCGCGGGCCGCGCGGCGTCGAGCGCCGCGCCGAAACGGCCGGGCTCGGCGGCGAAACGCCACAGCGACTCGCACGCCTCTTCCCCGGTCGCCGCGACGACCCCGGCCGCGCGCAGCGTGCCCGCCGCCTCCACCGCGTCGGCCGCCCAGCGTCCGGACTCGAGCAGGGCCACCGTCGGCACGCCGGCCCGCAGCGTCTCCCACATCCCGGTCGCGGTCACGTCCCAGAACACGGCGTGCGCCGCCGCCATCAGCCGGCTGGCCGGCGCCTGCCGGGCGTCGTGGACCTCGACCTGCTCCGCGGGCAGCGCGGCCAGCACCCGGGCCAGCGGGTCGCGGTCGAAGCCCGCGCTGCGGTAGCTGACGATCGCGCGCCCGCCACGGGCGACGAAGCCGCGGATCACCGCGGCGGCGGCGCCGCGCAAGCGGGCCACCGCCCCGTCCGCCGCGTTGCCGCCGATGCGGTTCTCGAGCGTGCGCAGCTTGGACAGCGGCACCAGCACCGTGGGCGGCCCGGGCGGCGGGGTGCGGTTCGCGTCCAGCGCCTCGGAGAGCTTCGGCTCCGGCAGCGGCACGACCCGCGCGGGCAGCGGCAGGCCGTCGAACAGACGCGGGGCCTGCGCGAAGCCCCAGCTCGCGAAGTGGCTCGGCAGGCCGAGGTCGAGCGTGTAGAAGCCGGGTATTCGGTCCTCGTAGCCGTACTGGCCGCCGTGCTGGATGACGACCGACGGCAACCCGCGGCGGCGGCACTCGGCGAAGAAGTACACGCACGCATCGTAGCGGCCCTGGCCGGTGGCCGTGAGGTAGCCGCGGGGCCGGGCCGCGTCGAAGTAGCGGGCGAAGCGGGCCTCGTTCTCCTCGCGCGCCTCCAGCCGGCTCTCCGGGAACGCCTCGCCGAACAGCCGCGCCAGCCGCGGCAGCCCGGGGCCGAACAGCCGCAGCTCGTCGCGCAGGGGCCCGAGCGCGGCCTCGAAGCAGGCAGCCAGTTCCGCTCGCCGCCGGGTGTCGCGGCGGGCGACCCGCGCCTGCGCCAGCTCGGGCACGTCCCGCAGGCCGGGCACGAGCCGCCGCACCAGCGCCTCGGCGCGTCCCAGCCGCGCCCCGTGCCACTGGCCCGGCACGGCGGCGGCGCGCGCCGCGGCCTCGACGCGGCGCAGCCAGAGCCGGTGGCGCAGGCGCTCGACGCGGCGGGCCATGGCCCCGGGCCCGGTCCAGCTCAGCGCGTCCGGCGCGCCCGCGCACAGCCGCAGCAGCAGCCACTGGAAGGCCTGCGGCTTCTGCAGCCGCTTCAGCTCGCGTCCCGAGCGCACGCGCGCGAAGCGCCAGTCGACCGCCGCGGGTGACAGCGGCAGCTCGCCGGCGACGGAGCGCGCGTCGGCGAGGCGCAGCATGCGGTCGAGGCCGGCCTCGACGAACCAGGAGGACGCGTCGAGAGTGAGCGGCAACGCGGCCTCGTCGGCGCCGAGCACGGCCAGCGCGTCGCGGGCCAGGGCATGGCAGGCCGCGACCGCCTCCCGCGACAGCCGCCGCGCCCGCTCGCCGTCGGCGTAGACGTCGCCCAGGAACTGCAGCCCGGCCGGCGCCTCGCCCTCCAGCCAGGCGGCGGCGGGCAGCAGCACCGGAAGGGGCGGCGGCGACAGCCGGCCGTCGCTCCCCGGCGTGATCCACGCGCGCGGCGCAGCCGCCATCGCGGCGCCTACGCGAGCGGGTCGAGCGGGCGCATCGCGGCGGCCAGCTCCGCGCGCCACTCCGCGGAGTACTCGCAGTCGCGCCACTCCGGGAAGTACGGGCCGCCGATCGTGTAGTGGGCCAGCGCGACGCCGGGGGTCGGCGCGTCGTAGCCCACGAGGTGATTCCAGCGGTGCGGCAGCGCGCCGATCAGCGACTCGTCCTCCAGCCAGCGGAAGCGGTGCAGGTCGAGGCCGGTCGCGGTGTTCACGTAGTCGGGCGTGAGCGCCTTGCAGCGGGCGTTGTTGAAGAGCATCACGCTCGACCAGTTCTTCTTCTCGTAGCGGGTCTGCGGCTGGCCGAGGAACTTGACGTCCTCCTTCGGCACGTGTTCGTGCTTGACCACCTGCACCGCGTAGCGCTCGTCGCGCAGCTCCCACAGCTTCGCGACGTCGTCCATCACCAGCATGTCGCAGTCGGTGAACAGCGCCCAGCCCTCGTAGCCGCACAGGTAGGGCACCAGGAAGCGGGAGAAGGAGAAGTCGGTCGACTGCAGCGGGTGCCGCTCGCGCCACAGCACGCCGCCGAGCTGCGACAGCACCAGCGGCGCGATCGACACCGGGCGCGAGGCCCGGGCGTGGATCGAGTGGCTGAGCACCGCGAACGCGGCCGCCTCGCGAGGGTCGTAACCGATGAAGATGCGGATCACGTGCAGGCTCGAGCGCCGGATTGTACACTAGCGGCCCCGCGTGATGACCCCGATGAACGAGAACGCCCGCTTCGCCCTTCCCCGCGTCGACCTCGAGGGACGCTCGATCCTCGTGACCGGCGGCACCGGCAGCTTCGGCCACCGCTTCGTGCGCACGGTGCTCGAGCGTCACCGCCCGCAGCGGCTGATCGTGTTCTCGCGGGATGAGCTCAAGCAGTTCGAGATGGCCCGCCTGTTCAGCCCCGAGCAGCACCCCTGCCTGCGCTACTTCATCGGCGACGTGCGCGACGTCGAGCGACTGAAGATGGCGATGCGCGGCGTCGACTACGTGATCCACGCGGCGGCCATGAAGCAGGTGCCGATCGCCGAGTACAACCCGTTCGAGTGCGTGCGCACCAACGTGTTCGGCGCCGAGAACGTGGTGCAGGCCGCGATCGACGCGGGCGTCAAGCGGGTGGTCGCGCTGTCGTCGGACAAGGCGGTCAACCCGGTCAACCTGTACGGCGCTTCGAAGCTGGCCGCCGACAAGATCTTCGTCGCCGCCAACCACCTCGCGGCCCGCGCCGGCACCCGCTTCTCCGTGGTCCGCTACGGGAACGTGGTCGGCTCCCGCGGCAGCGTCGTGCCGTTCTTCAGGGAGCTGGCGGCGAAGGGCCAGGGGCCGCTGCCGATCACGGACCCGCGGATGACGCGGTTCTGGATCACGCTGCAGCAGGGCGTCGACCTGGTGCTGTCGAGCCTGGCCCAGATGCACGGCGGCGAGATCTTCGTCCCCAAGATCCCCTCCATGCGGATCGTCGACCTGGCCCGCGCGCTGGCCCCCCACCTCGAGCACACGGTGGTCGGCATCCGCCCGGGCGAGAAGCTGCACGAGGCGCTCCTGACCGAAGACGACGCCCGCACGGCCTGCGACCTCGGCGACCGCTACGTGATCGAGCCCGCCTTCGCCTGGTGGTCGCGGGAGACGTACCTGAAGGACGGGGCGCAGCGGCTGCCTGACGGCTTCCGCTACACGAGCGACAACAACGAGGAGTGGGTGGACGCCGCGCGCCTGCCGGGGCTGCTGGCGGAGAGCGCATGAACGGTGGCGGGCCGGTCCTGCCCTACGGCCGGCACCTGATCGAGGACGACGACGTCGCGGCGGTCGCCGCCGTGCTGCGCTCCGACGCCCTCACCACCGGCCCGGTCGTGCCCGCCTTCGAGGCCGCGCTGTGCGAGCGCACGGGCGCCCGGTTCGCGGTCGCCTGCGGCAGCGCGACGGCAGGCCTCCACCTCGCTTCGCTCGCCCTCGGGCTCGGCCCGGGCGATGCCGTCGTGGTGCCGAGCCTCACTTTCCTCGCCACCGCCAACGGACCGCGCCACGCCGGGGCCGAGGTGGTCTTCGCGGACGTCGACCCGGACACCGGGCTGCTCGGCCCGCGGGAGCTCGAGGAGGCGATGCGCCGCGCGACCGGCCTGCGCGTGCGCGCCGTGTTCCCGGTTCACCTCAACGGCCAGTGCGCGGACCCGGCGGCGCTGCAGGCCGCGGCCCGCGCCCACGGCCTGCACGTCGTCGAGGACGCCTGCCACGCGCTCGGCGCGGACTACGGCGACGGGCATCCGGTCGGCGGCTGTCGCCACGCCGACATGGCAGTGTTCTCGTTCCACCCCGTCAAGGCCGTGGCGATGGGCGAAGGCGGCGCCGTCACCGCCAACGACCCGGCGCTCGCGAAGCGGCTGGCCCGGCTGCGCAGCCACGGCATGGTCCGCGAGAGCGAGGACTTCGAGAGCGCGGAGCTCGGCTTCGCTCCCGAAGGGGACGCCAACCCCTGGTACTACGAGATGCACGAGCCCGGCTTCAACTACCGGGCCAGCGACATCCAGTGCGCGCTCGGGCTGTCGCAGCTCCGCAAGCTGGACCGCTTCGTCGCCCGCCGCCGCGCGCTCGCCGATCGCTACGACGCGCTGCTGGCATCCCTGGCGCCGCTGGTGCTCCCGCCAGCGCGGGTCGCCGGCTGCCGCCCGGCCTGGCACCTCTACGCGGCGCGGATCGACTTCGCGGCCGCCGGGCGAAGCCGGGCCCGCGTGATGAACGAACTGCGCGCGCGCGGCATCGGCAGCCAGGTCCACTACCTGCCGGTCCACCTGCAGCCCTACTACCGCCGCCGCTACGGCGCGCTGGACTTGCCCGGCGCCCGCCGCTACTACGAGCGCTGCCTGTCGCTGCCGCTGTTCCCCGCGATGGCGGACGCGGACGTCGACCGCGTCGTCGCCGCGCTGCGCGAAGTCCTCGGGGCGTGACCACCGAGGTCGCCATCGTCCCCGCCCGCGGCGGCTCGAAGCGGCTGCCGCGCAAGAACGTCGCCGACCTGCTCGGCCGCCCGCTGCTGGCGTGGACGGTCGAGGCCGCGCTCGAGAGCGGCTGCTTCGCGCGGGTGATCGTCTCCACCGAAGACGCGGCGATCGCCGAGATCGCGCGCGCCGCCGGCGCCGAGGCCCTCGCCCGCCCCGACCCGCTGGCCGGCGACCGCGCGACGATGGCCCAGGTCTGCCTCCACGCGCTCGACTTCCTGGAGGCCGAGGGCGCGCTGCCGGCCGCGTTCTGCTGCCTGCTGGCCACCGCGGCGCTGCGCCGCGGCGAGGACATCCGCGCCGCCCGCGCGCGGCTGGTCCCGGGCACCGCCGAGTTCGTGATGGCGACGACGGAGTACGCGAAGAACCCGCTGCAGGCCCTGCGCGAGGACGCGGATGGCCACCTGCGCCTGATGTGGCCGGAACTCGTCGACCTGCCGCGCGACGAGCGTCCGCGGCTGGTGGTCGACAACGGCAGCACCTACTGGTGCCGCACCGACGCCTTCCGCCGCGAGCGGACGTTCTACGGCAGGACGCTGGTCGGCCACCCGATGCCGCGCGAGCGCTCGATCGACGTCGACACGATCGAGGACCTGGAGCTGCTGCGGCGCGAGGCGGCGCGGCTCGCGGGCCGCTGATGCGGGTGCTGTACCGCGCAGACGCGGGCGCGGCCGGCGCCGGCCACGTCATGCGCGGCCTCGGCCTCGCCCAGGCCCTCGTCGAGCAGGGCGCGACGCCCGAGCTGCTGACCGCGACGCCTGCGGACCCGAGCGTCGACGCCTGGCGCGCGGAGGGCCTCGCCGTGAGCGCGATCGCAGGCCTGGCGGGCAGCGAGGCCGACCTCGGCGCCAGCACCGCGGCTGCCCGCGCCGCCGACGTGTTCGTGCTCGACGGCTACGGGTTCGCGCCTGCCTGGCGCGCCGCGCTGCAAGCCGTCGCGCCGCTCGCGGTGTTCGACGACCTCGGCCGCGGCGGCCCGGCCGACCTCGCCGTCAACCCCAACCCCGGCGGCGAGGCGCTGCGCTACGACGGGGCGCGCGAGGTGGCGGCCGGCGTGGCCTTCGCGCCGCTGCGGCGCGACGTGCGGGAAGCGCGGGCCCGGGCCGAAGCGCGCGCGGCCCCACCAGGGCCGCCGCTGGCGATCGTCACATTCGGCGGAAACGACGCGGAGAACCTGGCCCTCGCCGCGCTGCGCGCGCTGGCCGGCGCGCCGCTGCGGGCGCGCGCGTTCTGCAGCGGCGGCGACCGCGCACTGGCCGAAGCCCGTGCGTTCGCGGCCAGCCACCCCGGCCTCGAGGCCGTGCCCAAGGGTGACCTGCCCGCGGCGCTGGCCGAGGCCGACCTCGCGCTGTGCGCCGGCGGCGTGACGCCGCTCGAGGCCTGCGCGATCGGCGTCTGCGCGGTGGTCGTGGTTCTGGCGGAAAATCAGCAGCCGGGCGCCGAGGCCTTGCGCGCCGCGGGCGGCTGCGACGTCGCGACGGGCGTCGCGGACGGCGCGGCGCGGGTTCTGCGCTGGGCAGCCGACCCGGGCGGGCGCGCCGCGATGCGCGAGCGGCAACGGCGCCTCGTCGACGGCGACGGCGCGCGGCGGCTGGCGGAGCGGGTGCGGGCCCTGGCGGGCGCGCGCCGGGGAGCGTAAGTGCAGATCGAAGGACGGCGGATCGGGGCCGACGCGCCCTGCTTCGTGATCGCCGAGGTGGGCGTCAACCACAACGGCGACGTCGAGCTGGCGCAGCGCATGGTCGACATGGCCGCGGAGTGCGGCGCCGACTGCGTCAAGTTCCAGACCTTCCGCGCCGACGAGTTCGTCAACGACACGGGCGAGACCTACGAGTACGAGTCGCAGGGCCGCCGCGTGCGCGAGTCGATGCTCGACATGTTCCGGCGCCTGGAGCTGCCGCGCACCGCCCACGAGGAGCTCTTCGCCCACGCCCGCCGCCGCGGCCTGGTGCCACTGTCGACGCCGGCCGACGTCGAGGCCGTCGACCTGCTGGTCGGACTGGGCGCGGGCGCCATCAAGATCGGCTCCGACGACCTGGTCCACGCGCCGCTGCTGCGCCACGTCGCCCGCACCGGGCTGCCCGTGATCCTGTCCTCCGGCATGGCCGCGGAGGCCGACGTGGCGCGGGCGATCTCGATCCTGCGCGCGGCCGGCGCCCGCGACGTGGCGCTGCTGCACTGCGTCTCGGAGTACCCCGCGCCGGCGGCCAGCCTCAACCTGCGCAAGGTCGCGGCGTACCGCGAGCGCTTCGCGATCCCGATCGGCTTCTCCGACCACTCGGACGGGATCACGGGCGCGCTGGGCGCGGTCGCCCTCGGCGCCTGCATCGTCGAGAAGCACGTCACGCTGTCGCGCGACCTGCCCGGGCCCGACCACCGGTTCTCCGCCGACCCCGCCGCGCTGCGCGCGCTGGTCGCCGGCATCCGCGAGATGGAGCAGGCGCTCGGCAGCCCCCGGCTCGTGCCGACGCCGGCGGAGGCCGAGCTGGCGGCGCTGTGCCACCGCTCGATCGTCGCCGCCCGCGACCTGCCCGCCGGCCACGTGCTGGCCGAGGCGGACCTCGCCTACCGCCGGCCCGCGACCGGCCTCAAGCCGTACGAGGCGGACGAGGTGCTCGGGCGCGCGCTCGCAGCACCCCTCGCGCGCGGCGCGCTGGTGCTCCCAGCGTCGCTCGCGGCCGCCCCCGGCGCCGCCGGGGCGACCGCACCGCCCGCTCCCGCCGAGCTCGTCGATCCCGTCTGGGAGCGCAAGTACTCCGCGGGCCACGCCCAGCGCTGGCCGTGGGACGCGGTCGTGACGTTCGTGATGCGGAACGCGCCGCGCGATCGCCCGCGCCACGAGGTGGCGGTGCTCGAGGTCGGCTGCGGCACCGGCGCCAACCTCGCCTTCGCGGCCCGCGAGGGCTTCGCGGTGATGGGCGTCGACGGCAGCCCGTCGGCGATCGCGCGGGCCCGCGAGCGCTTCGCCCGCGAGGGCTTCCAGGGCGACCTGCAGGTGGGCGACTTCACCGCGCTGCCGTTCGCGGACGGCTGCGCCGACCTCGCGATCGACCGCGGCTCGCTGTGCTGCGTCGGCGCCGAGGCCGCGCGCCGCGCGGTCGCCGAGATCGCCCGCGTGCTGCGCCCCGGCGGCCGGCTGTTCCTCAACCCCTACGCAGCCGACCACGCGAGCGCCGCGGCCGGCGTGCGCGGGGCCGACGGCCTCGTGCGCGACATCGCCGCCGGCACCGCGGTCGGCGCCGGCGCGATCCGCTTCTGGTCGCGCCCGGACGTCGACGACGCGCTGGCCGGGCGCTTCCGCCTGCTGTCGGTCCAGCACCTCGCGCTCGACGAGGAGACGGGCGACGCCGGCCGCCACGCCGAGTGGCGGGTGGTCGCGGAGCGGCTGCCGTGAGCGTCGACCGGCGGCGGGTCGTCCTGCGCCGGGCCCGGGTCGAAGACGCCGCGCTCGTCTTCCGCTGGCGCAACGACCCATTCATCCTCGCCCGCAGCTCGTCGCAGCGCCCGGTCGGCTGGGACGAGCACCTCGCCTGGATCGGGCGCACGCTCGGCAACCCGGCGCGGCTGGTGCTGATCGCCGAGGTCGACGGCGTGCCGGCGGGCCAGGTCCGCTTCGAGCTGCTGAAGGCGGGCGAGGCCGTCGTCTCCGCCTACCTCGTCGAGGCCTTCACCGGCCGCGGCCTGGGCGTCGAGGCGATCCGCGCAGGGGTCGTCGAGGCGGCCCGGCGCTGGGGTCCGCTGACCGTGGTCGCCTGGGTCCGCTCCGACAACCCTGCCGGGCGCAAGGCCTTCGAGCGCGCCGGCTTCGGCCCCTGCGAGCGGCCCGACACGCCCGCGCAGCACGAGTGCCTGGCCCTGGCCGCGGCAGCGGAGGAGTCCTTCGAGGAGGACGACCTGCGCAACGCCGCCCACTACGACGCGCTCGTCCGCCAGCACGGCCTCACCCACCGCGCGCTCGACTGGGGCAGCGCCGAGTCGCAGCTCCGCCGCTTCGAGGTGCTGTGCGACGGCCTGCCCGTGCGCGGCGCCCGGCTGCTCGACGTCGGCTGCGGCACCGGCGACCTGCTGGCGTTCCTGCGCGAGCGCGCGATCGAGTGCGACTACACGGGGCTCGACGTCTCGCCGGCGATGGTCGAGACGGCCGCGGCCCGGCTGTCGGGCGCCCGCTTCCTGCACGGCAGCGTGCTGGAGCCGCCTTCCGATCTCGGCGACGGGTTCGACTGCGTGGTCGCCTCCGGCATCTTCGCCCACCGCCGCGTGCAGCCGCTCGAGTTCCTGCGTGCCGCGGCCGCGCGCATGTACGCGCTGTGCCGCCGCGGCGCCGCGTTCAACGCGCTGTCGGCGTGGGGCGACCGCGGCACGCCCGGCGAGTTCCGCGCCGATCCCGCGCAGACGCTGGCCTTCTGCCGCTCGCTGACGCCGCGGGTCGCCCTGCGCCACGACTACCACCCGGGCGACTTCACCGTGTACCTGTTCCGGTGATCCTCTCGATCAACCAGCCCGCCTGGCTGCCGTGGCCCGGTTACTTCCACCGCGTCGCCCGCTCCGACCTCCACGTGGTGCTCGACCACGTCCAGTTCGAGAAGGACAGCTTCGTCAACCGCAACCGCGTGCGGACTGCGGGTGGCACCGCCTGGCTGACCGTGCCGGTGCGCACCGCGGGCCGCTTCGGCGTTTCGATCGACGCGCTGGAGATCGCGGACGACGGCCGCTGGGCGCGCAAGCAGTGGGACACCCTGCGGTTCGCCTACGCGCGCGCGCCGCACTTCGCCGCCCACGCGCCCTTCTTCGAGCAGGTCTTCGCCCGGCCCTGGCCGCGGCTGCTCGACCTGCTGCTGCACGTGAACGGCTACCTGAGCGAAGCGCTCGGGGTGCGGACGCCGCTCCGCCGCTCCTCCGAGCTGCGGCCGCAGGGACGCAAGTCGGAACTGGTGCTCGAGCTGTGCCGCGGCCTCGGCGCCACCACCTACCTCTCCGGCCCGCTGGGCCGCGACTACCTCGAGCTCGAGGCCTTCCGCTCCGCCGGCATCGCGGTCGAGTTCGACGATTACGCCCCGCCCGTCTACCCGCAGTGCCAGCCGGGGCCGTTCGCGCCGGGGCTGTCGGTCGTCGACCTGCTGTTCAACTGCGGCCCCGAGGCCGGCCCGAGGCTGTTGGCGCCGCGCGGCGCTTTCCCGGAGAATCCAGCGACACCATGAGCGAGCACGTCCGCGTCGGAGAGCGCACCCTGGGGCCAGGCCAGCCCTGCTTCCTGGCGGCCGAGGTCGGCACGACCTGCCTGGGCGACCTCGACAAGGCGCTGCGCCTGGTCGCCGCCGCCGCCGACGCCGGCATGGACGCGTGCAAGTTCCAGTTGATCGACCCCGGCCAGCTCTCCGACCCGAGCGTGACCTACACGTACCGCGCGGGCGGCGAGACCCACGTCGCCAACATGAAGGAGATGTTCGAGCGGCTGTCGTTCCGCGAGGACCAGTGGGCGGCGATCGCCGCCGCCTGCCGGGAGCGCGGCCTCGTCTTCTACGCGACCGTGGACTTCCTCGACGGCGTCGACCTGCTCGACCGGCTCGGCGCGCCGTGCCACAAGATCGGCGCCTGGGACGGCACCTACCGCCCGCTGATCGAGAAGATCGGCCGCAGCGGCAAGCCGATGTTCGTCGACCTCGGGCCGACCACGCTGCAGGAGGCCGACGACATCGTCGCCTGGTACCGCGCGGCGGGCGGCAGCGCCGTGCTGTTCCTGCACGACTTCCACACCAGCGAGGACAGCGAGTTCAACCTGCGCGCGATCCAGGCGCTGCAGGCGCGCTGGCCGTGGCCGGCCGGCTGGTCCGCGCCGGGCCGCGACCACGACCTCGACTTCGCGGCGCTGGCGCTCGGCGCGCACCACGTCGAGAAGCGGCTGATCCTGTCGCGCAGCGAGAAGGCGTTCCACGCCGACGAGTCGCTGGAGCCCGCCGAGCTGCGCGAGTGGGCGGCGCGCGTGCGCCACGTCGAACGCGCGCTGGGCCGCGCCGAGCTCGTGCCGACCCGCAACGACCTCGCGCAGTCGAAGCTGTACTACCGCAGCGCCTGCACGCTCGTTGCCGTCCAGGCCGGCGAGGCGTTCACGCCCGCGAACCTGGGCGGCAAGCGGCCCGGCACCGGCCTCGGCGCGGCGCGGCTGCCGGAGCTGTGGGGCCGCCGCGCCGCCCGCGACCTCGCGCCCGACACGCTGATCGGCGAGGGGGACCTGGCGTGAAGGTGCTCGCGGTCGCCGCCCACCCCGACGACGAGGTGCTGGGCGCGGGCGCCACCCTCGCCCGCCACGCGCGCGAGGGCCACAGCGTCGACATCGTGATCTGCGCCCAGGGGCTGCTCTCGCGCGAGCGCACCGCCGACGAGGTCACGCAGCTCCTGAAGCTGAAGGACGACGCGCGCGAGGCCGCGCGCAGGCTCGGGGCGCGGCCGCCGACGTTCCTCGACTTCCCCGACAACGCGATGGACTCGGTCCCGCTGCTCGACGTCGTCAAGCGGATCGAGGCCGTGATCGCGGAGAGCCGGCCCGAGATCGTGTACACCCACCATCCCGGCGACCTCAACGTCGACCACCAGGTCACCGCCCGCGCGGTGCTCACCGCCTGCCGCCCGTTGCCGGGCGCCAGCGTGCGCGCGATCCACGCCTGGGAGACGCTCTCGTCGACGGAGTGGGCGCCGCCTTCGCTGACCGCGCCGTTCCTGCCCAACCACTTCGTCGACGTCGAGTCGACGCTCGGCTCCAAGCTCGGCGCCCTCGCCTGCTACGCCGGCGAGCTGCGCCCGTTCCCCCACCCGCGCTCGCCCGAGGCCGTGCGCCACCTCGCAGGGCTGCGCGGCGCCACGGCCGGCTTCGCCGCCGCCGAGGCCTTCGTCACCCTGCGCTCCACCTGGCGCTAGCGATGACACCGGCGGAGACGCCGCTCGGCCGCATCGGGCGCCTCCTGCGCAGCCCGGACCACGTCGCGCGGGTGGCGGTGCGCCGCTCGCTCGCCGCGCTCGGGTCGTGGCGACGGGCGCAGGCCCAGCGCCGCTTCGAGAGCGGCGCGCGGCGGCTGCTGGAAGGCGTGGCCCGCGACGAGGCGGCGCGCCACGTGGTGGCGCTGTGCGACTCCGGCTTCGCCCGCACCCGCGGCGTGCACGCGCTGTGCGGCCGCGAGCTGGCCCGCGGCGGGGCGCTGCCGCTGTGGCTGCTCGCCGGCGGCCCTGCCGGCTCGCTCGCGGACCCGGCGCTGCGCCGCGTCGAGGGCGCGCTCGTGCGCCGGTCCTCCCGCCGCTACGACCGCGCCGAGGGCCCGGCGCGACGAGTCCACGCCTGGGAGCTCGACCTGCCCGGCGGCGTCGCCCGCGCCGAAGGGGTCGAGTTCCACCCCGCCATCCTCAATGCGCTGCGCCGCCAGTTCCGCCGCTACCGCATCGACTTCCGCGACGCGGCGGTCGCAGCGGCCGCGCAGGAGCTGCTGCCGAGCGTCGACGCGGCGCTCGGCCAGTGCCTCGCGCTCGAGGAGCTCGCGCAGCGCGGGCGCCGCGTGACGGTGACCAGCGCCGAGCTCAACTACGTCCCCGGCGGCGTCTACAACCTCTTCGTCCGCCAGCGCGGCGCCCGCAGCGGCATGCGCTTCGTCGATCTCGGGCCGGCCTACTCCCACTACTTCCAGGTCGGCGCCGGCGCCGCGACCGAGTACGCGCTGCTCGACCTGACCCGCCACGACGCCGACTCCCGCCTCGACGTGCCCGCGGTCCACTTCGAAGCGTGGCTCGCCGACCGCCCCGACGGCGCGGCCGCCCTGGTCGACGCGCGTCGCGTCGCGGGCCAGAACCGCACGGCGACACACGCCCGGGCGCCCGAAGCGGAAGCGCTGCTGCGGCGGGTGCGCGACTGGCGCAACAGCGGTCGCCCGGTCGTCGTCGTCTACGGACACCTCGCCTTCGACCTCGGCGGGCTCCACGACCGCGGCCTCGCCCACGCCGACATGGCCGACTGGCTGAACGACACGCTCGACGCGCTGTCCGGCGGCGACGCGCTGGTGCTGGTCAAGCCCCACGTGGCGGAGGGCCGCTACAAGGCCAACCGCCGCCCGCTCGAGCTGCTGCGCGACCTGCGCGCGGCCCGCGCCGAGGCCGACAACGTCGTGTGGCTCGATCCGCTGTGGTTCAACGCCTTCGAGCTGTTCGACCACCTCGACGCCGGCCTCGTGTGGCGCAGCTCGGTGGCGCTCGAGATGACGCTGTTCGGCCGTCCCGCGCTGGTGTGCGGCACCGAGACCTACTACCGCCGCGCGATGGGCCTGCCCGAGCCGCGCGACCGCGACGACTACCACGCGCGCCTGCGGCAGCTCGGCGCCTGGGCCGCCCCGGGCCCGCTCGCCGAGCGCGCGGCGCTGCTGCTGCGCTACATCCCGGAACAGACGTTCGTGCCGCTGCCGCAGCTCGCGCCCGAGGGCGGCGCGACCGGTCCGATGGCGTGGCAGTCCGCCGCCGTCGAGGCCTTCCTCGCGGGCGGCGACCCGGGGGTCGCGCGCTTGGCGGCCGGCCTGCGCGGAGCGGACGCGTGAGCGAGCCCGCACCCGGCCTGCTGGCCACGGCCGCGCGGCGCGTGCAGCGGGTCACGCGCACGGCGGCCCTCGTGGTGCGTTTCGCGGGCCCGCACCGGAAGCTGCTGTTCGCCGCCTGCGGTCTCTCGTTCCTGGTCGGCGCGGCCGAAGCGCTGGTGCCGCTGATCGCGGTGCCGCTGATCTCGGTCGCATCCGGGGGCGCCGGCCCGTCCGCGTTGAAGGGGCTGGTCGCCCGCTTCCTCGCGCTCGACCGCGAGACCGCGGTCGTCTACGGCCTGGTCGGCATGGCGACGGCGATGATCGGCCGCGGCCTGCTGCAGGCGACCGCCCGCTCGCTCGCCTTTCACGCGTCCGCCCGGATCGTGAACCACGTCCGCGGCGAGCTGGTCGGCTCGATCCTGGGCTCGTCGTTCGCTTTCCTGGACCGCCTCAAGGGCGGCGTGCCGCGCCACGTGGTGATGTCGGAGGCGGGCAAGGTGATCGGCGGGTCGCGGGCGCTCGCCGACATCGCCACCGGCACGGTCTCCACCCTGGCGCTGGGCGCGCTGCTCGTCTCGCTGTCGCCGACGCTGACGCTGCTGGTGCTGGCGACGGTGGCGGCGGCGCTGCCGCTCAAGCTGCTGCAGACCCGGGCGCTGCGCCGCGCGTCCGAGAGCAACCTGGCGGCCAGCCTCGCCCTCAACAACCGCATCAACGAGATCCTGCTCGGCATCCGGGCGATCAAGCTGACCAACCGCGGTCCCGAGTGGCGGGCGCGCGTCGCCGTCGACTCGCAGGCCTCGGAGTCCGCGGCCCGGCGCACCAACCTGCTCGAGCTGTGGGAGCCGGTGCTGATCCAGGCCTTCGCACTGATGGTGATCGTCGGCGTGCTGCTCGTCGGCCGCACCACCGGACTCGCCCCGCTCGGCGAGATGGTCGCGTACTTCTTCGTGCTGTGGCGGGCGCTGCCGGCGGTCGAGGGGCTGTCGGGCGCGCTCAACCGGCTGCTGCTGGCCGGGCCGGGGCTGGAGGCGGTGGCGCACTGGCTGCCGCTGCCCGAGGCCTCGCGCGAGCCGGTGCGCGCGCCGCGGCTGCCGGGGCCGGGCGTCGAGGAGCTGCGCTTCGAGGGCCTGCGCTTCGGGTACGAGCCGGGCCGCGCGGTGCTCGACGGCGTCTCGCTCGCGGTGCGCCGCGGCGAACTGGTCGCGGTGGTCGGCGCCTCGGGCTCGGGCAAGACCAGCCTGATGCACCTCGCGGTCGGCATGTACGAGCCGTGGGAGGGCCGCATCACCCTCGACGGGCGGCCCGTGTCCGAACTGTCCCTCGAAGCGGTGCGCGACGCGCTCGGCATCGTGTCGCAGGACGTCCACCTCTTCAACACGACGGTGCGCGACCTGATCGCGGGCGGCCGCGACCTGCCCCAGGAAGACGTCGAACGCGCGGCCCGCGAGGCCGAGGTGACGCCGTTCCTCGAGTCGCTGCCGAAGGGCTGGAAGACGAACGTGGGCGAGCGCGGCGTACGGCTCTCCGGCGGCCAGCGCCAGCGACTGCTGATCGCCCAAGTGCTGGCGCGCCGCACGCCGGTGCTGCTCTTCGACGAGGCCACCAGCGCGCTCGACCCGGCCACGGAGCGGCGCATCTTCGGCCACCTCGAGGAGCGACGGCGGGAGCGCGCGCTGCTGGTGGTCACCCACCGCGTCGCCAACCTCAAGGGCTTCGACCGCATCCACGTGCTCGACCGCGGCCGCGTCGTCGAGCAGGGCCGGTTCGAGGAGCTCGTCGCGGCCGACGGGCTGTTCGCCCACCTGCTGCGCAAGGGCCGCGCCCACCTGCGCGCGAGCGACGAACCGGGCGACGACGGCGACGCGCCGGCCTAGGGTCAGCGGGCGGCGGCGAGGAAGGCGGGCAGCGCGCCGCCTTCGGGCATCTCCCACGGGCTCTGCAGCGCCACGCTGACGGGGGCGCCGCCCGCGAACCACGAGGTGACCTCCGGCAGCAGCGGCGCGACGCGGCTGACGTAGCGCGGGTCGGAACTGTACAGGCGGACCCGGGCACGGTCGCCCTCGCGGTGGTAGAAGGCGAACGTCGCGTGGCCCTCGGGCGAGACGAACAGGAAGCCGTTGCGGTCGGCGTCGAGGCCGCCGGCGAGCACCAGCAGCCCGGCGGGGCCCTTCTCCGCGCGCATGTGGGCGAGATCGGGCAGGTACGTGTCCAGGTCGCCGAGGCGATCGCCCAGCGCGGCGCGAATGCGCGCGCCCAGCACGGGGTCGCGCTGCATCGCCCCCAGCCCCTTGCCGACCCAGCGCGAGAGGTCGAACGCCAGCGGAGGCGCGGGCGCGGGCGCCGAGAGCAGGCGCGCGGGCGATGCCGTGGGAGCGCGGCCCACCCCGGTCGCCGCGGCCACCGCGGCCCCCAGCGCCACCGCCGCCAGGCCGGCCCGCACGAGGGTGGCGGCCGTCATCGCGGCGCTCCTGGCCGCTCGGGCCGCTCAGCGACTTCGCCCCGGGCGCCAAGGTGGCATGATCTTCGCCAAGCTACGAAGCATGTCACCCCGACACGAGGAGCCGAATCTGCTCTCGAAGTGGGCATCGTTGTTGGAGTCCCCGAGATTCGCAGCAACCTCGATGCCTACCCCGCCCACGACCCGGGCGGGCGCCATTCGCGCATTCACTGATCAGGTGACGCCCACTCAGTGGGCGCTGCCGGGGCGTTGCCGCTCAACCAGGGAGCACTCGCGATGCTTCGACTGACGATCCGTCACAACACGTGGGTGCAGCAGGTCGACGCCCCTGCCCACCCGGTGCACATCGGCGCCGACGCATCCAACGAGGTGCAGGTCTCGGTGCCCGGCGTGTCCCGCCGCCACGCCGTGCTGGAGCCGTTTCCCGGCGGCGTGCGCATCCGCGACCTGGGGTCCAAGAACGGTCTGATCCAGGGCGGCGAGCGCGTCGCGAGCGTCGTGCTGCGCCCGGGCGAGCGCGTGTTCCTCGGACGCGCGGAGGTGCTGCTCGACGAGGTCGACAGTGCCGACTCGGTCGTCTCGGTGGCGCTGCCGCGGAGGAAGAGCGTGGCCCCGGCGCGCGACACGACCACGTCGGACGGCGAAAACGCGAACACCTTCGACGGCGCTCCCGGCGCGCTGCTGCAGCTCGTGCGCGAGATCGCCGCCAACCGCGCGACGCCCGAGCGCGGGCTCGACAACCGGGTGCTGGAGCGGATCGCCGAGGCGCTCGAGGCCCGCCACCTCTTCTTCGTCGACCGCAGCGCGGGCCGCGCCCGCACCGGCCGCGTGCAGGGGCTGCCCGCTCCCGCGCGCCTGCTCGACCTCGCCGGTGAGGCCACGGCGGGACTCGCGGACCAGGAGACCCGCGCGCTCGAGTTGCCTGGCCCCGCGACGCTGTTCGTGCGCGCGGGCCGCCGCGCCGCGGGCGACCTCGCGATCGCCCTGGTGCAGGACGGCGCGCGCGCCTCCCTCGAGGCGTGGGCCGAGGAGTTCCTCGACTTCCTGCTGGCGACGCTGGCCCGCGGCCACGCCCGCTCGAGCGAAGGCAACGGGCACTCGGACGACCCGCTCGTCTACCCGCCCGCGTTCGTGCGCGCCGGCTCGCACGCGATGACGCGGCTGTTCGCCAGCCTGCGGGCGACGGTGAAGAGCGACCTCGACGTGCTGCTGCTCGGCGAGACCGGCACCGGCAAGGAGTTCCTCGCCGAGATCGTGCACGCCTCCGGCCCCTCGGCCCGCGGCCCCTTCGTGCCGATCAACTGCGCGGCGATCCCCGGCGAGCTGCTCGAGGCCGAGCTGTTCGGCGTCAAGGCTCGCGTCGCCACCGGCGTCGACCCCCGCCAGGGCCTGCTGGTGCGCGCCCAGGGCGGCTGCGTGTTCCTCGACGAGATCGGCGACATGCCCGCCTCGCTGCAGGCCAAGCTCCTGCGCGCCCTCGAGGAGCGCGAGGTGTGGCCCGTCGGCGGCCACCAGCCCGAGCAGATCCACGTCCGCGTGATCAGCTCCACCAACCGCGACCTGCCCGCCCTCGTGCGCCAGGGCCAGTTCCGCCCCGACCTGTACTACCGCCTGCGCGGCCTCGAGTTCGAGATCCCCCCGCTTCGCGACCGCCGCGAGGACATCCCCGAGCTCGCCGGATCTTTCGCCGCCCGCGCCGCCCAGGCCTACCACAAGGACGTCGCCGGCATCTCCAGCAAGGCCCTCGACCTGCTGATGGCCCACGACTGGCCCGGCAACATCCGCGAGCTCAAGACCACGATCGAGCGCGCGGTCCTCCTCTGCCCCAACGGCGGCGTCCTCGGCTCGGCGGAGTTCGAGTCCACCCTGCGCGGTTCCAACGCGACGACGACGGCCGGCCTGTCGACGGACCCCGGCGGCTCGTCGCTCGCTGGCGGCCCGACGACATCCAGCGCGGAGCCGATCCGCATCCCGACCCCGCGCCCCCAGCCGGTGTCCGCGCTCTCTTCAGCCCCCTGGCCCCACCCGACAACGAGCGGCGCCCTCGCCGCCCAGGTCGACGCCCTCGAGCGCCGCGCGATCCTGGACGCCCTCGCCCTCTTCGAAGGCAACAAGTCCAAGGTCGCCCGCCACCTCGGCATCACCCGCAACGGCCTGGCGCTGAAGATGAAGCGGCTGGGGATCGGGTGAATCGCAGCCCGGCCCCACCCCACCGGGGCCGGGCTGCAGCGTTCACGGCACGGTGACGTTCTGGGAGACGGCGAGTCTCTGGTAGCCCGTGGTGAAGAACCGGAACTGGTAGGTTCCCGGGTTGCTGGGCATGGTGAAGGTCAGGGTTCCCGAAGTCTGGCCGGTGGCCGGCTGGGTCTTGGTGCCGTTGAGGTAGAGCCAGTCGAGGTAGGTGCCGTTGTCGGCCGTCTGGCTGGACAAGTAGAGGCCGACCCAGTCCGAGGTCAGTCCCGGCCCTCCCGTCACCGTCACCACCACTGTTCCGCCGCGCGACACCGTCGTCGCCGACACGCTGACCGTCGGCCCCGAGATCCCGGTCCCGCTCAGCGTCACGCTCGCGCCGCCACCGCCGGTCAGGGCCAGGGTTCCACTCGACCCCGTCGCCGAAGTCGGGGCGAAGCGCACCGTCACCGTCTGCGACTGGCCCGCACCCAGGGTGTAGCTCCCGCCAGCGGTGACCGAGAAGGCGCCACTCGTGCTCGCGGTCCCACTGAGCGTCCCGCCGCCCGTGTTCATCACCGTCAGTGTCAGGTCCTTCGTCTGGCCCACGGTGACGTTGCCGAAGGCGAGGCTCGTCGGGTTGACGCCGATCGCCGGCGTCGTCGACACCGCCACCGTGATCGCACTTGACGTCGCCAGACGCGTGTACCCGTTGTTGGCGAAGAACCGGAACTCGTACGTCCCCGGCGTCGTCGGCATCGTGAACGGGCACGTCGCCGACGTCAGGCCGCTCGACGGTGCCGTCTTCGTGCAGTTGAGGTACACCCACACGCCGTTGTGGGAGTTGTCCGCTCCGCCCGTGGGCACCAGAGCCACCCAGTCCGTCGGGTTGCCCGGGCCTCCCGACACGATCGCCGACACCGTCCCGCCAGGCAGCGACGACGACGCACTCGGCGTCACCGCCGGACCCGTCGTCACCGTACCGGTACCCGACAGGCTCACCGTTGCTCCACCACCGCCCGTCAGCGTCACCGTCCCGCTGTTCGCCGTCGCCGCAGTCGGAGCGAACCGCACCGTCACCGTCTGCGACTGCCCCGTCCCCAGGCTGTACGTCCCACCGGCCGTAACCGAGTAGCCGGAGCTGCTGGTCGTCGCCGTCCCGCTCAGCGTCCCGCCGCCCGTGTTCGTCACCGTGAACGTCAGGTCCTTCGTCTGGTTCACCGTCACGGCACCAAACGCCAGACTCGTCGGGTTGACCCCGATCGCCGGGATCGTCGACGCCGCCACCGTGATCGCACTCGACGTCGCCAGCCGCGTGTACCCGTTGTTCGCGAAGAACCGGAACTCGTAGCTCCCCACCACTGTCGGCATCGTGAACGGACACGTCGCTGACGTCGCTCCGCTCGACGGCGGCGTCTTCGTGCAGTTCAGGTACACCCACACGCCGTTGTGGGAGTTGTCCGCACCCCCGGTGGGCACCAGAGCCACCCAGTCCAGCGGGTTGCCCGGGCC
>JAANMY010000709.1_pt1 | contig 44090 bp, 34 predicted proteins | sample 7279691 | NCBI WGS metagenome assembly JAANMY01 (sample SAMN14094543, study PRJNA606508) | bioreactor metagenome | isolation source: A lab-scale SPAN reactor treating ammonium-rich wastewater day 388 | place: Ireland: Galway | collected 2018-02-07 | reverse complement strand
AATGTCCGTACCTCAGGGCCTGTCTGCCAGGCCGCCGTTCAATCAGCTTGCGCGCTGGACGTTGCCGTACTTCTGGCGGAAGCGCTCGACGCGGCCGGCGGTGTCGACGATCTTCTGCTTGCCGGTGTAGAACGGGTGGCAGGCCGAGCACACTTCGACGTGGTACTGGGGCTTGCCCATGGTGGAGCGCGTGGTGAAGGTGTTGCCGCAGGAGCAGGTCACGTTCACTTCGTTGTACTTCGGATGGATGTCCGCTCTCATGATGTCTTCCTGGAATCTTGCGGGCGGCGGATGTGACCGCCCTGAGTAGTAAAGCGCGGAATTATCCTGCACTACGCTCCGGCTTGCAAGGGAATTGGGGTGGAAGCAGCAGGATCGGCAGGCCGCTCGCAGTACAATCGCGCCCCTGTGTGACACGGAACCGCGCTGGCGGTGGAGGAAAGGGTGCGCCTGCTGCTTGCGCCAATGGAAGGCTTGCTCGACGACGTGCTGCGCGCGGTGCTCACGCGGCCGGGTGGTTACGACTACGCGGTCAGCGAGTTCGCGCGCGTGTCGGGCACCTTGCTGCCCGACCGTTTCTTTCGTCGCATCGCGTCCGAACTCGACCGCGACAGCTTCACGCCGGGCGGAACGCCGGTGCGCGTGCAGTTGCTCGGCTCCGACCCCGAGTGCATGGCGGCCAATGCGGGCCGGCTTGCGCGGCTGGGGCCGGCAGGGGTCGACCTCAACTTCGGCTGCCCGGCGCCCACGGTCAATCGCCATCGCGGCGGAGCGGTGCTGCTCGACGAGCCGGAGCTGCTCCATCGCATCACCCGCGCAGTTGCCGACGCGCTTCCCGCCGGCCTGCCGCTGAGCGCGAAGATGCGCCTGGGCGTGCGCGACCCCGGTCGCGCGACCGAATGCGCACAGGCCCTGACCGATGGCGGGGCGAGCCTGCTGGTGGTACATGCGCGCACCAAGCTCGATGGCTACCGGCCGCCCGCGCACTGGGAGTGGGTGGCGCGGGTGGCCGATGCGGTGGCCGTGCCGGTGGTGGCCAACGGCGAGGTGTGGACCGCGGCCGACTGGACCCGCTGCCGCGCGGTGTCGGGTGTTGCCGACGTGATGCTCGGCCGCGGCGCGGTGGCCGACCCATTCCTCGCCCGCCGCATCCGCGCCGGTCATCTGGCCGCGCCCGATGCCGACGAACGCGCTGCGGAGTGGCAGACTCTTCTGCCCCTGCTCGGCGAGTTCCGCGATCGCGTACGGCTCAAGGTCGAGGCGCGCCATGCCCCGGGCCGGATCAAGCAGTGGCTGCATCTGCTTGCGCGCAATTACGCCGGCGCACGACTGCTGTTCGCCGAGATCCGTGGCCTGCGCACGCTGACCGAGGTGGATCAGGTGCTGGCGTCCCATGGAACATCAGGGTAAGCCTCGCCGTCGCCGACAAGGATCTGTAAACCGATGAGTCACGCCAACTGAGTCACGCCAACTGAGTCACGCCAATTGAGCTACGCCAATTCCCGCATTCCGCAAAGCGCGCAGCAAGGCGTGCATGAGAACTTGATCGAGCGCGTGCGCAAGCACCTCGCAGAGCCGTTTCGCAAACCCTTCGCCGAGTACAACCGCGCCGCGCTGCAGGCCGCGCTGGCCGGTTGGGACGGCAAGGCGCCGCTGATCCTCGACGCCGGCTGTGGCGTGGGGCACAGCACGATCCAGATCGCGCGCCAGTACCCCGACCACTGGGTGATCGGCGTCGATCAGTCGGCCGACCGGCTCAATCGTCGCAAGCCGTATCCCGAGGCCCTGCTGCCGAAGAACATGGTGTTCGTGCGCGCTGACCTGGTCGATTTCTGGCGGCTGCTCGACGAGGCGGGCTTGCGCCTGGCCCGGCACTACGTGCTGTACCCGAACCCGTGGCCGAAGATCGGGCACCTCGGCCGGCGCTGGCATGCGCACCCGGTGTTCCCGTGGATTGCCCGCCTTGGCGGCGTGCTGGAATGCCGCAGCAACTGGCATGTCTATATTGAAGAGTTTGCCCTCGCGCTGGAGGCGGCGATCGGGCAGCGGGTCGCGTGGGAGGCCTTCTCGGCCGACGTGCCACTCACGCCCTTCGAGCGCAAGTATCGCGATTCGGGCCAGACGCTCTACCGGCTCGGTGTCGATCTGTCCGCCGCCGCACTGACGAAGAATTGACTTGCCCGCTGTTGCGCCTTGGGCCACCCTTGGCGCCGATCAAAGGAGATTGCCATGAACAACGCCCCCGACTCCGCGCCTGATGACGTCCCCGGCGCAGCCGCCGACATCGAAGTGCCCAGGCCCGCGCTGATGACCGACGAGGACTTCGAGGCGCTCGAAGAGATCCTGACCTCGGACGTCGTCCCCGAGGACTGCATGGATCTCGAGATGCTCGACGGCTATCTCGCCGCCGTGCTGATCTCGCCGCGCCCGATTGCCGCCGAACGCTGGATGCCCGGCGTGTGGTCTGCGCACGGAGACGAGGTCGGCTTCGGTTCGGGTACCGGACTGCAGCGTGCCATCCGCCTGGTCAAGGCGTATCACAACGAGCTACTGGCCACGCTGGGGCTCGACGATGACGACGAGGCATGCTGGGAGCCGTTCTGCTTCGCGATTGCCGATGGCGACGGGCTCAAGCTCGGCGAAGCCTGGATCGACGGTTTCGCCCAGGGCCTGGACCTGTGGCCCGAAGGCTGGGAAGAGGGCCTGGACGAAGAGGCCGTCGAAGCGGTGCGCGAGACGCTCGACGAGGTGCTCACCCCCTGGGGCGAGGATGACGCCGCCAAGGCCGACGACGAAACCCGCCTCGGCTGGCTGGCGGCGGTTGGCGAGGCGGCCAACGACATCTTCTCGCACTGGCGCGACCTCGGGCTGCCTGCGGCGGCGCCGTTATCCACCGCGCCGCCGCGCAAGCCGGGCGCGCCCACCCCGGGGCGCAACGACCCATGTCCCTGCGGCAGCGGCAAGAAGTACAAGAAGTGCTGCGGTGCCGAGGCCGGCGACACGGATGCGTGAAGACCACTGCACGCGCTGCGGCGCCTGCTGTGCTGCGTTCCGGGTGGACTTCCACCATTCCGAGCTCGCCAGCCGCACGGCGGGGGGCGTGCCCGACGCGCTGACCGTGCCGGTGACGGCCACCCTCGTGCGCATGCGCGGCACAGATTCAGCGTCGCCACGCTGCGTGGCACTCGAAGGCGAGATCGGCGTGGCGGTGCGCTGCGGCCTGTACGCCTGCCGCCCTTCGCCCTGTCGCGACTTTGCTCCCTACGCGGCGCTCGGGATCGGCGACGATGCCTGCGACCGGGCGCGCAGCCGCCAGGGGCTGCCGCCACTTTGAGGCGGAGATCCTTGCGTCAGCGTGGTGCGCGCCCGACCGCGGCGAGCACGGCGAGCGGGCCATGGGCGCGCAGGCGTTCGATCTGCTCGCGGTCGCGGACGAAGAGCGATCCGGCGTAGCCCAGCGAATTCACCGACACGTCCTGCCATTTCTCGTGCATGCGCGGGACCAGCAGCATGGCCTCGCGGGTCACCAGCAGGTTGTAGGGGGGCATCGGGTTGGCCGCGCAGGGCAGGTCAAGCGCCGTGCAGGCAGTCCGGAATGCGCAAGCCAGCGTTGTTCCCGTGAGCATGGCGTCGGCGTGCTCGCTGCGGTCGAGGCGGACAAAGGCGTGCGCCCAGGGCAGCGCCGGGTTGGCCCAGGCGCCGGATGGCGGCAGTTGCGGCGGGACGAAGGCTTCGAGCGTGGCGGCGGTTTCCGGCACCCACTGCAGGTGCTTGTGGGCCTGGCTGGCACCTGCGGTGCGGCCGCCGTTGTAGAAGCCGAGTCCGCCATGCACCGCAATCACTGTCGCCAGGGCGTCGAAGTCCGCGTGCGAGAGCGGCGTGTGCTGGTCCTCGAACTGGCGCGTCACGAGGAGCAGGTGGCGATCGATGACCGGAAACTTGTTGAGCACCACCAGATGCGCGGCGCCCAGCGCGGCCACGGTCAGCTCGGGTTCGGGCGGCAGGAAGGGGTTGAAGTCGGGCTTGCGGCGGATGACGGTATCGACGCGGGCGCGATCCTTGAGCGCGAGCGACGATACCCAGCGCACCGAAAAGCGGAACGCGCCATCGACGAGCCAGCACTGTTCGGTGCGGATCGGCTGCAGCGCGCCGCTGTGCAGGGCGCGGTCGGTGACGGCGTCGGCGCGCTCGAGAAGGCTTGTGACCGGATGCTCGTCGAGCGGGCGGGAGGGGCGGGAGGGGCGGGTGGGCGTGCTGGTCATGCTGGAACGGGCGGGCGAGAATGCCGCCATTCTGACACGGGGCGCAGGCCGGACGAGCGTTGCCGGGAAAGCGCGCGTGCAGCCGAAGAGAAACAACAGGGGAACGACATGGCAGTGCAGTTTGCAGTGCGGGGCGATTACATCCAGCTCGACCAGTTGCTCAAGGCCGCGGGCTTGGTGGATTCGGGCGGCGCGGCGCATGCCGCGGTCGAGCAGGGCCAGGTGCGGGTGGATGGCGCGGTGGAGAGCCGCAAGCGCGCAAAGCTGCGGCCCGGCCAGCGCGTGTGTTTCGCCGGGGAAGAGATCGACCTGGTCGCGGCCGAATAGCCGAAGGGGCGTCGCGCATCAAACGCGCACTGCGCTCGCGTGCCGAGCGCGGCGGCGCCCATCCTGATCCCGGTGCCGGAGAGCGTAACCAGGCACTCTCGCGCCGCGTGCCGCGCGCGGCGGCCCCCTTCTCACGGCTGGAAATCGTCCGCGTCAGGGAAGCCGTGCGTGCGACGGCGCGTGTTTGCGGCGCGCGAGGCGCTCCCAGATCCAGCCCCCGGGCAGGTCTTCGCCGCTCAGGATGTAGGCCAGTGTGTGTTCGTGGGCGATGATGAGGCCGATGTCGTTGAGCGCGTCGCGCGTGCCGGCCAGCAGCAGCTCGTCGCCGGCGCGGATCGGGGTGTCGGCGGCGGGCATCAGGAGGTGGTTATCGTCGTCGCGGTCGAGGAAAAGTACCTCGCAGTCGAGCACGTGCTCGCGATTCGACGGTGAGCGCAGCACCATGCCGAGCGTGATCGTTTCACCGCGCATCAGGCGCCGGTACAGGGCCGGGGCGGCGCTGACGTTGATGCGTTCGCTGCGGATCTCGGGCACCGTCCAGCCCAGGCGGCCAGTCAGGCGCTCGAGCTGGGTGCCGCACCAGGCCTCGTCGCGCACGCGTACCTCGTCCAGGAAGGGCACCAGCAAGGGGGTGCTCAGGATCGCGATGCACTCGTGCCCGATTACCCGGCTCGGTACCACGGTGATGTCGGCATCGTAGGCGTCGAACAGCGCGCGGTTGGACTCGTGGTTCTGGCGCACGATCACGAACAGATTCCTGTTGAGCTCGCGCGCGGTGACGGCGATCGACAGGTTGTCGGTGTCCGAGCTGGTGCCGCACACGATGCCGGTGGCGTTGTCCACGCCCGCCTGGTTCAGCGCGTCGGCGCCGGTGCCGTCGCCCTGGACCCAGTGATGGATGCCGTCGGGCTTGGGGTCGAGGTCGATGATGGTCACGGGCACCGCCTCCGCGTCCATCGCGCTCACCATCAGTCGCCCGAAGCGGCCATGGCCGCACACGATCCAGTTGCCGCGCGGCGGGTCGCGGCGTTGCTCGACCTCGGTGCCGGGCACACCGGTCAGCCAGCCAAGGAGTTGCGAGGCCTTGGGCGCGTGGAGCGACAGCGCCAGCGTCTCGCTGAAGCGCTCGAAGGGGTTGATGATGTGGCGCGTGCCGAACGACGCCATGTTGTCGGCGGTGGCGTCGTGCTCGGCGCGGCACAGCGCGGGCACCCGCGGCGCGAGCAGGCGCGCGCTGATGGCGATCGCGAGGTTGGTGGCGTCGTCGTTGGTGAGCGCGATCACGCCGATGCAGCTGGGATGGCTCAGGCCGGCGAACTGGAGCGTTTCCGGGTTGCCGGCGTCGGCGCAGAGCGCGGGCACGTCGGCCGCGTAGGCGTGCAGGTCGAGTTCCCCGACCTTTGTCTCATCCACTTCCACCACCACGGCGCGCAGCCCCATCCGGTCCAGCGCCTGGCAGATCAGCCGACCGGTCTCGCCATAGCCGCACACCAGGTAGAACGGTTCGCGCAGGCGCCGCACGGCGCGCACGAAACCCTGCACGGCGATCGCCTGGCGCAGGCTGCGATCCGACAGCAGGGTGAAGATGGCGCCGAGCGTGTACGCCCAGCCGATCACCGACAGGTAGATGCTGAAGATCACCCACAGCCGCTGCTGGTCCGAGAACGTGTAGGGGATCTCGCCGAAGCCGATCGTGGTGGCGGTGTAGCTGATGAAATAGAAGGCGTGGAAGAAGCTCAGGTAGCTCGTCTCGCCGTCCACCACCGGGCCGGGCGCGAGCGTGAGCCCGAGCACCGCGATCGCGAACAGCACGATGAGCAGGATCAGCGGCGCGCGCAGGCGCCGCAGGATCAGGAAGAAGACGCTGTGGTGGCGGGCCAGGGCCTGCACGGGGGCTGCCTCGCGGCGCCGGTCAGCGGCGCTGCATGATGGTTTCGGCGATCAGGATGACCACCGAAACCACGTTGGCGAACAGCGCGCCACCCGACAGCGACACCACCCGCGCGGTCATCTCGGGGGTGAGACCCTCCGGGGTGATGTGGGCGGCGTAACCCCAGACCAGCGCCGCGGCAAAGAGCTGGAGGTCGGCAACCAGGCTGGTCGACAGATGCACCGCGCCGATCTGGGTGCGGTCCCCGAACTTGAGCACGGTGGCGATCAGGCTCACCACAAGCGCCGCGAACAGCTCGTAGATGTCGTGATGCGCGGGGTTCTCGATGTCGCCCACGAAAAAGCCGAAGTTGAGCGTGGCCGCCAGCACGATGAAGAAGCCGAAGATGACTTTCTCGAGGTTCATGATCTTCCGTTGGGTGCGCGCGATGACGATGGCGCAATTATGCGCGCGCCCGGTCCGCCATGTCGCGCCGCGCGGTCATCGCCCGGGCGCAGGTGGAGAAGCGGGCACGGGGCGAACGGAGCTGGCCGCGCCTTACGCGTGGATGTCGCCGTCGACGTAATACCAGCGCCCGTCCTCCTTCACGAAGCGGCTGGTCTCATGCAGGCGCTGGGCTCGGCCGCCGATGCGGCAGCGGGCGAGGAACTCGACCTCGGCGCGGTCCTCGGCGAGCGGGCGGTGGGCGCGCACGTCGAGACCGATCCACTTCGGCGGTGGCTGCTCGTCGAGCGCGAGGTTCTGCGGGCGGGTGGAGGGGTGCCAGGTGGCGAGCAGGTAAGCGCTGTCGCGCACGCTGAAGGCGGTGTAGCGCGAGCGCATCAGCGCCTCGGCGGTGGGCGCCGGGCGCTCGCCCGACAGCGCCGGTCCGCAGCAGGCGCCGAACGCACGGCCGGAGCCGCAGGGGCAAGGGGTGGTGGGGAGCATGGGGGGCGAGTATAGCGAGCCCGGCGGAGGGGCGGGCGCGTGGCCGGAGCCGGGACGCGCTGCGCGGGTGCGCGAGCGACGTCGGTCGGGATCCGGCCGGGGGCTCAGGTTCCGCCGAGGATCCCGCGCAGCACGTAGGGCAGGATGCCGCCGTGGCGGTAATACTCGATCTCGATCGGCGTGTCGATGCGGCACAGCAGGGGCACGGACTGCCTCGAGCCGTCGGCGCGCTCGATCTGCAGCGTGAGCTGCTGCCGCGGCGCCAGGCCGGCGGCGATGCCCTCCAGCGTGAACGTCTCGCTCCCATCCAGCTCCAGCGCCTGCCAGCTGTCCTCGCCGATGAACTGCAGCGGCAGCACGCCCATGCCGACCAGGTTGGAGCGGTGGATGCGCTCGAAGCTCCTCGCCACCACCGCCTTCACCCCGAGCAGCGCGGTGCCCTTGGCGGCCCAGTCGCGCGACGAGCCGGTGCCGTACTCCTCGCCGGCGAAGACGACGGTGGGTACGCCGCGCGCCATCCAGGCGGTAGCCGCCTCGTAGACCGTGGTCTGCGCGCCGTCGAGCAGGGTGTAGCCGCCTTCGACACGGCTGCCGTCAGGGTTGGGCGGCAGCATCAGGTTCTTCACGCGCACGTTGGCGAAGGTGCCGCGCACCATCACGTCGTGGTTGCCGCGACGCGAGCCGTAGGAGTTGAAGTCCGTTCTTTCTACGCCCTGCCCGCGCAGCCAGCGCCCGGCCGGGCTGGTTTCGCTGAAGGAGCCGGCGGGCGAGATGTGGTCGGTGGTCACCGAGTCGCCGAGCAGCAGCAGCGCGCGCGCGTCGTGGATGTCGCTCGCCGGCGGCGGCGTCATGCCGAAGCCCTCGAAGAAGGGCGGGCAGGCGATGTAGGTGGAAGGCGGCCAGTCGTAGGTCTGGCCGGTGGGCGCGGGGATCGCGTTCCACAGGTCGTGGTCGCGGGTGAAGTCGGCGTAGAGCCGTCGATAGGTCGCCGGGTCGGTGGCGAAGGGCAGGGCGGCGGCGATCTCGTCCGAGCTCGGCCAGATGTCGCGCAGATACACCGGCTGGCCGTCGCTTGCGGTGCCGAGCGGTTCTCGGGTCAGATCGATGTTGGCGCGCCCGGCCAGCGCGAAGGCCACCACCAGCGGCGGCGAGGCGAGGTAGTTGGCGCGGATCGCGGGGTGGATGCGGGCCTCGAAGTTGCGGTTGCCCGACAGCACTGCGGCCACCACGAGGTCGTGGTCGGCGATCGCCGCGTTGAACTCGGGCGCGAGATCACCGGCGTTGCCGATGCAGGTGGTGCAGCCGTAGCCCGCGAGCGCGAAGCCGAGCGTGGCGAGCGGCTCGAGCAGGCCCGCCTTGCCCAGGTAGTCGGTGACCACCCGCGAGCCGGGGGCGAGCGAGGTCTTGATGTGCGGGGCCACGCGCAGTCCGTGTGCCACCGCCTTCTGCGCCAGCAGGCCGGCGGCGATCATCACCGCCGGGTTGCTGGTGTTGGTGCAGGAGGTGATGGCGGCGATCAGCACGTCGCCATGGCCGAGATCGATATCTTCGCGCGCGGTGGCGAAGCGGTCGTCGAGCTGGCCGGCCTCGCGGCCGAAGCCGTTGTCGGCCACCGGCGCGGAGAACAGGCGCGCGAACTCCTGGCGCATGGCGGGCAGCGCGATGCGGTCCTGCGGGCGCTTGGGGCCGGCGAGCGCCGGCTCGATCGTGGCGAGGTCCAGCACGAGGCTGCGCGTGTAGTCGATCTCGCCCGCGCGCGGCACGCCGAACAGGTCCTGCGCGCGGAAGTAGGCTTCCATCAGCGCGCATTCGGCCTCCTCGCGACCGGTGGCGCGCATGTAGTCGATGGTCTTTTCGTCCACCGGGAAGAAGCCCATGGTGGCGCCGTACTCGGGCGCCATGTTGGCGATGGTCGCGCGGTCGGTGACCGACAGGCTGGCCGTGCCGTCGCCGAAGAACTCGACGAACTTGCCCACCACCTTCTCGCGCCGCAGCATCTCGGTGACGGCGAGTACCAGGTCGGTGGCGGTGGTGCCGGCGGGCAGGCTGCCGCGCAGTTCCACGCCGATCACGTCGGGCGTGAGGAAGTACACCGGCTGGCCGAGCATCGCCGCCTCGGCCTCGATGCCGCCCACGCCCCAGCCCACCACGCCGACACCGTTGATCATGGTGGTATGCGAGTCGGTCCCGACCAGGGTGTCGGGGAAGCACAGGCCGTCGCGCGTGCGCACGCCGCGGAAGAGGTATTCGAGGTTGACCTGGTGCACGATGCCGATGCCCGGCGGCACCACGCGGAAGGTGTCGAAGGCCTGCATGCCCCACTTCATGAACTGGTAGCGCTCGCGGTTGCGCTCGAACTCGATCTCCATGTTGCGGCGCAGCGCATCGGGCGTGCCGTAGTGGTCCACCTGCACCGAGTGGTCGATCACCAGATCGACCGGCACCAGCGGCTCGATGAGCTTGGCCTCGCGGCCCTGGTCCACGGCCACGCTGCGCATCGCGGCAAGATCCGCCAGCAGCGGCACGCCGGTGAAGTCCTGCAGCACCACGCGCGCGACCACGAAGGGGATTTCAGCCGTGCGCGGCGCGTCGGGCTTCCAGTTCGCGAGTTCGCGCACGTGTCCAGCGGTCACCCTGTGGCCGTCGCAGTGGCGCAGCACGGCCTCGAGCACGATCCGGATCGACACCGGCAGCCGCGAGATGCGACCTACACCGGCCTCTTCTAGCGCCGGCAGCGAGTGATACGAGAGGCGGCCGTCGGGCGAGGGCAGGGGGCGGAGCGTGTCGAACGGATTGGCGGACATCGCGGGTCTCCTGTTTCTGTTGGGGCGAATACACAGGAGTGCCGTGGGAGCGGGAAGTTCCTGCAGGCGGACCCTGCGCGGTCCTGAGGTAGACCGGAGGCATCCCGGGCGCGGGGCTATCCCCTGCGGCGTGACGAAGGCTAGAATTAGCCCACTCGAATGCCGGGCGATGAGCCTTGGTGTTGCACCGCACCGCAAGTCTTATAAAAGACATATAATGTTGTCGTTCCGCCCGGGTTCGCCCGGTCGGAGTCCAGATCACCGCCAATAGATAGTGAGGAAGTCGCCGTGCTTGAAGCCTACCGTGCCCATGTCGCCGAACGTGCCGCCCTCGGAATCCCGCCGCTGCCGCTCTCCAAGCAGCAGGTCACCGAGCTGGTCGAACTGCTGAAGAACCCCCCCGCCGGCGAGGAGGCTTTCCTCGTCGAGTTGCTGACCTACCGCGTGCCGGCCGGCGTGGACGACGCCGCCAGGGTCAAGGCCGAGTTCCTGGCCAAGGTGTCCAAGGGTGACGAAGCCTGTGCGCTGGTGTCGCGCGCCAAGGCCACCGAGCTGCTCGGCACCATGCTGGGTGGCTTCAACATCAAGCCGATGATCGATCTGCTCGCCGACGCTGAAGTCGGCGCCGTCGCCGCCGAAGGTCTCAAGAAGACCCTGCTGATGTTCGACTACTTCCACGACGTCAAGGAACTGGCGCAGAAGGGCAACGCCAACGCCAAGGCCGTCATGCAGTCGTGGGCCGACGCCGAGTGGTTCACCAGCCGCCCGGAAGTCCCCGCCTCGCAAAAGCTCACCGTGCTCAAGGTTACCGGCGAGACCAACACCGACGACCTGTCGCCGGCGCCCGACGCCTGGTCGCGCCCCGACATCCCGCTGCACGCGCTGGCCATGCTGAAGAACCCGCGTCCGGGCATCACCCCGGAAGAGCCGGGCGTGCGCGGCCCGGTCAAGTTCATCGAAGACCTGCGTGCCAGGGGCAACCTGGTCGCCTACGTCGGTGACGTGGTCGGCACCGGTTCCTCGCGCAAGTCCGCCACCAACTCGGTGCTGTGGTTCACCGGCGAAGACATCCCCTTCGTCCCCAACAAGCGCTTCGGCGGCGTGTGCCTGGGCTCCAAGATCGCCCCGATCTTCTTCAACACCATGGAAGACGCCGGCGCGCTGCCGATCGAGATCGACTGCGGCCAGATGGACATGGGCGACGAGATCGAGCTCAAGGTCGACCAGGCCACCGGCAAGGTCACCGCGCTCAAGAACGGCGCCGTGATCGCCGAATCGCAGCTGAAGACCCTGGTGATCCTCGACGAAGTGCGCGCCGGTGGCCGCATCCCGCTGATCATCGGCCGCGGCCTCACCACCAAGGCGCGTGAAGCCCTCGGCCTGCCGCCCTCGACCCTGTTCCGCCTGCCGCAGGCCCCCGCCGATTCCGGCAAGGGCTTCTCGCTGGCGCAGAAGATGGTCGGCCGCGCCTGCGGCATGCCGGAAGGCCAGGGCATCCGTCCGGGCACCTACTGCGAACCCAAGATGACCACCGTCGGCAGCCAGGACACCACCGGCCCGATGACCCGCGACGAGTTGAAGGACCTCGCCTGCCTCGGTTTCTCCGCCGACCTGGTGATGCAGTCCTTCTGCCACACCGCGGCCTACCCGAAGCTGGTCGACGTCAAGATGCACCGCGAGCTGCCGAGCTTCATCAGCACCCGCGGCGGCGTCTCGCTGCGTCCGGGCGACGGCGTCATCCACTCCTGGCTCAACCGCCTGCTGCTGCCCGACACCGTCGGCACCGGCGGCGACAGCCACACCCGCTTCCCGATCGGCATCTCGTTCCCGGCCGGCTCCGGCCTGGTGGCCTTTGCCGCGGCCACCGGCGTGATGCCGCTCGACATGCCGGAATCGGTGCTGGTGCGCTTCAAGGGCACGATGCAGCCGGGCGTCACCCTGCGTGACCTGGTCAACGCCATCCCGCTGTACGCGATCAAGGCCGGTCTGCTCACCGTCGAGAAGAAGGGCAAGAAGAACATCTTCTCCGGTCGCATCCTCGAGATCGAAGGCCTGCCGGATCTGAAGGTCGAACAGGCCTTCGAGCTCACCGACGCCTCGGCCGAGCGCTCCGCCGCCGGCTGCACGGTCCACCTCAACAAGGCGCCGATCGTCGAGTACATGAACTCGAACATCACCCTGATGAAGTGGATGATCGCCAACGGCTACGAAGACAAGCGCACCCTGGGCCGCCGCATCAAGGCCATGGAACAGTGGATCGCCAGCGGCGAGCTGCTGTCCGGTGACGCCGACGCCGAATACGCCGCCGTGATCGAGATCGACCTCGCCGACATCAAGGAGCCGATCGTCGCCTGCCCGAACGACCCGGACGACGTCAAGCTGCTGTCCGAAGTCGCCGGCGACACGATCGACGAAGTCTTCATCGGCTCGTGCATGACCAACATCGGCCACTTCCGCGCCGCCGGCAAGGTGCTCGACGGCAAGACCGACATCCCGACCCGCCTGTGGATCGCCCCGCCCACCAAGATGGACGCGATGGTCCTCAACGAGGAAGGCTACTACGGCGTGCTCGGCAAGTCCGGTGCCCGCATGGAGATGCCGGGCTGCTCGCTGTGCATGGGCAACCAGGCGCAGATCCGCAAGGGCAGCACCGCGATGTCGACCTCGACGCGCAACTTCCCGAACCGCCTCGGCATCGACACCCGCGTCTATCTGGGTTCGGCCGAGCTGGCCGCGGTGTGCGCGCTAATGGGCAAGATCCCGACCGTGCAGGAGTACATGGCGCAGGTCGAGGTGGTGAACAAGAAGGCCGCCGACATCTACCGCTACATGAACTTCGACCAGATCGAGGAATTCCGCTCGGTGGCGGATACGGTGGAAGTTTGAGTCGGTAAGTAGCTGGAAGGCTGGGACGGCCGGGAGGTCGTCCTGGTCAAGAGACCCTTCGTCAGAGTTGGCGGGGGGTCTTTGTACTTTTGGGGTTCGCGGGAAACAGTCTGTGAACCCTTATCGGGCCTGGTGAGAACTTGAAGAAGTTACTGATATACGCGCTGATCGCCTTTGTAGGCTGGACCTACTACCACAAGAACATGGCACCAGCGCAGGTGGAAGCAAGGATAGAGCCTCAATCGTTTCGTGCGCCGGCAACTGCCACCGCGAACCCGGCAGAGCAGTTCTCTTGTGATGGCCGACAGCACTGCAGCCAGATGAGCTCGAGAGCAGAAGCTGAGTTCTTTCTGCGGAATTGCCCAAATACAAAGATGGATGGTGATCGCGACGGCATACCCTGTGAGAACGACTCGCGGTTCTAGGGCCCGGGCGAGGGTCATGCATCTGGCAACACCTGAACCCGCTTTCAAGGGAGGCGCATGGCCTTACCCGACGGTCTCTACGACCAACTCCTCACCGAGGCCCTTCGCGATACCGTCACCCGCACGACGGACGCGCACGCGCACAGCCTCAAACCCCTCACCGCCGAAGACGCCCCCGAGCGTCTCGCCGACGCGCTCGCCGCCCAACTCGCCCGCATCCTCGACGACCTGGACGGCGACGGCGCCGAGAAGCTCCGCCAGCAGCTCGACCTCGTCAATTTTCTCCTCGTCAGCCTGAAGCAGCGTCTCGGCAAGCGCGCCGGCGATGCCGAGACGCTGTCTGCGCCGCCGCAGATTCTGCAGGCTATCCACCACCAGTCGCCCAAGCCTGCAATCCCGGAAACCGGTCTGGCTTTCCCCTGGCTCTTCACCGCGGGCAAGGGCTCGCCGTCGTTGCTGACCGAGTTGCGCCGCGAGCTGGCTGCCTGTGATCAGGTGGACATCCTGGTGAGCTTCATCACCCATTCCGGCGTGCGCAAGCTGCTCGACATCCTGCAGTCGATCACCGCCGTTGGGCCGGATGGCAAGCCGCGCACGCGGCTGCGGGTGCTGACCACCACCTACACCGGCGCCACCGAGATCCGAGCGTTGGACGAACTCGCCCGCCTGCCGGGGTGCGAGATCCGTGTGTCGCTGGACGGTCGTCGCACCCGCTTGCATGCCAAGGCCTGGCTGTTCCGCCGCCACACCGGCTTTGGCTCCGCCTACGTGGGTAGCGCCAACCTGTCCGGTGCGGCCTTGATGGGCGGGCTGGAATGGACGGTGAAGTTCACCGAGCGCGGCCAGACCGATCTGTTCGAGCGCGCCAGCGCGCACTTCGAGACGCTCTGGGAGGACAGCGAATTCCAGGGCTACGACCCCGCCAATCCGGCGCATCGCAAGGCGCTGGGCGACGCGCTCAAGCGCGAGTCGGGGGACGAGCTGATCGCGCGCCCCACCTATTTCGACCTCGAGCCCAAGACCTACCAGCAGGAGATGCTCGACCAGCTGCAGATCGAGCGCGACCACGACCGCTGGCGCAACCTGGTGGTGGCCGCGACCGGCACCGGCAAGACGGTGGTGGCGGCATTCGACTACAAGCGGCTCTGCCTGCAGACGGGTGGGCGGCCGCGGCTGTTGTTCGTGGCGCACCGCGAGGAGATCCTGAAGCAGGCGCTGCGCACGTATCGCGAGGTATTGCGCGACCACGCCTTTGGCGAGGTGCTGGTCGGCGGTGTGCAGCCCGAGGGCTTCGGGCATCTGTTCGCCACCATCGACAGCGTGTCTGCCCGTGAGTTGGTGTCGCGCTGCGGGGCGGATTACTGGCACACCGTGGTGATCGACGAGTGCCATCGCCTGGCGGCGGATCGCTTCGATGCCTTTGTCAGCGCTGTGCGCCCGCGCGTGCTGCTCGGCCTGACGGCGACGCCGGAGCGGCGCGACAGCAAGCCGATCCTGGGCTACTTCGACAACCGGCCGGATGGCTCGCCCGCGGTCGAACTGCGGCTCTGGCACGCGCTCGACCAGCAGTTGCTGTGCCCCTTCGAGTATTACGCCTGCGACGACGAGACGGATTTTTCCGCCGTGCCCTGGCAGCAGGCGGGAGAGGTGGCGGCGATCGAGAAGCTGGTCACCGGCAACGACGTACGCGCGCGGCTGGTGCTCGACGAGTGGCGGCGCTTGGCGGGCGACCCGGCGCGTGGGCGGGCGCTGCTGTTCTGCGTCTCGGTAGCGCACGCGCAGGACATGACGGTGCGACTGAACAAGGCTGGCATCAAGGCGCTATGCGTGGTGGGCGACACGCCCACGGACGAGCGCCGGCGTGCGCCCGAACTGCTGGCGCGGGGCGAGGTCGCCGCGCTGGTGACCTGCGATCTATTCAACGAGGGCGTCGACCTGCCGCTCGTCGACACGCTGCTGCTCCTGCGCCCGACGCAGAGTCCGGTGCTGTTCCAGCAGCAGATCGGCCGCGGACTGCGTCTGGCCAAGGGCAAGGACAGCTGTCTGATCCTCGATTTTGTCGGCCGCCATCGCGAGGAGTTTCGCTTCGACCGCCTGCTGTCGACGATTACCGGGCTGTCGCGCGCGCAGTTGATCGAGGCGGTGGACAAGGGCTTCGGCATGCTGCCGCCCGGTTGCCACATCCACCTGCAGCGCCAGACCCGCGAGCAGGTGCTGCGCAGCCTGCGTAAGCTGGTCCAGCAGAACTGGCGGCGGCTGAAGACGGAGCTGCAGGCCTACGCCGCACTGCGCGGACGCACCGACATCCGGCTCGCGAGCTTCCTCGCCGAGCAGGCGATCGAGCTCGACGACCTCTATCGCAGCAGCGGCCGCTCGGGCTGGACCAACCTCAAGCGCGACGCGGGGCTGTTGAGCACACCGCCGGGTAGCGAGGACGATTACTTCGGGCGGCGGTTTGGCGATCTGCTGCACTTCGACGATCCGGCGCGGACCGATCTGCTGTGCGCGTTGCGCGAGCAGGACGCGGCCTACCGAGTGCGGGATGAGCCGGATCGACGCTTGCTGCAGATGCTGGCTTACCAGATTGATGCGCAGCAGCATCAGAAGTGGAGTGGCGAGGATTTCTTGCAGCGGCTGCACCATCACCCTGAGCAAGTGGCGGAGCTTGCCGAGCTGGGCGGTGTCTTGCAGGCGCGCAGCAGCTTGCGGGCGCAGGTGGTGCCAGGGCTGGAGGATGTGCCGCTCTGCCTGCACGCGGCCTATGGCGTCCGCGAGATCCTGACCGCGCTGGGCTGGCTGAGCGCGAGCCGGCGCACGCCCTTCCAGGCCGGCGTCCTCGCGCTGCACGAGCGCAAGGTCGAGTTGCTGTTCGTGACGCTGGACAAGCGTGAGGGCTATCACGAGCGCATCGCGTATCGGGACTACGCGATCAGTCCCGAGCTGTTCCACTGGCAGTCGCAGAACGCGGCCGGGCCGCAGACGCCTGCGGGGCGTCGGTATCTGGAGAGCCCGGGCAACGGCTGGCGCTTCCAGCTCTTCGTGCGCACGGCCAAGGGGGCGCCGTATCGCGCCTGCGGTCCGGTGACGCTGGAGCGGGCCGAGGGCGCGAAGCCGATGAGCATCCACTGGCGGCTGAGGGTGCCCTTGCCGAGCCGCTTGTTCAGGGAATTCAGCATCTTGCGGGGCGAGTAGGTGGCGTGCTCGCCGGGCGACTTGGTCCGCCGAGGGCTAGAATGAATATGAGAGAACCCGCAACCGGAGCCACCCATGAACACAATCCTGCCCGCCACTTCCGCCCTTGCCAGCGGCGCCTTCCAGCCTGCTGACGCCGCCCGCCAGAACAGCGCCGCGGGTTCGCGCGTGCAGCGTCAGGAGCAGATTTCCGAGGCCGCGCTGCGCAAGGATCTGAACGTTGGCATCCTGCAGGCCTCGATGGCGGTGTCGATCCGCGCGGGCGACGAGTCGCAGGCCTTGCTGTTCCGCACCGCGATCGAGGGCATCAACGAGGCGCTCGCGCCGACCCTGGGCCCGGATGCCATCCAGAACGCGATGGGGCAGGACAACTCGGCCGAGGCCACCGCCGGGCGCATCGTGTCGATGTCGACCGCGTTCTTCGATGCCTACGCCGCGCGCCGTCCGGACGACGATCCCGACACCGTGCTGCGCGACTTCATGGACGTGATCCGCGACGGTTTCGACAAGGGTTTCGGCGAGGCGCGCGACATCCTGAGCGGGCTCGGCGTCTTCAACGGCGCGGTCGAGGCCGACGTGACGAAGACGCGCGAGCTGGTGCTGCAGGGTTACGACCGCTTCATGCTGGAACGGCTGCCGAGTTCAGACCAGCAGGCGTGAAGGCTGGGAGTCCCCACGCCTCGGCAATCAGCGCATAGGACTTGAGCCGCGCCGCGTGATCGAAGATCTGCGCGGTAAGGACGAGTTCGTCGGCGCCGGTGCGCTCGATCAGCGCCTGCAGCCCTTCGCGCACGGCGCCCGGCGAACCCACGGCCGAGCACGCCAGCGATTCGTCGGCAAACGCCAGTTCGGCAGGTGACCAGTCGGCTTCGACGAAGGCTTCGGGCGGCTGCAACTGGCCGCGCACGCCGCGCGCCATGGCGGCGAAGCGCAGGCGCAGCGAGCGCAGCAGGCGGTGGGCTTCGTCGTCGGTGTCGGCCGCGATCGCGTTGGCGGCGACGGCGACATAGGGCTTGTCGAGCTGCGCGGAAGGCTGGAAGCGGCTGCGGTAGAGGTCGATGGCCTTGAACAGGAAGCGCGGCGCGAAGTGCGAGGCGAAGGCGAAGGGCAGGCCGAGGTGGGCGGCCAGCTCTGCGCTGTACAGGCTGGAGCCGAGCAGCCAGATCGGCACGTCGAGCCCGGCGCCGGGAACGGCGCGCACGGCCTGGTTGGGCTGGACGGGCTGGAAGTAGGACTGCAGCTCGAGCACGTCCTGCGGGAAGTTGTCGTCGCTGCCGGCGAGGTGGCGGCGCAGGGCGCGCGCGGTGTTCTGGTCGGTGCCCGGCGCGCGGCCGAGGCCGAGGTCGATGCGGCCCGGGAACAGCGATTCGAGGGTGCCGAACTGCTCGGCGATCACCAGCGGGGCGTGGTTGGGCAGCATGATGCCGCCGGCGCCGACACGGATGCGTTGCGTCGCGCCTGCCACGTGGGCGATCACCACCGCGGTGGCGGCGCTGGCGATGCCGGTCATGTTGTGGTGTTCGGCGAGCCAGTAGCGGGTGTAGCCGCTGCGGTCGGCGAGTTGCGCCAGTTCGCGCGTGTTGCGCAGGGCGTCGGCGGGCGTGCTGCCGGCGGTGACCGGGGCGAGGTCGAGGACGGACAACGGGATGGCGTTGGGGGGCAGGGGAGTGGACATGGGAGTCTTGTTAGAATCGCGGCCTTCCATTACGCCACAGGCCCGCGATGACTGCCAAGCCGATCGACGTGGTGATCCTGACCGAGGATCGCTATGTGCATCCCGACCTGGATGACTGGTACCAGGCCCAGATTGCCCACGAGGAGGCGCTGGTGGGCGATGCGCTGCAGGCGCTCGGGCTGACGGTGGCGCGGCGCTCGTGGGCCGATCCCGATATGGATTGGTCGGAGTGCGGCAGCGTGCTGTTCCGCTCGACCTGGGATTACTTCGAGCGCTTTGCCGAGTTCTCGCCGTGGCTGGATGCGGTGTCGGCGCAGACACGCCTGTTCAACGACGCGGCGCTGATCCGCTGGAATGTCGACAAACATTACCTGGCCCAGCTCGCGCAGCGCGGCGTGGCGGTGGTGCCGACGCGCTTTCTCGCGCGCGGAGCGCAGGTGTCGCTGGCATCGATCATGGCGGAAGAGGGCTGGGACGAGATCGTCTTCAAGCCGGTGGTGTCGGGCGCGGCGCGGCTGACCTACCGGGTGAGCCGCAGCACGCTCGGCGAGCATGAGGCCGTGTTCGCGCGCTGCCTGGTGCAGGAGGCGATGATGGTGCAGCGCTTCGAGCCGGCGATCGTCGCCGAGGGCGAGTTGTCGCTGATCGTGATCGACGGCCGGACCACGCACGCCATTCGAAAGACCGCGCGCGCCGGGGATTTTCGCGTGCAGGACGATCATGGCGGCACGGTCCATCCGTATGCGCCCAGCGCGCAAGAGTGCGCGTTTGCCGAGGCGGCGGTGGCCGCGTGTCCGTCGCAGCCGCTGTATGCGCGGGTGGATTTCGTGCGCGACGCCGTCGGTGGTTTCCGGCTGATGGAGCTCGAGCTCGTCGAGCCCGAACTCTTCTTCCGCTTTCATCCGCCGGCCGCCGCGGTGCTGGCGCGCGCGCTTGCCGAAAACCTTTATTGAATCAATGGTGTTTTTGCGCTGCAGCATCGCCGTGTGCCGTCGAATCGGCGCTTAAATCCGCATTCGGCGCACGGCGCTCCGGTTAGAATCACGCAATCGTCACAATTCAAGGGATTCGACATGATCCGACGCACGCTGATGTTCGCCGCGATGGCCCTGGCCATGCAGGGCGCAATGGCCAAGGACTGGGACAGCATCCGTTTTGCGACCGAGGGCGCCTACCCGCCGTTCAACACGGTCGATACCAGCGGCGCGGTGCAGGGCTTCGATGTGGACATCGCCAACGCCTTGTGCGAAGAGATGAAGGCCAAGTGTACCTGGGTGAAGCAGGAATGGGACGGCATGATCCCGGCGCTGCTGAGCCGCAAGTTCGACGCCATCTCGGCCTCGATGTCGATCACCGAGGAACGCAAGAAGCGTGTCGACTTCACCGACAAGTACTACGCGACCCCGCTCGCGCTGGTGGCGAAGAAGGGCAGCGGCCTCGTTCCCGAGCTCGGCGCGCTCAAGGGCAAGCGCATCGGCGTGCAGCGCGGTACTGTGGCGGACGCCTTTGCGACCCGGTTCTGGGCTGACCAGGGCGTCAACGTGGTGCGCTATGCGCGCCAGGAAGAGGCCTACCTCGACCTGTCCTCCGGTCGTATCGATGCGGCGTGGGCCGATGCGCTGGTGGCCGACGGCGGCTTCCTCAAGCAGCCTGCGGGGGCCGACTACGAGTTCTCGGGCGGCCTCTACCATGGTCGCAACGCGGACGAAAAAGGGGTGATCGGTGAGGGCGTCGGCATCGCAATCCGCAAGCAGGATGCCGAGCTCAAGCAGAAGCTCGACAAGGCGCTGGCGGCGATCCGTGCCAACGGCAAGTACGACGAACTGCGCAAGAAGTACTTCGACTACGACATCTACGGTGAATGAATGCGGCGCGTGGCCGGGAGCGCTTCCTGCCCGGCGCGTCACCTGATTGCCCGGCGGCCGCAAGGCCGCCTTCATGTTTCTGACCGATGCGCTTGCGGCCGCCTGGCCCGGGCGCACGGCGATCCCGATGCTCCACGGTTATCTACCTTCCCTTCTCGATGGCGCCTGGGTGACGCTGCGGATCGCAGTGTTCTCGCTGCTGCTCGCGCTCGTGCTCGGCCTGCTCGGCGCGTCGTCGCGGCTGTCCCCGAATCGCTTGCTGCGCCTGCCGGCGACTGCCTACACGACCATCGTGCGCGGCATCCCCGACCTGGTGATGATGCTGCTGATCTTCTATGGCGGGCAGGTCGGCATCAATGTGCTGACCGACGCGTTCGGGCTCGAGTACGTGGACATCAACCCTTTCGTCGCCGGCGTGGTCACGCTGGGCTTCATCTTCGGCGCCTACTTCACCGAGACCTTCCGCGGCGCCTTCATGGCGGTGCCGGCCGGCCAGCTCGAGGCCGGGCGGGCGTATGGCATGAGCCGCTGGCAGGTGTTCAGCCGCATCCTGTTCCCGCAGATGCTGCGCCACGCCTTGCCGGGCCTGGGCAACAACTGGCAGGTGATGCAGAAGAGCACCGCGCTGGTGTCGATCATCGGTCTGTCGGACATCACCTGGCTGGCCGACCAGGCCGGGCGCACCACGCATGAGCCCTTCCTGTTCTACGCCGTGGTGTGCGCGTTCTACCTGACGCTGACCGCGGTATCCGGGCTCGTCTTCAACTGGCTTGAGCGGCGCTATTCGGTGGGCGTGCGGAGGGCCTCGGCATGATCGAGTGGAGCCTGTTCACCGAGAGCTGGCCTTCGTATGCGGCTGGGCTGTGGCTGACGCTGCAGCTCACCGCGCTGTCGCTGATCGCAGGCCTCGTGCTGGCGATTCCGCTCGCCGTGCTGCGCGTGTCGCCCAACCGCTGGGTGTCCGCCCCGGTGTGGGCGTACAGCTATTTCTTTCGCGGCACGCCGATGCTGGTGCAGTTGCTGCTGATGTATTACGGCCTCGGCCAGTTCGAGTGGATCCAGGGGCAGTGGGCCGACGGCAACCGCTTCTGGCTGATCTTCCGTGACCCCTACGGCTGCGCCCTGGTCACCTTCGCGCTCAACACCGGCGCGTACACCACCGAGATCATCGCCGGTGCCTTGCGCGCGATGCCGCATGGCGAGGTCGAGGCGGCGCGCGCCTGCGGCATGAGCCGGTTCACGATGCTGCGCCGCATCCTGCTGCCGGGTGCGCTGCGGCGCGCGCTGCCGGCGTACAGCAACGAGATCATCTTCATGCTGCACGGCACGGCGATCGCCTCCACGGTCACCCTGGTGGATCTGACCGGCGCCGCGCGCAATGCCTACTCGCAGTTCTTCGCGCCGTTCGAGGCCTTCATCTTCGCCGGCCTGATCTACCTCGCCATCACCTTCGCGCTGGTCGGCCTGTTCCGCATCGCCGAGCGCCGCTGGCTCGCCCACCTGCAGCCGCGCAAGGCGCTGCGCAAGGCGGCCTGAGCGCGCTTCAAGGACCTCATTCAATGACCCAGCTCACCGTCGAAGACCTGCACAAGCGCTACGGCGACCACGAAGTGCTCAAGGGCGTGTCGCTGTCGGCCGAGGCGGGCGACGTGATCACCATCATCGGCTCGTCCGGATCGGGCAAGAGCACCTTCCTGCGCTGCATCAACTTCCTCGAGCAGCCCGACGCCGGGCGCATCACCGTCGCGGGCGAGGAGATCCGCCTCGTGAAGGGGAAGGACGGGCATCTGCAGGTGGCCGATGCGAAGCAGTTGCAGCGCCTGCGCACGCGGCTGGCGATGGTGTTCCAGCATTTCAACCTGTGGGCGCACATGACCGTGCTCGAGAACGTGATCGAGGCCCCGGTGCATGTGCTGGGGGTGCCGAAGAAGGAGGCGCACGAGCGCGCGATGGCCTACCTCGACAAGGTGGGCATCAGCCGCTTCAAGGACAGCTACCCGGCGCACCTGTCGGGCGGGCAGCAGCAGCGGGTGGCGATTGCGCGTGCGCTGGCGATGGAACCGGCGGTGCTGCTGTTCGACGAGCCGACCTCGGCGCTGGACCCGGAACTGGTGGGCGAGGTGCTGAAGGTGATGCGCGGCCTGGCCGAGGAGGGGCGCACCATGGTGGTGGTGACCCACGAGATGGCTTTTGCGCGCGAGGTGTCGAACCAGGTGATGTTCCTGCACCAGGGCCAGGCCGAAGAAAGCGGCCCGCCGGCGCAGGTCTTCGGCCAGCCGAAGAGCGAGCGGCTGCGTCAGTTCCTGTCCGGCAACCTCAAGTAGGCAGGCGGCGCAGCCACAGCGCGACCGCGCCGGTGGCGAGCACGCAGGTGCCCAACAGCAGCGCCAGCCCGGGCCAGTGCCCGGCCGTCCAGGCGGTGCCGGCGACGCTGCCGATGACGCTGGCGCCGAGGTAGTAGCTCGACAGATAGAGCGCCGAGGCCAGCGCCCGACGCTCCCCCGCACGCCGTCCTACCCAGCCGCTGGCGAGCGCGTGGGCGGCAAAGAAACCGAAGGTGAACACGCCCACGCCGGCGATGATCAGCCACAGCGGCTGCCCCAATGTCAGCGCCAGGCCGGCGCCCATCACCGCGACCATCCGCCACATCACCGTCTGCCGGCCGTGGCGCTCGGCGAGGCGGCCGCTGAGCGCCGAGGCCCAGGTGCCGACGAGGTAGAGCAGGAAGATCGCGCCGATCGCGGTTTGCCCCAGCAGGTAGGGCGGCTCCAGCAGACGGAAGCCGAGGAAGTTGTAGAGGCCGACGAAGGCCCCCATGGCGAGGAAGGCGACCAGGAACAGCCAGGGCAGGCCGGGGTCGCGGTAGATGGCGAAGGTGTCGCGCAGGATGCGCGCCGGGGTGGCCGCGCGCGGCTGGAAGTGGCGCGAGTCCGGCAGGCGGCGCCAGAACACGATGGCCGCCACCAGGCCGAGGACGCCGATCACCGCCAGCGCCGCACGCCATGAGGTCCAGTCGGTGAGCAGGGCGGCGACGAAGCGCCCGCTCATGCCGCCGAGCGCGTTGCCGGCGATGTAGAGCCCCATCGCTCTGGCCTGGGCGTTGGTCGCGACCTCCTCGCCGATGTAGGCCATGGCCGCCGCCGGCAGCCCGGCGATCACCGCGCCGAGCAGGGCGCGCAGCACCAGCAGCGACTGGAAGTCGGGTGCGAAGGCGGTTGCCAGCGCCAGCACCGCCGCAATCGCGAGCGCGACCTTCATTACCTGCTGCCGCCCGAGCCGGTCGGCGAGCACACTGCCCGGGATCAGCATCAGCGCGAGCCCGGCGGTGGTCGCCGAAACCGTGAGGCTGGCGCTGGCCGCGCTGACGCCGAATTCGCTGGCGAGCAGGGGCAGCAGCGGCTGGGTGCTATAGACCAGCGCAAAGGTGGCGAAGCCGCCGACGAACATCGCGAGATTGGCGCGACGGTATCCCGGCGTCCCGGCCTCGAGATGCGGCGGCAACGCGTTGCGGGTCGTTGGGTGAGGGGCTGGGGACATGGTGGACGGTGCAGATCGTCTGGATCGCAGCGCTGGTGGTGAAGGTCGCGGCAGGGCGCAGCGCGCGCGAGGCCCTGGTGCGACTCCGGGTTCGCTGGCGGGTCGGCGTCAGCTCGCGAAGAAACGCTGGCGCGCTTCGCCGGGCAGCTCCATGCCGGTATTGCGCGCGCGCTGCAGCAGTTCCCAGTAGTAGCGGTAAGAAGCACGGTCGTGCAGGCGCCCCGCGTGCTGGATCGGGCCCCAGGCGGTGTCCTGTGCGGCGATCAGGATCTCGGCGGCTTCCTCGACCTCGGTGAAGTCGGGCTGCATGGCGGCGATGATCGGCAGGATCTGGTTGGGGTGGATGCTCCACATGCGCAGGTAGCCGAACTCGCGCCGGGCGCGCTCGGCGTCGTGGCGGATCACCGCGACATCCTGCAGTTCGGTGGTGACGTTGTGCGAGGGCACGACGCCGTTGGCGAGCGCGGCGGCGGCGATGTCGGCCTTGGCGCGCACGATCAGCGGATGCTCGAACTGCCCGGGGCTCTTCATCGCGCTGCCGGGGATGGCGCCGTGGTGGCCGGAGACGAAGTCCATCAGGCCGAAGTCGAGCGACTCGACGCCGTCGAGCGCGGCGATCTCCCACGCGTCGCGCAGCGCGCCGTGGGTTTCGATCAGCACATGCACCGGCAGAGGGCGCGCCAGGCTGCAGGCGGCCTCGACGCGGCGCAGTTCCTTGATCTGCTCGGCTGCGTCGGCGGCGGAGCGCACCTTGGGAATGGTGATGAAGGCCAGGCGATGGCCGGCACCGCCGACCAGGATCTCGAGGTCGCGCTGCCAGTGCGCATGGGTGATGTCGTGGATGCGCGCGCCGACGCGGCCGAAGTGGTTCTCGGCGCCATTGACCACCTCGACCACCATGCGCGCGTGCTCGGCCTCGGCTCCCGCGCGTGCGCCATCCTCGCAGTCGCAGGTGATGTCGAACACCGGGCCGAGCTCCTGCTGCAGCTTGAGCGCCTTGAGCATCAGCTTCTCGGCGCCGGCGTAGTGGTCGACGGCGGGGAGGGCGGGGAAGGGCTTTTCGCCGGAGAACAGGACTTCGGCAGGATGCAGGTGCATGTCGGACTCCTCGATGGCAGCAGCGGATGCCTCGGCCTGCCGCGCCAGAACTGGGGGCGTCGGGGACAAGAAACGGCCGGGCGGACGACGGCAGGGCGGAAATGAAAAAAGCCACGGGATTCTAACCCCGTGGCCTTCGGCGAAGGCGGCTTGCCGCCGCGCTTGCGCGTGTATTACTTCAGCATGTCGGCAACAGCCGCGCGCTCGTCTTCGAGTTCCTTGAGCGTGATGTTGATCTTGCCGCGGGAGTACTCGTCGATCTCCAGGCCCTGGATGATCTTGAACTGGCCGTTCTTGCACTCGCACGGGAAGCCGAACACGACGCCTTCGGGGATGCCGTAGGAGCCGTCGGACGGAACGCCCATGGTGACCCAGTCGCTCGAGCCGAGCACCCAGTCGTGCACGTGGTCGATGGCGGCGTTGGCGGCCGAAGCAGCCGACGACAGGCCACGGGCTTCGATGATGGCAGCGCCGCGCTTGCCGACGGTGGGCAGGAACACGTCGTTGTTCCAGGCGTGGTCGTTGATCAGCGTCTTGACGCTGTCGCCGTTCGACTCGCAGAAGCGGTAGTCGGCGTACATGGACGGCGAGTGGTTGCCCCACACGACCATCTTCTTCAGCGAGGACACTTCACGGCCCGACTTGGCGGCGAGCTGCGAAAGCGCGCGGTTGTGGTCCAGGCGCAGCATGCCGTGGTAGTTGTTCGGGTTGGTGCGGCCAACCTTGATCGCGGCGGCACGGGCGATGTAGGCGTTGGTGTTGCAGGGGTTGCCGACGACCAGAACGCGCACGTCTTCCTTGGCGTTCTCGGCGATGGCCTTGCCCTGCACGGTGAAGATCGCGCCGTTGGCGGTCAGCAGGTCGGCACGCTCCATGCCGGGGCCGCGCGGACGGGCGCCGACCAGCAGGCACACGTCAGCGTCCTTGAAGGCGACGTTCGGGTCGTCGGTGGCGACCATGCCGGCGAGCAGCGGGAAGGCGCAGTCCTCCAGCTCCATCATGACGCCCTTCACCGCCTTCTGAGCCTGGGGCAGGTCGAGCAGTTGCAGGATGACGGGCTGGTCCTTGCCCAGCATTTCACCACTGGCGATGCGGAACAGCAGGCTGTAGCCGATCTGGCCGGCGGCGCCGGTGACAGCAACGCGCATGGGGGCTTTGCTCATATAGATACTCCCTCAAGTGAGACGGTCGTTAAGGTGCTGGAATCCTGCCTTGCACTTGCGATGAAGGGGCCGACGCGGATTTCGCTTCGATGCGCGTCGTGTCGCCTGCAGCACATGGGGGCCATGTTGGCGAGGCCACCGATAAGGCGGGTGGATACTAATGCGTCGGATTGACTCTGTCAAATGTGGTCTTATGTCTTATATAAGACATAAGAAGAGAGATAGACGCTCGCGATTTTTTATGATCAAATGCGCGCATGTCGCATGAATCGCCCACCTTCAGCCCGCTTTACCGCCAGATCAAGGCCTTGATTCTTCAGGCACTTGAGACGGGCGAATGGCGTCCGGGGCAGGCCATTCCCAGTGAGCAGGAGCTCGCTGCCCGCTTCAGCGTGTCGCAGGGTACGGTGCGCAAGGCCATCGACGAGATGGCCGCCGAAAACCTGCTGGTGCGCAAGCAGGGCAAGGGCACCTACGTGGCCTCACACAACGACCCACGCGCGCTGTTCCGCTTCCTTCGGCTGGTTCCGGTCGATGGCGAGCTGTCGTCGCCGCAGAGCATACCCCTGGACTGCTGGCGGGCAAAAGCTGGTCAGGAAGCCTCGCGCATGCTCGCGATCGAGCCGGGTGCGCCGATCATCATCGTGCGTCGCCTCCTCAAGTTTGCCAACAAGCCCGTCGTCATCGACGAGATCTACCTCCCTGGTGAGTTGTTCCAGGGCCTGAGCGCGGAAGCGCTCCAGGGTTGGCACGGGTCTCTCTACAGCCTTTTCGAAAGCCGTTTCGGGGTGCGCATGATCCGCGCGCAGGAGCGCATCCGCGCGGTGGCGGCCGATCGCGGCGCGAGCGAGGCGCTGAAGGTTTCCGAGGGCACGCCGCTGCTGTCCGTCGAACGCGTCACTTACACCTACGGTGACAAGCCGGTCGAGTGGCGGCGCGGGCTGTATTCGACTGCGGAACACTTTTATCTGAACGAATTAAGTTGACCGGTGTGGTTGTAAGTTGTCGGCAAGCTCCGACGCTATAATTATGTCTTTTTCGGAGTCCGCGACGGGAGTCCGTCGCACATGCAGAGGGGAGTCTTCATGTCAGAAGCGACAGTGCGCAAACAGAGGCCGAAGCACCTGGCCTTGAATCAGATCCGGCTCCCGTTGCCGGGTATCGTTTCGATTCTTCATCGGGTGAGTGGCGCAGGCCTGTTCCTGCTGCTTCCCTTCCTGCTCTATCTGCTCGATCGCAGCCTCGGTTCGGCGCAAACCTTCGAGACCTTCAGCGCGGTAGTCGGTCACCCGCTGGTCAAGCTGCTCCTGATGGGGCTGCTCTGGGCCTACCTGCATCACTTCTGCGCCGGCATCCGCTTCCTTCTGCTCGACATGCACAAGGGGCTCGAACTCGAGACCGCGCGCATGTCTTCCAAAATCGTTCTCGGCGTGAGCATCGCGCTGACCTTGATCATCGGGGTGGCACTGTGGTGAAACAGCGTATCGTCGTCGGCGCGCACTATGGCCTGAAGGACTGGATCGCGCAGCGCGCGACCGCCGTCTATATGGCGATCTTCACGATCATCTTTGCGTTCTGTGCCTTCACTCTGCCCGAGTTGAGCTACGAAGCCTGGTCGGGCCTGTTCTCCGGCGGCTTGTTCCGCTTCCTCAGCTTCCTGTTCTTCCTGTCGCTGTTCTATCACGCCTGGATCGGTATCCGCGACATCTGGATGGACTACGTCAAACCGACCGGTGTGCGCCTTGCGCTGCATCTGGTCACCCTCTTCCTGCTCGTCGGCTATGCCGGCTGGGCGGCCCAGATCCTGTGGAGGCTCTAAGCGTGAACGTCGCGAAGCGTACCTTTGATGCGGTCATCGTCGGTGCCGGTGGTGCCGGCCTGCGTGCAGCCCTGCAACTTTCCGAATCCGGCCTCAAGACCGCCGTGCTGACCAAGGTCTTTCCGACCCGCTCGCACACGGTAGCGGCGCAGGGTGGCGTGGCGGCCTCGCTCGGCAACTCGACCGAGGACAACTGGCACTGGCACATGTACGACACCGTCAAGGGGTCGGACTGGCTGGGCGACCAGGATGCCATCGAGTTCATGTGCAAGAAGGCGAACGAGGTCGTCATCGAGCTCGAGCACTACGGCATGCCCTTCGACCGCACCGACAACGGCAAGATCTACCAGCGCCCGTTCGGCGGCCACTCGATGAACTACGGCCAGGCGCCGGTGATGCGCTCCTGTGCCGCGGCCGACCGCACCGGTCACGCCATGCTGCACGCGCTCTACCAGCGCAACGTGCGTGCCAATACCCAGTTCTTCGTCGAATGGATGGCGCTCGACCTGATCCGCGACGCCGACGGCGACGTGCTCGGCGTCACCGCGATGGAGATGGAAACCGGCGAGGTGTCGATCTTCCACGCCAAGGCCACCATCTTCGCCACCGGCGGTGCCGGTCGCATCTACTACTCTTCGACCAACGCCTTCATCAACACCGGCGACGGCGTGGGCATGGCGGCGCGCGCCGGCATCCCGCTCGAGGACATGGAGTTCTGGCAGTTCCACCCGACCGGCGTGGCCGGCGCGGGCGTGCTGATCACCGAAGGCGTGCGCGGCGAGGGCGGCATCCTGCGCAATGCGTCGGGCGAGCGCTTCATGGAGCGTTATGCGCCGAACCTGAAGGATCTCGCCTCGCGCGACATCGTCTCGCGTGCGATGACCACCGAGATCAACGAAGGTCGTGGTGCCGGTCCGGACAAGGACCACGTGCTGCTCGACATCACGCACCTGTCGCCCGAAACCATCATGAAGCGCCTGCCCGGCATTCGCGAGATCGCGATCCAGTTCGCCGGCGTCGATCCGATCAAGGCGCCGATCCCGGTGGTGCCGACCTGCCACTACCAGATGGGCGGTATTCCGACCAACTACAAGGGCCAGGTCGTGGTGCCGAAGGACGGCAACCCGAACAGCCCGGTCGCCGGTTTTTACGCCGCGGGCGAGTGCGCCTGCGCCTCGGTGCACGGCGCAAACCGTCTCGGCACCAACTCGCTGCTCGACCTGCTGGTGTTCGGCAAGTCTGCGGGCGAGACGGTGGTCGAGGACTTCCAGTCCGGGCAGCTCAAGTTGAAGCCGCTGCCGGCGGACGCTGCGGATGCCTCGCTCGCGCGCCTGGCGCGCCTGGACGGCCAGACCAACGGCGAGAGCGTGTTCGACGTCGGTCTCGAGATGCGCCGCACGATGCAGAAGCACGCCGGCGTGTTCCGTTTCGACGCCCTGCTCAAGGAAGGTGTGCAGAAGATCGGCGAGGTCGCCGAGCGTGCCAAGCGCACCCAGATCGCGGACAAGTCCAAGGTCTGGAACGTGGCGCGCATGGAGGCGCTCGAGCTCGACAACCTGATCGAGGTCGCGCGCGCCACCATGGTGTCGGCCGAGGCCCGCAAGGAATCGCGTGGCGCCCACGTGCGCGACGACGCGCCCGATACGGCAGCCAACCCCAACGGCCGTGACGATGCCAACTGGCTCAAGCACAGCCTCTGGTACAGCGCAGGCAACCGCCTCGATTACAAGCCGGTGAATCTCAAGCCGCTGTCAGACGATGTCGAGCCGATCAAGCTCGCCACGCGCTCCTACTGAGCGCACGGGAGAAATACATATGAGCAAGCGTACCGTTCATTTCAAGATCTACCGCTACGATCCGGACAAGGACGAGAAGCCCTACATGCAGGACATCTCGGTCGACCTCGAGCCTTCCGACAAGAAGCTCCTCGATGCGCTGGTCCGCCTGCGTGCCAAGGACGACTCGATGTCCTTCCGTCGTTCCTGCCGCGAGGGCGTGTGCGGCTCGGACGCGATGAACATCAACGGCAAGAACGGCCTGGCCTGCCTGACCGACGTCGATGGCCTGCAGCAGCCGATCACGCTGCGCCCGCTGCCCGGCCTTCCGGTCATCCGCGACCTGATCGTCGACATGACGCAGTTCTTCAAGCAGTACCACTCGATCAAGCCCTACCTGGTCAACAACGATCCGGCGCCCGAGCGCGAGCGTCTGCAGAGCCCGGAAGACCGCGAGGAACTCAACGGCCTGTACGAGTGCATCCTGTGCGCGTGCTGCTCGACCTCCTGCCCGTCGTTCTGGTGGAACCCGGACAAGTTCGTCGGCCCGGCAGGCCTGCTGGCGGCGTACCGCTTCCTTGCCGACACCCGCGACCAGGACACCGCCGCGCGTCTCGACAACCTCGAGGATCCGTACCGTCTGTTCCGCTGCCACTCCATCATGAACTGCGTCGATGTCTGTCCGAAGGGTCTGAATCCGACCCGCGCGATCGGCAAGATCAAGGACATGATGGTCCGGCGTGCGGTTTAAGGGCAGGCGGACCGCATGACGATCAACAGGGGGCGCGTGCGCTGGCAATGTCGACGGGCGCTGCTCGAACTCGACCTGGTGTTCACGCGCTTTCTCGAAAGGCATTTCGATCGTCTGACCGACGATCAGGTGGCGGATCTGGACGACCTGCTGAGCTGCGATGACTACGACATCTGGGCGTGGGTCAACGGCAGCAAGGCATGTGAGAACGACCGCTGGAAGGAGATGATCGGGCTGCTGCGTCAGGGGTGACGCAGCGTTTTCGGTCCGATTACGACGATAAGCAGTTAAACCGGCAAGTAGAAGGGACGATCTATGAGCACTGAACGCACTGCAACCCTCACCGTCGATGGGCAGACCGTCGAATTCCCGGTCATGACCGGCACCCACGGCCAGGATGTCATCGACATTCGTACGCTGGGCGGCAAGACTGGCCTCTTCACCTACGACTCGGGCTTCCTGTCGACCGCCAGCTGCAAGTCGAAGATCACCTTCATCGACGGTGACAAGGGCGAGCTGCTGTATCGCGGCTACCCGATCGAGCAGCTTGCCGAACAGTGCAACTTCCTCGAGGTTGCCTACCTGCTGAAGAACGGCGAACTGCCGAACGCGCAGCAGAAGACCGCCTTCGAAGGCACCATCAAGAACCATACGATGGTGCACGACCAGATGACGAAGTTTTACTCGGGTTTCCGCCGCGACGCGCACCCGATGGCGGTCATGGTCGGTGTGGTTGGCGCGTTGTCGGCCTTCTACCACGAGGCGATGGACTTCTCCGACGCCGAGCACCGCAACATCTCGATCAACCGCCTGATCGCCAAGCTGCCGACCATCGTTGCGATGGCCTACAAGTACAACAGCGGCCAGCCGTTCATGTACCCGCGCAACGACCTCGACTACACCGCGAACTTCATGCACATGATGTTCGGCACGCCATGCGAGCGCTACGAGCCGAACCCCGTGCTGGTGCGCGCGCTCGACGTCATCTTCACGCTGCACGCCGACCACGAGCAGAACGCCTCGACCTCGACCGTCCGCCTGGCCGGTTCGTCGGGTGCCAACCCGTTCGCCTGCATCTCGGCCGGTATCGCCTGCCTGTGGGGCCCGGCGCACGGTGGCGCGAACGAAGCCTGCCTGAACATGCTCGAGGAAATCGGCGACGTGTCGCGTGTCGGCGAGTACATCAAGCGTGCCAAGGACAAGAACGACAGCTTCAAGCTGATGGGCTTCGGTCACCGCGTGTACAAGAACTTCGACCCGCGCGCCAAGCTGATGGGCAAGGTCTGCGCCGACGTGCTGGGCGAACTGGGCCTGGAGAACGACCGCCTGTTCAAGCTCGCCAAGGAGCTCGAGAAGATCGCGCTGGAAGACCCGTACTTCGTCGAGAAGAAGCTCTACCCGAACGTCGACTTCTACTCGGGCATCGTGCAGAAGGCGCTCGGCATCCCGACCTCGATGTTCACCTGCATCTTCGCGCTCGCCCGTACGGTCGGCTGGATCACGCAGTGGGAAGAAATGATCACCGATCCGGAATACAAGATCGGTCGTCCGCGCCAGCTCTACGTGGGCACGGCGCGGCGCGACGTTCCGGCACTCGGACAGCGTCCGTAAGAGACGATGGAGAGGGGAGGGGGGCTTCGCCGACTCTGAGGTGTACGGGGTGGCTGCGCGTGCGTGGCCATCCCGTTTTTCCTTCCGAGGGCTGCGCGCGGCCGCTCCTGAACACCTTGTCGCCCCCTGTCGGGGCAATAGCACATAACAGGTAGCTTTCATCATGATGAAGCAACTCGAACAAACTTCGCACTTGTTCGGCTCGAACGCGCCGTTCATCGAAGAGCAATACGAAAATTACCTCGCCGACCCGGCGTCAGTGTCCGCCGAATGGCGCGAATACTTCGACAAGCTGCAAAGCCAGGCGGGTGCAGCCACGCGCGACGTCGCGCATGGCCCGATCATCGCGGCCTTCGAGCAGATGGCCAAGCGTGGCCCGGTCCGCACCATCGTCTCGGGCGGCGGTGAGGACAAGCAGCAGGTGTCCGTGCTGCAACTGATCAACGCCTACCGCTTCCTCGGCAACCGCTGGGCCAACCTCGATCCGCTCAAGCGCACCGAGCGTCCGCAGATCGCCGAGCTCGAACCGTCGTACTACGGCTTCACCGAGGCCGATTTGTCGAAGAGCTTCAACGTGGGCTCGTTCCACGGCTTCACGACCGAGCACGCGAGCCTGCGCGAGATCCTCGAAGCCCTGCGCCAGACCTACTGCGGCTCGATCGGCGCCGAGTACATGTACATGACCGACATCGGTCAGAAGCGCTGGATCCAGAGCCGTCTCGAGAGCGTGCGCGGCACGCCGAAGTTCTCGGCCGAGATGAAGAAGCGCATCCTCGAGCGTACGACCGCGGCCGAGACCCTCGAGCGCTACCTGCACACCCGCTACGTCGGCCAGAAGCGCTTCTCGCTCGAGGGCGGCGAGTCGGCGATCGTGGCGATGGACGAGCTGATCCGCGTCGCCGGTGGCCTGGGCGTGGCCGAGACCGTGATCGGCATGGCGCACCGCGGCCGTCTCAACGTGCTGGTCAACACCCTCGGCAAGTCGCCGTCGATGCTGTTCTCGGAGTTCGAGGGCAAGGCCGCGGCCGACCTCACCGCCGGTGACGTGAAGTACCACATGGGCTTCTCGAGCGACGTGATGACCCCGGGCGGCCCGATGCACCTGACGCTCGCGTTCAACCCGTCCCACCTCGAGATCATCAACCCGGTGGTCGAGGGTTCGGTGTACTCGCGCCAGGTTCGCCGTGGCGACGAGCAGAAGGCCCAGGTCCTGGCCGTGCTCATCCACGGCGACGCGGCCGTGGCCGGCCAGGGTGTCAACCAGGAGATGCTCAACTTCTCGCAGACCCGCGGCTACGGCACGGGCGGCACGGTGCACCTGGTCGTCAACAACCAGATCGGCTTCACCACGTCCGACCCGCGCGACTATCGCTCGTCGCTGTATTGCACCGACATCTTCAAGATGGTCGAGGCGCCGATCTTCCACGTGAACGGTGACGACCCGGAGGCGGTGGCCTTCGTGACCGCGCTCGCCGTGGAGTTCCGCCAGCAGTTCAAGAAGGACGTCGTGGTCGACATCATCTGCTTCCGCAAGCTCGGTCACAACGAGCAGGACGAGCCGATGGTGACCCAGCCGCTGATGTACCGCACCATCCAGAAGCACCCGGGAACCCGCAAGCTCTACGCCGAGCGCCTGGTCGCCGAGGGCACGCTGAAGTCGGACGAACCCGACCAGATGATCGCGCAGTATCGCGAGCATCTCGACAAGGGCGAACTGCTCTACAACCCGGTGCTGTCGGGCCATAACCGCCAGTTTGCCGCCGACTGGTCGCCCTACCTGAAGCGCCCCTATACCGACGAGGCCGACACCACGGTGCCGGTGCAGGAGGTCAAGCGCCTCGCCGAGCGCCTGACCGCCGTGCCGGAAGGCTTCACGCTGCATTCGCGCGTCAAGAAGATCGTAGATGATCGCGCGGCGATGGGCCGTGGCGAAGTCCCGCTCGACTGGGGCATGGGCGAGAACCTCGCCTATGCCAGCCTGCTGGCGCAGGGGTTCGGTGTGCGCCTTTCCGGTGAGGACGTCGGCCGCGGCACCTTCTTCCACCGCCACGCGGTGCTGCATGACCAGAACCGCGAGCGCTGGGACGAAGGCAGCTTCAAGCCGCTGGAGCACATCCAGGACGGCCAGGCGAAGTTCCAGTGCTTCGACTCGGTGCTGTCTGAAGAGGGCGTGCTGGCCTTCGAGTACGGCTACGCGACGACCGAGCCCAATGAGCTCGTGGTCTGGGAGGCGCAGTTCGGCGACTTCGTGAACGGCGCCCAGGTGGTGCTCGACCAGTTCATCAGCTCGGGTGAAGCGAAGTGGGGTCGTCTGTGCGGCCTGACCCTGATGCTGCCGCACGGCTACGAGGGTCAGGGCCCGGAGCATTCGTCGGCGCGTATCGAGCGCTACATGAACAACGCCGCCGAGCACAACTGGCAGATCTGCGTGCCGACCACCCCGGCACAGATCTTCCACCTGCTGCGCCGCCAGATGCTGCGCAAGCTGCGCAAGCCGCTGATCATCATCACGCCGAAGTCGCTGCTCCGTCACAAGGAGGCGGTGTCGTCGATCGACGAACTCGCCAACGGCCAGTTCCAGACCGTGATCCCCGAGGTCGAGAAGCTCGACCCCAAGAAGGTCAAGCGCGTCGTGCTGTGCCAGGGCAAGCTCTACTACGAGCTGGCGGCCCATCGCCGCGACAACAAGATCACCGACACGGCGCTGGTGCGCATCGAGCAGTTGTATCCGTTCCCGGTCGAGGCTTTTGCCAAGGCGATCGAGCAGTTCCCGAACGCCAAGGAAGTGGTCTGGTGCCAGGAAGAGCCGCGTAACCAGGGCGCGTGGTACTGGCTGGCCTCGCGTCAGCATCTGGTCAACGTGCTCGGCACCAAGCGCAAGCTGCTGCTCGTCAGCCGTCCGGCCGCCGCCTCGCCGGCAGTGGGGTATTACGCCAAGCACAACCAGCAGCAGAAGGAAGTGATCGAAAACGCTTTCGGTCCGATCCAGGACACCACGCCGCAGTCGCCGAACTGATAAAGCACCTAGGGAGAGATATTCATGCTGATCGAAGTCAAAGTACCGCAGTTGTCCGAGTCCGTGTCCGAAGCCACGCTGGTTACCTGGCACAAGAAGGAAGGCGACGCTGTGTCGCGCGACGAGAACCTGATCGACATCGAGACCGACAAGGTCGTGCTCGAGACCCCGGCCCCGGCCGATGGCGTGCTGGTCAAGATCATCAAGCAGGGTGGCGACACCGTGACCTCCGGCGAGCTGATCGCCCAGATCGACACCGAAGCCAAGGCTGCCGCGGGTGCTGCTGCGCCCGCTGCCGCTGGCCCCGCTCCGGCTGCCGCCCCTGCCGCCGCCGCCGCGGGTGCCGCCGGCGCCGCCAGCCCGGCCGCGCGCAAGATCCTCGACGAGAAGGGCATCGCCTCGGCCGACGTCGCCGGTTCGGGGCGTGGTGGTCGCGTGACCAAGGAAGACGCCGTCGCCGCCCAGCCCAAGGCTGCCGCTGCTGCTGCCGCACCGGCCGTGATCGCCGCCGTGGGCGACCGTGCCGAAGAGCGCGTGCCGATGACGCGCCTGCGTGCCCGCATCGCCGAGCGCCTGCTGCAGTCGAAGAACGAAAACGCCATCCTGACCACGTTCAACGAAGTGAACATGGCGCCGGTCATGGCCCTGCGCAAGCAGTACGGCGACAAGTTCGAGAAGGCGCACGGCGTGCGTCTGGGCTTCATGGGCTTCTTCGTCAAGGCCGCCGTGGCTGCGCTGAAGAAGTTCCCGATCCTGAACGCCTCGGTCGACGGCAACGACATCGTTTACCACGGCTACATCGACATCGGCATCGCGGTCGGTTCGCCGCGCGGTCTGGTGGTGCCGATCCTGCGCAACGCCGAGTCCATGTCGATCGCCGACATCGAGCTCAAGATCGCCGAGTTCGGCGAGAAGGCCAAGGGCGGCAAGCTGTCGCTGGAAGACCTCTCCGGCGGCACGTTCTCGATCTCCAACGGCGGCGTGTTCGGCTCGATGATGTCGACCCCGATCATCAACCCGCCGCAGTCGGCCATCCTCGGCATCCACGCCACCAAGGATCGTGCCGTGGTCGAGAACGGCCAGGTCGTCGTGCGCCCGATCAACTATCTGGCCATGTCCTACGACCACCGCATCATCGACGGTCGCGAGGCGGTGCTGGGCCTGGTGACGATGAAGGAAGCGCTGGAAGATCCGGCTCGCCTGATCCTCGACGTCTGATCACAACGCACGGGGGCGCGTCACGCCGCAGGGCCATCAGCCCGCGCGGCGGGGCAGCGCCCCGTTTTCCTGTAGGGAGAGATGAATGTCCAAAGAATTCGACGTCCTCGTCATCGGTGGTGGGCCCGGCGGCTATGTCGCCGCCATCCGTGCAGCGCAACTCGGCTTCAAGACCGCGTGCTGCGAATCCAACCCCTATGCCGACCCCAAGGGTGAGCCCCGCCTCGGCGGCACCTGCCTGAACGTCGGCTGCATCCCGTCCAAGGCGCTGCTGCACACCTCGCACCTGTTCGAGGAGGCCGGCCACAGCTTCGAGAGCCAGGGCATCAGCGTCGGCACGCCCAAGATCGACGTGCCCAAGATGATCGCCCGCAAGTCGGGCATCGTCGACCAGCTCACCGGCGGCATCAAGGGCCTGTTCAAGAAGAACAAGGTCACCCTGCTGAACGGCCACGGCGCCTTCGTCGGCAAGGGCGATGCCGGCTGGCTGGTCCAGGTCGGCGAAGAACTCGTCGCCGCCAAGCAGGTCATCGTCGCCACCGGCTCGGCCCCGCGCCATCTGCCCGGTGTGCCGGTCGACAACAAGATCGTGTGCGACAACACCGGCGCGCTCGACATCGACGCCGTGCCGAAGAAGCTCGCCGTGATCGGCGCCGGCGTCATCGGTCTGGAGATGGGTTCCGTCTGGCGCCGCGTCGGTTCCGAGGTCACCGTGCTCGAAGCCATGCCCGACTTCCTCGCCGCGGCCGATCAGGACGTGGCCAAGGAAGCGCTCAAGGTCTTCACCAAGCAGGGCCTCAAGATCAACCTCGGCGTCACCATCGGCGAGGTCAAGATCGGCAAGAAGGGCGTGACCATCGCCTACAAGGACAAGGACGGCGCCGACCAGAAGCTCGAAGCCGACCGCCTGATCGTGTCCGTCGGCCGCGTGCCCAACACCCAGGGCCTGAACCCCGAGGCCGTCGACCTGAAGATCAACGAGCGCGGCCAGATCGAGGTCGACGAGCACTGCAGGACCAACCTGCCCGGCGTGTGGGCGGTGGGCGACGTGGTGCGTGGCCCGATGCTGGCACACAAGGCGATGGAAGAGGCGGTGATGGTCGCCGAGCTGATGGCGGGCCAGGCCGGCCACTGCAACTTCGACACCGTGCCCTGGGTCATCTACACCAGCCCCGAGATTGCCTGGGTCGGCAAGACCGAGCAGCAACTCAAGGCCGCCGGTGTGGCCTACAAGGTCGGCAAGATCCCGTTCATGGCCAACGGCCGAGCGCTCGGCATGGGCGACCCGACCGGCTTCGTCAAGATGCTGGCCGACGCCAATACCGATCGCATCCTCGGCGTGCACATCATTGGCGCCAATGCCTCGGAGCTGATCTCCGAAGCGGTGGTGGCGATGGAGTTTGCCGGCTGCTCGGAAGACCTGGCGCGCATCTGCCACGCCCACCCGACGCTGTCGGAAGTGGTGCACGAGGCTGCGCTCGCCTGCGACAAGCGCCCGCTGCACTTCTGATCGGACGCTGAATTATGGGAGGGTGAGCTGTGCGGGGCCGAGCCTCGCCACTCACCCTTTTTCCGTCTACCCTGCCGACTGTTCATCAAGCAGCCCGTCCTCCTTCTTCAGCCTTCGCGCGGCAATTGCCCTGACGTGTTCGGGGCGCCGCGCAATCAACCTGCTCCGTTCGCCTGACACCATGCCGCATCGCACCCTCAACGTTCCCGAACACGGGATGATCGACGCCTACGAGAACCAGCTCAGGACGCGCGGGTTCAAGTCCGACCCTGCGCAGCGCGCCGCGGCGCAGCGCCTGCAGGGGCTCTATACCGAGCTCGTCGGCTTCAAGGCGGCGCGCCAAGGCAGCAAGTTGAAGCAGCTCTTCAACAAGCCGAAGATGCCGCGCAGCGTGTATTTCTGGGGCGGGGTGGGGCGTGGCAAGAGCTTCCTGATGGACTGCTTCTACGACGCCGTGCCCTACAAGCGCAAGCGCCGGGTGCACTTCCACGCTTTCATGCAGGAAGTGCAGAACGACCTCAAGGACCACAACCACGAACCCGATCCGCTGCAGAAGGTGGCCGACCGCATCGCGCGCCACACCCGGCTGCTTTGCTTCGACGAGTTCCACGTCTCCGACATCGCCGACGCGATGATCCTCGGCCGGCTGCTCGACGCGCTGTTTGCGCGCGGCGTGATCTTCGTGATGACCTCGAACTATCCGCCCGACGGCCTGTATCCGAACGGCCTGATGCGCATCAACTTCCTGCCCACGATCGAGATGATCAAGCAGCGCTTCGATGTCATCGAGGTCGATCACGGTACCGACTACCGGCTGCGCACCATGGAAAACATGGAGATGTACCTCGTGCCGCACGATCAGGGCGCGGAGCGCAAGATGGCCGAGGACTTCCGCCGCCTGGCGGCGAGCGAGGGGCGGGGCGGGGCGGTCGAGGTGCTCGGCCGCAGCCTGCCGGTAGTACGCCAGGCGCCGGGGGTGATCTGGTTCGACTTCGCGACCCTGTGCGGCGGTGCGCGTTCGCAGAACGACTATCTGGAGATTGCGCGCGAGCATCACACGGTGATCCTGTCCGCCGTGCCGAAGATGCTGGTCGCAAACGCCTCCGAGGCGCGTCGCTTCACGTGGCTGATCGATGTGCTCTACGACCACCGCGTCAAGCTGATCATGAGCGCCGCGGTCGAGGCCTACGACCTGTACACCGAAGGCCACAACGCGCACGAGTTCGTGCGCACCGTCAGCCGCCTGATGGAGATGCGCACGCGCGACTATCTGGCCGAAGCGCATCGCACCGAGTGAGCCTCGAGCGCGGGCGGACGCCGGCGCGCGGGAGCGGGTATCTGGCGAGCATGATACAATTGCGCAAAACTAATCGGTCGCGCGCCGCTCGCGCTGTCCTCCCCGGGTAGAACGAGGCAGGCGAACCGGACATCTCCCGCTGTGGGGACATCGTGCGGCCTCGGCACCCCCTGCCGGTGCCGACCCCGACCATCCCGACTCCCGGAGCCCCGCCATGACGCACCTGCTCATGGCCTGCCGCGCGTTTGCCTTCGCGCTCGTGCTCGCAGGCCTCTTCCCCTCATCCGCGCTCGCCGTCGACCCCGCCGTGCAGACGGCATCCAGCGCAGCGGGCCACCAGCGTCTTGCCGACCTGCTCGAAGATGATGCAGCGCGTGCCGCGCTCATCGAGCAACTACGCAAGCTCGGCGACGATGCCGGTGCAGACGCCCTCGCCGCCGAGAGCTCCGACCCGTCGATCGCCGCGCGCGTCGCCGAATTTTCCCAGCGCGTGGCGCAAGGCACGGTGCGCGAGACGCGCAACGCGGTCGAGTCCGTCGGCGATGCATGGCGCCGGCTGCTGAGCGCGGATCCGCAGGCGCTGGGCTGGCTGGTGGGCGAGTTCGCGCTGCTGGTCGTGGTGACGCTGGTCGCCTTTCGCCTGTTGTCCGGTGGCGCTGGCTTCATCTTCCGCGCGCTGGACCGCTCCGCCGCCGTGTCCGCCGGGCCGAGCGCCGTCGTCTGGTTTCGCCGCGGGCTCGCGATTGCGGGTGCCGCGCTGACCGACCTGGCGACGATCGCCCTGGCCGTGGCGGCTGGCTATGTGGTCGCGCTGTTCGTGCTCGGCACCGCGGGCGAACTGCGCCCGCAGGAGTCGCTCTTCCTCAATGCCTTCCTGGTCGTGGAGGCCCTGCGTGCCGTGTTGCGGCTCGTCTTCTCGCGCCATGGCGAGCACGTGCGCGTGCTGCCCGCGGGGTCCGAGGAGACGGCCTACTGGTATGCGTGGGCTTCGCGCATGGTGTTCTTCATCGGCTATGGCCTGCTGCTGGTGGTGCCGCTGATCAACCATTTCGTCACCGTCGAGCTCGGCCGCGCGGTCGCGATCGTCATCATGCTCGCCGCGCTGCTGCGGGCCGCGGTGATCGTGATGCAGAACCGGGTGCGCACCCGCAGCGCGCTCGAGGCGCTGGGCGAGCGCATGGCTTCGCCGTTCGCGCGCGTCAGCCTCGCGATCGGCGCGCGCATCTGGCATGTGCTCGCGATCATCTATCTCGCCGCCATCCTGTTGACCTCCGTCCTGAACCCGCAGGAGGCGCTGCCCTTCATGCTCGCTGCGAGCGGGCAGACGATCGTCGCCGCGGTGATCGGCATTGCACTCGCCGCGCTGCTGACACAGGTGATCCTGCGCCGCATCCGCATCGGCGATGAGCTGCACGCCAAGTTCCCGCTGCTCGAGGCCCGGCTCAACGCCTATGTGCCGACCGCGCTCAAGCTCGCGCGCTTCGTCATCCTCACGGTCGTGCTGGCCGTCATCGTCGACGCTTGGACGCCCTTCGACCTGGGGGCCTGGGTGGCCTCCGATGCGGGGTCGGCCCTGATCGGCCGTCTGCTGTCGGTAGCGCTGATCGTCGTGCTCGCCTTGCTGGTGTGGCTGGTGATCGCGAGCTGGATCGAGTTCCGCCTCAATCCTGACGCCGACGCCGCGCCCAACCCGCGCGCGCGCACGCTGCTCACCATCTTCCGCAACGCCGTCGCGATCGCGCTCGTGGTGGTGACGTCGATGGTGGTGCTGGCCGAGATCGGCATCAACATCGCCCCGCTGCTGGCCGGCGCCGGCGTGCTCGGCCTGGCGATCGGCTTCGGGGCGCAGAAGCTCGTCCAGGACGTGATCACCGGCGTGTTCATCCAGCTCGAGCGCGCGATCGACGTCGGCGACACCGTCACCGCGGGCGGCATCACCGGGACGGTCGAACGGATGACGATCCGCTCGCTCGGCTTGCGTGACCTGTCCGGGACGTATCACCTGCTGCCGTTCTCTTCGGTGGATACGGTGTCGAACTACAACCGCGACTTCGCCTGGCACGTGGGCGAGTACGGCATCGGCTACCGCGAGGATACCGACGAGGCGATCGCGCACCTGCGCGCGGCGTTCGAGGAGCTGCTGCAGGATCCTGCGTTGCGCGGCCAGATCATCGGCGATCAGCTCGAGGTGCATGGCGTCACCGCGCTCGCCGACAGTGCGGTCAACATCCGGGTGCGGGTCAAGACGCTGCCGGGCTCGCAGTTCCCGATCGGGCGCGCCTACAACCGCCTGGTCAAGCGCCATTTCGACGCGGCGGGCATCGAGATTCCGTTCCCGCACATGACGCTCTACTTCGGCGAGGACAAGCAGGGCAAGGCGCCGCCGGCCTGGCTGAAGCTGCTCGGCGCCGACGGCGGCGATGTGCTCGCTGCCGGCGAGGGTCTGGAAGTCAGCAGCGAAGTGAAATCGCGCGACGAGAAACCGAGCCCAGCGTAAGAAAGTCGAGCCTGCCGCGGAAGTGACTCCGGGGCAGGCTCGATGGTCTTGCGACCGGGCAGTCCCGCACAGCGCCTGAAGGGGCTATGCGGGCTGCGCGGCTGATGCGCTTCGTCAGGTGCCGATCACGCCGCCGTCGTTCTTGGTGACGATGACGGTGGCCGAGCGCGGGCGGCCGCCGGCGGCGTCGGGCCACTGGCTGAAGGCCAGCGGGTTGGCGGCGACGTAATCATCCATCGACACCCCGGCCGGCGGCGTCGGACGGTTCGGGTGGCTGCCCACTTCGCCCGGGTGCTGGACGTTGATGAACATCGTCCGGCCGTCCGGGGTGAAGGTGAGGCCGGTGATTTCGCAACCCGAGGGGCCGACCAGGAAGCGGCGGATCTCGCCGGTCGCCGGGTCCGCGCACAGCATCTTGTTGTTGCCCTGGCCGGCGTACACCCCGGTGTTGCTGAAGTTGCCGTCGGTCTGGATCCACAGGCGGCCATCGGCGTCGAAGCCGATACCGTCGGGGCTGTTGAAGGTGTTCGAGCTGTCGATGTTCGACGAGCCCGCGTTGAGGTCGCCCGACGCATAGACGTTCGGGTTGCCGGCGATCACGAACAGATCCCAGTCGAAGACGAGTGCAGCCGCGTCGTTGCCGGCTTCGCGCCAGCGCACGATCTGACCGAAGCGGTTGGCGGCACGCGGGTTGGCAGCGTCGGTGGCAGCGGCGCTGCGGCCGCTGTTGTTGGTCAGCGCGCAGTAGACCTCGTTGGTCGCAGGATGCACCGTGATCCACTCCGGACGGTCCATCTTGGTGGCGCCCACCGCGTCGGCGGCGAGGCGGGTCTTGATCAGCACCTCGGCCTGGTCGGCAAAGCGTGCGTCAGCGGCGAGCACCGGGTTGGCCTGCTTGTCGAGCAGCACCCATTCGCCGTTACCCATGAAGTCACCGGTGGCCGCGCCGTTGCCGAACTTCGCGACGTAGAGCTTGCCGTGGTCGAGCAGGCGGCGGTTGGCGGCATCCTTGCCCGGCACGAAGCGGCCCTCGGAAGCGAACTTGTAGATGTAGTCGTTGGCCTGGTCGTCACCCATGTACACCACGACGCGACGGTCGGCGGTGAAGGCGTAGGCGCAGTTCTCGTGCTTGAAACGGCCAAGCGCGGTGTGCTTGATCGGGGTCGACTCGGGGTCGAAGGGATCGATCTCGACCACCCAGCCGAAGCGGTTCGATTCGTTCGGCTCCTTGGCGTAATCGAAGCGCTCGTCGAATTCTTCCCAGCGATAGCCGGTGCCGCGGGCGCTGATGCCGTAGCGCTTCATCGACTCGTCGCGGCCATCGACACCGCTGGTGGTGCCGAAGTAGCCGTTGAAGTTCTCTTCACAGGTGAGATACGTGCCCCAGGGCGTGAAGCCGTTGGCGCAGTTGTTCAGCGTGCCGAGCACGCGCGTGCCAGTGGGGTCGGCCTTGGTCTTCATCAGCGCGTGGCCGGCGGCCGGGCCGCTGATCCGCATCGGCGTGTTGCCGGTGATGCGGCGGTTGTACTTCGAGTCGAGCACGATCTCCCACTTCTTCCCGTGCTTCCGGACGTGGATGACCGAGGCGCCATGGGCGTTCTGCGCCTTCAGCACCTTGTCGGCGGTCCACGGGTCCATGAACTCGGCGCCGAACAGGTACTCGTAGTTGCAGTACTCGTGGTTCATCACCAGCAGGCCTTCCTGGCTCGACTTGCCGTGAATCGGGAAGAAGTGCATGCCGTCGTGGTTGTCGCCGATCTGGCGCGCCTGGTCGGCGCCGGTGTTGGTGCCGTCCGGCTTCCACTGCGGCGAGTCGGCGAACAGGGCATCGCCCCAGGGCGCGAAGGTCTGCGCGCTGTAGCCTTCGGGGACCACGATGGCGTCGCCGCTGGAGGTGGCGACCGGCGTGAAGCCGATCTTCCGCGCCGTGGGCGCGCTGTTGTTGCCATAGCCGGCGCCCATGTGCTGGTGCGCATGGGTTGCGGCCTGGGCGGCGAGCGGCGCCGCGAGGAAGGCGGCGGCGCCGAGGCCGAGACCGCTCTTCAGGAAGCCGCGGCGCGACACCACGCGGTCCACGACGCTCTGGAAGTGCTCGTTGTCGGAAAGGTTGCTGGGCAGGTCGTCGAGGTCGAACTGACTCATTGTTGGGCTCCACGGGTCGGGTTTCTGAAGGGGAGGCTGGATTCTCCCCAGCGCAGATTTCAGATCCGTGACCTTCACGTGAAGATGTTGCGCAGCAGCTTGAATCGTTAGGACAAATGAATGTTCCGGCATGTGCGGCGGTGGCCGCTGCGAGCGCTATACTCTCGCGTTTTCAACATTCTTCCGTGTCGATGTCCGACCCCACCCCGATCTTCGCCGCCGACGGTCCGCTCGCTGCCGCGATCCCCGGCTTCCGTGCCCGTCCGCAACAGATCGAGATGGCGCAGAAGATCGCCGAGGCGTTGCGCGAGAACCGCGTGCTGGTGGCCGAGGCGGGCACCGGCACCGGCAAGACCTTCGCCTATCTGGTGCCGGCGCTGCTCGCCGGCGGCAAGGTCATCA
>JAANMY010000707.1_pt1 | contig 44296 bp, 35 predicted proteins | sample 7279691 | NCBI WGS metagenome assembly JAANMY01 (sample SAMN14094543, study PRJNA606508) | bioreactor metagenome | isolation source: A lab-scale SPAN reactor treating ammonium-rich wastewater day 388 | place: Ireland: Galway | collected 2018-02-07 | reverse complement strand
CGCCGCGGCAGCGCCGCCCTGTGCCTGATCCTGACCCTGGCCGCGTTGCTGGCGCTGGCCGGCTGCGGCGCGTCGCCCGCGCCCACGCCCACCCCCACCAAGACGCCGATCTCTCTGGTCGTGGTCATCGACACCCCGGCCCCGGCGGCCACGCTCCCGCCCACCGACACCCCCATCCCGCCCACCGAGACGCCCGTCCCCCCCACCGAGACGCCCACGCTCACCACCGGCCCCACGCCCACCCCCACCGAAGAGCCCACGCCCACCCCCGACGCCAGTCTGATCGTTCCCGCCACCGATGCCAGCGTCTTCCCCTTCACCGGCCTGCGCCCGCAGGATCCGGCCCACCTGGCGCGGCGGCCCCTGGCCATCAAAGTCGCCAATCAGGCCAGCGTCAATCCCCAATCGGGCCTGAACATGGCCGATGTCGTGGTCGAGAGCCGCGTCGAATACAGCGAAACCCGCTACACCGTCATCTATCACAGCCAGAGCGCCGAGCGCGTCGGCTCCATCCGCAGCGCCCGCCTGATCGACCGCGACCTGCCCGTGATCTTCGACGCGGTGCTCTGCTTTTCCGGCGCGGTGCAGCCGGTGCGGGAGATGCTCTACAGCTCTGATCTCAGCGATCAGATCATCGAGCAGGCGCTGAATGGCCCCTCCTATTACCGCGATCCCAACATCAACGTGCCCGATAATCTCTTCGCCGACACCGCGGCCCTGTGGAACACCGTCGCTTACTACGATTACGACACACCGCCGCAGCCCACCGGCGCCTTTTTCTTCCGCCAGGCCCCGCCCGACGCGCCCGCGGCCAGCCGCGTCGACATCCCCTATCCCCGCTTCGCCGTGCGCTGGACGTATGACCCCGGCAGCGGGCGCTGGCTGCGGCAGATGGGCGGCAACCCTCACATCGACGCGGTCAGCGGCGAGCAACTCAGCGCCGCCAATGTTGTTGTCCTTGGCGTCAACCATGTCACCACCCTCATCCTCGAACACGGCAGCCAGATGGCCTATGACAATGCCGGCAACTGCATCAATTGTTCGATCGAGATCCAGCTGTGGGGCGAAGGGCCGCTGAAGATTCTGCGCGATGGCAAGGTGGTCGATGGCAAATGGGTGCGGGCGGAACGTTTCGCCCCCTTCCGTTTCCTCGACGCCGGCGGCAACGATATCCCCCTCAAGCCCGGCAACAGCTGGTGGCAGGTCACGCCGTTGGGGATGGGTGTGAGTGTTCAGTAATCAGTAATCAGTAATCAGTAATCAGTGTTCAGTGTTCAGTAATCAGTATTCGGTAGTTGGATTGAGTTGTATAATCGAGTGCTGAACACATGATTCTTGATGCTAATAAACAATATCTAATACCAAATATCGATCACTGAACACTGAACACTGAACACTGAACACTGAACACTAAACACTGAACACTGAATACTGAACACTGAACACTGAAATGCCCGATATCGCGCTGGATCGCGAGGATTCCCGCCCGCTCTATCAGCAGATCAAACAGGCGCTGAGCGCGGCCATCGAGGCGGGCGACCTGCCCCCGCTCACCCGCCTGCCTGCCACCCGCGCCCTGGCCCGCGCACTCGGCGTCAACCGCGTCACCGTGGTCACCGCCTACGCCGAACTCGCGGCCGAAGGCTACATCAGTTCGCATGTGGGCCGGGGCACTTTCGTGTTGGATGCGGCCACACGCTGGCAGCAGGCCCCGCCCCCGCCCAGCCTGCGCCACCCCGGCGATTGGTCAGCGCACAATTTCAGCCGCGAGATGATGCGCCTGGCCCGGCGACCGGACATCCTCTCCTTTGCCCCCGGCATGCCGGCCACGGATCTGCTGCCCGCGGACGCCTATCGCCTGGCTCTGAACACGGTTCTGCGCCGGGACGGCCCCGAGGTGCTGCAATATGGGCCGCTGGAAGGCTACGCGCCCCTGGCCGCGGCCATTGCCGCGGATCTGGCCGCGGGCGGCATCCGCGCCCGGCCCGAACATCTGTTGATCACCAGCGGGGCCGAACAGGCGCTGGGCCTGGTGCTGCGTACCCTGCTCCACCCCGGCGATGCTGTGCTGGTCGAGCAACCCACCTATTTGCAGGTGCTGGATCTGCTGGCCGGGTCGGGCGCGGACGTCTATCCCATCCCCAGCGATGCGCAGGGGCTGGATGTGGCGGCGCTGCCCGCGGCCCTGGCCCGGCACCGCCCGCGGCTGCTCTATCTCACCCCCACTTATCAGAATCCCACCGGCGCGTGCATGCCCTTGGCCCGCCGCCAGGCCCTGCTGGAACTGGCCGCGGCGCATGATTTGCTGCTGCTGGAGGACGACGTTTACCATCATCTGTGGCTGGACGCGCCGCCGCCGCCTTCGTTGCGCAGCCTCGACCCTGGGGACAGGGTGATCTACGTGGACGGCTTTTCCAAGAATCTGTTGCCCGGCGCCCGCGTGGGCTATGTGCTGGCCCCAGCGCACTTGCGCCCGCGGCTGGCTGCCGTGCATCAGAGCCTGGACATTGCGGCCAGCGAGTTGAATCAGCGGGCGTTGGCCCTTTTCCTGGCCGAGGGGCGCTTGGGGCCGCATCTGGAGCGGTTGCGGGCGGCGCATCGCCAGCGACGCCAGGCCCTGGAGATGGCGTTGGCCCAGGCCATGCCCGCGGCGCGCTGGGTCACGCCGGGGGGCGGCCTTTTTTTGTGGTTGCAATTGCCTGCGCAAGGCCCCAGCGCCGCGGCCTTGTACGTGCACGCGTTGGAGCTTGGCGTCGCCTTTGCGCCGGGGCATCTCTTCTATTTACCGGGCCTGGGCAGCGCCGCGGGGCCGCGGCAGATGCGATTGAACTTCACCCTGCACCCGCCCGCGGCCATTGCCGATGGCGTCCGCCGCCTGGCCCGCGCCTGGGAGCGGGCGGGTGGGGGGTAGGGGGGAGTGGTCAGTGGTCAGTATTCAGTGGTCAGTATTCAGTGGTCAGTGGTCAGTGGTCGTGGCGGAATGATGTCATCAACAACCCGTTAAAATGTGTTTTTGAAGGCGTTATCGTGCCATAAAAACCTGCTTTAGCAGGTTTCTGGTGGCAGACCGTGAATTCATTCACGGGACAGCGAATTCATTCACGGGGCCGCGAATTCATTCACGGGGCAGCAGCCGCCGAATCCGCCGCCGAATCCACCGCCGAATCCGCCGCCGAATGAATTCGGCGTCTGATACGAGGAAACCCGTTAAAACGGGTTATCGATGGCGTTATCGTGCCATAACAACCTGCTTTAGCAGGTTTCTGGTGGCAGACCGTGAATTCATTCACGGGGCCGCGAATTCATTCACGGGGCAGCAGCCGCCTGACGTAGGGGCCGGGCCTGTAGGTCTGCGTCTGCAGTGCTTGCTGGATGGCCAGCAGGCGTTCGCCTGCCGACTGCTCGAAACGCGCCGCCGGCGGTTTGCCGCGTTTGCCCTTGCGGGCCTTGCGCCAGGCCAGCAGCAGGTTCTCCCAGTTGTAGACCTGGGCGTAGAGATGGCGATGGGGGGCAGACATCGTTGCTTGCTGGACGATAGACGAAGGACGATGGCATGTCGCTCTGGCGAAGAATCGCCTTCGTCTATCGTCTATCGTCCATCGAACAACAACAAGTGCGACGCACCTGCGAGGTGCGCGCACTTTGAAGAGCGGGCGGGTGGGGGGTAGGGGGCGTCGCCATCGCAAACCTGCTGTTGGCAGCCTGCCCCGCTTTTGCCCCCCCCTGCCCGAAAGACCGTTTGCCGCTGGCCGAATCGTGCTGTACAATCCCGCCAGCAAGTTGGATACCGATCGTATCGAGCCATCTGTCTGAATGAGTCGCAGGGCCGGACTGAGAACAACCTGATAGCTGCCCCCGCCCCTTGCTGTCACCCGACAGCACCCTACCACCTTTGGAGGACGCCATGAAGTATCGCCATTTTGTCCTGTTCGCGTTCATGCTGATCCTGTTGCTGGCCTGCACCGGCCAGCCGGCAGCGGCCCCAGAGGCGACCACGGCGCCGGCTGCGGCTACCGCCCCGCCCGTCGAACCGGCCCCGCCCGCCGGCCCCGTCACCCTGCGCATCGGCTGGGCCGGCAGCCCTGATAGCCTCAACCCCGGCCTGGGCGTGCTGACCGAAGCCTACACCATCTACGAACTGGTCTACGATTCGATGTACAGTCTCAACCTCGACGGCTCGCTCAGCCCGGAACTGGCCGACAAGATCGAAACCTCGGACGACGGCAAAGTGTGGACCTTCCACATCCGCGACGGCGTCAGCTTCCACGATGGCGCGCCTCTGACCGCTGAAGACGTCGCCTTCTCCTACAACTTCTACCAGGCCAACACCGATTTTCCCTTCCTCAACACCTACACCGGCTATTTCGAGACGGTGGAAGCCACCGCAGGCAACAACGTCGTCATCACCCTCACCGAGGCCATCCCCAACCTCGATAGCCAGCTCTACTTCCTCTACATCCTGCCCCAGCACATCTGGGAAGCGGTGGAGACGCCGGGCGAATTTGAAAACACGGCCATGATCGGCAGCGGGCCGTTCCAGCTGACCGAGTACAAGCAGAGCGAGTTCGTCCACCTGAGCGCTAACAAGGCGCATTTCGGTATGCCGCCGAAGATCGATGAAGTCGTTTTCCAGACCTTCGAGAACAAAGACGCCCTGGTGCAAGCCATCAAAACCGGGCAAGTGGACATGATCACCGAGATGCCCAACACGGCGGTGGCCTCGCTCCGCAACGATCCGAACGTGGAAGTCGTCAGCGGCGCGCCGCTGGCCCCATCGGTCGCCGACATCATCTTCAACCTGACCACGCCCGAAATCTGCCCCCTGGAGGATGGCGTTTGCTCCGGCCATCCGGCGCTGCGAGATATCAACGTGCGCCGCGCCCTGGCCCACGCCACCGACAAGCAGAAGATCATCGACGTGGTGCTGCTGGGGCTGGGCGAGCCGGGCCGGACGTTGATCCCCAGCGGCCTGGGGCACTGGTACAACGACACCCTGGAGGATTACGCCTACGACACCGCCGCCGCCAACAAGCTGCTGGACGACGCCGGCTATGCCGACAAAGATGGCGACGGCGTGCGCGAGCTGCCCGACGGCAGCCAGCCGTTGGTTTTCCGGATCAACTGGCCCAGCGACAGCACCGACGCCCCCCGCGAGGCCGAGCTGCTATCGGAGATGTGGGCGCAGATCGGCGTCAAGACCGAACTCCAGGCCCTCGACCCCGACGCCCTGACCTCGATCTGCTGCCCGGCCTTCGACTTCGACATCATCCTCTGGGGCTGGGGCTCCGACCCTGACCCCGGCTTCCTGCTCAGCGTCCACCTGACCGAGGAAATCCCCACCGGCACCAGCGAAAGCGGCTACTCCAACCCGGTCTTCGACGAGATGTTCGCCCAGCAAGCCACCGCCCTCGACCTCGACGCCCGCCGCCAGATCGTCTGGGACATGCAGAAGATCCTGCTCGACGACCTGCCCTACCTGGTTCCCTACTACGCCCTGGCCGTGCAAGCCTACCGCACCGACCGCTTCCGCGGCTGGATCACCGATCAGCCCAAAGTATCGTTGGAAGATATCTCATCGCTGGTCGTCGTCGAGCCGGTAAGATAGCTATTCGTTATTGGAGAGTGGAGATTGGCCCTTCTCCACTCTCCACTCTCCACTCTCCACTCTCCGATAACTGTGTCCCGCCGACGCCATCTCCTCCGAAAACTCCTCTGGGCGGCCTTCACCGTCCTGTTCGTCATCGTCCTCAATTTCTTCCTCTTCCGGGTGCTGCCGGGCGACCCGGCGCGGGCGGGGCTGCGCGACCCCCGGCTGACAAAGCAAGCGGTCGAGGCGATTCGCGTCCGCTACGGACTGGATAAACCGGTCATCAACTGCTTTCAATCGCTCAACCCGCTCAAGCTGGGCGATTGCAGGGTCAATCCGTTGCAGACGCAGTTCTTCATCTACGTGGGCAACCTGCTGCGGGGCGAGTTGGGCATCAGTTACCACGCCAACCGCCCCGTAGCCGACCTCTTGCTCGAACGGCTGGGCAACACCGTACTGCTGATCGGGGCCGGCCAGATCCTGGCCATCCTCATCGGCATTGCCTTGGGCACGGTGGCGGCCTGGCGGGCGCGCACTGCCATCGACTATTCGGCGCTGCTGGCGAGCTTGCTGTTTTGGAGCTTGCCCACTTTCTGGCTGGGGATCATCCTGCTGTTCTGGGGGAGCAACCAGTTGGGCCTGCCCATCGGCGGGAAATCGACGCCCGGCGCACAGTTCGCCAGCCTGAGCGCGCAGCTGGGTGATCTCCTGCGCCACATGATCCTGCCCACCCTCACCTTCACCATCGTCTTCGTGGGCGAATACATGCTGATCATGCGCAGCAGCCTGCTCGATGTGCTCTCGCAGGACTACATCCTCACCGCCCGCGCCAAGGGCCTGAGCAAGGTGCAGGTGCTCAAAGACCACGCGCTCAAGAACGCCATGCTGCCCATCGTCACCATCATCGCCCTCAATCTGGGCTTCACCGTGGCCGGCTCGGTGCAGATCGAGACGGTGTTCTCCTGGCCGGGCCTGGGCGAGGCGATCTACGCGGCCGTGGGCCGCCGCGATTATCCGGTGCTGCAGGGCGCGTTCCTGATTCTGGCCGTCAGTGTGGTTTTGGCCAACCTCGTTGCCGATCTCCTGTATTCCTATCTCGACCCGCGTGTCGAGTCCAACTGACCGCCCGTGGCCGCAGCCTCCATCCTCCGATCCTTTGATTTTCTGCGCAGCCTCAGCCGCAACCGCATGGGGATGGTGGGACTGATCCTGCTGGCGGCGGTGGCGCTGATGGCCCTGTTTGCCCCGATCGTGGCCCCCTACGACCCCTACGCGCCGGTCAAAGTCACCATCGACGACATCTACGCCCCGCCCGGCCCCCAGCACTGGCTGGGAACCGACGACGCCGGCAAAGATGTATTGGCCAATTTCATCTATGGCTCGCGCGTCTCGCTGACGGTGGGCTTCTTCGCCGCCTTCATCTCCATCGCCATCGGCGGGCTGATCGGCGTGGTGGCCGGATTCTACGGCGGGCGCACCGAAAACATCCTCATGCGCTTCACCGACATCATGCTCGTCATCCCCGACCTGCCCCTGATCGTCGTCATCGTCGCCCTCACCAAACCCTCGCTGGCCAACATCATCCTCGTCATCGGCATCCTCGGCTGGACGAGCACCGCCCGCATCGTCCGCTCGCAGACATTGTCGGTCAAACAGCGCAAATTCGTGGTGCGGGCGCGGGCCGTGGGCGCCGGCAACCCGCACATCATCCGCCGCCACATCCTGCCGCTGGTGACGCCGCTGCTGGTGGTCAACGCCGTGCTGGTGATCTCGCTGGCGGTGCTGAACGAGAGCGCGCTCAGCTTCCTCGGCCTCTCCGACCCCACCCGCATCAGTTGGGGCCAGATGCTGAATTACGCCTTCACCCGCGGGGCGATGAGCGCCGGGGCCTGGTGGGCGCTGATCCCGCCCGGCTTCGGCATCGTCTGGGTGGTGCTGGCGCTGACGCTGCTGGGCCAGGGCCTCGAGCGCGTGCTCAACCCCCGGCTCGACACCCATCACCTCATGCCCGAAAAGCATATGGCCGCGCCGGCCGCGGCGAGAACGCGCTGGCGCCCAGAGTTGGCGCAGGCGCCGGTGATTTTGGAAGTGGCAGACTTGAGCATCGACTATGTCACCGACAAAAACCCGCCGATGCGGGCGGTGGAGGGAGTCAGTTTGCAGTTGCGGCAGGGCGAATTGTTGGGGCTGGTGGGCGAAAGCGGCTGCGGCAAATCCACCCTGGTGCTGGGGCTGCTGCGGCTTTTGCCCGCGACGGGCCGCATCTCGGCGGGCCAGATCTGGTTCGAGGCCCAGAATCTGGTAGAGTTGGATGACCGGGCCTTGGACGAGGTGCGCTGGGACGAGATCGCCATCATTTTTCAGGGGGCGATGAACGCGCTCAACCCGGTGCGCACGGTGGGCGACCAGATCGCCGAGGCCATCCGCCGCCACAGCCCCGATTTGTCCGGCCCGGCCGTCGCCGCCCGTGTCGAAGAATTGTTGGCGTTGGTCGGGATCACGCCCGACCGCCAGACGGCCTATCCCCACCAATATTCGGGCGGGATGCGGCAGCGGGCGATGATCGCCATGGCCCTGGCCTGCGACCCCAAGATCATCATCGCCGACGAGCCGACCACGGCCCTGGATGTGATGATCCAGGCCCAGATCCTCGATCTTCTGGCCGATCTGCGCCAGAAGTTCGGTCTCTCGATCATCTTCATCACCCACGACCTGGGCGTGGTGGCCGAGCTGTGCGACACGGTGTGGGTGATGTATGGCGGCGTCGTAGCCGAATACGCGCCGGTGGACGCCATCTACAACCATCCGCAGCACCCCTACACGCAGGAATTGCTCAAGGCCTTCCCCGACCCCACCCGCCCCGGCCAGAAGCTGGTCTCGATCCCCGGCTCGCCGCCCCGGCTGGACGCCCTGCCCCCCGGCTGCCGGTTTGCGCCCCGCTGCCCGGTCGCCTTCGACCGCTGCCACGTCGAAGCCCCGGCCCTGCACCACGCGGGCGAGGGGCAGGTGGCGAGATGCCATTTGCTGGCAGAGATGCCAGCTTTTTAGACCCGACTCCCTCCAGTTTATCTGCGCGGGGCGAATGCATGGGATCGGATTGACCACAGATTGCAGACCAGACCAGATCAGACTATACTATGGACATCCCATCGAAAGGATGTAAATCGCAATGGTCATCACCAATATCTCCGAAGCCAAGGCCAGTCTGTCTAGGCTGATCGAAAAGGTCATGCAGGGCGAGGAGGTCATCATCGGCAAGGCCGGCAAACCTGTAGCCCGGCTGGTACCGTATGATGCGAGTCCCAGCCCGCGGCAACTGGGCGTCGGGGCCTGGAAAGGCAGAATCTGGGTAGCTGATGATTTCGACGATCTGCCCGAGGATGTTTTGGCGCTGTTCACTGGCGGGGTGGATGATGAACCTGCTTCTTGACACCCATGTGCTGTTGTGGGCATTGGACGATAGCCCATTGCTCTCGCCGGAGGCTCGCGCCGCCATGACGAACGGCGCCAATATCGTCTTTGTGAGCGCAGCAACGGCCTGGGAGATTTCGATCAAGAAAGCCTTGGGCACGTTGCGCGCTCCGACCGATGACTATCTGGATGAGTTGAGACGCCATCGCTTCACCCCCCTGAACATCACCACCGAGCATGCTCTAGCCGTCGAAACCCTGCCGCTGCATCATGCCGACCCCTTCGACCGGATGTTGGTGGCGCAAGCGATGGTCGAGCGACTGACGCTTGTCACACACGATGCCAGGATGAAAGCCTATTCGGCGCCGGTCATCCTGACCTGAGCGCTCCCCAACAGCATGGCCATGCAATCCCCACCCCAACTTTCGGTCACAGATTTACATAAACATTTCCATCTGGGCCACACGGGCCTCTTTGGCGGGGAAGCGCGCGTGGTGCGGGCGGTGGATGGCGTCAGCTTCGACCTGGCGCAGGGTGAGATCCTGGCCTTGGTGGGCGAGAGCGGCTGCGGCAAATCCACCCTGGCCCTCGCGCTCATGCACCTGGAGCAGCCGACCGGCGGCCGCATCGAGTTCGAAGGCCGGGAGATCACCCACGTCGGCGGCGCCGAGCGCAAGGCGCTGAGCCGGCGCATGCAGATGATGTTTCAGGATCCCTACGAGTCGCTGAACCCCACCCAGACCATCGGCGAGATCGTGGCCGAGCCGCTGGCCGTGCACAAGCTGGCCCCAGATCGGGCGGAGCGCCAGCGCCGGGTGCAGCAGGCGTTGGAGGATGCGGGCCTGCGCCCGGCGCAGAATTTCATCCACCGCTACCCGCACGAACTTTCCGGCGGGCAGCGGCAGCGCGTGGTCATTGCCGGGGCGCTGGTGCTGGAGCCGACCCTGCTGCTGGCCGATGAGCCGGTGTCGATGCTGGATGTGAGCATCCGGGCCGAAGTGCTGAACCTGCTGGCCGAGCTACGTCAGACGCGCGGCATTTCGGTGCTGTTCATCACGCACGATTTGGGCACGGTCTCCTATTTCGCCGACCGCGTGGCGGTGATGTATTTGGGCCGCATCGTCGAGATCGGGCCGACGCCGGCGGTGTTGCTGAACCCGCAGCATCCCTACACCAAAGCTTTGCTCTCGGTGGTGCCTGTGCCCAATCCCCGCTTGCGCCGCCAGCGCCTCATCCTGCAGGGCGAGACGCCCAATCCCATTGCCATCCCCGCCGGTTGCCGCTTCCACCCGCGCTGCCCGGCGGCGATGCCGGCCTGCCGGGAGAGCGATCCCGCTTTTGTGGCGGTATCCGAGGGGCATCAGGCCGCTTGCCTGCTGCTTGGTTGACGCGGCGTTTGCAAAATCTACCCGGATAGCAATGCCGTTGGCCTGCCCGGCCTGGCGCGGGTGAAACAAAGCAAAGCGTCTGCAGGAGCTTGCTCCCGCAGACGCTTTGTGTAGAACGGGGAATCACAGCCATCGCTGCCGGGCGATTGAGTCTGCCAGCGCCCGGCGCCTGAGTGGCTTAGGTTTACTCGGTTTCTGCCATCGCCTCTTCAGCCTTGGCGTTCAGCGCTTCCAGCAGGCCGGGGATGTCGCCGGGTGCGCCCTGGAGGATGGCGTTGAAGGTGTCGCCCACATCGCGGCGAACGGTGGTCCACGAGGCCCAGGCCGGCTCGGCCTTGCCAGAGCCAAGGAAGGTCAGGCCCAGGGACCAGATCGGATTCTCGGCGCCGTAGGCTTCGATCAGCGGCAGGGTGTCGCTGCGGGTGGGATAGTAGGCGCTGCCCTCGATCCACCTGGCCTGCACCTCGGGCGAGGTCAGGTACTTCATGAAGAGCCAGGTGGCCATCATGCGCTCGGGGTTGGTGTTGGCCATGGCCACGTACTGGCCGAACAGGTCGACCGACTGCCCGCCCTCCTTGCCGGGGAAGGGAATGATCGTCCACCCGTCCTGGATTGCGTCCGGGGCTTCGAAGGCGGCGATCTGGTAGGGCAGGCCGGCGGTGGAGCTCATGGTGAAGAGCGCCCGACGGGTGGCGAATTCAGGGTTGGGATAGGATTCGGTGGCGAAGGCGCAGCCGCTGTCCCAGAGGTCTTTCATGAGCGCGGCCGCGTCCACTACGGTTGGGTCGGTGAAGTCGTAGCCATCGCCGGCGGCGTTGAGCATGTTGCCGCCGTTGGCGAAGACGAAGGACGCCACGTTGGAGGCGCCGGCGTAGAGCACCAGGCCGCCCATGCCGTCGTTGTCAGGGTTATCGTCGCTGGCGTTGGCTTCGGCGGCGGCGCAGGCCTGGGCCTTGAACTCCTCGTAGGTCGCCGGCGGGTTCTCGAAGCCCATCTCCTGGGCCCAGCCGGCGTTGTAGAAGAGCACGTTGGCCGACTGGCTGATGGGGAAGGCGAAGAGGGTGCCATCGGCGGCCCGGCCGCCATCCAGCGAGCCCTGGAAGAAGGCGGCCTGCTCTTCGGCGCTCAGGCCAAAGGTCGGATCGTTGACGTAGGGGATCAGATCGACCAGTGCGTCCACCGCGTACCAGTTGGCCATGGCGTTGGTATAGCCGGTGACGAGATCGGGAAGGTCGCCCGACTGGACGGCCGCGTTGAAGGCATCTTCCAGGTTGTTGTATTTGCCCTGGTCCAGCGCCTCCACGGTGATGCCCCACTCGTTGCTGGCGTTGAACTCATCGGTGATAGCCTGCAAGGCTTCGCTGGGGCCGCCGGTGCCCCAGACGTGCCAGAAGACCACGGTCTGGCCGGTGGGATCAACGCCCGGCGCGGGGGCTTCGGCAGCGGGGGGTTCGGTGGCCACGGCGGGCGGTGGTTCGGTGGCTACGGCGGGCGGCGGTTCGGTGGCCGCGGCGGGGGGCTCTGGCTGCGCGGGGGCCGGCGTCGCGGCGGGGCTACAGGCGCTCAGCAGCATGGCTATGATCACAGCCAGCAACAGCAGGGTTCTCAGATTTTTGTGGGACATTGTTGCTTCTATTCCTTATATTCTGGGTGAGGATGGGTTGGTAGACAGCGGTTTGTTTGAAGCTTACACCTCCTTGTCTAAAGGGTCATCCCTTCAAACCACTACGGGAAATGCTCTCGGTGAACTGCTTCTGGGTAAAGAAGTATAGTACCAGAATGGGAATGATGACAATGAAAGCGCCTGCCATCATCAGGTTGATCATCTGGCCCGCCTCGTCGATGAAGCTGTACAGGCCGACCGAGACCGGCCGCCAGTCGGGCGAGTTGGTCACCAGCAGCGGCCAGGCCAGGGCGTTCCAGGCGCCGATGAAGGAGAGAACGACGATCACCATGAACGGCGCCTTGGAAAGGGGCAGGACCACGCTCCACAGAAAGCGCAGATGCCCCGCGCCGTCGATCTGCGCCGAATCGAACAGCTCATCCGGTATCTGCGTGAAGAACTGGCGCAGCAGGAAGATCGAGAAGATGCTGCCCATGAACGGGACGGTCAGCGCAGGCCAGTTGTTGATCCACTTGATGGGGCCGATGCGCCCCAGCCAGGTGACGGTCAGGAAGTTGGGGATGATGGTCACCATGGCGGGAATCATCAGGGTGCTCAGCAGCAGGGCGAAGATCAGGTCTCGGCCAGGGAATTGGATGCGGGCAAAGGCATAGGCGGCCAGGACGCTGAAGAGCAGCTCGCCGGCCAGGGTGATGACTGTGATGCGTACGCTGTTCCAGATGTAGAGCGAGAATCGGGCCTCCTGCCAGGCGTTGGCGTAGTTCTCGAAGTGCAGGGCAGTGGGGAGCAGCCGCGTGCCCTGGGCCTCGCCCAACGACATCAGCGAGGTGGAGATCATCCAAAAGAAGGGAAACATGGCGATGAGGGCGCCCAGGATCAACACCAGATAGATCAGGACATGACGCGTCGGCAGCCTGCCGATGGAGCGGCCGAACTGGAAACGATTGGAGGATGCTTTGCTAGCCATAGAATACGCGCGCTCCCTGGATTTTGTTGTTGACTAAAGTTAGCGCCAGGATGATGGCGAACAGGATGAAGGCCATGGCCGAGGCATAGCCGTAGCGCAGCTTCTCGAAGAACTCGGTGAAGATGACAACGCTGAAGGTGTCGGTGGTGCCCAGCGCGGCGTCGAGGCGCATGACCCAGATGTGATTGAAGGCTTTGAAGGTGCCGATCACCGAGATCAGGGTCAGAAAATAGGTGGTGGGCGAGAGCAGGGGGAAGGTGATGTGGCGAAAGACCTGCCAACGGCTGGCGCCATCCACCTCTGCGGCATCGCCCAGATCTTTGGGGATGTTGCCCAGCCCGGCCAGGTAGATGACCGTGTTGTAGCCGACGAAGACCCAGATGGAGAAGGTCATGATCACGGCCAGCGCCAGGCTGGGCCCGGCCGCCCAATCGGGCCAGTTCTCCAGGCCCAGCTTGAGCGCCATCACCTGGAAGACGCCCTTGGGTTCCCACAGCCATTGCAGCGGCTCCAGCCCCAGCGCTTTCATGGCCGCGTTGACCGGCGCCTGCTGCCGGTTGGAGAAAAGCTGGCGGAAGACCGCCGCGCTGGCCACCACCGGCGTCACGTAGGGCATGAAGAACATCACGCGGAACATTTGCGAGCCGCGCAGGTTCTGGAAAAGGAGCACGGCCAGGAAGATGGAGATGCCCAGTTGGAAGGGAATGGTGCCCAGCGCGTAGAACAGCGTGGCCCGCAAGCCCACCCACAGGTCAGGATCGCCGGCCGCCACGACTACCGGCAGCTCGCCGATCATGATCCAGCCGCCGACGATGAAAAGCGTCGCCGCGCCCAGCCGCAGGAAGAACAGGGGGGTGCTGGGCTGATCTTCGGCCCGCCGCCACAGTTTCCAGCCGATGAAGAGCAGGATCAAGCCGGAGGCAATACTGATGAACTGCGCCAGGAAGCCGGGATCTTCCCCGCTCTGCACTGCGAGATCGTAGGCAGCCATCATCTCGCCGTACACGTAGCCCAGCAGGATCGCGGCCACGCCGATCAGAAACCAGTTGACGGCCAGCTCAGCCTGCCGCTGCAAGGTTCGGGGCGAAGGCCAACGCAACAGCGTGAGCGCCGCCGCCAGCGCTGCACCCAGGATCAGCCACAACATGGTCACCCGGGCAGCCAGCACAGCCTCCATGCTGAAGGCTTCGCCCAGCAGTTGTATGAACAGCGCCCGCGTTCTTTCGACGCCCCTGATCTTGTCGGCTATGTCCAGCACGTGGGGGAGCAGCACGATAGTCCAGCGGACGAACGCCAACCCCGCGCCTGCCAGCAGGATCGCAGGCGCGTTGAGCGCCAGAAAGGGCCATCCGCCCCTTTTGGAGTCTGTGCGCAGGCGCGCGATCTTGAGAATTCCCCAAACCAGCAGGCCCACACCCAGCCCAAAGACCAGCAAATACGCCACCGGCCCAATGGCGTCGGTGTAGTTGGCCAGCCCGATGATGTCGCCGCGCTTGAGGCGCCATTTGTGCAGGCTGACGTACAGGGCGAAGCCGACCGGGAAGATACCGAAGACGAAAATTAAGAGGACGGCCGGCGCGATCATGGCGTAGCCGGTCAGATATTCGCGCCACTGGCGCCGGCGCCGTGGCGTCAGCCAGGCCGCCAGACGGCTTGCGTCCGGCGGCTGCTTATCCGGCAAACTGGCAGGACGGGACCTGTTTTCTTGGTGTTTCATAGCGTTCGAAAACTGGGCGGGGCACGCTCTACGTTTCTGGGCGACAGGGGGCCGCTTGCTTGCGGGCGCCTGCCGGCCCAGCGTAGGGACTGCACCATCCGCCTGAGCGGGAAACGGCGCTATGACGATGGGGTGATGGGCCTTGTTATCGTCTCTATAAGTATATCCGATTCTGCAAACGGGGCTAAACTGAGCGCATCCGCGCTTGCGCCGCGACCGCATCATCCCGCGCGAGGTATCTGCCCAATAATTTGGGGGAAGTCCCAAGCCCTAAAGGTTTTGGAAACCTTTAGGGCTTTTTGCTTCTCCTCGCTTCCCGCCGCCGGTGTTGTTCGCTGATCTCGTCCACATGCCCGGCCTTCTCGGCGATGGCCGCTTCCAGCCACAGGCGGCCGTGCTCGGCGGTGGCCAGGCTGCCCGCGCCATACGCGCCGGTGGCCGTGTCATTTTCCCAGGGCGGGTTGGCGATCAAGGCCCCGCCCTCCACCCAATCCATGTAATACGACGGCGTGCTGATGAAATCGACCTCGTCCACGACCCGCTGCATGTGGACGGCGTCCGGGCGCAGGTGCAGCATCAGGCTGGTCTCCAGCTCGCCGGCGTGGCCCATGCCGCCGATGGCCGAGCGCCGGTGCTTTTCCAGCGCGGCCACGCCCGCCGGGCCAGAGAGATAGAGCCAACTGGTGGCGCAGAAGATGCCGGGATGGCGCTCGCCCGCATATTTGACCACGGTGGTCAGGAATGAGCAGTTGCCGCCGTGCCCGCTGAGAAAATAGAAACGCCGGAATCCTCGCCCGACCAGCGCATCGAGCACGCCCAACCAGAAATCCTCGAACGCCCGCCCGCCTGCGCTCAGCGTCCCCGCGAACGAGCGGCGATGGGTGCTGACGCCGTAAGGATACGCTGGCAATGTGAACGTCTGCTCCGGCGCGGCCGCGGCCACGCCCCGGCTGATGGCGGCGATGATGTCGGTGTCGGTCGAGAGCGGCAGATGATAGCCGTGCTGCTCGGTGTGGCCGATGGGGATGAGGAGGACGCGGCCAGCGGGCGGGGGCAGGGAGAGGGGTGGGGTGGGTGCGGCGGGGGCGATCCGAAGGATGTGCTCATCGGGCAAGGGCAGCGGGATGCCGGGCGGCGCCAGCGCCACGACGCGGGTGAAGCCATCCTCCCGCAGGCCGCCGAGCAGGTTGCCCACGTAGGCCGCAAAGAGTGCAGGCGGCGCGGCCAGGCTGCTGCCCTCCCAGCCGTAGGGGATGGCCGGGAGCAGACCGGCAGCCGGGGGATGGCCCAGCGCCCGCGCGACTTCTGCCAGCTCAAAACCTTCCCCCAGCGGGATGGCGAGCGGCGTTTCCCGCGCCAACCCCGCCGTTTCCGGCCATGTCAAATCGGCAAATGCAAAGAACACGGTCATAGCTATTGGATATTGGCTATTGCATATTTCGTGATCTGTTACATGGTGTGCGACACGCAACACGCATCACGCAACACGTTTCCACGTTTCACGGCAAAAGATGCCAATCCAGAAACCGCTCGATTCTCGCATACGCATCGAGTTGCGTCCGGCGCATGAGAAAACCGTGCGGTTCGCCGGCATAGGTCTTGTATTCGAACGTTTTTCCGGCCCGGCGCAGCGCCTCCACCCATTCCTCCGATGCTTCCGGCGGCACCACATCATCTTCCAGCCCGTGCAGGATCAGCACCGGCTTCTGCACGTTTTCCACCTCGAAAATCGGTGAGCCGGCGCGATAGACGCCGCGGTGGAGGGCGGGGTGGCCCAGGAATACCTGCGAATACAGCCGCAGATGGCGGTTGCACTGCGCCCAGGAACTGATCAGGTTGGCATCGCCATATTTACTGACGCCGCAGGCAAAGAGATAGTCAGGATCATGCGAGAGACAGCACGCGGTCATGTAGCCGCCATAGCTGCCGCCGAAGATGGCGATGCGCCCCGGATCGATCTCCGGCAGCCCGGCCAGCAATCTGGCCCCGTGCAGGCAATCCTGGCTGTCGCCGCCGCCCCAATCGCCATAGTTGGCGTGCTCGAATGCCAGGCCATAGCCGGTGCTGCCGCGATAGTTGGGGGCCAGAAGGGTGTAGCCTTTGGCCACAAGGTATTGGGGGAAGATGTCCCACTCGTACACATACTGCGACGACGGCCCGCCGTGGGGATAGAGCACCGCAGCGCGGTTGGGCCGGGCCGGGCGAAAGAGGAAGGCCGGGATCTCCAGGCCATCGTACGAGCGATAGCTGACCTGTTCGGGCATGACCAGCCCATTCGCTGCCAGCGCCGGCAGGTGCGAGAAGGTCAACTGTGTGACGCTGCCGGTCGCCGTCTCCAGCCGGTAAAGGTCGGGCGGCTGCGTGGGATTTTCGTATTCGAAGGTGATGAAGGCGCCGTCGGGCGACCATTGGGGCCGGGCATGATACCCTTGCTCCGACCGCAGGGTCTCGACCTGACCGCTATTAACCGACACCAGCGCCAGTTCGAACGCGCCGGCCCGATTCACCGTGCAGGCCAGCCGGGTCCCGTCCGGCGACCAGGCCAGATCGGCGCAGTCGTGACCCACGCGGGTGAGCTGGCGCAGGCCCTCGCCATCCGGTTGCACCAGCCAGATTTCGTTGAAGCCCGACCGTTCGGAGGTGAAGGCGAGCAGGCGGCCATCCGGCGACCAGCGCGGGGCGATATTGCGTTCGCCGGCTTGCCCGACCAGTGTGCGCTCCTGCCCCGATTCCAGGTCGATCAGGCGGACATCCCGACGGTTGAGGTCGTCGAACGGGCGGAAATCGTAGGCAAGGAAGCGGCCGGTGGGCGAGGGCTGCGCGTCCCAATGGTCGCCGGTGGGATCATCGGTCAGCGGCCGGGGCCAGGCCCCATCGCGGTCACTCAGCAAGAGTTGGTCGGCGTCATGCCGCTCGACGCTGACGATCAGGCCGCGACCGTCCGGCAGCCACACCGGCGAGCCGGCAGCTTCGCCAAAATCGCTGATCTTGCGCGGCAGCCCGCCCTGGGCCGGAGTCACGTGCACGTGGCCGTGCAGGGTGAAAGCCAGCCATGCGCCATTGGGCGACCATTGCGGGGTCTCGTCATCCCAGTAGGCCGTCAGACCCCGTTCGGTGCAGATGCGGGCGGGCCAGCCCCCGGCGCTCGGCATCAGATAGATGTCCGAGAGATCGTTTTTATCCCAGATGAAGGCGATGCGGGCGCCGTCGGGCGAGAGACGATGATTGCGAATGCGGTTAACGCCCGCCAGCAGCGAAAGATTCCAGCCGGGCGGGGGTTTGAGATCGGGCCGGGCCAGCGAAGGCCAGCCAGTGCGCTCGTACTTTTCGGTGAGAGGGATGTCGGGATGCATGGCGGTTCAGGAGAGAGGAGGGATGGTGAGTGTCTGCTTGATCCACCGCATTGTACCCTCCTGATTACTGTTGGTCATGGGTGCTGGTCGTGGATCAGTGTAAACTATATTCAGGACAGGTCCTCCATCCTCCATCGCCTACGCAGCGCGGCGGGGCAGCCCGGTCAGCACGCCCGCCAGCCCGATCAGATAGATGGCCACGGCGATGAACATGACCAGGGCAAACCCGATCGACTGCGCCAGCATCACCGCCAGGATGGAGCCGAGCACCGAAGCGCACCCATTCACCCCCCAGGCCCAGGGCACCAGGGCCGGGTTGATGCTATCCACCAGGCGGATGCCGAGGGGGAAGGGCATGCCCATGAGCAGGCCCAGCGGGGCCAGCAGCAGGATCGAGAAGAGGATGCGCACCGGCAGATCCCAGGCCAGGCCGGCGGCAAAGAGGCCGGGCAGAGCAAAGATGTAGATCACTGCCAGCAGGGCCAGGGCAGGGATGACCAGCCGCTGCCCGCGGCGCGGGTCCGTCCCCTGCGCGGTGAGGCGGTTGCTGAGGGCGCTGCCAATGCCGCTGAAGGTGAGCAGCGCAAAGAGCACCACCGACAGGGCATAGGTGGGGTGGCCGAGAAAGAGTACGAAGCGCTGTAACAGGCCGATCTCGATCATGATGAAGCCCGCGCCCAGCGCCGCGAAATAGGCCACGAACCGCCACGCCCCGCCGGTGCTCAAACCGGCGCGGCGCCAGCGCCACAACGGCCAGAGGATGAACGCGGCAGACAGCAGCGCGGCCTGCACGAAAAGCAGCGTCAACGTCAGCTTGCCGCTGCGAAAGGTGCCGAAATTCGTCCAGCCGTAATATTCGAAGAAAAAGGGCCGGTCATCCGAGGTGGGAGAGACTTCGAGGGGATAGGCGGCGTAGAAGGCTTGTTTATCGGCGGCGGCGAAGAAGTCGGCGAAGACATTGTCTGGCTCATCGCGCATGTCCGGCGCGTAGAGCAGGCTGAAATAGAGGGGATCGGCGATCTGGCGCAGCGTCTGGATCTCCTCGGCCGTGAAGGGAGATTTCTTCAGGATCATGTTGGCGGTGTCGCCCGCGCGCACCACTACAAAATGCTGCGCCGGATCGTCCGCGCCCAGCTCTGTCAGCACCTCGGCGCCGATGGTGACCAGGCGCAGGGCCTGGCCGGGCGGCTCGAAATACCAGCGCCCGATAGAGAGCAGGCCATCGGGGCTGAGATGGCTGAGGTAATCGCGGAAGGCGTCGGTGGTGTACAGATAGTTTTCGGTCAGGCTGTAGGCCCCGGCCGCGGCTGCGGCCCAGGTATCCACCTGCGAAAACTGGATCACATCGTAGATATCGCGCGAGCGGGCGACGAAATTGCGGCCCTCGGCCACATGCACATCCACATTGGCCAGATCGGTGTACAGCCCACCCGACCATTCGCGGTAAGGCCCGCTCATGATCTCGACGATCAGGGGGTTGATTTCGGCGGCGGTGACCTGGCGGGCGCCGTTGTACCAGGCCACCAGGGGATCGACCCCCCCGCCCGGCCCGATGATCAACACGTGCGGGCGCGCGGCCACGCGGTAGACCAGGCTGCTGGGCAGGGCGTTGACCCACGCCAGCTCTGCCGGGTCGCCGCTCCAGCGGTTGATGGCCGTCATGGCCGCGGCGTCAATGGTGATGAATTTTTGTTCCGGCAGGGGGCCGGTGTAGGCGCCGCTCAATCCCCAGGCCTGACCGCGCATGCCCGGCTCCCACATCACGTCGATGCGGCTGAAGGGCGTCCAGCCGCTGAATTCCAGTGCGATGTTCGGATATTCGGCCTTGTTGTAGGCGATGTGCAGGGGCTTGCTGGGCGGGATGTAGAGCTGGTACCAGCGTCCGGCGTTGGGCAGCAGCACCACGGCCAGGAGGAGGATGTAGAACCCGGCGATCAGGGGCGTGCGCTTGCCGGCGGGGTGGGCCCGGCGGCGCAGGCTGAAGGTCAGCGCCGCGCTTGCGGCCCCCATTGCGGCCAGCACCACCACTTGCTGCGCCGAGAATTGGTACAACCCCACCACCACCAGCAAGCAGCCCATGCCCGCGCCCAGCAGATCGGCAAAATAGAGGCTGCTGATCTCCTTGGCCCAGGCCGAGAGGGCCATGCCCAGCGTCAGCCCGGCAAAGAAAAAGGGAATGACGATGAGTGCATAGTAGGCCAGCATGAAGAGGATCAACTCGACGGTGGCCGCGCTGGCATCGGCAGTGCCGGGCAGCAGGGGCTTGAGCGGATCCAGGGGGATGCGCACCATGATCGCGAAGGCGATGAGGATGCTGAGGCTGTAGAGCAGGGCGTTGCGCGCCAGCTTGAAGTAGAGATCGCCGCTGAACGCGCCCGCGCGCACGGCCAGATAGGCCCCGGCCGCGCCAAAACCGAGCAGGGCCGTGCTGATGATCATGAAGCCGAACTGATACCAGAGGGAGACGCTGAGGACACGCGTCAGCGCGATCTCCAGGGCGAGGGTAACGGCGGCGATGAGGAATACGCCGATGTAGAGCGTGGGATGGCGGCGAAAAGTCATGGGGATCGTGATGCAGGTGAGGAGGGTGCGCTTAAAAAGACCGTCGCCCAGGAAACTGAGCGACGGTCGCTGATGGCAGGTGGATTGTACCGGGCAGGCCGATGCCTGTCAAAGCTGGTCCCGGTTCGCAGCGGCCCTTTTGCAGAGGCGTTGCCCCGCGCCCACAGTGGGGGAGAGGCTTTCCAGCCCCGGCGATCACCGCCCGCGGCGCACGGCCAGCAGCGTGTTGGCCATGAACAGGAGGATGGCGATGGCGTTTAGCAGCCCGCCCCACTGCCGCAGCGATGGCTGCGCGGCCACATCGCCCACCAGCCGCAGCAGCAGCGACGCATGCAGCAGCGCCAGATGCCCGTAGAAACGGGGCGAAAAGGGCATGGGCCGGGAGAGTACAGCCGGAAAGACCACAGGCGCGTGCGCAAAGATCATGCTAAACACGAACCCCAGCAGCACCGCGTGCAGCCAGGAATCGTACCACGTGCCGGCCGTCATCCCGCCCCAGCCCAGGGCAAGCAGCCCACTCACCGCCAGCCAGAAATAGCCGGCCAGCAAGGCGATGGCAATGAAGCGCGCCTGCCCGCCTGCTTTGATGCGCCGCCGGGCGATGTCGTAGCGCAACAGCCACAGGGCCAGCGCGACCATGCCCGCGCCCATCACCCGCACACCTGGCCCGTATGCCGCCATTGCCAGGCCCACGCCCACCCCGAACAGGGCCACCGCCGCCAGAAACGTGTTGCGCGTGCCCGGGGGCAGGTGTAGCAACTGGCTCAATTCCAGCCGCTCGCCGGCGATGGTGAGCACCAAAAAGGCCACCCACCACAGCACCACCACTGCCACCGGCTGTCCCATCAGCCAGATCAGGTTGCCGATCAGCCAGGCCGCCGCGGCCGCGACCATGACCAGCGCATGCAAAGTGGGGTGCAGACGATAGAGCAGCCACATCATCGCCACCAGCAGGGCGCTGGCCAGGGTGATCAGCAACGCGCCCCCGGCGGCTTCGCGCCCCAGCGCGGTCAGCACCCCGCCCGCCCCCGCGGCCAGGGGCGCCAGATAGAAGATGGCCGGTCGTCGCGCCAGCTTCAGGCCCACGATCGCCACCACTCGCTCCAGGCTGATCAACGCGCCCAAAAACCCGCCGATCATCAACGGGCCGTGGGCCATGGGCAAGGCCCGGTGCAACGCCGGCCATGGCCACCCCAGCCGCACCAACCCGGCCCACATGCCGGTCAGCAGCAGGATCATGGCCAGAAGGAGAAGTGGCGCAGCAGGAAAGGGGAGACGTTTCATGGGGGTGCGGGGTGCGGGGTGCGGGGTGTGTAAAACGTAAAACGTAAAGCGTAAGGCGTAAAGCGTAAAACGTGGTGGGTGGGGCGTGGGGCGTGGTGGGTGAGGTTTGCAGACACGAAACGGAACACGCACCACGTTTTACGTTTTACGCCCCACGCACTCAAAGCATGAGCAGCAGCATGGTGACTTCGCTGTGCGCCAGAATGCTGTGCGGCAGGTGCGGCGGCATGTGTGCCCAGGCGCCAGGCCCCACCTCGAAGCGATCCGCACCCAGGGTGAGGGTGGCCTCGCCGGCCAGAAAATGCAGCACCGCCGGTCGGGCCGCGGTATGCTCCGACAGTTCCTGGCCGGCCGCGAAGCCGAACAGGATCACTTTCAGGCGATCGTCGCTGTGCACAGTGCGGCTGACGATGCTATCCGGCGGGATTTCGGTCAGTTGCGAGGCGAGGGTGGGCAAAAAATGGTAGGGCGTGGTCATCGGGCGGTTCCAGGATGGTAGGAGCAGGAAGGATGCGCCGGTCAACGCGCCGGCTGCCGGCCCATTATCGCACCCGTGGGGCAAAATGCAAGTCTGGGGATTCCGGCGTCAGCGATCGGCGGGCAGCACGAGCGCGGATGCCAGGGCCACGGCCGCAGCCAGATCGCGCTCCAATGCACCGGTGTGCACCTGCTCGCGGCTGCTGGCGGCCCAGGCTGGGAACAGATGCAACCGGGACGCGGCTAGCAGCGCGTAGAGCGCAGCCAGAGGGCGATCCAACACCTCCTCGCGGGCATCGATCGGGCCGTAGTCCTGCCAGAACGCGTGCACCGCCGGGCCTGCCAGCGAACCTGCCACATTGCGGCAGTCGCTAAAGCGCATGCCCACGCCCAGCAGATGATAATCGAAGACGATCGCTTCCGGCGGCGTTTGCTGCCGGGAGAGCGCCAGATTCGTCCAATGGAAATCGTTGTAGTTGAGCGTGAAGCCCAGCCGCGCCGCCGCCTGCTTGAGCAATTCGATCTGGCTGCACGCGCGCTCCCACACGGGGTAGCCGGCTAGACCGAGCTTGTGGCCGGCCGCACGCAGACCCGCCGCGGTCAATTCTTCGACCTCGCCGATCAGAAAATCGGGCCGTTCTCCCTGCCCCAGCAGGCGCGCGCCGGCCGCGTGAAAGCCCCGGTACCACCGCGCCACTGCCTGCCCCACCTCTGGCCTGGCCACATCCGCCGGCGCGGCCAGTCGCCAAACCGGGCTATCGGTCAGGTCTTCTAGCAACAGCGCCTGGGCCGTGCTGCCATAGAGGGGCAGGGTGACGACGCCCAACCGCCGTAGCAGCGCGTAACTGGCGATTTCGACGCCCGCGCTCCCCTCTGGCAGCCACTTGAGGATGAAGGAACGCGGCGGCGTCACGATCCGCCAGATGGCGTGTCCGTGTTGTGGGGACAGGGTCTCGATCTGGCGGATGCTCGCAGCGTCTCCGCCGAGATCGTGGAAGAGTTGGTGGGGATCAGGCGCCATTTCCGTGTCATTAAGGACGCAACGTGCACAAAGCCTGACGGATTTCACCTAGATGATAAGCAGTATGCACGACAACAACAATCGCAGCCAGAATGTGATTACGGTCGGAAAAGGGCAGGTTTTCTGTGATCAAGGCTTTGGTACGAGTGTATCCTGCGCGCAATTCTTCCTGGATCGCATGCCATTCTGTTGGCGTGACGCGGTTGGTGTTGCGCCAGATTTCGCCCCAATCGGCTTCTGTTTGCGTGGGATCCTGGACGACTTTGGCCACAAAATCGAGATAGAATGTCACATGCTTGACCTGCGCGGCCAGCGTGGCGCACTTGCCGCCCACCGGGATCGAGGCCTCTTCAGCCGTGATATCGGCCAATGTCTCGAAAAGAGAGGTATTCTTATCGAGATAAAAGCCACGCACATGATCAAACGTCTCATCAAGCAACAGCAAAACCACCTCTTTGAACGCTTCCAACGAAATCGTTTCCATAACAAAAAACTCCTTGATACTAAAAACTGAATACTAAACACTAAACACTAAACACTAAACACTGAATACTAAACACTAAACACTAAACACTAAACACTAAACACTGAATACTGACCACTGAATACTGAATACTGACTACTGACTTCCTGCTGCCAACGCAAACTCCATCTCCCCGAATCGCGGCGCAAATTCGGAGGCGGCGAAATCATTGACTGCGCGCAGCAGATAGAAATGGTGCGTTCCGGCATCGCCCAGCACGTTGGCGTCGGTAAAACTCAGCCCGGTGATCGTCTCATAGGGCGTGGTGGGGTTGAAGTAGGGCTGGGTGAGGGAGCGGTACAGTTCATAGCGGTCGGCGCCGGGCGTCTCCGTCCAACTCAGGCGCAGGTTTTGCAGCAGCGGCAGGAACTGCATCTGCGGCGGCGAGAGGGGACGCAGCACCGCGTACCAGATTGTCTCGTCCACACCGGTATCCAGCGCGAGTTGCAGGCGGTCCGCGGCCAGCACCTGCGGGCTGAGCTGGTGATCGAGGGCGCCGGCGGCATCGAGCGCCCACACCTGCAAGTCCACCGCCGCCGGCAGGGTGAGGGTCACAGTCAGGCGCATCGGCTCGATCAGCGTCGGCGGCCCGCCCCAGCGGTCGTCGAGCGTGGTTTCCGCCGCATTCCAGACCATGCCGGTGTTCTCCACGCGGGTGAAAACGCCCAGGAGCAGGCGGGTGGATTCGGCGAGGGGTTCGCCATCGCCGCTTTGCAAGGTGACGGCGGCGAAGTGGGCGGTGTCTGCCGCGCCTGTCACCTGCAAGCGGCTGAGGGCGACGGTGCGCCCGTTCAGGAAGCCGACCATGCCCTGCGCCTGGTCCGCGTCGAAGCTGTACAGCCCGCGGGTCGGGGCGCTGACATCCCAACGCAATTGGCCGCCGCCGCTGACGTAAATCGGGCCGGCGGGCGTGGGCAGCGCCGGCGCCGCTGGCGTCGCTGCATCCAGATCGCCGATGCGCAGGCGGCTGCCGAACAGGGCCGCCCGCTGTACGCCTTTGGCCTCGCGCAGATATTCGCCCACCCCGCCTGACCAGCCGTAGCGGGCGCTGTCGTAGCGCTCCTGCGCGGTGAAGACCAGGCTGCTGCTGGCCGGGGCCGCCGCCGTCTGCTGGCCCAGGAAGATGCGGCTGGCTACCGGCATCAGCGCCGTGGCCAGAGGATTGCCGGCCAGGGCAAAAAAGCCGGTGACCTGCTCCGCGTCGACATCATTCTGGTCGCTGGTGTAATCGAATTGGAACACCGCGTCCCAGTCCTGCAAGTTGGCGATCGTGGCCATCAGGATCGGCGCTTCCACCGCGTAGCGGTTGGGGAAGGGCTGATTGAACTCGGTCACGGTGAAGGGTTTGCCCTGCACGGCCGACGCGGCCACATCGAACAGGTTTGTAAAAGGGGCGTTGACCCAGGGATCGTTATCGATGACCCAGCCGGTGGGCGACCAGGGCGCTGTCGAAGGCCAGGAGGGGTGATCCGAATAGGTGTGGGTGTCCACAAAATCGAGATCTGCCATGCTGCGGATGTCGGCCAGGCTGTCGATATAGCTGGCCGTGCCTGTGTTCAACGCATTGGAGCCGAGGATCTGCTGGATGTAGGCGCGCATGGCTGTGAAATAGGCCCGCTGCGTCTCTTCGTAGAAGCGCAAGGTGTCGCGCAGGCGCTGATCGGTGTACGCGGCCATTTCGGAGCGGCGGATGCGGGCGATGTTGTTCGCCTCCAGGCTTTCGCCGGCCAGCAGGCCCCAGGGATTGTGCGGCTTCAGGCTGACGTTGTCGATCCAGATCGTGCGCACCGCCTGGCCCAGGTCGAAGCTGACGCGGGCATCGGCATCGGTGGCCGCAGCCTCGAAGACGAAGGCGAAGCTCTGCCAGGCAGTGGTGAGGTCGGCCCCGCCCCACAAGCCCAGCCCCTGCCAGGGGCTGTGATTCTGCATCACATTGGCCCCGATCTCGCCGGCGACGCTGGCTTTGGCGTCGAAACTGAGGCGGTAGGTCTGCCCCGCTTGCAGCCCCAGCCCGCCCTGCCAGGCCTGCACATGCCAATTCGTGCCATCGACCTGGCTGACGGCGACGCGCAGCGAGCGGGTTCCGGCGCTGGCGGTTGTGGTGTCGTTGCTGAAGGTGGCGGCCGCCGGGGCGGTGGCAGAGGTTCCCCAGGGCGACAGGCCCGTCTCGAAGCTGCCGTTGCTGAGCATTTCGGTTTCGGGCGCGGGATCGACTGGCGCCCAGGCAGTCTGGATGGCGGCGGTACTGCCGTAGAGGTTGCGCAGCCAGCCGTGCCAGCCGGGCGTGGGTTCCGCCTCACGGAATTCGAAGGCGTCGAACCAGATCGTGCGCGCGGCCTGGCCCAGATCGAAGCTGACGCGGGCCTGGCCGTAGGTGGTGGCTGTGGCCACGAATTCGACCGTGATCAGCGACCAGCCTGTGCCGACGTTGAGGGTCTGCGACCAGCCCAGAGTGTCCCAGGGCGCGGCGTCGCGCATCACGTATCCCTGGATGGTTGTGGCCTGGCTGGCGCGCACGGCAAAGCGCAGACGATAGCTTTTGCCCTGCTGCAGGGCCAGATCGCTTTGGCCCACCTGCACATGCCAGCCCACGCCATCGCTCTGCGTGACCTGGGCTTTCAGGGCCTTGCTGCCGGCGTAGGCCCCGGAAGCGGCGGCGGTGAAGGTGGCGGCGGCTGTGCCGGAGGTGTACGTCCACCAATCCGTCAGGTTGTTCTCGAAGCCGGGATTGCGCAGGCGGTTGAGGCTGGAACCGGCGACGGCCAGATCGGACCAGCCATCCAACTCCTGGCTGTAGAAGGCGGGGAAGGAGGCGGGATCGGTGGGGTCGTGGTTGATCTGATCGAAGACCCAGGAGAGGAAGAAAGAGTCCTCGTTGGTGGTTTCGGTGGTGAGGATGACCGGATCGTCGGCGTAACGCAGGCCGGTGTAGGGGTTGACATGATGCAGCAGTTGCGCCGCGTAGTGCTGTTGCAGCCCGATCATGATCGGGTCGTAGAGGGTGGCGCCTTTGTTGTAGCTGATGTCGCCGGCTGCGAAGCTATCGGCGGCGGTGACGCCATCGCCCAGCACGAATTCGCGGCTGACGTGCAGATTCAAGTCGACATAAATACCGTGCTGTTTGAGTTGGTAGATCAGGTAATCCAGCCGGCCCAGTTGTACCGGGTCGATCTGTTGCGTATCGACATCCCGATCCAGCCAGATGCCCCAGGGGCGGTCGCCGCTGTCGATGTGGTGCAGGCGCACGGCGTTGAAGCCCAGTTTGGCAAGATGCGCGGCCAGCTTTTGCGCGGCCTGAGCATCGGAAAATTCGCCGGAACCGGCGGGGAAGTCAGGCGAGGGGGGGAACGCGGCGCTGAAGGTGAGGTTGGTGCCCCAGAAACGGGCGCGCTGGCCGGTGTTGCTGAAGATGAAATGGCCGTTGGCGTCGGTGACAACAAAGCCGCGGCTGGCGATCAGGGTGGCTGCGTCCTGGCCGGGCGCGTCCAGCAGCAGGTCGGAGGCGTCGGTGTAGGTGCGGCTGGCGTCGGCCCAGGGGATGGTGAAGGCAAACCAGCCGGTGGTGTCGGTGTGCGGGCGGGCGGCGCCGGCCTCCGCCCCGGCCCCGGCCAGGGTCAGGCCACAGAAGAGGAGGGTGAGGAGCCAGAGGGAAGGGCGCAGGGACATGGCGGGGCTGTGTGGGGCGGTAGCAGGGTCACAGAGGAGCATGCATTCTCGCGCCGCCTGGTTGGGGTGCGCAAATTGGGTTTTGGGGGGCTGTGGATCATCCCCGCCCATGCGCCCGGTCATGGCAGGCGGGGCAGAGGGCCAGCAGATTGTCGGGGTGGTTGCGCCCGCCGGCAGCTTCGGGGATGCGATGGTGCAGTTCCAGGGCAGCGTTGCCGGTTCCGCAGTGCTGGCAGCGGTGCTGCTCCCGGCCAAAGACGATGGCGCGCAGGCGGTCGCGGTTGCGCTGCTCGTATAGCCGCTGGCCCCGCCGCCACAGGTCGGTCAAATCGTCCAACAGGCGATGGAAGGCCAGTCCCAGGGCCAGATCGCGGCAGCCCACCGCGGCCAGCCCCGCGATCAGGGGAGCGCGGTGTAGCCACAGGTTTTCGCCCGGCCCATCCGGCGGGTGCGATGTGAAATAGCGCCAGGCTGCCAGCGGATCCAGCCGGCGGTGGCGCAGCGCGTGCCAGAGCAGGTGATCGACGTCGGCCAATGCGCCGCCGGCCCAGAAGGCCCAGGGGAAGCGACCCGAACGCTGCCGCACCACGCCCGCGGTCAATGTGGTAAAGCGGCCCGAACGCTGCCGCGCCACGCCCGCGGTCAATGTGGTAAAGCGGCCCGAACGCTGCCGCGCCACGCCCGCGGTCAATGTGGTAAAGCGGCCCGAACGCTGCCACGCCACGCCCGCGGCCAATGTGGTCAGGATGAGGTGGGTGCGGGGATGCATGGCCGGCCTTCAAACGCCGATTGGCTTGACCCGCGGCCAGGCGTTGAGCAGGAACGCGGGCACCGCCAGCATCTCCAGCCCCCGCCCGATCAGCTTCAGGGACGCAGGCCCGCCCAGGCCGCTGCCGTAGGCTGCGAGCAGCACCCCCACATTCAGGGCCACGAACGCCACCCACACCGGCCTTTCATCCCCGCGGGAGGAGCGGAAGCGGGGCAGGATCCAGAAGCCGACGCCCATGACGAATTGGGCCGTCCAGCCCAGCAGCAGATGTTCATGATGCGCGGGCAGCCAGCGCCACAGCCAGGGCCAGAAGAGCCAGACTTTGTTCGCCAGCAGCAGGCCGCCGAGGGTGAACCCGGCCAGAAGGTGCAGCAGGGCCGCGCGGATGAGCAGACGGCTGAGCAGGGGCATGGCGTCAGCGCTCCTTCACCCGTGGCCAGGTATTGTAGACGAACAGCACGCCGGCGCTCCATTGCAGCAGGGCGGAGAGCGCCAGCAGCCACCCCCGCGTCGCTTCGGTCAGCAGCGCCGGCTCGCCGACCACGCGCAGCAGCAGGCCGGCGTTGAGCAGCCAGTACACCGCTTCGGCGATGCCCTCGTTGCGCCGCGGCTGCGCCTGGGAATATTTGGGGAACATCCAGTAGACGATGCCGATGATCAATTGCAGCACCCAGCCCACCATGAACAGGTGAAAATAGACCGGCGTCAGCGACGCTACCACCGGCGGCAGGGCAAGCACGCCCTGGCCGGCCAGCAGCAGCGCTACCACCAACGCCCCGGCCAGGTAAACCAGGGCAGTTTTGATAAATCGACGCGTCAAAGGAGGCATTTTGATTAATAATTAATGATTAGTAACAATTCATCTTATTTGGAGGTTGCTTCGCTTGCGACCTGCGGCCGCCCTTGCAATGACACATTAGGTGAACTTTTACTACCAATTTACCAATTTACCAACTTACCAACTTACCAATTTACCAATCTACCAATCTACCAATCTACCAAATAGATGTCGTCGCCGTCGCAGATGCGGCAGTTGAGTTCGAAGCCGAGGAACTGGCGGCGGCCGTTTTCCTCCAGCACCCAGGCGCGCTGGCGGAAAGGCGGGGTGTGGCGCACGTGCTGGCCGTGGCCGCAGGCCAATTCTGCTACCCAATCCCCCTCTTCATCTTGATGCCATCCTGTGATCGCTTGCAACATGGTTCACTCTCGCCGTAGGAAGGCGTCGCGCTCCCCTTCGTAGTAGAGGTTGACCGACTCGCCCACGCCGAAGTCGAGGGTGGCGTCGAAAACGGTGCGCCAGACAGCGCCATCATCGCGCAGATCGATCTGCACCTGATGGCTGCCGGCGGCGATGGGCCATTTTTCTGTCGCCTGACTGGCGCCCTCCCGCCGCAGGCCGCTGGGCCGGTAGCTGCGCTGGGCCAGGGTCTCGCCGTCGATGCGGATCAGCAGGTCGACCGGGAAGCGTTCGCCGCCCAGGATCATGGCCGGGTCCACATTCGGCGGCAGTTTGGCCGCGATCTCCGGCGGCAGATTGCCGGTCTGCGCCAGCAGCGCGCCGCCGTGGTTGAGCAGCACGTGCAGTTCGCCGGTGACGGGGGCGCTGCCGGCAGGACGGATAGGCAGCAGCGCCAGAACCAGTGTGATCAGGAGCAGGGCCAGGCCGGGGGCCAGCCGCCGCCCCTGCCCCAGCAGCGCCACGCGCGGGGGCGGCGTATCCTTTTGCTGGCTGATGGCGGTGGGCAGGGGCGGATCGCCGGGCTGCGCGGCCAGCACCTGATTCCACAGGCCCAGCAGAGGCTGGCGGCTGCCTGGCGCTAGTTCGATGTGATGCACGCTGCCGCTGCGCAGCGTGCGCTTGCGGTGCATGCGGTGTTCCACCCACTGCGGCCCTTCGCGATACGCGCAGTCGTGCGCGGGGCAGGTGACCATGATCGTGGCCGCGGCGCCGGCGTTGATCGTTTCCACCGCCCAGTTGGGATGCAGCATGCCCATGCAGGGCACGGTGGCGGTCATCACCGGCTGGGGCTGGCCCGCGTGGTCGGGCCAGGTGCCGGTTTCGACGCGTGGGGGCAGGCCAGGCTGGACGCTGGCCCCGGCCGCGCGCAGATCCAACGCCGGCAAAGCCGCGGCCGGCGTCAACTGCGGCAGGGTGCCGAGCGCGGCATGACGGTCGCAGGTGTAGATCACCACCGGCGCGCGGGCGGGATCGGCCCGGCGCACGGCCCGGCGCAGGTCTTGCCGCACCACGCGTGAGTGCAGGGCCTGCAATTCGATGGCGTCATCGTTGCACGCGGCCACACACACGCCGCAGCCGGTGCAGGCATTGGGTTTGACCACGGCCAGGCTGGCGAATTTGGTCTCATCGTCGCGATGCACCATCTCGATGGCGTCGTAGGGGCACTCGCGGGCGCACAGGGCGCAGCCGGTGCAACTGGCGTTGATCACCTGGGCCGGGCCTAGATGCTGGCCCCGCAGCAGCCAGGGCAGGGCGATGATCAGGCCAATGACCAGAAAGGAGAGCCCCCAGAAGAGGGGATCGCCCAGCCAATCGATCAGGGGCAGGAAGCCGAGATACCACCAGTCGATGGTCATGCGCCCCAACATGCGGTTCACATCTGCGGGAGCGCCGTTGGCCACGGGCAGGGCCAGGGAGAGGAGCACCAACAGAAGGGCGCTGGAGATCATCAGCCAGCGCGGGGCCCAATAGCGCGCCCGCGCCAGGCGCAGCACATGCACCAGGACGCCCAAAGCCAGGATCAGGGGCATGAAAACGTGCAAGAAGAGGATGATGATGAAGAAGGAGAAGGTGCGGGCGGCGCTGTCTGGCCCCAGGAAGGCCAGGGTGAAGGAGCCGCCCAGCCGGTCGAGGGAATACTGCGTCAGCCATTGGGCGGCATCGTCCCAGACCAGGAAATAGCCCATGGTGCCCACGGCCCAGAAGAGGAGGACGATGATCCAACCGCTGACCCACGCCAGCCAGCGGCTGCCCCAGAAACGGTCGCTGAGAAAGGCCTTGCCCGCGTGGAGAAAGGCTACCAGGATCAGGGCGTCGGCCGCGTAGCGGTGCGAGGTGCGCATGATCGAGCCGAACCAGGTGGCGCTGATGGCGGCGACGCTCTCGAAGGCGCGGGTCTCGCCCGGCCGGTAGAGCAGGGTCAGATACACCCCGGTGAGGGTCAGGTAGATCAGCAAAAAGATGGTCAGTTGGCCCAGGTGATAGAGGGGATTGTAGGGCCGCAGCCGCGCTGCCAGGGTGGACAGACGGTCGATCCGGCTTTCCAGGCGTCCCCACGCGGCTTCCAAGCGGCGCAGAGGGCGACGAGCGGCATAGACAGGGCGTTGTTTGGTCATGGTTAGTATTCGGTATTCAGTGATCAGTATTCAGTATTCAGTATTCAGTATTCAGTATTCAGTATTCAGTATTCAGTGATCAGTATTCAGTATTCGGTATTCGGTATTCGGTATTCAGTGATCAGTATTCAGTATTCGGTATTCGGTATTCGGTATTCGGTATTCGGTATTCAGTATTCAGTGATCAGTATTCAGTATTCAGTGATTAGTATTCGGTATTCAGCACGCGACGACCAGACTGCCGACTGACCACTGAATACTGAATACTGACCACTGAATACTGACCACTGAATACTGACCACTGACCACTGAATACTGAGCGTGTGGTTAGGTTTTATCGCCCGCCAGCGGCACGCGCTTGAGACGGTGGGCGTTGGTGGTGACAATGATGCTGCTGGCGACCATGAACAGGGCGGCGATGGAGGGCTGCAACAGCCCGGCCAGGGCCAGACTGATGCCGATGAGGTTGTAGGAAAAGGCCCAGGCCAGGTTTTGCCGCACTTTGCGCAGCGCGGCCCGCGTCAGATCCAGCAGCCAGGGCAGGGAGGTGAGGTCGTCGTTCAGCAGGATCACCTCTGCCGCGGCCTGGGCCACATCTGTCGCCTGCCCCACGGCCACGCCCACCCCCGCCGCGGCCAGGGCCGGGCCATCGTTGATGCCATCGCCGACCATGATCGCGCCCGGTTGGGCGGCCAGCCGCGCCAGTTTCTCCTCCGGCCGCTGCTCCGCGTAGACCGGGATTTGCAACGCTTCTTGCCAGCGCGCACCCGCGGCCGCGTCATCCCCGGTCAGCACCGCGGTTTCATACCCCCGCGCCTGCAAGCCCGCCAGCGCCGCCGCCGCGTCGGGGCGGATCCTCTCGCCCAGCGCCAGCAGCCCCTGCACATGCCCCTCCCAGCCCGCGCAGACCACGCTCCACCCTTCCCGCTGCCACGCGGCCAGCTGCTGCTGTAAATGGGGCGGGAAAGCCAGCCCTTGCTCTTGCATCAGCCGGCGACTCCCCACCCACACCGCCTCCCCCTCGATCTCGGCTGTCACGCCCAGCCCCGGCAGCGCCCGGAACGCGGTCGTAAAGGGCGCCTGCGCAGGATCTCCCACTCCCGTCACGATCGCCTGCGCCAATGGATGCTCCGAATGCCGCTCCACCGCAGCCACCCGCGCGGCAAAGAGTTCAGGCGCCACGCCATTGGCCTGCACCCCCTGCAATTGCAGCGGCTGCTGCGTCAGCGTCCCCGTTTTGTCAAAGAAAAGCGCCCGCGCCGCCGCCAGTTTCTCCAGCACCGCCGTGTTGCGCAGGAGGATGCCCCGCTCTGCCGCCCGGCCCAGCCCCAACCACAGCGTCAACGGCGTGGCCAGCCCCAGCGCGCAGGGGCAGGCAATCAGCAACACAGAGAGCGCAACGATCAATCCCCTCTCTGGCCCCGCCTGCCAGCTCCAAAAGGCAAAGGCCGCCGCCGCCAGCAGCGCCGCCGCCGGCGTCATCAGCGCCGCCAGCCGGTCCGCCAGCCGCTCCACCGGCGCTCGCTGCCACAAAGCCTCGTGCAGCAGCCGCCCGATCTGGCCCGCCACCGTCTCCGGCCCTACCGCCGCAGCGATCACCTCGAACGCGCCGTCGAGGCTGAGCGTGGCCGCAAAGACGCGCCCGCCCCCGCTGGCGCAGCCGCCACCCCCCTCCCGCCTTGCCGGCTCCGGCTCGCCGGTGAGCAGGCTCTCGTCCACATACCCGCTGCCGCTGGCCACGACGCCATCCACCGGGAAACGCTGGCCCGGCCGCACCCGCAGCCGCATCCCCGGCCGCACCTCGTCCAGCGGCAGTTGCCGGTCGCCGCCGGGGGTGATCTGCGTCGCTTCGCCCGGCAGCCGCTCGTACAGCCGCTCCACCACCTCCGTGCTCTGTTTTTGCGCCCGCATCTCCAGCCACCGCCCCACCCCCACCAGGAAGAGCAGCACCGCGGCCGTGTCGAAGTAGACGCGGCCTGATCCGCTGAACAGGTGGTGCAGGGAGAGGCCAAAGGCGGAGAACGCGCCCAGGGCAATCAGGGTGTGGATGTTCGGCCGGCCACGCGCCAGGCTGGCCGCGCCCGCCCGCAGGATCGGCAGGCCCAGCAGCAGCAGCACCGGCGTTGCCGCCAGCAGGATCCACCAGTTGAAGATATCGGCCAGCCACTCCGTATCGGGCGACGCGCGGCCTGTCCACTCGCGCAGATACAGCGCGAAGCTGAACATCATCACCTGCATCGTCAGCACCCCGCTGATCAGCAGCCGGTTCCAATGCCCTTCTTCATCGTCGTAGGGTTTGTCCCCGGGCAGCCACGCCCGGTAGCCCACCCGCCGCACCTGCCTCAGCAGGCGTTTCCGCGTCACCCGGGCAGGATCGTAGGTCACGCGCGCCTGCCGCTGCAGAAAATGCACCTCCGCTTGCTGCACGCCCGCCGCCCGCTGCAAGGAGGCGCCGATCAGCCAGGAGCAGGAGGGGCACCACATGCCCCCCAGATGCAGGGTAGCCACGGCCATTTCCGCCGCCTCTGCCGCTCGCGCCGGGCTGTGCCGCCCCACGTCCGCCGCCAGCAACGCGCTGACTTCGCGGCAGGCAGGGCAGCAGAAGGCCAGCCCATCCTCGTTGTGCAGGGGATGATAGGTCGTCAGGCCGCAGAGGGTGCAGGGGATCGCCTGATCTACCACAGCAGCAGGCCCCCCAGGTGCTGATGTGGCGTCCATCCCCACGCCGCCAGCCCGCGCAGCGCCATTTGCCCCCCCACCAGCAGCAGCACCCCGGCCGCCGCGCCGCGCGCCCAGGGCAGCCGCGTGGTCAGCGCCGCCACGCTCCCTGGCCGCCGCGCCAGGAGGCTCATCGCCAGGCCCAGGAAGAGGGTGCCGCTGCCAAAGGCCGCCATCACCGCCGCCCCGGCCAGGGGCGCGCCGGACGTCACGGCCAGCAACAGCGCCGCCCAGACCAAGCCGCAGGGCAGCAAGCCCCACAGCAGGCCGGACGTGAAGGGGCCCGCCATCCGCGCCTGCTTTTGGCCCCGGCCCCGCATCCATTGACCCCAGCGCCGGGTCAGGCCCTGGGCCAGCCGTTCTGGCGAGGGCGCACGTCCCAGCAGGGCGATGGCCATGTACAGGGCCAGCGCCGCCGCCAGCAGCGCCAGCATCCCCTGCGCCACCGCCACCCCCGCCGGCGCGTCCGCCACAGCGTGACCATGGCCCCCCGCCGGCCCCGCCGTCGCAGCCGCCGTCGCTTTCCCCGTCCACCCCAGCCCCCCCGCGGCTAGGCCCAGCAGGGTGTAGCTGCTCAGCCGGCCCAGGTGCAGGAGGCCGATGCGCCAGCCCCCCGCGCCGCGGCTGAGCAACAGGGAAATGCCGCTGCACATGCCCGCGCAGTGGCCAAAACTGCCGAAGAACCCCAAGAGAAAGGCGGCAAGCATGGCAGCGGCGTTTCCAGGGTACCTTAGCGAATCAGCCAGGTGCGACCCAACAGCCACCAGTTCGTCAGGTAGTAGGTGGCCATGAAGATCAGGAAGGCCAGCACTAGGATGAACGCGCCCTGTGGGGCCAGCTTGCCTTCCGCTTCCTTGTCCTTGTTCGGCAGCGCATACTCCACCAGCGGGTTCGCGTCCGACATCACCAGGGTGAGGCGATGCGCTTCCCGCCGCTTGCCGCCAAACACGGAGACCAGCACCACTGTCAGGTACATGATGCCGCCGGTGATCGCGATCAGCGCGCCCACCCCGAACAGCGCCAGCGAGATCTGCGCCGCGGCCGGGATGCTGATCGAGAAGGGAGAGCCCGCGAAGGTGATGTCCCAGTGGCGACGGGGCACGCCTTGCAGGCCCGCGGCGATCATGCCGATGCTGACCAGCAGCATGCCGCTGCCGAAGACGTAGGGCTGCCAGCTCGCCCACTTCTTCAGGCGCAGCTCCCGCCGGAAGATCAGCGGGATGAGGTAGTAGGTCGCTCCCATGAAGGCCAGCGTCGTGCCCGAAACCACCGTGGCGTGGAAGTGCCCCGGCAGGCGCAGGGTGTTGTGCGCCAGCATGTTGATCTGCTCGGTGCCGATCACCACGCCGGTGACCCCGCCAACCCACCCGAACAGCACCATCGAGATGACCAGCGAGGAGAACCCCGGCTCGCGCCAGGGGCCTTTGCGCAGCCAGTCGAACGCTCCCTTCGTGAAGCCTTTGCGCCGTTGCGCCACCTCGATCGCCGCCGGGATGGAGAAGGCGTGGATCAGGCTGCCCAACACCGCCAGATACATGGCGTAGGAGGTGTTCGTCGCCTTCCACGCGAAGCCGGGGCCTGGATCCACCAGCAGATGATGCGCCGACCCCAGGTTGATGAACAAAATGTACAGCACGAAGGCCAGACGAGAGAATTTCTCATTCAGCGGGGTGGCGCCCACCGTGAAAGAGGCCAGCATGTACCAGATCGACACCATCGCCGCCAGGTTCACCTGCTGCGCCGGATGGCCGAAGGCCCAGAACATGTTCCGGTAATAGGTGGGATCCACCGACGGGATGATGTTCAGCGACCACAACAGCGCCGGCACCAGGGCCAGCGCCCCGGCCACCAGGGTGTAGACCGCGAGGATCGCAGCTGTGGCCAGGCCGAAGGTCACAAGGGGCACCGACCCCTCATACGTCTTCTCCCGTTTGGCCATCACCAGATTGGCAAAGAACAGGCCCACGCCGATCAGCGCGCCCACCGCAAAGAGGATGAAGCCCAGATAGAACAAGGGGTGCGCCTTCAGCGGCACGTAGGCCGTGAACATCACATCCCCTTTGCCCATCAGCACGATGACGTTGAACATCACCGCACCCACTGCCATCAGGATGAACCCCAGCCAGGCCAGCCGGGGCTTCACCATCCGCGCATTCAGCATGATGGCGCTGCCGAAGTACAGGCCCGCCACCTCGAAAAAGACCATCCAGGCCACCAGCATGTTGAAGCCGTGGGCCGTCAGCAGCCGGTAGAACCAGGTGGCATTGAGCAGATGTACGGCCTGCCAGCGGGTCAGCGCAATCAGCAGGGCGTAGAGGCCGCCGATCAACAGAAAAACTACGGCGGCGACAGCGTTGGCAATGATCAGCCGTTCCGCTGCCAGATCCACCTTCAGGAAGGTCACCGGGCAGGTGCGGAACTCGGCTTTGGCTTGCGAGCGGGGAAGGGTTGCGACAGCCATCTGATTTCTCCTCCTCAGTCAGTGACGATGAGCTTGCTGGCCATGAGATGATGGCCGATAGCGCAGAATTCATTGCAGACGATCGAGTAGTCGCCGGCCTGGGTGGGCGTGATCTTCGCCACGTAGTCGTAGCCAGGCAGCACTTGCAGATTCAGGTTCACCGGCTGCAATGAAAATCCATGCTGCACATCGGTCGAAGAGATGTGCAGGCGATAGGGGGTGCCTTTCTTCAGCTTCAGGATCGGATACCACTGCCACTGCCGGGCCAGCAGATAGACATCCGACCCGGCCGGGGGTTCCACCACCGGCACCCCGTTCAGGGTGTCCACCTGATATTGGGCGGTGAAGGCATCGACGATCTCGCGATACTGCTGCGGTGTGACGGTATAGGTCTCTGCCGGCACGTTCTGTCTCCCCAGCACAAACCACAGCGGCATCATCGCCGTCAGAAAGAGGCACCACACAAGCGCGATGATCAGCCAGCTTTTTTCCGGACGGCTCAGCGGTTTCCACCAGACGCGTTCAGGTACAAACATGATGATTCCTCCAAAATTAGGGGATGAGCGGCGGGGTGGTGAAGTTTTCGATTAATCCCCAGGCGTTAAAAATAACGCCGCTGATCAGAATCGAAAGCAAAAGCAATAAAAAGATGTTATCAAAGAATCGCTGCGCTTTCGGTGGATCAGTAGGCGTTTTGTGGGCGTGTCCGCCCCCTACATTTTCCTTCATGGTGAGCCTCCTCTGGTCTCATGCTGCTGTGGAATTGTGGGTAGACGATGATGGCGCGTTGCCGGCGCGACCCCAACCACACAAACACAGCCGCGCTCCGGCCCCGCCATCGGGCCAGAGTATGGCACAAACCAGGCGCAAGTGCTGTGACAAAAGTCTCACCCCGGCCCATTTGGGCCACCAGCGCTCCCCTTTGCCGCGCCCCGGTCAACTCAAAAACAACAAGGCCAGCCGCGTCGCGGCTGGCCTTGTGGGTAGGTGTGGGTCTGCGTTGCGACTATTTGTGGATCGATCGCATGTAGGCGATGATGTCGATCAACTGCGCGTCGGTCAACGCCGGATTGCCGCCCTTGGGAGGCATGTCAACGCCGGTGGTGTTCAGCGGGTCGCTGACGGAGCGGCCTTTCTTGACGAACTCCAGCAACTCCGCGTCGGACAGGCCGGCGATGAAGGTGCTGGTGGTCATGTCCTTGCCCAAACCCTGGACGCCGATGCCGCCAGGCCCGTGGCAGGCCACGCAGACTTGGTTGTAAAGCTCGGTGCCTTTGGCTACATCGCCGGCAGGAAGGGGGGCCGCGGTGGGCGCGGCTGGGGCAGAGGTGGGCGCGGCTGGGGCCGTGTTCCCGCCGCCGCATGCAGTCACCAACAGGGCCGCAAGCAGCAGCACGAACAGGACGACGATGGCTTTCTTCATTCTAAAGAGTCTCCTTTTTGGAATTTGGTTGAGGGTGAGGGGATGGGTGTGCATTCTACGGGATATTGTATTCGAACACAACTTCGCCCAGGACGTTGTCATCTTGACTGGCCACAACTGTCACGGTCCAGTAGCCTGGCATGGTGAAGTTGATCTGGCCCAGATAGTGGCCGCCGCCGGTAAAGATGGGATGGATGTTGTTCGGCGAACCATGATCCATGGTAGGCATCCAGGGCTTGATGGTCAGTTTGAGGTCTTCCAGAGCGGGCCACTCCATGGCTGCCATCCGTTCCATGGCGAAGACTTCGAAAGGCTGCGCGCCCACGGGCGGGGCGATCGGCTCGACCACGGCCAGGAAGATGCGCCGCTGGTCGGCAGTCAGGAAGGAGCCGGAGAGCTTGGCGGGGCTGACTTCGAGATCGAAGATGGTTTCGCCCCTCGCTACGCCTGCCGGGTCTGCGAAGGCGACGGCCAGGCTCCAGCTGCCCAGGTCTGGGCCGGATGGCATGGGGAAGATGACCGCGCCATGGTACATGCCGGCCATCTCCATCTGCGGCTGCTCCACGCCGGCGGCGTGATCCATGCCATCGACCATCTTCATCGATGGTTGATAGGTGATCTCGGCGTCGTTCACCGGGGCGCCGGCCGCGTCGCTGAGATGCAGCATGATCACATTGTAGCCGGTGTGCAGGGGCGCATGGCTGACCAACTCCAGGCGATAGCCGTTCACTTCTGCCTGGCCGAGGATCGTCTCTTGCATCTGCACCGGCAGCGCGCCGCTCATGGCCCCGCTGTGGTCATGGCTCATGGCCGCCTGCACCCTGATCGTGATCTCATGGGTGTGCGATAGTTCGCGGTGCTGGGCGTCGGACATGGAGACGCGCAGGGTGTGTGCGCCCGCGGCCAGCCCGCGCAGGGTGGTCTGGTCGGCGCCCGCAACCTGGGCGATGTTGAAGCCGTCGACGTCCACGTGCCAGTGGTTGCCGGGATCGCTTAGATCGAAGCCGGTGGTGGCTACCTGGATGGTGAAGGTGGGCTCGACGGTGGCGCTGTCCGCGGGGGTGAGGATGCGGATGGTGGCGTCAGCGGCGTCATCATGATCATCGTCCCCCGCCGCGTGGCCATGGGCCGGGGAGGGCATGGCTGCGCCGGCGTGGACGGCGGCTGCGCCGGCGTGGGCATGCACCATCAGCTCGCCGGCGTCGAAGCGGGCGCGCAGGCCGGCCCAATCCAGCACTTCGCCGCTCATCTCCGCTGCCAGCCTCTCGGCCGCGGTCCGATCGGCCAGGGCCGCGGCGCCGTGGCCCATGGGCGTGGTCAGGGTGTGGCTGAACATGTAGTGCGCCTGGGTGGCGTCCAGCCAGGCTTTGCTGTAGAAATCGTGCACATACCAGTGGGTGATGGTGTGTTCGGGGTGGTTGGCCGCGTGTTCGAGCATATCGCCGATATCATCGAAGGGGATGCTTTCGTAGCGACCGGGGCTGATCTCGTGGGCGTAGCCGGCGGCGAAGCGCTCATCACTGATGATCATGTTGCAGGCGATGCAGACGGTCTCGCCGTAGCGAATGTCGGGCGGCTGCGCTTCTGGTTGCCCCTGCGCGCATGCAGCCAAGATCAGCAGCAATCCCAGCAGGAGGTAGGGCAAGGGTTTTTTAAAGGTATGCATGGTTCTTTCCTTAGATCCTTCGCCAGCAGCCAACCATGGCTGATGACGAGCAGGAATCAGCAGGGCCGCGCCTCAGCCAAAGCGCTCAAAAATCATTTTTGGCGGCGAGGCGGGCGTAGGCGAGGAGGCCGGGCAGCAGGATCCAGAGCAGCAGGACGCCGAGGAGGAGGCTGTAGAGTCCGTCGCCGTACTTGCGCATGGCGTACAGCCCGGCAGGGCCGAGGATGTCCAGCGTCGACTGAATGTCGAGGATGGCCATCATCTTGAAGACTTGTAACGGGTTGGAGAGGGAAAGGAGGAAGAGGTTGGCAATGGGCACGCGCAGGGCCATGGCTGTGCCCATCATGCCCAGGTCGCCGAAGAAGACGAAGAGTAACCACAAGAAGAGGCCGATGCCTACAGCCACGCTGGCCTTGCGGGTGAAGGCCGAGACCAACAGGCCCACACTCAGCATGGTGAGGCTGAGCAGGAAGGCCAGGCCCACCAGCAGCACGTAGGCCAGGGGATCGACTGCGCCCGCCCCGCCCAGGGCGATGACCACGCCGGAGATGCCAAATCCCAACGTCAGCGAGGCCAGCAGGCTGAGGGCGAGGCCAAGGTATTTGCCCAGGAAGATCTCGACGCGGCTGACCGGCTGCGCCAGCAGGTAGCTGAGGGTCGATTTTTCCTGCTCGCCGGCCAGGCTTTGCGCGCCCACTGTCAGGGCCATGAGGGGAATGATCAGCAGCACTAGGTTGATCAGGCTGGCGGCGGTGCGGCCAAACCCGGCAAAGCCGACGATGCCGGCCCCGGCCAGGGCCAGATAGGAGAAGGCCAGGGAAAGGGCGACGAAGGCGATGGTATAGAGCAGGAACCAGCGATTGCGCAAGGCATCGCGCAGTTCCTTTTGGGCGATGATCAGAATAATTTGTAGAGACATGATGCGTTGGACGTGGTGCGTGAAACGTGAAACGTGAAACGTGAAACGTGGTGCGTGATGCGTGGTGATTAGATATTGGATATTAGGCATTCGATGATCAATATCAAATATCCAATACGTTTTACGCATCACGCATCACGCATCACGCATCACGTGAAAATTACGTGCTATTCGATCTCGAAATCATCGATAAGGATATCGGCCTGGCTGAGCAGGTGCAGGGGGCGGGCTTTCTCGCCATGGGGGACATCGATGCGCAGGCCCGCGCCATTCTTCGCCGTTGCGGTGTAGCCGCCGGCGTGCAGCACATCCAGCGCCGCGGGGATGGCCGCCGCGGCCAGGCGCACCTTGACCGTGGCGCGCAGCCCCAGCCTTGCCGGCAACTCCTCCGCCGGGCAGATGAATTGCAGCCGCCCATCTCCCAGCACCAGCACGCGGTCGCCCAGATGCTCGATCTCCTCCAGACGATGGGAGGTGAAGAGGATGGTTTTGCCCGCGGCCTTCACCTCGCCCAGCAGCCGCAGGAACTGCTCGCGGGCCGCGGCGTCGAGATTGGAAGTGGGTTCGTCCAGCACCAGGATGGGGGGATCGGCCAGCAGGGCCAGACCCAGGGCCAGACGCTGCTTCATGCCGCCGGAGAGCGCGCCCACCGGCTTGCGCTCATGCCCGGCCAGCCCCACCTGGGCGATCACCTCCTGCGCCCGCGCCACGCTCACCTTTTTCAGGCGGGCGTAGAATTGGGCCATGTCCAGGGTGCTCATGTCGTCGTAGAACGAGAGTTCCTGCGGCACGTAGCCCAACTGCCGGCGCACAGCCTTGCCCGCCCTGGCCGCGTCCAGACCGTTGACTTCGATCCGGCCCTCGTAGGCGAGCAGGCCCAGCAGGCATTTGATGGCGGTGGTTTTGCCGGCCCCGTTCGGACCCCACAGCGCCACCGCCTCCTGCGGGCGCACCTCGAAGCTGAGATCGTCCACTGCCGTGAACTTGCCGAAACGTTTGGTGAGATGGATAAAAGTGAGCATGGGGAGAGATGGTGGAATTGGGGTAAAACGTAATGCGTAAAACATATTGGATATTGGATATTAGTTATTTAGCACCGAATACGCAATATCAAATATCAAATATCAAATCATTACGCATTACGTTTTACGCATTACGTTTCCTGTGCCAAAGGCGAGGATGAAGAGCGCGAGGGCGAGGAGGACGAGGGCAAGCAGCAGGTTGGCGAGGGTGGGCGGCGGGGTCAGGCCGGGCACTTCTGGCAGGGTGGGCGGGGCCATCAGCGGATGCTCATCGGCCATGCGGGGCTTGGGCTGGAAGAGGGGGAAGGCTTTGGCGGCCATATCGAGCGCATCGCTGGCCGGGCTGAGCTGGAACAGCCGCAGCTCCGGATACGTGGCCATCAGGCTCTCATACAGGCTTTGCGATTTGTATGGGATATCGCCGATTTGGTTGCCATCCGCGTCGAAGCCGGCGTAATCGCTCCAGAAATTCCCCTGGCCCTCGCGCGACCAGTGATTGCCGCTGAGTTGGCCGCCGGTAGTCAGCGCTACCTGCTCCCCATTCTCCAGAAAAACGTTGTGGGTGTAGGTGTTGCGCTTGGTCAGCGGCTGTATTTCCAGCCCGATCTGATTGTAGGCGACGAGATTGCGCTCGGCCAGCAGCGTGGCCGCGGGATCGCGCGGGGAGTTGTCGATGTAGATGCCCACGCGGTTCCCGACCATGCGGTTGCCGGTCGCATGCAGATTGTCCACATCCTTGACCCCGACGCCGTACCCGCTGGGGCCGTTGTTGCCCGTCAGCAGATTCTGGCGCAGCAGCAGATCCCGGCTATACATCAGGTAGATGCCGACAGAATTATCGCGCAGGATGTTGTGCTCGATTACCTGGTTGTCCGAGTACATAAAATGCAGACCATAGCGCCCATTTTCCACGATATTGTCGCGCACCGTACAATCGGACGAAAACCACATGATCACATCACGGGAACCGCTGACCAGATTGCTTTCAACCAGCACATTGCTGCTGTACCACAGGCGGATGCCATCCCCGCGGCGGGCGATATCCAGGTCTTTGGACAGGATGGTGTTGCCGCGGATAACGCTATCATGCGCCTGCTTCAGGTAGATGCCGAACAGCACATCCTCGAACCGGCTCTCCTCGATGGTGAGGCGGGGAGCCAGCCCGGTGAGGCCGGCGTTTTCACGATCCAGCGAGATGCCGCTGTTGCGGATGACGAACCCGCGCAGGGTCACATCCGCAGCTTCCACGGTGATCACATCTCCCTTGCCTGTGCCCGCGATCACCGGCCAGCCCTCGCCGATCAGGGTGACGGCCTGGGTGATGACCAGGGGGCCAGGATAGACGCCGGCGGGGACGCGGATCGTATCCCCCGGCTGCGCCGCGGCCATGGCCGCGTGCAGATCGAAGGCGTCCTGCTGCCCTGCTGCGGGCAAGGCAATGATCAGCAGGCCCAGCGCCAGCGCCAGGCCGAAAATGAGTGAACGCATTCTGTTCGACGGGACTTGGTCAGGCCTGGTCCGTCGCCTCCACCAGCGGCTTGTAGGCCCGGCGATGGAACCACAGCCCGATCAGGATGGCGGCAGAGGCGACTATCGCCATTGACAGGCCGATGTCGGGCACGGCCCAGGTGCGGAATTGGGCGATGACGCCCTCCCCCAGCACCGGCGGCACAAACGGCTTGACGCTGGAAGAGAGAGGGGCCTTGGGATCCAGGTTCTGGCCAAAGTTCGCCAGCCAGAATTGCAGATCGGCGAGGAAGATGGCGGGGAAGAGCAGGGCCGGCAGGGCCAGCAGCAGTGCCCAGCGGGTGTGCACGAACACCGCCGCCAGGATCAGCAGCCCCAGCACGGTCACGCCGATGAACGAGATCGACCGCTCGAAGGTGGCGGCTTCGGCCAGGGGGCGCATGCCGATGTAGTGGTTCAGGCCATCGATCTCACGCACATCCCCTTCCACCCGGTTCAGGTAGGCTTGTACATACAAGCCTTTGGGATATTGGGGCGCTATCAGCGTGAGTTTCCAATAGGGCATGAAAATGGAGATAAGCAGCAACACCGCCGCAAATGTGAACAAAAGCGTAGGAGTCAGGTAGCGACTCCGGTTCCGCTCCAGTTCCTCTGGCGGGATGCGCGGGCCTAAGATCCTATCAAGAATCGGTGACATGGTTGGTTTGTTGGTTTGTTTGTTGGTTTGTTGGTTGGTTTGTTGGTTGGTTTGTTTGTTGGTTGGTTGGTTTGGTTGGTTGGTTGGTTTGTAGGCTGGTAGGCTGGTTGGCTGGTTGGCAGGTTGGCTGGTTGGCTGGTTGGCTGGTTGGCTGGTTGGCTGGTTGGCTGGTTGGCTGGTTGGCTGGTTGGCTGGTTGGCTGGTTGGCTGGTTGGCTGGT
>JAANMY010000706.1_pt1 | contig 44335 bp, 42 predicted proteins | sample 7279691 | NCBI WGS metagenome assembly JAANMY01 (sample SAMN14094543, study PRJNA606508) | bioreactor metagenome | isolation source: A lab-scale SPAN reactor treating ammonium-rich wastewater day 388 | place: Ireland: Galway | collected 2018-02-07 | reverse complement strand
GGCGGCGTGGCCCGGGCTTATCCGGAGCACCCGGCCGCGAACTGGTCGAGGAAGCAGAGGTAATCGAAGATGTCCCAGTCGCCATCGCCCTCGCAGTCGGCGTACGGGTCGAGGGCGGCGTACCGCCCCTGGAAGCAGAGGAAGTCGAAGACGTCGAGGTCGCCGTCGCCCTCGCAGTCGGCGTAGCACGCGACCTTCATCGGCGTGAGCGAGATCGCATCCACGAAGAGCCCGCCGTTGGGGCTCCAGAGGTCGATGTTCACGATCTGCTTGAGCCCCGGGCCCGAGCCGAACCCGTTGTCCGACCACGGGTGCGGCTCGCCGAGCATCACGTCGTTGTAGAAGTTCGTCACGAGGTCGAGGTCGAGGTCGATCTCGGCGCGGAACTCGACCCACTTGCCGATGTGGATCGGGGTGATCGCGTTGTCGAACTGGGAGTGGACCATGAACGCGTCCGTCCCGCCCAGGGAGAGGTCGTTGAACGCGATCTGGAGCGACCAGTTGTCCAGGAGCGGGTCGCCGTAGCGGTTCATCATGATGAGGTAGCCGCCGTGGATCGCCGGGGCGGAACCCTCCGGCAGGAGGGTCATCGCGCGGAAGACCCACTTGCCCTCGGTGATGAGGAAGGAGTGGACGAGGTCCGACCCGGGCAGGAGCGCCAGGCCGTGCGGGGGGGAGAAGGAATGCTTGGGCGAGACCACCGCGTCCGCCCCGCCCTGGTACCAGAGGTCCCACCCGCCCTGCCCGGCGAGCATCGATTCCGGCTTGTAGAGATCGAAGTCCTCCTTGAACGCCGCGGAGAGGACGACCTTGGGCACCTGCCCGGAGATCGTGTTCACGACGCCCGTCTCGGCGTCGTCGTTCCCGTCGTTGGTGAGGATGATCGAGCCCTTGCTCTGCTGGTCGAACTTGTGCCCCGCCGGGAGGGTGATCGTGAACGTCGCGCACGCCGCGGGCACGGAGGACCCGCCGTAGACGTTGACCTTGCCACCCTTGACGTTGATCGACCACCCCAGGGCGTTGTCGTCCGTGACCGTGAGCCCCGCCGCGCCGTTGGCCAGCGAGCCCTTGTCGAAGTGGAAGTCCTTGATGCCCGCGCCCGCGCTCGGACAGATCTTCACCTCGATCTGCGTGTCGCTCTTGCGGGTGACCGTCACCGTGGTGGCCCAGGCGGACCCGGCCAGAACCAGCGCCAGCAGCGCCGACATCGCCCTCGTGATCGCGTGCATGGGGGCCTCCCGCCGCGGGGTGTCTCGGCCACGGCCTGCCCAGCCTACCCCCAGGGGGGGGGTGAAGCAAGGGAATCGCCGGCCTTGCTCGCGAGGTCCCGTGCGGACCCATCCGGCGCGGCGTCAGTCCTTGCGCATGGACAGGATCGAGTGGCGGATCCCCCAGCGCGAGATCTTCGCCCCGTCGTCGTGGTCGCGCATCGGCTCCGGGTCGATCCCCAGGCCGTTGTGGGCGACCTGCACGTCGTTGACGCGCATCCCGTGCGCCTCGGCGGCGTCCCAGCGATAGGCGTAGATCGCCGTGCGCCGTTCCCCGGGCCGGCGCTGGGGATCCATCTCGAAGGCGACGGCCCGGCGGGTCCTCGTCCAGACGTCGTACATGATCGAGACGAGCCATCCGTCGCGCAGGGCCTGGTTGCCGATGCGCCTGGTCCGCCACGCGGTCATCTGCCCGTCGTCCTGGGGCCAGCCGGTGTGGAAGATGGTGAGTTCGCCCTCGGTCGTGCAGCGGACGACCGGGCGGGTGGTGCAGTGGACGCCGGCGCGATCGCCCCCCACCCACGCGCCCTGGACGCGCGACAGGCGGCCCTCGGCGAGTTCGTACCACGCGACGTGCAGGCACAGGGGGCCGGCCTGGGCGTGCGTGGCCGATCCGGCGAAGATGAGGCGTCCGGTGGTCGGGTCGGTGCAGAAGTCGACGGGGACGCTGGATCGGAAGTCCAGCGCGGGCCCGGGCTGGACGCCGAGCACGCCCGCCTCGGTGGTCAGCCACCAGGTCGAGAGTTCGTCGCTGTCCCGCCTGCCCACGAGGAGGATCCTGCCATCGACGACGCCCGCGCTGAGGTCGATCTCGGGGAGCCCGGGGACGAGGATGGGCGGCGCGATCGACGCGGCGTCGAAGCGGGAGGCGAACCACCCCTGCGGGCGGCGGAGGAAGACGTAGCCCGCGGCGTCCGTCCCGACGAGCACCGGGTCATCGTTGGTCGCGCTGTGGGGGATGGGCCTGGGGTCGGACCAGCGCTCGTCGCCCTCGTACGTGCGGAGGCGGACCTCGTGCTGGGAGGGGGAGAGGATCGCGAGGTGGATCGTGTCATAGGCGCGGATGAGCCTGGGCGAGCCGCCCGAGGGCTCGATCGTGCGCCGGATGCCGGCGTTGGTGGATCCGCCGTAGTTGATGTCGGCTTCGACGGGCTCGTCGTCGAAGCGCGCGTTGTGGTTCCAGTCGATCAGGGTCCCGCCCTGGCCGTCGTCCTGGAGGGTGAAATGGAAGGGCCCGTGCTGGAGGTACTTGAGGTCGTCGAAGGGGAGGGGGACGCGCTCGGGGAGGGCTTCCTCGCGGAGTTCGACGGCGCGCAGGCGCCCGTCGGAGAACCGGATGGCCTCGCCGTCGCCGCTGAGGGCGTAACTGAAGGCGTAGTTCATCATGGAGGGGTAGAAGGGGCACCAGACGGGGATCGAGTCGCCCTCGTGGGAGAGGCCGAGTTGATGCCCGAGTTCGTGGGCGAAGGAGGCCCAGTTGGAGCCCGAGCCTCCCATGTCGCCGGTCTGCTGGGCCTGCCCGCCGCCGCCGTAGCCCGCGATCTGCATCCAGTGCATGAGCCCGCGGTCGTTGGGCGGGAAGTGCTTCTCACCGACGGCCCACCAGTCGCCCTGATCGGCCCTGGGGACGGCAGGATCGAAGCGGAGGTGGAGCGTGAGACCCGCCGAGCCATCGGGATTGGTGGTGTTGATCTGGGCGTAGAGGCGTTTGGCGCGTTCGAGTTCGGTGCGGACGAGGGCTTCGTCGAGCCCCTCGTAGATGGCGATGGCGCAGATGACGTCCTGTCGGAGGGGGTTGAGGGGGGTGTCGGGCCCGCGTGAGCCGCGGGGGAGCCCGTGGACCTCCCACCCGTCGAGGAGGCCGTCGTCGTCGGAATCGCGGTCGTCGGGGTCGGTGCCCAGGCGGGCCTCGTCGTCGTCGGAGAGCCCATCGTGGTCGCGGTCGCCGGAGGTGGTGTTGGACCCGGTCTCGAGCCGGAGGATGTTGTGGTGGTGGGGGGTGGAGCAGAAGAAGACGCCGAGGCGGTCGGCAACGCCGTCGCCGGTGACATCGCCGCGGAAGACGCCCAGGGGTCTGGCGTCGGGCTCGAAGGGCGGGGGCTGGACGGGGTCTTCGGGGGCGGGGGCATCGACGCGAGCGAAGGCGCGATCGCGGATGGACCACCACGCGCCGGAGTCGTCGCGGACGCCGGCGCCCCAGGCGCCCGGGACGAGGGCGACGGGGGCGTCGATGCGGGCGATGATCGCGAGACGGTTCTGGGAGAAGGCGCCGAGGAGGAGGGCGTGGTCGGGGTAGAAGACGGCGAGTTCGTGGCCCGGGGAATCGGGGTCGAAGTCTCCCGCGGCGAGGCCGATGGGGTGGCCCGGGGTGAGCCCATCGACGGCCATCGCCCAGCCCGTGGGCTTCCACCCGTGGACCGAGAGCGAGATCCAGCACTGGGCGTGGGCGTTGATGCAGGCGACGTCGGCGAGGCCGTCGAGATCGAGATCGACGGCGACGTACGCGGAGCAGTCGGCGCCGGTGGCGGCCCAGTCGTTGGCGGGAGGCGTGGCGATGAGGAGGGCGAGGAGGGGTGCGAGCAATCGGGCGCTCCGGAGGACGGGTCGGTACTGTACGGGACCGGTCTGCCCGCGGCGTCGGGGGAAGAAGGAGAGGAACGCGATGGGGTTCATCACGCACATCCCGGGGACGAACCCGCTGCCGAAGATCGTGCCTCATCCGAGGCGGCTCGGGGTCGGTGTGGTGGGCCTGCACGAGGGGCGGACGTTGCTGTTGGCCCTGGCGACCCGGACGAGCAAGGCGTACCCGGTGGCGGGGTGCGACGTGGACGCGGAGAAGGTGGAGGCATCCCGGCGTGAGTTGCCGGGCCTGTTCTACACGTCGGACCTCGACGAGATGCTTCGCCGACCGGAGGTGGACATCGTGGCGATCTACACGCCCGACGACCTTCACGCGGAGCAGGTGGAGCGGGCGATGCGCGCGGGCAAGCACGTCATCTGCACGAAGCCGCTGACGATCTCGGTGGAGGGGGCGAGGCGGATCGAGCGTGCGGCGTCGGCGACGGGCCGGCGGCTGCTGGTGGGGCAGAGCACGCGGTTCTTCGAGTCGTTCCGCCGGCAGCGTGCGGCGTACGAACGGGGCGAGGTGGGTCGCGTGGAACTGGCGGACGCGCACTACATCCACCGGATGGACTGGTACTACGACAAGTCGGCGTGGGTGGCGACACGGACGGACTGGGTCTTCCTGGGGCTCTCGCACCCGCTGGACCTGCTGAGGTGGTATCTCGGGCCGATCGCGCGCGTCCACGCGACGGCGAGCACGTCGGCGCTGGGACGGTCGCGCGGGATCGCGAGTCCGGACATCTATCTTGTCTCCGCGGAGGCCCAGAGCGGCGCGCTGGGGCGAGCGATGGGGCACTACGGCGTGCACGAACTGCCGCGGGCGCGCAACTGCGTGGAACTGATGCTGTACGGGGATCGCGGATCGAGCCTGGCGCAGTACCACGACATGCGGTACGTCCACACGGGGGAGGACCACACGGAGATTGTGGAAGACCACCTCTATGCCGGGCGGCATTACTACTTCAACTCGGAGGTCCACGGGATGCACTACGGGGAGTTCGCCAACTACGCGGAGCACTTTGCGGGGGCGATCCTCGAGGGGACGAAGGCGAGCCCGGAACTCGAGGAGGGGATCGAGGTCGTTGCGCTCATGGAGAGCGTGCGGCGGTCGGCGCGGTCGGGGCGCGCGATCGAGGTCAGCGAGGTGCTGGGGGAAATCAGGGGGTGAGGGCGCGAGGACGGCTCAGCGGACATCGAGCGTTCGCTGCGCGCGGTGGACCTGGCCCGAGAGGGCATCGACGAGTTCGACGCGCAGGAGGATCGTGCCCGGTCGAGGGGACGCGGCGAGGGGGGCCTCGATGGAGTAGTGGGTTCCGACCAGGGTGGAGCGGTAGGCCTGTCGGAGTTGGGCGGGGGGGAGTTCGACGCGGGTGAGTGAGGCGGCGGCGGCGTCATCGGCAACGTGCGAGGCATCGCAGACGAGCGTGCCGACGACCTGAAGAAAGCGGCGTTGGCCGTCGAAGGGACGGACGTAGAAGACGACCCACGTGACACCATCGCGTTCGACGAGCCCGGAGATGGGGGAGATCTCGACGCCGGCGCAGCGGGGGAGGGCGTCGAGGAGGTCGGGATGGAGGGCATCGGTGCGGGCGCGTTCGGACTCGGCGAGTTTGGCGCGGAGTTCGGCGGCGGCGGCGTTGGCGAGGCCGAGTTCGCGTTCGAGGACGGCGACGCGTCGGCGGAGGCGTTCGGGCTCGCGCTCGGAGAGCCGCCCGAGGCAACCGGCCAGCGGGAGGATGGCGAGGAGGGGGAGGAGGACTCGCGGGGTCATTCGTCTCGTGGGGCGGGCCTCGGGGTGACGGCGGGCATGGAGGTGAGGATGCGATCGACGAGCCCGTAGTCGAGCATCTCCTTCTCGTCGAGCCACTTGTTGCGGTCGCAATCCTTCTCGATCTGCTCGGGGGACTGCTCGGTGGCTTCGGCGTAGATCTTGTAGAGGCGCTCGCGGATGCGCATCATCTCGCGCGCCTCGATCTCGAGGTCGGTCGCCTGGCCTTCAAGGACGCCACCGATGAGGGGCTGGTGCATGAGGTTTCTGGCGTTGGGGAGGGTGTAGCGTTTGCCCTTGGTGCCGCGGCAGGCGAGGACGCTGGCCATGGAGGCGGCCTGGCCGATGATGTAGGTGGCGATGTCGGGCTGGACGAACTCCATGGTGTCGAGGATGCCGAGGCCTGCGGAGACGGAGCCGCCCGGGGAGTTGATGTAGAAGTGGATATCGGCCTTGGGGTCGTCGTTGGCGAGGAAGAGGAGTTGGGCGATGATGAGGTTGGCGGCCTCGTCGACGACGGGCCCCCCCAGGAAGATGATGCGGTCACGGAGGAGGCGGGAGTAGATGTCGTAGGAGCGTTCACCGCGTCCGGTCTTCTCGATGACGATGGGCACGAGGTATGACATGGGGTTCAGAGCGGCTTGGCCGCCTCCTTGGGCATCTCGGTGAGGACCTCGTCGACGAGCCCGTATTCCTTGGCTTCGCCGGCGGAGAAGTACTTGTCGCGTTCGCCGTCCTTGCGGATCTGGTCGATGGGCTGGCCGGTGTGACGGGAGAGGATCTGGATGAGTTCGTTCTTGGCCTTGATGATCTGCTCGGCCTGGATGCGGATGTCCTCGGCCTGGCCGGTGACCCCGCCGTAGGGCTGGTGGATCATGACCTTGGCGTGGGGGAGGGCGAAGCGTTTGCCCTTGGTGCCCGCGGTGAGGAGGACGGCGGCGCCCGAGAAGGCCCGGCCGATGCAGTAGGTGGAGACGGGGCTGGAGAGGAATCGCATGGTGTCGTAGAGGGCGAGGGTGTCGTCGACGGCGCCCCCCGGGGAGTTGATGTAGAAGTGGATCTCCTGCCCGCGTTTCTGGCTTTCGAGATAGAGCATCTGCATCATGACGCGAGCGGCGGAGGCGTGGTTGATCTCGCCGATGAGGAAGACCACGCGATTGTCGAGCAAGAGCTCGTCGATGGTCATCTCTCGGGTTCGCTGGTAGGCGACGTTGGCTGCGGGCATGGGTGTCCTCTTGGGTGGCCTGCGGCGGATTGTAGGGGGCTATCGGCGGTTTCTCGCGCGACGATGAGCGGGCGTTGCCCGGTTGCGGCGTCGCCCCCTACCATCGCCCACCTCCGAAGGACCCCTCGTGCCGACCGCCGTCATCAGTGATATCCACGCCAACGCCGAAGCCCTCCGGACTGTCCTTTCGGACATCGAGGCGCGGGGGATCACGCGGATCATCTGCCTCGGGGACATCGTGGGATATGGCCCCGACCCGCTGACGTGCGTGGACCTGGTCCGCGAGCGGTGCGAGTGGTCGCTGATGGGGAACCACGACTTCGGGGTGCTCTACGAGCCGACGAACTTCAACCCCGGGGCGGAGTCGGCGGCGTTCTGGACCCGGGACCAGTTCGATGCGGAGCCGGACAAGGCGCTTCGTGCGGCCCGGTACGACTTCCTGGGGCGGCTGCGGGTTCGGGTGGTGGACACGCCCCCCGGCGCGCCGTTCCCGATCCTGGCGGTGCACGGGTCGCCCCGGCGGCCGATCAACGAGTACATCTTCCCGGACGACGCGACGACGTCTCCGGACAAACTGGAAGCGATCTTCGATCGTGTGGATCGCCTGGCGGTGGTGGGGCACACGCACGTACCCGGGGTGTTCACGGACGAGCCGGACTTTTATCCCCCCGACGAGCTGGGGGAGCAGGGGTATCGGTTCCTCGAGCACGAGAAAGCGGTGGTGAACGTGGGGTCGGTGGGGCAGCCGCGGGATGGGGACCCTCGCGCGAGTTACGCGATCCTGCACACGGATCGGGTGGAGTTCGTGCGTGTGGCGTACAACGTGGCGGCGACGGCGGAGAAGATCCGCACGATCCCGCAACTGACGGACTGGCTCGGGGATCGGTTGTTCGAAGGACGCTGAGGGCCGACGCGCGCGATGCCAGAGAAGAAGAAACCACATCCGCTCCGGCTGATCATCCCCCTGGCGATGCTGGTGATCAGCGGGGCGATGCTCGTGCTGATCGTGCGGAACTCGACGCGGCCCAAGCCCGCGCCGGTGACCCCGGCGCCGGTGGTCACGCCCGGGCCCGAGGTCTCGCGTCCTGAAGTGCCGCCCGGGCCCGCGCCGGTGGCGCCGGCGCCCGCCGCGGGCGCGATCGAGGGGCTCGTGGCACGAGTGGCGGGGGTGGGGGCGGAGTTCACACCGCTGGAGGGGGACCACGCGGTCCACCTCGAGTTCACGCCCATCGGGGCGGGGGTCCGCCGGGCGACGCTGCACGACTATCACCCCAAGGCGGGTTCGCCCGAGCCGGTGCGGGTGCAGCAGGAGGCGACGCGGACGCTGGCCAACGGGCAGGGCGTGGTGGTTTCTCCCCTGGGGGCGATGTCGGTTCAGGTGAACGGGACGTGGGTGTCGGTGGCGTGGTCGGCGGGCGGAGCCGTGTGGCGGGAGACCGCGCCGGGATCGTTCGAGGCGTTCATCGACTCGGTGCTGGAGGGGGAGGCCAGGCCGGTGCTGCGGCTGACGCGGACGTTCGAGCGGGTGTCGGGGACACACTCGGTGGTGGTGAGGCAGGCGGCGCAGAACCTGACGGGCGAACCGCTGGAGGTTCGGCTGGAGCAGTTCGGACCGATCGAACTGGAGGGGAAGCGGACGGACTACGGTGGGGACAAGCGCCGCGTGAGGTTCGGGTATCTGCTCGGGCCGGTGATTGATCCTATGCGGCAGTATGTGCAGGCTTCGGATTTCCTGTGGGCGAAGCCTCGGGCGCTGGGGTCCCGCGTGAAGGGTGCGGGCTATGCGCCGGTCGCGCCGGTGTGGCCCAACGAGCGGTCGCTGGAGCGGTCGTACACCCTGGCCTGGGCGGGGATGCACAACCGCCACTTCGCGGCGTGCGTCTACCCGCTGGTCGAGGAGGCGAGCCCGCGCGAGTGGTGGCAGATCGAGCGGGTGGAGCGGGTGCTGCTCGATCCGGGCGGCGAAGACCCGGTGATGATCCTGAAACTCACGACGAGGTCGATGCGGCTGTCCCCCGCGGGGAGCGAGGGGAACTCGGGCGACCTGAGTTTCGGGGTGTACCTCGGGCCGCTGTCGAAGCGCGTGCTGGGGGCGGACGCGCCGGCGTCGCGGGTGAACCTTCGGTCGATCGTGGTCTACAACTTCGGGGGGTGGTGCGGGACCTACTGCACGTTCGCGTGGGTCACGCTGCTGCTGGAAGGGCTGCTCCACCTGCTCCACGATTACGTGGTGTTCGACTGGGGCCTGGCGATCATCGTCCTGGTGCTGATCGTGCGGACGTGCCTGCACCCGGTGACGAAGTGGTCGCAGATCCGCATGCAGCGGTTCGGGAAGCAGATGCAGGACCTGGCGCCCAAGCAGAAGATGATCCAGGAGCGCTACGCGGGCGATCAGGCGAAGATCCGCGAGGAGACGCAGCGGCTGTGGCGCGAGGAGGGCGTGAACCCGGCGGGGATGCTCGGGTGCCTGCCCATGTTCCTCCAGACGCCCATCTGGATCGCGCTGTACGCGACGCTCTACTTCGCGTTCGAACTGAGGCAGGTGCCGGCGTTCTTCGGGCTCTTCCAGGCGGTGACGGGCGGGCACTGGACGTTCCTGGCGGACCTCTCCGAGCCGGACGGCGCGATCCCCTTCGGGACGAGCATCCACATCCCGCTCCTCTCGCGGCTGATGGGCGAGGTGACGGGGATCAACATCATGCCGCTGATCCTGGGCGTGGTGTTCTTCGTGCACCAGAAGTATCTCACGCCGCCGACGACCGCCACGCTGACGCCCGAGCAGAGGCAGCAGCAGCAGATGGTGAAGGTGATCTCGGTCGTGCTCTTCCCGCTGTTCATGTACAACGCACCGTCCGGGTTGTCGCTGTACTTCATCACGAACTCGACGCTGGCGATCTTCGAGAGCCGCTGGATCCGGGCGCACATCGACAAGCACAAGTTGCTCGAGGTCAAGCCAAGGGCGAAGGGGAAGAAGCCCACGGGGTTCCTCGCCCGCCTCCAGGCCGCGGCGACGGAGCGGGCGAGGCAGGTCGAGCAGTCGAAGAAGCGGCAGGGCAAGGGGCGATGACGTGCGTCTCGGCGACACGATCGTCGCGCTCGCCTCACCCCCCGGGTTCGCGCCCAGGGCGCTGATCCGCCTCTCCGGGCCCGAGGCGGCGGCGACGATCGCGGCGCTCTCCGGCGCAGGGGCGCCGCGAGAGCGCGGGCTGTCCTCCATCCGGGTGTCGATCGGCGACGGGGCAACGCTGCCGGTGCTGCTGGCGTTCTTCCCCGGGCCCGGGTCGTTCACGGGCGAGGATGTCGCGGAGGTTCTTCTCCCTTCGAACCCGCACCTGGTGGCTCGTGTGATCGGAGCGATGCTCGGTTGCCCGGGCGTGCGCGCGGCAGAGGGGGGCGAGTTCAGCGCACGGGCGTATCTCAACGGGCGACTGACGATCGCCCAGGCCGAGGGAGCCGCGGCCACGATCGCGGCCCGGACGCGTGAGGAGCACGAGGCGGCGGGACGCCTGCTCGGGGGCGAATCGGGGCGTGAGGCGTCGGCGGCGATGGACGAAGCCGCTCGCCTGCTCGCGCTCGTCGAGGCCGGGATCGACTTCATCGACCAGGAGGATGTGCGGGCGATCGAGCCGGCGGACCTGCGGCGTGGGCTCGACGCGCTCACGGCGCGGCTGGTGGCGTGGGGGGGCGCGGTGTCCGCGGAGGCGCACCTGCCCCGGGTCGTGCTCGCGGGCGCACCCAACGCGGGGAAATCGTCACTCTTCAACGCCCTGCTGGGGCGCGAGCGGGCGATCGCATCGCCCCACGCGGGCACGACGCGCGATCCGCTCCGCGAGATGATGGAGGCGGCAGGCGCCCTCGTCGAGATCGTGGACCTGCCCGGGCTGGGGGACGATGTCGGAGCGGTCGGCGCGCCCGAGCAAGAGGCTCGAAGGCTCGCGCGGGCGGTGTTGGGCGAGGCGGATGTGGTTCTCCACTGCGACCCTTCGGGTCGGTTCGAGCCGATCCCCGGCGCTCACGCCGCGCGCGTCCTGCGCGTGCGGACGATGGCCGACCTGTGCGTGGGCGCGGAAGCGGGCGACCTCTCGGTGTGCGCGATCGACGGACGCGGGATCGACGACCTGCGCCGAGCGATCGGCGAGGCGGCCGTTGGCTCGCGGTCGTCAGGTGAGGCGGGCGTGATCCCGAGGCATGCGGAGGCGATCCGGCGGGCTCGGTCGAGGCTTCTGGAGGCCCGGGCCGCGAGCCAGGTGCAGGCGGATCCGGCGATCGTGGCGGGTCTGCTGCGCGGGGCGGTCGACGCGCTGGGGGAGGTGACGGGGCGGATCGACCCGGACGAGGTTCTCGGACGGATCTTCGCGACGTTCTGCGTGGGGAAATAGAGAAGGAGCGCGGTGGTCAGCCGGCCGCGCCCAGCAGACCTCGAGCGGCTTCGCGCATGAAGGCATCGAGATAACGATCGACGAAGGCCCTGCAGGCGCGGGCCGTGGCGTCGTGGGAGACGCCCCAGCAGGCGACGAGGAGGTCGGTGAAATCGAGGTCGGCCTGAACCATGAGGAGGTCGTCGATGACGAACGCGCCGGGGAGTTTGTCAGCAAGATGGGCGGTCAGGGCGTTGGCCTCGGGCCCGCCGATGCTGATGGCGGGGAGGGTTCGGAGATCGTCCCGGCACATATACCAGAGGTCGGACACGACGACGACGCGTTCGTGGGCCAGGACGCCGCGCTCGGCGAGCCAGGCGAGGAGGTCGTCGCGGAGGGCGTAGGCGGCGGGGCGGTCGTGGACCTCGCTGGCGAGGGTGGATCCGACGACGAGGAGGACGAGGGGTTCCATCGCGTGGAGTATGCCAGAAACCGGCGAGGGCTTGGGCGGAGCGTCTCGATCGGCTACACTCCTGGGCGAACGAAGCGAGGCCGTAGCCATGAGTGAACCCGCGTCACAAGCCGCTGTTCGGACCGCGCGCCCCCGGGTGCCGGCGTTGCCTCCGTTCAAGGTTCTGCTTCACAACGACGACGTCAACACGATCGAGCACGTGGTGGTGACGATCGAGGAGTTGACGCCGCTGAACCGGGTGCGGGCGTTCGAGGTGATGCGCGAGGCGCACACGAAGGGGCTGGCGCTGGTGCTGACGACGCACAAGGAGCGTGCGGAGTTGTACGCGGAGCAGTTCCAGTCCAAGAGCCTGACGGTGACGATCGAGCCCGCGGACTGATCGGACGCTGGTCGTGCGGGCCAGGGGCGGGGAAACAGGGCGGGGGTTGTCAAGGCGGATCTGCGGAAAGACGGGGCCGGGCGGTGGGCCAGGCCGCGGACGCGTCGCGCGCGTCAGGGGCGTCTCGGGCCGCCCAGGCGGCAGGTGCGGCATGGGTCCGGCGGGCGGGCTCAACCGGGTCGTGGGGGAGGTCGATGGGGGGAGCGACGCCGGGGGGGCGTCGTGAGGAGGGGGAGGCATGGGGATGCGACTGGGTGACCTGCTGGTGGCACAGGGAGTGATGACGGCATCGCAGCGTGACGCGGTGCTGGAGGAGCAGCAGCGGTCGGGAAGGCCGTTCGGAGACATCGCCGAGCGGCTCCTTGGAGTCTCGCGCGAGGCGATCGAACGGGCGTGGGCGGAACAGTACACGCAACTCGCGGCGCGGCTGGATCCGATGGCGGAGCGTGTGGATCCTCGAGCGGTGGCGCTGGTGAGCCGACGCCAGGCGTGGCAGTTCCGGGTGCTACCCCTGCGGTTTGAGGGCAGGGACCTGGTGGTGTGCACGACGGCAGAGCACCTGGTTCGGGCGCTGCGGTTCTGCACCTGGCACCTCGGCCACCACTGCTACTTCGTGACGTCAGAGGCCGAGGCGCTGGGGCGAGCGCTCATGGCGCACTATCCGCTGGCGGGGATGGAACCCGGGGTGGTTGCCCGGGGCGTGGCGAGGTAGGGGCGGCCCCTAGGATTCGCCCCATGGCCCGAGGAGAGATCCGCACCATCTCGTTCGTCTCGCTGGGGTGCCCGAAGAACCTGGTGGACTCGGAGAAGATGCTCGCGCTGCTGGCGGAGGACGGGCTCGTGCCGGTGGCGCCGACGGACGGGGACGGGGTGACGCCCGCGGACGCGGTGGTCGTGAACACGTGCGGGTTCCTCGAGGCATCCAAGGAGGAATCGCTGCGCGTGCTCACGGAGGCGATCCGCGAGAAGGAAGCCGGGCGCGTCAAGCGCGTGGTGGTGGCGGGTTGCCTCGTCCAGAGGCACCGGGCGAAGATGCTGGAGTGGGCGCCGGGGATCGATGCGATGGTGGGGGTCTTCGACCGCGACCGGATCGTCGAAGCGGTGCGCGGGCCCGCGGGCGGCAAGGGGCGGAGCCTGCCCGGCACCGAGGCACCGAGGTACTGGATCGCCGCGAACGCGCTCTCGGCGGCGAAGGACCGGGGGATGGCGACGGCGTCGCTGACGGTCAACGGGAAGGACGGGCGGGGGATCGGGTACTGGGAGGACGACTCGGCGAGGGTGAGGCTGACGCCGCGGCACTACGCGTACCTTCGGGTGAGCGAGGGGTGCAACCAGAACTGCGCGTTCTGCACGATCCCGTCGATCCGGGGGAAGATGCGATCCAAGCCGCTCGAAGCGGTCGAGCGCGAGGCGAGGGAACTCCTCCACGATGGGGCGTTCGAACTCCTCCTCATCGGACAGGACACGACGAGTTACGGTGAAGACATCGGCGCGGGGGTCAGGCCCGATGGGAGCGGGGGGCTGCCCGCGCTGCTGCGTGGAGTCTCGCGCGCGGTGGAGGAGACGACGGGGCGGGCCTGGGTGCGGCTGATGTACGCGTACCCGTCGAACTTCTCGGGGGCGATGATCGGGGCCCTGGCGGAGGTCTCCGCGGGCGTGGCGGATGGCTCGCCTCGCGCGGGGCATGTCGTGCCCTACATCGACATCCCGCTCCAGCACGCGAGTGATCGCATGCTGGGGTCGATGCGTCGGAACGTCTCGGCGTCCCGGCAGCGGGACCTGATCCGCGAACTGCGCGAGCGCATCCCGGGGATGGCGGTGCGAACGACGCTCATCGCGGGGTTCCCCGGCGAGACCGAGGAGGACCACCAGGAAGTGGTGAGGTTCGTGAAGGAGATGCGGTTCGAGGCGCTGGGCGTGTTCGAGTACTCGCGCGAGGCCGGGACCCCCGCGGGGAGGATGGAGGGGGACGCCTCGCTCGCGATCCCCGCGGAGGTCAAGGCGAGGCGGCGGGAGGAGATCATGCTCGCCCAGCAGGAGGTCGCGTTCGCTCGGGCGGCATCCCGCCTGGGGCAGAGGCTGAACGTGCTCATCGACACGCCGTTGCGCGCGACGGGTCGAGCGACGGCGGGGGTGGGGAAGGGGGGCGGGTTGTACTCCGGGCGGGCGTACTTCCAGGCGCCGCAGGTCGACGCGGTGACGTTCGTGCAGTCTCTTGAGCGGCTCTCGCCCGGGGAACTCGTAGCCTGCGAGGTCACGGGATCGGACGGTTACGACCTCGTGGCGAGGCCCGTGGACGACGCGGAGAACAGGACGAGGTTGCGGGTGGTGAGGTAAGACGCGATCGTGCGTCCGTATCACCAGGGGATGACCACCCCGGCGTAGAGGAGCGGCCCGTCGCGGGCGGGGTTCTTCTCTTCGCCTTCGATCCGCGCGTTGGAGTAGTGGTGCCAGCGGAGGCCGACCTGGAGGCGCGTCCCCTGGTCGTCGAGGGCGTAGGTGAACCCGAGGCCGGCGCGAGGCGTGAAGTTGAAGCGCGTGCCGTCGGAGGGGACGCGCTCGGTGAAGACGACGGCCCCGATGCCGGCATCGAGGTAGAAGGACCAATCACCCTCGTTGAAGAGGTGGTGGCGGAAGACGAGGCTGGGGTTGAGCCCGAGGGCGTCCTTGCCGGGCTGGATGGCCCACCAGATCGCGCCCTCGACGACGAGTTCGAGGTCATCGACGAGGAAGGTGGAGTACGCGCCGTGGACGTTGAGGTCGTAAGCGTCGTTGAAGTCCGTGGCAAAGGCGCCTCCGACCGTGAAGGATTCGGACCCCGACGAGCCGAAAGGGACGAACTGGACGCCGGTCTGGTCGAGGCCTTCAAGGTCTTGCGCGAAGGCAGAGGAGCCCAGCAACACGGCGAGGCAGAGGCGTCTCATGGGGCGTCGAGCGTATCGGACCCGGCTCGGGCTCACCAACCGCGTCGGGGGTCGCGCCTGGGCTGGAAAAACGTGTGGCTCCAGGGCGTGCGAGATAGGGTCACGCGGCGCGGGCGGAAGAGGTCCCCGCGGAGATCCCAGGCATCCGCGACGGCAAGGGAGCCGGCGGACCGCGGGCTCAACGAGGCATCGCGGCGTGTGAGATCAGGGGTCTCGTCCCAACTCTCGGCGGGTGGAAAGACAGCGAGCGAGGCGGGCGCCCTCCCGCCAAGGTGCGTGGCATCGGTGCGCCGGGGGACGCTGGTGGCGCACCCCAGAAGGGGGGCGAGGACGACAGAAAGGAAAAGCACCCGGAACATGGGAGGGCAAGAAACAACAGCGATGCCATCCGTGGCGGGTGTGATCGAGACAAGTCGCTGTCTCGGAACAGGTTATAGGAGTGGTTGGAAGTCGGCGCCTGTGGCGTGGCGACAACGGTAAACGTGGGTTTCGTGCAACGCGCCCGGGAGGACTCGAACCTCCGACCTGCGGTTTCAGCGATCCGGAACTTGCGTTCCGGGCTGGACCATCTCTTCGCCGCACGGGTCTGGACCCGTGGGCGCCGGGCGCTTCGGACCGCCTTCGGTCCTACGCGGGGGTATTGTCGGGGCGACTCACCCGCTGGCCTCTACACCTTCCGCCGGCTCTGGTGCCCCGCCGGTCGGCTCGGCTCGGGATTACCCGCATGGTGCGGGCTTCCCCGAGTTCACCCGGTTCGCCTCGGATCGTTGCCGATCCGGGCCCCTCTTACGAAGGAAACCGCCGCTCTATCCTGCTGAGCTACGAGCGCTCCTGTCAGGGCAGAGTGTATCCGCCGAGGCCCCTGCCCGCGCGGTCGGGTTCCTGGAAACGTCTGCTTATCGACGGCGACGACCGGCGAGCAAGCCGGCGAGGCCAAGGAGAGCGGCGCCCGCGGGGGCGGGAACGTCGCTGACGAAGAGATCGACATCCGCCACGCCGGTGCCGTCCGGCGAGGGGTTGAACTTGAAGGTGAGGAGGTTGCCGAAGAGCGCCCCGGCGCCGCCCTGAGCATTGAACCAGGAGGTGATGTCGGACCCGCCGAAGTTGGAGTCCGAGAATGTCCCCTGCAGGGTGGCGGCATCGATGGTGAACCCGCCGATGACGGTCGTCCGGACCTGGCCGGAGGCGTCGAGGATAGCGGTGTAGGTGTCGCCCGAAGAGATCGAGATGCTGACGGAGCCGCCGGTGACGAGGCCACCGGAAAGGTTGATGTCGAGGGACATGGAGGAGAGGGAAGCGGTGAAGAGCGGATCGGCGATGAAGGGGAAGCCCGGGCCCGACTTCTTGAGGACGCCCTGGATGGCGGAGTTCGTGCCGTCGAAGAGGCTGACGGTGCCGGAGTGGGTCACCCCCCCGAAGGAGGCGGGGTTGCCCTGGGCATCGGTGACCTGATAACTGAGATCGTTGACATCCATCTGCAGGATCTGCTGGGCGTGAAGGCCCGAGCCAAGAGCCAGGACGGAGGCAAGTCCGAGGAACTGGATACGCATGGTTTGTCTCTCTCCCTCTGCAGGTGTTGAGGCCTGTTGACTCCGCACGATCGCACACGGCTCGCGATCCATGCGGGCGTCAGCGATCTCTCCAGGTCGCCGACGACAGACTCCTACAGCATCAACCATGCCACAATACCTCGGGAGTGCCAGAATTCCGAGAGGTATTTTTTTCTTGTTGTGCGGCTTCGGTGTGATGTGAAGATGGGAAACCTGCTCGTGACTCAGGATTCGCGCCGGGAGCGACGGTCTGGGCGATAGGATCCCCCCCTTTGAACTGAGACCTCTCCCCAGGAGGAGGATCGCGGCATGGAAGTCGGCATTGTCGGGCTCCCGTACACAGGCAAGACCACGCTGTTCCGCGCGCTGGCCGGCGCGCACGCGGGGTCCGAGGGCGGGGGGATCAAGGCGAGCGTCGGGGTGGCACCGATACCCGACCCGAGGCTCGAAGTGCTCAAGACGCACATCGCAACGAAGAAGTTGACGCCGGCGTCGCTCAAGGTCGTGGACATCCCCGGGCTCGTGCGGGGGAGTTCGGAGGGGAAGGGGCTGGGGAACGCGTTCCTGTCGTCGATCCGCGAGGTGGATGCGATCATCCACGTCGTGAGATGCTTCACGAAGGCGCCGGGGGGCGTGGAAGTGCCGCACGTGGACGGATCGCTGGATCCGGCGCGTGACATCGAGACGATCGAACTGGAACTGGTGCTGGCGGATCTCCAGCAGGCGGAGAACGCGCTGGAGCGAGCGGAGCGGAATGCGCGGGCGAAGACGCCCGAGGCGCTGGCGCGGCTGGCGGTCCTGAAGGCGGTCAAGCCGCTGCTTGACGAGGGCAAGCCCCTGCGCGGGATGGCGTTCACGGACGCGGAGGAGAAGAAGGCGTTCAAGGGGCTGTCGATGCTGTCGGCCAAGCCCGTGCTGTACGTCGCGAACGTGGACGAGGAGGACGCGGAAGGGAAGGGCGAACTGGCGTCACGGGTGCGGGAGCGCGCGGCGATGGAGAAGGCGGGGTTCGTGCCGGTGTGCGCGCTGATCGAGGCGGAACTGGCGGCGATGCAGGAGCCGGATCGGTCGGAGATGCTGGCGTCGCTTGGGCTTTCCGAGCCGGCGCTGCACAAGTTGGCGCGGGCGGCGTACGCCCTGCTGGGGCTGCAGTCGTTCTACACGGCGGGCGAGAAGGAGATCCGCGCGTGGACGATCCCGACGGGAGCGACGGCTCCGCAGGCGGCGGGCGCCATCCACACGGACTTCGAGCGCGGGTTCATCCGCGTCGAGGTGTACTCGGTGGGGGACCTCGAGGCGTTCAAGACGGAGAAGGCGATCAAGGAAGCGGGGAAGTTGCGGCTGGAGGGGAAGGGGTACGTGATGCGCGACGCGGACGTGTGCCACTTCCTGTTCAACGTCTAGCCTCACCGGCTCGCGCAAGCGGGGGGTCGAGGGCGGGAAAGCGCGGAGCGGGCTCATGCTCGGGCGCGTCTCGGGACGATCTTCCCGGGCATGTCGACCGAGCGGGAATCCTGGCGTGTGCTGCGGATCATGGGCGAGTTCGTGCAGGGGTTCGAGGTGCTCTCGTCACTCCCGACGGGCGTCTCGGTCTTCGGATCCGCACGGACGAGCCCGAACGACCCGTGGTACGCCAAGGCGCGGGAGTTGGGGTCGATGCTCGCCTCGCGGCGGCTGGCGGTGATCACGGGGGGCGGGCCCGGGATCATGGAGGCGGCCAACCGGGGCGCGCACGAGAGCGGGGGCGTCTCGGTGGGGCTGAACATCTCGCTGCCGCACGAGCAGAAGCCCAATCCTTACCAGACGCACGAGTTGATCTTCGACTACTTCTTCGTGCGGAAGGTGATGTTCGTGAAGTACTCCCGCGCGGTGGTGATCTTCCCCGGGGGCTTCGGGACGATGGACGAGTTCTTCGAGTCGATGACGCTGCTCCAGACGCTCAAGATCGATCCGGTGCCGGTCGTCCTCGTGGGCAAGGACTTCTGGGGGGACCTCATCGGGTGGATGGGGGCGACGATGCGGGATCGATACCGCGCGATCAGCCCCGAGGATCTGCGGCTGTTCCACGTGACGGACGACCCGGCGGAGGCGCTGCGGATCGTCTGCGACGTCGTGCAGAAGGGGGCGGAGGCGATCCCCGGGCTGCCGGCCGTGGTCGGGGCGGCGTCGCGAGCGACGGGCGAGGGGACGCGCGCGGGGATCCATCCGCGTCGTCCGGCGTTCCACGACTCGGAACCGGCGATCTGAGGGCAGGATCCATCGCTCAGCGGCGGGTGCGCAAGAGGGGTGAGGATGGCGCGGGTCTCTCGATGGCGGGCGCGCGGGGATCGCCGGCCCCGGGTTGACGCCGGATTGTGCGCCGAGTTAGGCTCCGCGCGCTCTCGTGTGTGCGCCCGATCACCTTGAAACCGAGATCTTCGAATGGCAACGATCCGGACTCGCGGGCGAGGGTTGGCACTGGGGGTGTGCCTCTTCGCGGCGGGCTGTGCTTCAGCGCCCCGCGGGAGCCCCGGGGTCGTCGCGGGAGAAGACGTGGTCGTGACCGTGCAGACGGGCGTCGGGTACGACTCGCCAGAGGGTGTGGTGGTGACGGAGTGGCTGGGGCCGAAGCACTACTCGGCCACGGCGGTTGCAGTGCTGACGGCGGACTATCCGCTCAAGGGCATCGCGATCGATGATCTCGGGGCGCTGCGCGCGTTCGCCGTGTACGACGAGCCCGAGGGTCTCGATCCGAACGTGGAGCACCGCTTCGGCGCCGTCGAGCTCGATGGTCGGGGGCGGTTCGTCCGCGGCTGGCCGGTGGAGAGCGCGTCGCAAGACTGTGCGCTGGTGGTCACCGTTGATACGTCAACGGATCCCCCCGTCACCTCTTAAAGTTGCACCACGGAGGACTGCGCACAGCCCAAGACCTGCCAGCTCAAGCAAAGGCTGCTTCTGGGCCAGATGGTCTTTGTCGGCGACTGTGCCCTCGTCGCGCCTTAGGGGCTCGCCCGCTCGGCTTCGCTGATCGACGCGTTTTCTACGTTACGCATGGTGGTGCTGCGCGAGGGCGAGTCGCGACCGGGCGCTGGGAACGCATGCGGATCGCCGGGCTGACTGTCCCGGTGTCGCCCTGGCGATGGCACCGGGGGTTGGGGGCTAACCCGGTCCGATGGTGGCGGCGTCGGCAGGGATTCCCGATCCCGGTGTCTGTTGCCCGCCGATAATGACCCTTCCATGTCGAGGTTCATCCCCAAGAGCGTGGTGGTGCTGCGAGAGGGGTATTCGGGCAAGGGGTTCCTGAGGGATCTTCTTGCCGGACTGACCGTGGCGGTCATCGCCCTCCCGCTTGCGATGGCGCTGGGCATCGCGAGCGTTCCGGGGACGGTGGCGGCGGACCTGCAAGCCGATCGCCCCTGGCTGAGCCCGCCGGCACTGGGGCTGTATACGGCCGTGGTGGCGGGGTTCCTGGTCTCAGCCCTCGGGGGGAGCCGGGTGCAGATCGGCGGCCCGACGGCGGCGTTCATCCCGATCGTGTTCTCGATCGCCTCCAAGCACGGGTACGAGGGCCTGGCGACGGCGACGGTGATGGCGGGAGTGATCGTCATCCTGCTGGGTGTCTTCCGGTTCGGGGCGATGATCAAGTTCATCCCATACCCGGTGACGACGGGATTCACCGCGGGGATCGCGGTGACCATTGTCGCGTCGCAGCTCCGCGACTTCCTGGGGATTTCGGGGGAGGGCGGGATCCGCCTCGCACTCCCCGCGGAGTTCGTACCCAAGTTGCGCCTGCTCTTCGAGAACGTCTCGACGGTGGATCCTGCCACGGCGCTGGTCGGGGTCGGGTCGCTGGGCGTGCTCCTGGGGCTGCGACGAGCGATGCCGCGGATCCCCGGGGCGATTGTCGCCGTGGCGCTCGGCGCGGCGGTGGTGCACTTCGCGGGGCTGGATGCGGCCAAGGGCGGGAGCGTGGCGACGATCGGATCGGTGTTCGGCACGATCCCGAGGACGCTGCCGACGCCCCACGTGCCGACGGGGCTGTTGTCGTGGGACCTGATCGTGGAGTTGATCCCCGCGGCGACGACCATCGCGTTGTTGTGCTCGATCGAGAGCCTGCTGTCGGCGGTGGTGGCAGACGGGATGACGGGGCAGCGGCACAAATCGGACTGCGAACTGGTCGCGCAGGGCGTGGCGAACATCGGGTCGGCGTGCTTCTTCGGGATCCCCGCGACCGGGGCGATCGCGCGGACGGTCGCGAACATCAAGAACGGCGGCAAGACGCCCTTCGCGGGGATGTTCCACGCGGCGTTCATCGTCGTGTTCATGCTGGCGCTGGCGGACCTGGCGACGAGGGTTCCGCTGGCGTCGCTCGCGGCGGTGCTGCTGGTGGTGGCGTGGAACATCTCGGAGATCGACCACTTCCGGTCGCTGCTGAGGGCGCCCCGGAGCGATGTGCTGGTGCTGCTGACGACGTTCGGGCTGACGGTCTTCACGGACCTGACGATCGCGGTGGGCGTGGGGATGGTGCTCGCGTCGATGCTGTTCATGAAGCGGATGGCGGAGGTGTCGAACGTCACCGCGCTGACGCGGGAGATGGCCGATGGGGCCGACGATTCGCCCGCATCGCTGGGAACGTTGAAGGACCCCGAGGGCATGGGCGCGGTCCCGCCCGGAGTGGAGGTCTACGAGATCGACGGGCCGTTCTTCTTCGGCGTGGCGGATCGGCTGAAGGACACGCTCAACCAGTTCGAGAAGCCCCCTCGGGTGTTCATCCTCAGGATGAGGAAGGTGCCGGCGATCGACGCGACCGGGCTGCACGCGCTGAAAGAGTTCCACGCGAAGTGCCGGAGGCAGGGGACGGTGCTGCTGCTCTCGGGCGTGCACGCGCAGCCGCTGGTGGCGTTCGTGAAGTCGGGGTTTGATGAGGTCGTGGGCGTGGATCGGATGTTCGACACGCTGGGCGGCGCCCTGGAGGCGGCGCGCGCGATCCTTGGGCCGGCGCGCGCGGGGTCTTGAGGCCGCCGGAACCGCGGCGAACAGAGGCAGAACCGCGAGGGCGGAGGGGGGGAGGGCGGTCCGAACGTTCGTCAAACGAGATGCACTCGGAACCGAGGGAGGTCCAGAAACATCCGTGCACTGGACGATCCCGGCGTTGAACGCCGACGTAGGGTTCGCTTGGGGGCAAGGCCCGGAGGAGCCAACGCATGTGCGGGATCGTCGCCTATGTCGGGTCGAAGAACTGCGAGTCGCTGATGCTCGAGGGCCTGAAGCGGCTGGAGTATCGCGGATATGACTCGGCGGGGGTGGCCGTGCTGGAGGGGGGCCGGCTGCGGGTGGTGAAGACGATCGGCCGTGTGGCGAACCTCGAGGACAAACTCGAGGAGATGGGGGGGCTGCGCGGGACGATCGGGATGTGCCACACGAGGTGGGCGACGCACGGCGGGGTCACGGAGGCCAACGCGCACCCGCACGCGGACGATCGGAACGGGATCTGCCTGATCCACAACGGGATCATCGAGAACTACGCGGCCCTCAAGACGCTCCTGGAAGAGAAGGGGCACGTGTTCCGGTCGCAGACGGACACGGAAGTGCTCGCGATGCTGATCGGGGAGCTCTACGACGGGGACCTCGAAGCGGCGGTGCAGGCGGCGCTGCGCGAGGTGACAGGGGCATACGGGATCGTCGTGATGTGCGAGCGGGAACCCGACACGCTGGTGGCGGCGCGGAAGGGGAGCCCGCTGATGGTCGGGGTCGGGAACGGAGAGTACGTGGTGGCGTCGGATGGAGCGGCGATCATCGCGCACACGTCGCAGGCGTTCGCGCTCGAGGACTACCAGGTCGTGAAGCTGACGCCGAGGGGCTTCCGAACGAGCACGATCCACAACGTGCCGGTGACGCCGAAGGTGCACCAACTGGAACTCGAACTTGCGGAGATCGAACTGGGATCGTTCTCGCACTACATGCAGAAGGAGATCTTCGAGCAGCCCAAGTCGCTTCGGAACACGCTCCGGGGGCGGCTGGATGCGCGCGAAGGTCGTGTCGTTCTGGGCGGGATCGGCGAGCGGGCCAAGGAGATGACGCGGGCGCGGCGGGTGCTCCTGCTGGGGCAGGGGACGGCGCTGCACGCGGCGATGATCGGTGAGTACCTGATGGAGGACATCGCGAAGGTGCCCGCGGTGGCGGAGTACGCGTCGGAGTTCCGCTATCGCAACCCGATCCTGGAAGAAGGGAGCGTGGCCATCGCGGTCAGCCAGTCCGGGGAGACGGCCGACACGCTCGCCGCTCTCATCGAGGCGAAGGACCGCGGAGCGCTCGCGCTGGGCGTGATCAACGTCGTCGGCTCGACGATCGCGCGCGAGACCGACGCCGGGGTCTATCTGCGCGTCGGGCCCGAGGTCGGCGTGGCGTCGACCAAGGCGTTCACGGGTCAGGTCGCGGTGCTCACGCTCATCGCGCTGTACATGGGCCGACGCCGGCTCATGTCCGCCGACCAGTGCGCGGAGATGATCCGCCACCTCGAGTCCGTCCCCGACAAGATCGAGAAGGTCCTGGCGCAGGACGAGACGATCCGCCGCGTGACGGAGAAGTACGTCGATCGCGAGAACTGGCTCTTCCTCGGACGCGGGTACAACTACCCGACGGCCCTCGAGGGGGCGCTGAAACTCAAGGAGATCTCCTACATCCACGCCGAGGGCATGCCCGCGGCGGAGATGAAGCACGGCCCGATCGCGCTCATCAACGAGGGGATGCCGGCGGTGTTCATCGCGACACGCGGACGCCAGTACGACAAGGTCATGAGCAACATCCAGGAGGTGCGGGCGCGCGGCGGGCACGTGATCGCCGTCGCGACCGAGGGCGACGAGTCGATCCGCTCCCTGGCCAACGACGTCTTCTTCATCCCGGACATCCCCGAGCCGCTCTCCCCGATGATCGCCGTGGTCCCGCTCCAACTCATGGCGTACCACGCGGCGGTGCTCCGCGGGCACGACGTGGACAAGCCGCGGAACCTCGCCAAGAGCGTGACGGTGGAGTAGCGTTCGGGCGGCCGACGCCCGGAGCGCCCCGTGATCCACCTCGACAACAACGCGACGACACGCCCCTGCGACGCCGCTCGTGCCGCGGCGGGCCACGCCGCCGATGTCCTCTGGGGAAACCCGTCGAGTGTGCACCGGGCCGGGCAGGCCGCCCGGCACGCGGTGGAACTGGCGCGGGCGGAGATGGCGGCACTCCTGGGCGTCACCCCGCGATCGATCGTCTTCACCTCGTCGGGAACGGAGTCGATCGACCTGGCGATCCGGGGATCGCTGGCGGCAACCGGGCGTGGCGTGATCGTCACGACGCGGGTCGAACATGCGAGCGTCCGTGATCTCTGCGAGGACCTTGCCCGGCGCGGGGCCGCGGAGGTCCGATGGGCGCCGCTCACACCCTCAGGGCTCGTCGATCTCGACGCGCTCGACGCGATGCTCGATCCTGGCGTCGCGATCGCCTCTATCCAGTGGGCGAACAACGAGACCGGGACGATCCAGCCCGTCGCGGAGATCGCCCGGCGCTGCAGGGCCCGCGGGGTTCGGTTTCACACCGACGCGGTCCAGGCGGTGGGGAAGATCCCGCTCGGCCTCGGGGGGGAGGAAGGTCCGGACCTGCTCTCGGCCTCAGCCCACAAGTTCCATGGGCTCAAGGGCGTGGGCGTGCTGTGGTTGAGGCCTGGCGTGGCGGTTGCGCCGACGCTCCTTGGCACGCAGGAACTGGGACGCCGGGGCGGCACGGAGAACGTGCCGGGCATCCTCGCCGCGGGGGCGGCGGCGAGAGAAGCAGCCGAGTGGCTCGCCGACCCCACACGGGCCGCGGCGCAGGGCACGCTCCGCGACCGATTCGAGCGACACGTGCTCGGGAGGCTCTCGTGGGCGGTGGGGAACGCGCCGGGTGCCGCGCGGCTGTGGAACACGTCGAACCTTGCGTTTCCGCGGCTGGAGGCCGAGCCGATCCTGATGATGCTCAGCGAGCGCGGGGTCTTTGCGTCGGCGGGTGCGGCGTGCTCGTCGGGATCGCTGGAGCCCTCGCCCGTGCTGCTGGCGCTGGGGATCGAGCCGGAGCGGGCGCACGGCTCGATCCGCTTCAGCCTGTCGCGCGAGACGACGGAGCGGGAGATCGACGAGGCCGCGCGGCTGGTGGTCGAGTGCGTCACGCGATTGCGCGCGTCGACATCGGGCGTGGTGGGCTGAGGCTCACTCGAGCAGGAGGCGGAGGACCTCCGCAAGTGCCGGGGGGCTGGCTGGCGGCGCCTCGCCCACGAGTGACCAGTACGCGCGCTCCGCCGCCATTGATCGGAGCATCCCGCGATGAGACGCGCGAACGACCACGACCCGATCGACGCCCGGGCAGTCGCGCGCACTGGAGACGGGCACCACGCCGTCGCCGACCTCCGAGGCAACGCCCGCAAGGGCCCCCGCGTCGAGCCCGAGTCCGGACGCGAGCCGATCGGGAAGCTCGCTTGCCCAGGTCCCGTCGGCAACGCCCAGGGGTGTGAGGTCCCCGACGATGGCGGTCGCGCGGACGCCCTCCGGCAGGGGGTGGAGGTTGAGCGCGGCGAGAAAGGCCGAGCCGGGCAGGAGATCGGCGGCGGCCTCGCCCTGGCCATCGACGCGGAAGCCAAGAAGTTCTCGCCAGTCCTCGCGTTCGATCCATCTCGCGACCTGCTCTCGGACTTCCCCCGCAACGCGGGCGCGGGCCCAGGCCGAACCCTGATGGGGCGTGCCGATCATGATGAGACGGTCAACATCGGGGAGGTCGTCGTGCCCGCGCTCGGCACCGGCGTAGCCGGATTCAAGCGCGAGCAGGTCGCGTGCGATCAGCCCGCCCATGGAGTGGCAGACGAGGTCCACGGTCGTCACGCCGCGCGCCCGCAGCCCGCGGAGCGAGTCGAGCGCGAGCAGGGTGGATTCTCGGATCGCCTGGTCGTTGGGGTAGTCGAGCACAGCCGTGGCGAGGCCGGCGGCGCGCAGTTCGGTGATGAGCTCGTCCCAAACTCCCCCGGGCTCGTCGAGGCCGTGGATGAGCACGACGAGCCGCGCGGGAAGGGCGACCGCGTCCGGCGCGGGCGTGCGTGACCCGTCGGGTTCGAGGATGGAGACGCCCCATGCTCGGTCAGGTCGGGCTTCGCGAGCGGAGGCGACCCATCCGCGAGCCTCATCGAACGCGCGTTGCCACCAGTTCCCGGGGCGCGGCGGCGTCGCGGCGCCGGCGAGTAGCGCGCCCAGGCACGGGATGAGCAGGAGTGTTCGCACGCGTATCCGCCCCTCTGGATTATTCGGTCTTCTCGATCACGAGTTGCAGGAAGCGCTGCTCGGCGGCCTCGTAGCGGGAGAAGGCGTCGCGCAGGCGGGACGTCAGGTCTTCGATCGATTCCCGATCCGGCGCGGGTGCCCCGGCGGCCACGGCTTCGAGCGACGCGGAGGCGGAACGGAGGTCGCTGACTGCCTCGGCGTAGGTCCGCGCGGCGTCGTAGAGGAGTTCGGACTCGAGCTCCTTCGTCGAGGGCGTGTAGAGCAGCCGCCACGGGTTCCGCCTGACCTCGATCGCGACGAGTTTGAACTGGTCGGCGGCGAGGCGCAGGTTGGCGAGCGTTCGGCGGATGGAGGGCGCCTCCTGCCGCATGAGGTCGCTCGCCTGTCGTCCGGCGTCGGCGAACTGACGGGCGGCGTTCGCGCTCTCGTCGAGCATGGTGTCGATCTTGGGCCCCACGTCCGCAAGGTTGGAGGTGATGGTCTCGACGTTCGCCATGGAACGATCGAAGGTGGGGCGATTGGCGTCGATAAGGTCGCGAGCCTGCCCGACGACCCCCCTCGCCTCCGCGAGGCCCTCGCGGGTCTCGTCCAGGACGGGCGCGAGCCGCTGCGACGCGTGCTCCACGTTCGCCAGCGTGCGGTCGACGCTCCCGGACCACTCGTCCATCTTCGTACGGACCTCCGCCGTGACGGCGCGGGCGTCCCTCACCGCGTCGGCCAGGCCCCCGATGACCTCCTCCTCGCGCGCCTCGACGCCGGCGAGCACCCGGTCGGCACGCTCGACGAGTTGCAACGCGGTTTGGATCAGCGAGGTGACGGCCTCGGCCTCGTCCGGGCCGTAGCCCGCCTGCGCGAGGAAGGCCGGAGGCGCGAGCCGCCCGGCCATCGTCCCGCCCTCCATCAGCCTCTTGCCCCCCCCGCGGCCGTCGGGCGTAGGGCCGCCGGTGCGGGCGATGTTGATCGTTCCCATCGAGCCCAGCAGCGGGCGCTCGAGGTAGACCCAGGCGTTGTCGTAGAGAGCGACGGACTTCGCGACCCGGATCCAGACCTCGACGGACTCCGGAGAAGCCGGATCGGCGCCGGCGAAGCGGATCGACGAAACCTCGCCCACGGGCTGCCCCCCGAGCGTGACCTTCGAGCCCTGCTTCAGGCCCGCCGTCCCGTCGGTCATCAGGAACGTGACCCGGTAGGTAGCCTTGGGCCCGAGGTCATCGAGCACCCCGCTGAGCAGCAGAACGCTCCCGACGGCGAGCGCGATTGAGGCGAGAACGAATCCGCCCGCCAGCACGTTGTTCCTCGACGATGTTCTCATGGAGTGCCCTGCGTTGTCCGTAGCGTATCGGCCTCGCGGCGCGCTGGTATGCTCCAGGCCCGTGGCGCAGCATCGGCATCATTACGAGTCGGCCTTCGAGCAATATGTCCGACGACGCTCGATCCCCTATGTCTCGGTCAACGAGGCCCGAAGGGCGCTCTTCAAGGAGACCCCCTCCTTCCACTGCCGCGCAGGGACGGAACCCCGGCCCAGGCCCCTCAAATCGTTCGACTTCGTGCTCTACGGCACGCCCACGAACCTGCTCGTCGAGGTCAAAGGGCGCCAAGTGACCGGCGGGGGGAGCAACGCCCGTGCCCGCCTCGAGAACTGGGTCACCGAACAGGACGTGGAATCGCTGCTCATCTGGGAGCGCCTGTTCGGAAAGGGGTTCAAGGCGGCGTTCGCGTTCGTCTACTGGTGTGCCGAGCCTCCCCCGGAGCCCCTCTTCGAGGAGATCTTCGAGTTTCGCGACCGCTGGTATGCCCTGCGGGGGGTGGAGGTCGCGGCGTATGCCCGGGAAGTCCGTCCGCGGAGCGCGAAATGGCGGACCGTCCACGTTCCCCACGCCGCGTTCGACCGCATCAGCGGACCCCTGGGACGAATCTCGGAACCATCCTGCGCCTGATCCCGTACGCCTTTACACCGCCGGGCAAAGCCCTTAGCATCACCCACCATGAAGCGTCATCGTCTCGCGACCCTCGCCGTCCTTCTCCTCGCCCTCCCGGCCGTCGCCCAGTTCGACACCAGGAACAATCAGGAGGAAGAACGGCCCCCGTCGCCGCCGACGGCACGCGAGGCCGACACGATCCCCTGGCCGATCAAGCTCGTCGTCGTCCCGCTGGTCATCGCGGTCTGCGTCGGGGTGAACCTCATCCCGAGCAAGCGCGGCCACCAGGACTGAGCCTGCCCACGGAGGGCCACATGAATCCGACCTCTCGCCGGCGTGCCCTTGTCATCCTGAACATCGTCCTCGCGGGCGTGCTCGGGTTCCTCGTGGTTTCCCCTCCGCTCTCGGCCCAGGGCCCCCGCGCCCGTGGGCAATACACGATGGTCGGCGGCCAGATCCAGGGAGGGAACTCCAACGCGATCTATGTCGTGGATGCGACGAACCAGGAACTCATCGCGGTGCGGTGGGATGAGTCCCGAAAGGACATCAGCGCCCTTGGGTATCGCGATCTCGCCGCCGATGCCCGGGCCGCGGATCCGGGGAGGTAACGCCATGGACCAGACCGCATCCCAGAGAGTGCTCGTCGGTTCGGCGATCGTGCTTGCCGCCCTGATCGTCTTCGTGCTGGGGCGCGACCCCGCGCCGGCCCGGGCGGAGATGGTCGCGCACGTGGGCGACTACGCCGTCATGACCACCGATGGTGGGACGGCGGAACTGCTGGTGATCATCGACAATCGGTCGGAGGACCTGCTGATCTACCGAGTGGAGAAGCAGGCTTCCGTCGATCTCTACCGTCGCTACTCGCTGTCGCGTCTCTTTGCCGATGCCCGTGCCGCCGCGGGCGGACGCCCTCGTTAGCCTTTCGCGTGAGGACCCGCGGCTCCCCGCCGGGAGGGGCCACGGCACCGAAACCTCTCGTCCCGGCGAGCCTGTTCCTACCGTCCCGCCGCGGTCTCGCGGCGCGTGACGTATCGCGCGAAGGGCCGTATGCCGATCCAGCCGCTCCCACAGTTCGAGTTGGACCTCGCCGAGGACCGCAAGGCGTACGAAGCGCTCAAGCCGCCTTCGTCGATCGTCGTGAGGTTCGGGTTCATGAAGATGGTCGGGGAGTTCCCCTACGACGGGGCCGCCAAGCCCGGTTGCGGGTCCAAACTCGTCGTCCGCACGCATCGCGGGACGGAGATCGGGGAGATGCTCACGAGCACCTGCCCCAACTCGGGGTGCTCCAAGAGCGTGACGCGCAAACAGATGCTGGAGTACATCGAGAACTCCGGGGGGCGGGACTACCCCTTCTCGACGCAGGGGCGGGTCCTCCGCATCGCGACCCCGGAAGACATGGCGAGGCAGTCGGCGATCGAGAGCACGCGCCACGAACTCCGCCGATGGGCGAAGGAGGTCGCGGGCTCGCTGGACCTGCCCATCAAGATCGTCGAGGCCGAGCCGATCCTGGGCGGGGAACGGATGACGTATTACTACACCTCCGAGGTGCGGGTGGATTTCCGCGACCTCGTCGCTCGCCTGGCCGAGAAGCACACGGCACGGATCGACCTCCGCCAGGTCGGCGCGCGCGACGAAGCCCGGCTGACCGCCGACTACGAGCGCTGCGGGCAATACTGCTGCTGCAAGAACTTCCTGAAGGTTCTCCGCCCGATCTCCATGCGGTCGGCGAAGGTCCAGAAGGCGACCCTCGATCCGCTGAAGATCTCCGGTCGCTGCGGGCGGCTCATGTGCTGCCTTCGCTACGAGGATGAGACCTACGAGACCCTCCGCAAGAACCTGCCCAACCGCAAGGCCCGGGTCTCCACCCCCGAAGGCGAGGGGACGGTCATCGATTCGCAGATCCTCACTCAACTCGTCCTCGTCCGCCTCGATCACGACAACCGCGACGTCGCCTTCCCGGTCGAAGAGATCGAGGTCCTCTCCAGGTCCGCCCGTCCGCCCGAGAAGCCCGCGCCGCCCCAGCGCGGGCAGGATCGTCCTCCGCGAGGGGAGGGTCCGCCCAGGACGCCCGTCGATCGGGCGCCCCCCGCCAGAACCCCGGATCCCGGACCCCAGCCCCCCCCCGAGCCGTCGGAAGAGCACGACGAGGCGGTCGATCCGAACGCGACAGAGCCTGCTGGCACCTCCCCGGCGGAAGGCCAATCCCGTCGGCGTCGGCGGAGACGCCGGCGTCGCCGCGGCGGTGGGGGGCCTCCGTCCCCGGGCGCAGAAGGTCCGCCGCCACCCGCGTGAGGCGGCCCACGAGTCTCATCCGGGCTCCGTCGAGCCCTCGGGCGGCTTGGCCGGCGCGGGCCTGGGCGTTGCTCTCGTCACGCCACGGAGCCGATCGCGCTGCGCCCCGTCGAGATGCGCGAGCATGCTGAGAAAGAGCCGCCCGGCCTTGTCGGTTTCACCCTCGCCGAGGTCCACGAGTTCCATGTACCTCACCCACAGCGGACGGATGCGTGCCTCCTGGTCGGGCCGCAGGGCGAGATACCCGGCCAGGAGATCGAACCCGCCGCCGGGGCCCTTGAGCAGGCGCTCGAACGAGCGTTCGAGTTCCACGCCCAGCGCCTCGCCCTTGGCCTCGATGAGCAGTTCGACCCGCCCGCGGCGCCGGGGCTTCGCCGCCGCCTGCTTCTCACCCACGACCGCCTCCCAGTACTCGCGCACGAGACGTCGATACTCCCGCTGGCGTTCGGGCGGGAGTTCCGCCGCGACCCGATCTACCAGACGCCCCTCGTCGAACATCGGGCCGAGCCTCTGATAGAGCGCGATCCCTTCAAGCGCGACGCCACGCGGGTCGCCGGCCTGCCCGGCGTTGCCCAGGCGGATCAGCAGGTCCAGCTCCTGCGCCACGACCTTGTCCAGGAACTCCGCACGCTCGACGAAGATCGTCGCCACACGTTCCTGAACGCCCTCGGCGAGGTCGAGCAGGGCGACAGCGGCCTCCTCCGGCGTCGTCTCCAGCCGCTTCACGCTCCCGTCGTACGACCGCTCGACGAGCGTCGCCTGGCGAGGGGTCTCCGCCGCGGTTGGCCCGGCGAGTTCCTGCCCGCGGGCCACGCCCGGGAGCAGGGCCAGCAGCATCCAGATCGCCCTGTACATCGCACCGCCCTCCGTGCCCCGATCGCCCCAGCCTACCGTACCGCCAGCAGGGATCCAGGGGTTCTTGGGGGGCGGCGGCCCGGTGTTGCGTACCCTCCCGCCATGACCCGAGAACACCTTGCCCGCGCGATCGCCGAGGTCGCCCTGCTCCGGGGCACGTTCACCCTCCGTTCCGGGAGAACGAGTTCCTATTACCTCGACAAGTACCTCTTCTCCACCCGACCGGAGATCCTCCGCCACCTCGCTGACCTCTTCGCCGACGAACTCCGCGCGGTCGAGGATGAGGCCGACACCCGCGCCGACCGCCTCGCCGGCGCGGAACTGGGAGGGATTCCCCTGGTGACGGCCCTCTCCCTCCGCACCTCCCTGCCCTCGATCTTCATCCGGAACCAGAAGAAGGACTACGGCACGTCGAAACTGCTCGAAGGCGTCCTGAACGCGCGCGATAAGGTCGTCATCGTCGAAGACGTCGCCACGACCGGTGGCCAGGCGCTCGAGGCCGCCCGCGTGCTGCGAGACGCAGGGGCGGACGTGCTCGCAATCCTCGCGACGATCGATCGGCAGGAGGGTGCGAGGGAGAACGTCGAGGGGGCCGGGCTCCGCTTCCGCACCCTCTTCACCAAGGCCGACCTGGGGGTCGGAGACTGACCGCCACCCCGACAAGGGGCCCCCTCACCCGGTCCGGGTTCGTCACTTACACTCCGCCCATGCCCCCGGTCCGATTGCAGCGGGTCATCGCCGACGCCGGAGTCGCGTCGCGCCGGGAGGCCGAGGCCCTGATCGAGTCCGGTCGGGTCCAGGTCAACGGCCGGACCATCCGCACGCTGCCCGCTTTCGTCGATCCCTCGACCGACCGCATCGTCGTTTCGGGCAGGCCCCTCCCCAGGCGGGAGCGACGCCTCTACATCCTCCTCAACAAGCCCGCGAGATGCCTCTCGACCGCCGCGGACGACACCGGACGCCCGACCGTCCTCGATCTCGTCAAGCATCCGGCGCGACCACGCCTCTTCCCCGTCGGCCGCCTCGACTTCCACGCCGTCGGGCTCATGCTCCTGACCAACGACGGCCCGCTGGCGCAGCGTCTTTCTCACCCGAGTTACGAGGTCGAGCGCACCTACCACGCGGTCGTGCGCGGGCCGGTCTCTCCCGAGGCGCTGCCCGACCTCGAACGACGCATCGATCGTGCGTTCCTACGAGCGGCCAGGGGCGAGTCCGTCCTGAAGGGCAAGCCGGCGGCGAGGGCGCCTCGCCCCGCGAAGATCGCGCTCGCGATCGTTTCCACCGAGGCCGATCGCGCCGTGCTCGCCATCACCCTTCGCGGCGGTGGTCGGCGCGAACTCCAGGGCGTGCTGGCCGATGCCGGAATCTCGATCAAAAAACTCGAGCGCGTGTCGATGGGTCCGCTGCGGCTCTCCGGGGTCGCGCGCGGCCGGTGGCGGGAACTCGACCGCGACGAGGTCCGGGCCCTGCGGGCGATGGTCCGTGGCGCATCGGGCGTGCCCCGCGCCGCCCCGACGCCTGCCGCGTCACGCCGGAGACGCCCATGACGCCCCTGGAAGATCGCCCGAGGTTCCACGACACGATGCTCGTCACGCGGCGAGCGCTGCGCGGGCTCTACGACTCCCCCATCCCGCAGATGGCCGCGGCGCTCGCCTACCGCACGATCTTCGGGATGATCCCCGTGCTGGTCGTCTCGCTCCTCATCCTGAAACTCTTCGCGAGCGAGGACGACATCCGAGACCTCGTCCGTCGGACGCTCGAGTTCACGGGAATCTCCCGCATCGTGGTCGAATCGCACCCGATCGACGCCGCCCTCGGGCCGCCCGTCATCGTCCACCACGAACCGCCCCGGCTCGAGGCGTGGGTGCAGGATCGCCTCGTGGCCATCCAGGACATCCCCCTCCGCGCGATCGGCGGGATCGTCATCGCGACGCTCATCTATGCCGCCATCTCCATGCTCGTCGAGATCGAGCAGGCGTTCAACCAGATCTACCGAGCCCGGGCGGGACGGTCGTGGGGACGCCGCATCACGCAATACTGGACCATCATCACGCTGGGCTCCATCGCCCTCTTCGCGACCTTCTACGTCGGGGAGAAGTTCCGAGAGTGGGTCAGGCACCTGACGGAGGACGGGTCCCTCACCGGCGGGGGGATCACCCTCTCGCTCGCAGGGTTCCTCGCCACCGTCGTCATCTCCACGCTCCTCTTCCTCTTCACCTACACCTCCGTCCCCAACACGCGCGTCAAGTTCGGGCCCGCCCTCGTCGGCGCCACCCTCGCCGCCCTCGCCTGGGAGACCGGCAAGTGGGGCTTCACGCAGTATCTCTCGTACTCCGCGAGTTACGAGCGGCTCTACGGCTCGATCGCGCTCATCCCGCTCTTCCTCCTCTGGGTCTACGTCACATGGCTCATCGTGCTCCTCGGACTCCAGGTCGCCTACGGGCTCCAGACCCTCAAACTCCGCCTCCGGGACACCGACCCCGACCCCGTGATCGTCGATCCCGCCTCGATCCTCGGGGTCGTGGCGCTCATCGCGCGACGATTCGCCGACGGCAGGACCACCGATCCCGAGACCCTCGTCACCCGAACGGGGCTGAGCCAGACGGTCGTGACCCGCATGCTCGATCGACTCGCGGACTCGGGCATCCTCCTCCGCGTCGAGGGGGAGGACGCCTTCGCCCTCGCTCGCCCGCCCGAGGCCATCCTCGCCGACGAGGTCCTCAGGGCCGCGCACGAGCTCACCGTCAAGCCCTTCGATGACCTCGCGACGGGCGCCGTCGCCGATCGGATCCGCGAGGCGAGGTTGGAGATCGGGCGCGGCGTCACGATGGCCTCGCTCGTCAAGCCCGGCCCGGGCGAAGCCAGAACGGTCCCTACCGCAGCCGCTCCGCCAGCCGGGCCTGCAGGTCCTTGATCTCCTGCGCCCTGCTGGCGGGGACGACGAGCGTCGCGTCCGCGGTGTGCACGACGATGACCCCATCCCCACCCAGCACCGCGACGGTGTGCCCGGGCACCTCGTTGACGATCAGGCTGTCACGCGAGTTGGCGATGATCCCGTCGCCCGAGACTCGGTTCCCGCTCACGTCGGGCGTGAGCGTCTGGGCATAACTCGGCCACGATCCCACGTCGAGCCATGTCACGTCCATCTGGACCGTGCAGATGGCGACCTCACGATCGCGCGACGCGGGCTCCATGATCGCGTAGTCGACGCTGATCTTGGGCTGTGACGGATAGACCTCGCGGAGGACCTCCGCCTGCCGGGGCGTGCCCCACGCCTCCTGGATCCGGCGCAGCCCGGCGCACGCCTCGGGCTTGAATCGCTCCAGGCACTTGAGGATCGTCCCGGCGTGGAAGACGAACATCCCGCTGTTCCACCCGAACATCCCCGACTCGACATAGACCTGGGCGCGATAAAGGTCCGGCTTCTCGATGAACCGCACCACGCGATAGGCCAGGGGTTCCCCGTCGCGGGCCGCGCCCTCCACCCCGTTGATCGGGGCGCCCCGCTCGCAATAGCCATACCCCGTCGCGGGGTACGTCGGCTTGATCGAGAACGTCACCAGCCGCGTCGGGTCCTGCTCGACCAGGCGGAACCCGAGGGCCATCCGCTCGCGGAAAGTGTCCTCGGGTTCGATGATGTGGTCGGCCGTGAGCACCGCGAAGATCGCGTCCGGGTCTCGCTTCTCGAGCACGACCGCCGCCAGGCCCACCGCGTTGAGCGTGTCGCGCCCCACGGGCTCGCCCAGCAGGTGGCGATCCTCGAACTGCGGGAGGGCCTCGAGCACCGCCTTGCGATACTCCTCCCCCGTGCAGATGAGGCGATGGTCGGGCTCGACAAGCCCTTCCAGCCTCTGTGCGGCGAGTTCCAGGAGCGACTTCGGGGGCGACCCGTTGCGGTGGATGAAGCGCAAGAGTTGCTTGGGCCGATCGCGTCGGCTCAGTGGCCACAGCCGCGTCCCCGCCCCACCCGCCATGATCATCGCGTAGCGCATCGTGCGACTATATCGGTCGAAATCGGGAACGGTTCGAACGCCGGTGCGACGGTCTCGACAGAACTTGACGCTCGGGCGCCCGGGAAGGCCCAACGCCACCCGCGTGCACGCTTCCGACCAGGGTCCGCCGGTCCGATCGCCCGCTAGCGGCCGAGCCGGGCGAAGACGTGCGCAAGAATCGCGTCCGCGTTCGCCTCCGCGGGCAGGGCCCGCACCGCATCCCGCACGAGGCGCTCGGCGTCGTCTCGCTTCTCGCCCAGGGCCGACAGCGCCGCCGCGGCATCCGTCGCCGCGCTCGTGACGGGCAGGGGCTTCGTCTCGAGATCCGCCCCGGGGTCGAGGAAGGCATCCACCTTCCCGCGCAGTTCCGCGATGATCGTCTCGGCCAGCCTCGGGCCGATCTCGGGCAGCGTCCGCAGTTGGGCGGCGTCCTTCGATGCGATCCACCCCGCGACGCGCGGGGGAGGGACGGCCAGAGCCCTCAGCGCCCGCTTCGTCCCCAGCCCCTTGACCGTGGTGAAGACCTCAAAGAACCGGCGTTCGCCGGCGCTCCCGAACCCGACGATCCTGGGCACGAAGCTCGTCCCCTGCCCGTGGGCTTCCAGCGACTCCATCGTGAACAGGCGCACCCCACGTCCGATCGACCCGGCCAGCGCCTGGGCCAGGTAGCCCGGAACCATGACCTCATAGGCGGCCGGGTGCCCCTCGGGTTGGATGACGCAGGTCAGCCCTTGGATCTCCTCCAGGATGCCCGAGAGACGGCAGATCATGGCCGACACGATATCGGACGCCGACGATTCCCGCCCGAACCGCCGCGTTCTTCTCGGCCTTTCGCTGATTCGACCCCCTCCCCGTGCCGATAACTTGCTCCATGCCGACCAGCGCCTCAGCCGTTCCGCGTTCCGAGGCCGCCACCGACCGGGTGGTCGTGATCGCGACCCCCCAGACCGTCGGGGCGATCGCGTGGCAGGCGGGCACGCTCCCCTCCCCCCCCATCGGGTGGGTCCAGGTGGGCGGGGCCGCACCGGCCAGGGCCGAGGTCGTGCGCCTGGGTTCGATCGAAGACCTGCCGTCGATTCTGCGCGCGCAGCGGGTGACGCTCGCGATCGTGACGCTCCCGGCGGCCATGACCGAGGTGATCCGCCGGGTCCGGGGGACGTTGAGGCAGGCCGGCGTGGGCGAACGGTTTGTTCCGCCGCTGGAGGAACTCCTCCGCCGCGAGCCGCCGTACATGGTCGGCCTTGCGGGCGAAGCCCCATCGCTGGCGTCCCCTGGGGCGTCACGTGTGGACCTCGCGGACCTGATGGGCCGCGCGCCGGCGTCGGTGGATCGGGAAGCGATCGCGCAGATCCTGCGCGGGAAGCGGGTGCTGATCACCGGGGCGGGGGGCTCGATCGGGTCGGAACTGGCGCGGCTCGCGGCGGACTTCGAGCCCGAGCAGGTGCAACTGATGGAGCGATCCGAGAACGCGCTCTTCGAGATCGATGCACAACTCGCCCGCCGCCAGCCCGGGGTCTCCAGGCGAGCGGTTCTCCACGACGTGGTGGACCCGGACCAGACGCTCCGGCTGCTGGTGGAACTGCGCCCCCACGTCGTCTTCCACGCCGCGGCACACAAGCACGTTCCCCTGATGGAGGACCACCCGTCGCACGCGGTGACGAACAACCTGTTCGGGACGAAGTCGATCGCCGACGCCTCGGTCGCGGTCGAGGCCGAGCGTTTCGTCATGGTCTCAACGGACAAGGCGGTGAACCCGCGGTCGGTGATGGGGGCGACGAAGCGTCTGGCGGAGTTGTACGTGCAATCGCTGCGGGGGGCCTCGCTCCGGCGGCCCGGCGGGACGAGCCCGACCCGGCTGAGCATGGTCCGCTTCGGGAACGTGATCGGGTCGTCGTGCAGCGTGCTCACGATCTGGTCGGCGCAACTGGCCGAGGGCGGCCCGCTGACCGTGACGGATCCGCGGATGACCCGCTATTTCATGACCATTCCCGAGGCCGCGGCGCTCGTGCTGCAGGCCGGGGCGCTGGACTCGGGCCCGGACGATGGCGCCGGGGTCTTCGTGCTGGATATGGACGAACCGATCCTCATCACCGACCTCGCCCGGCGGTTCGCGCGGGCCCACGGGTTCGAGCCGGTCGAACGGGGTGAGACGTTGCCCGGGCCCGGGTCGCTCCCGCGGGTGGAACTCGTCTACACCGGCGCCCGTCCGGGGGAGAAGATCCACGAGGAACTCGCCTACGCCGCCGAGCACCTGCGTCCCACGCGGTTCCCGCGGGTCAACGCGTGGATCGGCGCGAGCGACACAACCAACCCCTCGGCGATGATCGCGGACCTCTCCCGCGTCCGCCAGGCCTCGGATCGGGCTTCGGTCGTGGACGCGATCCGTCGGCACGTTCCCGAGTGGGCCGGGGGTTGATGCTCCGGCGAGGTTGGCGAGCCGCGGGGGTTGAAATGCGAGGAGAAATCGCAAGAATGGACACGGACGTCCCCTTCCACACGCCCTCCAGGAGGCGTTCTTGACGATCTCCGACAAGCAGCGGATTCTCCTCGAGACCACGCTCGCTCGCGACGAGGCCGAAGCCCTCCTCCGAGCGCTGCAGGACGCGAAGGCGCAGACCGAGAAGCACCTCGCCGAGGTCAAACGCCCTGATCCGATCAAGCAGGTGACCGGGCGGTCGGCGATGGACAAGGCCATCGCGGAAACCCAGCGAGCGATCGAGGCCTTCAATCGCGTCATCCACGACGTGAAGCGCGATTTGCCGGAGACGGACCTGGCCTGATCGCCCTGGCGGGCTTGCATCGGGCATGATGTTCGCATATTGTTTGGTATGGATCCGGGCAAGGATTTCGACTATCGCGACGCCCTTCTCTCCGGGCCGGCCCATCGCCGGGGCGCGGGCCTGAACCCTGGCAATCGCTTCGAGGACGTTCGCCTGCACGTCCTGGGCGACGAGCTCGACCGACGGATGGTCGAGCGTGAAGAGTCTGACGGCTCGCTCGCGCGGGTGGAACGTCGGGTCTATCGCGATCGAACCCGGACGGTGATCAACCGCGTCGCGGCGACTTCGGACGTGCCCTTCGATTGGACGCTCAACCCCTACCGCGGGTGCGAGCACGGGTGCATCTACTGCTTCGCGCGGCCGTACCACGAGTACCTCGGGTTCTCCTGCGGGCTCGACTTCGAAACCCGCCTCGTCGCCAAGCCCGACGCCCCCGACCTCCTGCGGCGTGAACTGGCCTCGCCGCGCTGGCGTCCGGCGCCGATCGTCATGTCGGCCATCACGGATGTCTACCAGCCGATCGAGCACGAGATGCGCGTGACGCGCGGGTGCCTGGAAGTGCTCGCCCGGTGTGCGCAGCCCGTGAGCACGATGACCAAGAGCGCGATGGTCCTCCGCGACACCGACCTCTGGCAGCGGCTTGCGAGCGTGAACGCCGGCAGGGTCATCGTCACGCTGGTCACCCTCGATGCGGACCTTGCTCGGCGCCTCGAGCCCCGCGCCTCATCACCCTCGGGGCGCCTTCGAGCGATCCGAGAACTCTCGGCCGCGGGCGTGCCCGTCTCCGTGAACCTCGCGCCGATCATCCCGGGGCTGACGGACGAGGAGATCCCACGCCTCCTCGAGGCCGCCGCGGAGGCCGGCGCGCGGCGTGCCTCGTGGGTCATGCTCCGCCTGCCCTACCAGATCAAGGACCTCTTCCTCGACTGGCTTGCCCGCAACGTCCACCCCGACCGCGCCCGCAAGGTCGAGTCCATGATCCGTCAGGCGCGCGGCGGCAGGCTCTACGACGCGGCCCGCGCTCGCGGGCGCGGCACCGGCCCCCGCGCCGATCAGATCGTCCGCGCGTTCGATGTCTTCACACGACGATACGGGCTCAATCGCGACGTGCGACCGCTCTCGACGGCGTCCTTCCGCAAGCCGGAGCTCGGCGGCCAGGGGCGGCTCTTCTGAGCGCCCGCACCCCCGGCGAGGCGCAAGCCCCGCGCCGAGCCCGGCTCTCACGCTCGCCGCCCTGCCCCCTTCCCGACGGCGTTGCGTACAGTCTCGCATGAGCCAGGAACGAACCATCCGTCTCCACCGTGTCCTGCGTGCGCCGCCCGAACGCGTCTATCGCGCCTTCCTCGACCCCGCCGCGATCTGCAAGTGGTACCCGCCGCACGGTTTCACCTGCACGATCCACGCCCTAGACGCCCGCGTCGGCGGGAAGTTCCGCATGTCCTTCACCAACTTCGGCACCGGCCAATCGCACTCCTTCGGCGGGACCTACCTCGAACTCGTCCCCAACGAGCGCATCCGCAACACCGATGCCTTCGAGGACCCGGGCCTCCCCGGGCAGATGACCCTGACCCTCACCCTGAGGCCTGTCGCCTGCGGGACCGAGGCCGTCATCGTGCAGGAGAACGTCCCCGAAGGTATCCCGCTGGAGTCCTGCTACCTCGGCTGGCAGGAGTGCCTGGGGTTGCTCGCCCAGCTCGTCGAGCCCGAGATCCCCTGACCGCGCCCTGGCGAACAACGCCCGCGAACTTCGGCCTTCGCCGATGTCGCTGTCAATAGAAGAGGAAAGGCCACCAGTTCTTCATGGGCCGACCCTCGTCGTCGATGGCGCGGTTGTCCAGCCCGGGCATGCACTGGAACCAGTAGACGATCCACGCCCCCATGCAGTCTGGGGCCACCTCGCGGTAGCGAAGGAACTTCTCACGCGAGAACGCTCGGGCCTCGTCGCGCTCGTCGGGCGCCCGGCGCGTGCGGAAGGTCTCCAGCGTCGTCAGCACCGTGTGCGGGCTCTCCAGGTCATAATGCCAGCGCGCCCCGGGCGGGAAGTGCGCGCTCCCGCCCGAGAGCACGAACGGCTCCACGGCATAGTCCTTCCCCCGCCAACGCACCTCCAGCCGGTCCGGCTTCGGGAAGGAGATCTCGTCTCCCGATTCGCGGCTGTAGGACGTTCGATAGAACGAGTTGAAGGGAAGGCCATGCCGGTCGTCCAGGTCGAAGCCGGCGAACGGCACGAAGTACGTGCGGTAGTAGAGGATCGACCGGCTGTTGGCGATCCACTCCATGGTGTGCCCGAAGTTCTCCATCGAGCACCCGGGCCCGCGGTGAGGGTTGAAGAACGCCACGCGGAAACTCCGTCCGATCCAGGGCATCGTGCGGTCGTGTCCATTCCCCGCGGGACCGTGCCGGCCGGCGATCGGCCGACAGGCCTCGTCGTAGTACTGCTTGGACTCGCACGTCTCGTTGCCGGGCCACGGGTCACCAGGGTCGTGGATGGCATAGAACCACAACTCGTGGACCCATCCGGCGTCGGCCAGTTCGCGGAGGTTGAGGAATCGCCCCGGCTCGCGGGGGTCCTCGAACCCAAGGCTCGGTGCGAACTCGTCGGAGAAGAGCGCGCCGTAGTCCAGCATCGGTTCTCCCGGGCCGGGCTCCGGCTTCACCGGCATGCGCGAACTCGTCCTCCGTACGGGTTCCGCGCGCGCGTGCTCATCGCGGAGGTCGATCACCTTGACGATCTGGTATCGCATGAACGCCGCGGCCTCGGGGTCGGCGAACCCGTGGTGGCGGGTCGCTTCTGCGAAGGCCCCGACGACGGCCTCGGCGTGCGCGCGGATCGCCGGCTCATCGACGTCGTTGGCGAAGTTCAGCACCAGCACGCGAGGTCGCATCTGGCGCAGTTGGTCGTGGTTCCGCCAGAGCCAGTCGTCGGAGTTCCGGAAACTCTCGACGTTGGGCCAGAGGCTCGGATCCGTGCCCAGCCCGGGCGGCGGCGGGAGTCCGCCCCGGTTCGCGGCGGGCTCGACCGGGCTCGGCTGGGCCATACCCACGCACGCGAAGGCCATCCCCGTCGCGAGGCCCAGGAGAACACGAATGCTCGACCTCCCGATCCGCCGTGCCGACATGATGGCCTCCCTCGTTGAACGCGGCGGGCAGGTCGTGCGGGATCCTGGCCGTCGACCGTCGCGTACGCAGAGCCTAGCCGAGGCGTGGACGGCGAGATCGACACGAACGCCGATGGTCCCGTGCGGTCCCGCCGCCGCGTAGGGTGGTTCACGCAGGGGGGAGATTCCCTCGCGCGAGCGCCTCACCCCACCGCGCGGCGTACGAGTTCGGCGATCGTCGCCTCGTCCGTTGCGGACAACGCCTTGAGCCCGAAGCCCGTCGCCCAGAGCCCCCCGGCGTCGAGGTTCGAGGCGTCCGTAAAGGCAAACGATGCGTACCGCGTCTTGAACTTCGCCGCGGCCTGGAAGAAGCAGACGACCTTCCCGCTTCCCCCCGGCGGTGGGGGGCTGGCATAGGCGGGCATCCCGTACCAGAGCCTCGGCCAGAGGGCCGGCGCACAGGCCAAGACGATCGCGTGCAGCCGTTCTCCCAGCGCGCGGTCCGGGTCTGGCATCGAGGCGATCTTCGCGAGCACGGCCCGCTCGCCCTCCGCCCGCCCTTTGCTTGCACGAGCCTCCTCCTTCAACTCCCGAGCGCGCTCCTTCATCGCGGCTTGTTCCGCGTCGGTGAAACCGCCCGATGCCTTGCCGGGTCTTGCGTTCGGTTTGCCGTCGGGCTTCGCGCGTCGTGCGGGCTTCGTCGGCTTGCTCGGCGGCTTCCTGGGCATGGTGCTGCTTCCCTCTCTTCTGGCGATGGCCTTCGGGGTCGTTCACGATGAAACGCAACGTCCACCTGCCCGGAGAGGCCAGGGGCTTTCGTCCGTCATTCCAGCGTAGCAACAGGGGCGCGGGCCGGATTCGCCGGTCGCCCGACGACGACCAACCTCCGGAACGGCTCCCGATGATCAGGGGTCGGCGAGAGGTTCGCGCGGGTTCGAGAGCCAGGCGACAAAGGCGGCGTGGAACTCGTCGGGCATGACCCCGAGCGTCTCCCGCATCGCCGTGCCAAAGGTCGGTTGCTCGCTCCGCAGGATCGCGACGAACACCTCTCGCCCGAACTGCTCGTGGATGAACGCGACGAGCACCGGGCCCGAGACATACGGCGAGCGGGCGTCAAGGCCCCAGTCGGCGCTGACGAGCGACCGCGCCCTCGTCTCGTCCATGTATTTCCGCAGCGTGATCCGGCGGGCGTGATCCGTCGAGTACATCACGCCAAGGTACTCCTCCGAGCCCTGCACGAACCACGCCGGAGCCTCCCAGAACGACCAGCCTCGCGGCTTGCTGCGGCAGATCGAATCGAGCAGCACCGTGGCGTACTCGTGCACGAGCACGCGCTGCAGATACAACTCGTCCATCGGCTCGCCCATGCTCGTGCGCGGCGAGCCGTGCGACGTCGGTTCCGGGTGCGCCGAAGGCGCGAGCACGTGGATCTCCGACGTGCAGCGCGCACCGTCCCAACTGCTCCGGTTGGTGGCCAGGCCGGGGCCGCAGGTTTCGTCCGGGGTCGAAGCGACGCGGATCCGAACCGTCGCGGAGCGCAGGAGCCGGTCGGCATCCGCAGCGGCATAGTCGGTCACCAGCCTGGCAATCGCGGCATCCAGCGTCGCGGCGAGGAGTTCGGCATCGGCGCGAAGGTCACCCGTGGCGCTCAGCGAGTAGTACGGCGTCGTGATCGACACGGGCGCGGAAGCGAGGGCTTCCTTCGTGGCGAGCGTGGCCTGCCCGATCCCCAGGAACGCCTCGGCTTCGGGCGAGAGGCTGGAAGCCCTCGCCGGCGGCGCGGCGGTCGAGGAGGGCGAGCGCCCGTGGATCGAGCACCCGTAGAGGCCTGCGGCGAGCATGAGTACGAGCACGCATCGCTGAGCCATGGTCTGTCCTTGCGTGAAGACCCGTCCGCGGAAGCCGGCGGGCCGCACCGCGAGCCGTCACCGGGCAGATCCTACGGGCAAGCACGAGCGCCAGTTCGAAGGAACACGACTCCGCACGTCTCCGCGTGCGATGGGCCTCAGTGGGCAGGCGTCGAGTCCTGCGCTGGGCCGGCCCGGGGAAGACCTTTTCGCGAGAAGATGGTGGTCTGCTTGTCGGGCCTGAATCCGGCGCCGAGGTAGAGGTCCCTTGCCGCGCTGTTGGTGAGCGAGAAGCAGCCCTAGATGCGCTCCGCGTCCGCTCCAGCGAGAAGGCCGACCCCCGCGGTGAGGATGAGCGGGCGAGGGTACAGGGCAGAGGCGAACGATTCAATCTTGGCCGGCGGCTCCGGTTCCCGGGACTCCGGCCCAGTCGAAGGCCTGCTTCTCATCGCCGAACGTGCGGAACAGGATGGCCTTGCCGTTGCGAAAGATGAACACATCCGCGATCCGCCCGGTGCGCCACTCCTTCTCGTCCTTCAGCCTCACCCGCACCTGAAGGAGAACGACGATCCGATCGCCGACGACGATGAACCGCTCCGGCTCGCAACGGCCTTCGGCCCATGTGCCGCGACCCTTCGCGACATGAGCCTTCACGGCTTCGATCCCGTGATACGTCCCGCCCTGCGGAAAGTCGGACGGTTCAATCCGTTCGATCATCGGATCAAGGATGGTGGCGAACGCCGGGATGTCGTTCCGGTTGATCGCGTCGTACGCGTGCCTCAGCGCTTCGGTCTCGGCCACGAGAGACGGCGTCGGCGTGTCCACGGTTGTCCTTCCGCGGCCCACGACAGGGGCCGTCGTGAACAATAGTGCCTCGGCAGCCGATCAAGCGCAGCGCTCAGGGAGCGAATGCACCGTGGACGGTTCCGGAACACGCATGGCCGTCCGGTTGATGCAATCGGGATGACAGTACGCCAATAGAACTCTTTGTCCAGGGAATCCGCTCCTGGGGGCCGGAAACACGGATTCTGCTGGCCGTGAAACGGTGAAAGGCGGGGAATGGCGCGCAAGGCACCGCGCCAATGCGTGACGGGCGCGGAGGTGTTGGTCAAACTTGTTGGCCCCCCCGTTTAGACCAGCCTGTCCCGACGAACCGCGGCACCGTATCATTATTTGCGGGATTTCTCCACACCACACGGTGCTTGCGTACCGGACTCTGTGAGGCCCCAATGACCCACCCACCATTCCCAACTCTCGCGTCGAATGTGTCGTGGTTGTTCATCCTGGCGGCAGCGCTGTCTGCGGGCGGATGCGCCCAGCGCGGAGCCCCCATGCATACCGCGATAATCGACCTCACCGGCGAGTCGCGGGTCGTGCGTAGCAAGGGAGGGCCGTTCGACCTCGTCACCATCGCGTCCCACCACCAGGCCGTCTCGATAGCGGGCATCCTGCAAATGCCCGACATCGGCCAGGAGTTCAACTTTCCGGCCAAGCACGACATCACCACCGCTGTCGGGATCGCGGTGGCGCAGAGTTACCGCCTCATCGGCGAAGCCGATGTGCCCGACGGCTGGAATCGCGTGACCGAGGTCCGCGCCGCGCTCGAGGAGGTGCAGGCCGAGGCCCTCCGGGCGTCCCTGCTCACGATGGAGATCGTGCGGTTGCGCCGAACGGCCGAAGGGCTGCGTCGTAGCGGGGATCTCGAAGGAGCAGTGCGGGCCGA
>JAANMY010000702.1_pt1 | contig 44474 bp, 45 predicted proteins | sample 7279691 | NCBI WGS metagenome assembly JAANMY01 (sample SAMN14094543, study PRJNA606508) | bioreactor metagenome | isolation source: A lab-scale SPAN reactor treating ammonium-rich wastewater day 388 | place: Ireland: Galway | collected 2018-02-07 | reverse complement strand
GCGAACCCCTGATGGATACCCGGGTTCATACGATCCTGATTTCCGTTTTTTTGAACAATTTACTTTACACACCTGCCTATGACCTGGAAGCCCAATGTCACCGTTGCCGCTGTCATTGAACAGGATGACAAATATCTATTAGTAGAAGAAATTCCCAGAGGCACTGCAATAAAACTCAACCAGCCGGCTGGTCATCTGGAGCCCGGTGAATCCATCATCCAGGCATGCAGCCGCGAGGTACTGGAAGAAACCGGCCATAGTTTTCTGCCTGAAGTATTGACCGGTATTTATCATTGGACTTGCGCTTCGAATGGTACCACCTACCTGCGCTTTACCTTCTCCGGCCAGGTTGTTTCTTTTGACCCTGACAGAAAACTGGATACCGGTATCGTACGGGCAGCCTGGTTCAGCATCGATGAAATCCGTGCAAAACAGGCAATGCATCGCACACCTCTGGTGATGCAATGTATCGAAGATTATCACGCCGGGAAAAGGTATCCGCTGGATATCCTGCAGTATTACGATTGACGGATAACCCGTCTAAGGAACCCCGTACCGGGGAAACATACCTAATCAGGCATAGCAGAAAATATGGCCTGTTGAGCCAACAGGAACGAAGGTGACAAACCTGTCATGGAAATACATCGTTATACTGCTTGCCGCGTTTTTTGTTATACAATCCAGCCGCGGCTCATGTAATCGTTGATGAGGACGAATCAGGCTGAAATCAATAAACTGGCTGAAAAAGAAATATATTTGAATAGCGTTGGAACTCAAGATTATAAAGTGGAGAGAATATGAACAAGGTTCTTCGAAATAGTGGCATTGCAGGGCTATGCCTCGCATTATCAATATTTTTATTGTCGGCACCTGCATCGGCCCAGCTAATGCTTGCACATGAGGGACATCATGATGCCGGCGGATGCAAAATTGAAGGAGGGGATTTCCCGGTAACAGTCAGTGTCTATGAAGTTCCTGAAGGGAATATCCCTCCTATGCACTCGTACTGCAATCATCTTCCTGATGCTGGCAAAATCAACATGACGGTCGAGCTTTCTGATTCCCAGACACGTGAAGTTCCCATTGCCGTGAGAGTCCTGATGGAAGGACACGAAAATAGTGATCATGGAGCACATGAAGTGCTGTACATGCCTGCCGAGAAATATTCATCCGGCATTATTGTCGTTGCCACCAACCTGGAGCATCTCGGACAATATACGGTTCAGCTCGAAACGGAAGACAATGCAGGCCAGGTTAAAACTGCAGTCAAAATCCCGTTGCATGTCGGAGGCGGTGGTGGTCACGACCATGGATCCAATTTTGGCATGCTGGAAATGATTTTACTTGCCGTCGTAGGCGGAGTAGGTACTTTCATTTTCATGCGCTCGAAAAAAGCTGCAAACGCTTAAATCCTGCCGTATCGAAGCATGCAATAATGGTCAACAAATCAGCCTGCATGCTTCATTCATCTAATATCTCAAAAGAACAGCGGCATCAGCTGCACGATAAAATGTGGGTTGATGACAGTTTTTTATCTGGCATAGAAAGAGAATCATGGCTCTCAGTTTGACATCTCCATCTTTTTCCCACCAGGGTTTGATTCCGGTGTGCCATACCTGTGATGGTAAGGATTTTTCACCGGAACTCGCTTGGACCGGGGTACCGGAAAATACCAGAAGTCTGGTGTTGATCGTGGATGACCCGGATGCTCCCGATCCGCAGGCACCCAAGATGACGTGGGTACACTGGATTCTTTACAATATCCCGCCTGCCACTCGCAAATTACCAGAACGAGTAACCGTTGCTGAATTACCCTCAGGCACGCTCGAAGGTGTAAATGACTGGGAACGAACCGGCTATGGCGGACCCTGTCCACCCATCGGAACCCATCGCTATTTTCATAAACTGTACGCACTGGATACCTTGTTGCCTGATTTGAATCAGCCAACCAAAGCGATTCTGGAAAAGGCCATGCAAGGACATATCATTGCCCGGACTGAGCTGATTGGCCTGTATCACCGTTCTGACAACGTCTGACAAAGCAGTCAGGTTGAAAACCAATCAAATCCAGTCACACACCCATCCTGACTGATCCCATCCCGATTCAGCTTGCCGCCCTTCTTTATATGTCAATCAAATCACGTATCCGTACCATCCCGCATTACCCCCATGAAGGCATCATGTTCCGGGATATCACCACACTCCTGAAAGATCCGGCTGGACTGCGCTCGACCATCGACGGAATCGTTCAACGCTATCAAACCGAAAAGATCGATAAAGTCGTCGGCATTGAATCACGTGGATTCATCATTGCTGCACCGGTTGCGTATGCACTGAGCGCCGGATTCGTTCCTGTTCGCAAACAAGGTAAATTACCGGCCGAAACCATTGGCTGCGATTATCAGCTGGAATACGGTTATGACAAAGTCGAGATTCACGTGGATGCGATCGATAAAGGGGATCGCGTATTACTGATCGATGATCTGATTGCAACAGGTGGAACGATGGAAGCTGCAATCAAGCTGGTTCAGGAGGCAGGTGGAGAAGTGATTGAATGCTGTTTCGTGATCGATTTGCCTGATATCGGTGGAAGCAGGCGACTGCGTCAGCAAGGTCATCGACTGTTTTCGCTCTGCAGTTTTGAAGATTGATCTGCTCGACGATACCCGTTTTTCAGGCCAGAAAAAGTCCGCAAACATCTATTTCCAATCCGGAAGAGCCATTGCAGTGCTAATATTTGCCGTTCTGCTCGATTGCACTACTCGCTGATCGAGACTCCCGGAATGATTTTCCTGAATAAGCAGACACTTTATATCAACCTGGTTGGATAGCCCGCCAGTCGTTGATTCGTGGAGCCCGTTTACACATGCTAGATATCCAACAATTACGCAGCAATCTGCAAAACATCATTACCCGCCTTGCGCAAAGAGGTTACGACTTTCCCGTAGCGGATTTCGAATCCCTGGAAAGCCAGCGTAAATCTGTCCAAACCCTGACCCAGACATTGCAGGCAAAACGTAATTCAGCCTCCAAACAAATTGGAATTGCTAGGCAACGGGGTGAAGATGTCAGTCTGATCATGGCCGAAGTGGCCAATATGGGCGATGAACTCAAACAGGCAGAAAATCAGCTCGAAGCCGTTCAGACCCGATTGCAACAGCTATTGCTGGAAATTCCCAATCTGCCGCACGACAGTGTTCCAGCAGGCAAGGATGAAAACGATAATCTGGAAATGCGGCGTTGGGGGACCCCGAAAACGTTTGATTTTCCGGTACAGGATCATGCCAGCATTGGTGAACACCTCAAGCTGATCGACTTTGAAACAGCCGCAAAGCTGAGTGGTGCGCGCTTCAGTCTGCTGAAAGGCGGACTGGCGCGACTTCATCGTGCTCTGGCGCAATTCATGCTCGACACACACACACGGGAAAATGGCTACAACGAAGTCTATGTACCCTACCTGGTCAATGCAGACTGTTTGCGGGGTACGGGACAGCTACCAAAATTTGAACAGGATCTTTTCGCTGTCCGGTCCGGCGCCCAGGAAGAAGCAGACAATCCGGACAAAACGGGTCCGGCAGGTCTGCATCTCATCCCGACTGCCGAAGTCCCTCTTACCAACATTGTACGAAACACGATCGTTCCACTTGAAAATCTCCCGCTTCAATTTGTCGCGCATACGCCCTGTTTTCGTTCCGAGGCAGGGAGTTACGGCCGAGATACCCGCGGACTGATCCGCCAGCACCAGTTTGATAAGGTCGAGCTCGCACAAATCACTCATCCGGAAAAATCCCATGAAGCGTTGGAATCACTGGTAGGCCATGCCGAAAAGATTCTCCAGAAGCTGGAGCTGCCTTACCGTGTCATGCTGCTGTGTACCGGTGACATGGGATTCTCTGCTGCCAAGACTTACGATATCGAAGTATGGCTGCCTGCGCAGCAAGCCTACCGGGAAATCTCGTCATGCAGTAATTGTGAAGCATTCCAGGCGCGGCGCATGCAGGCACGCTTCCGCAAGGGGCAGGAAAAACCTGAGCTGCTGCATACACTCAATGGCTCCGGGCTGGCAGTCGGGCGGACACTGGTGGCCATTCTGGAAAATTATCAGAATGAAGATGGCAGTATCACCATTCCGGAGATTTTGCGGGCTTATATGGGTGGCATTGAACGGATCGGCCTATAATGCACACTATATTTGCCTGTATTAACACTAGAAAAGGAGGGTTCTGATGCAAAACGACAATCACAGTACGGCTCAGCCGGAAAAGGATGTTGCCCGGCTCACAGAAGAAGTCAGGGAGGCAATTGCACACGGTGGTGATATTGAGAATGCCATCAGAAATCTTACGCTCAAGGCGATGCATTCCAATGGGTTGGATATCGAATCTCTGAAACAGATAGCAACTGCAGTCATGAAGGGTGTGCAAGAAGGTGCCCAGCAGAAAATGACACACGCTGCCGAGCAATCTCACGCCGCTCAGTCACAAATCACCCAGGCAGTTGTCGGGCTGGATACTGCTTTTGCTCAACTGGCCGGGGCTTCCAAACTGGCTCTGGAAGAAGCAGCAAGCAAGGCGAAACAGTTCTCTGATAGTGAACTGACCAAAGCCCAGGCAGATCTCAAAGACCTGGAAAGCGTATTTCTGGATACGTTGAAGCACACAGCGACTGCTGCGCAGGGTCTGATTGCCGAAACATTGCGGGATATGTTGTCCCACGCACAACACAACGGTACCGCAGTAGGGATGCAGCTCAAAGATACGCTGGCTGTTTTCGCCCATCAAATGGCTTCAACCGGTCGCGCGCAATTCGAGGCAGGTGTAAAACTCACACAAACGACCGCAGACCTTCTGTACAAGATTTCCACCGGGGTGTTATCCGGTATTACCAGCCAAACCAACCGGGACGACAAGTAATCGCTTTTCTGCTCTGGAAATACTCGGTAAATGATCGCCTCAACCAGTCTCACAAGTAGTAGCGCTTCACCGGTACAAGTGAGTGATCGAGCTCATAACAAAGCGGATGACCGGTAGTAATCGACAGGCGCATGATCTGTGCGCCTGTCAGCCCTTCAAGCTGCATAACCAGCGTTTTTAAAAGATTCTGGTGCGAGACGATCAGCAAACGTTTCCCCTGCCTTATTTCAGGAAGAATGGTTTCCTGCCATAGCGGCCGCACTCGCTCCAATGTCTGCTGCATACTTTCTGCCAAGGGAAGTTGAGTGCGATCGACTGCCGCATAACGTGGCTGATTTACCGGTGCACGCGGGTCATCCAGCATCAGTAGTGGAGGCGCTGCATCAAAACGGATCTGGCTTTTCATTGTCGACCAGATACCGAATTTCCGGATAGCAGCCCAGGGGCGCATCCCCTCCAATGCACCATAATGACGTTCATTCAGTCGCCAGGTCCGGTATGTCGAGAGATGATTCAAACCCATGACTGACTGCACTATAGCGAGTGTATCGCTGGCACGCTGCAATTCTGAACAAAAGCAGGCATCAAAAGTAAAACCTGCCTGCTTGAGCAGATGACCCGCTCTCAGGGCTTCCTGTTCACCCTGCGGGCTAAGTACGATATCACCCCAGCCCGTAAAATGCCTGTCCTGATTCCAGATACTTTGCCCATGGCGAAGTAATACCAGCCGGATTGGTTCCTGTATTTCGTTCACAAACGATTGCAACCTTTCTGAAGCAGGGAAGATAAGGTGATAAACATCAGCTCTGCGTATTATTTTTATTTGCTGCCGCTGCAACGGATTCCTGCCAGATTTGCTTCAGCGCATGCCCCAATCCATTTCGGCGTGTTTGCATGATCAGATCATTCCCGCCCAATTCCTGCACAAGCCGTCTGTGCGCCTTACCAAGATTATGATATGGCAGGCTCATGAAAAGATGATGTGTGGCATGGTAGCGCAGCCCGACAGGTGCCCATAATGCAGTCAGAAAATTACCGGGAATATTGACGGAATCAAGATATTGTTCGACCAGAGTAAGACTGTGATCACCCTCATGACGGTAAGCATGCGCAGCCAGAGTACGCAATGAGTTCATAATGAAAATGGCAACGGCAACGGCGTACCAGAGCAGCAATACCTGCCAGGGCAACTTTCCCAGCATTACACTACTTATGACAATTGCCGCAAATAAAAACGCCCCCCATTCCTGTAGCCGCCAATCATGATCATTACGAACAGCATCCGCCTGGCGAATATAAGCAGGGTTGATCGTCAACGAAGAAGCTCGTTCCCAAACGATTTTCCGCAATGGTGGAATCAGATACGAAATCGGCGTCAGCAATAAAAACCGCACTACCAGCAGCAGCGGCAGAATGAGCGAAAGCAGCACGTACCCTACCAATCCTGATGGATGCTGCGTGGCAAAGGGAAGATATTCTCCATCCTTGCCGGTGCCGTAAATCCCGGGTTTATGATGGTCGTAATGGACACCATCATAGGTGAAAGACGGGATCATGAAGGGAATGCCACAAGTCAGGTTCCATACCAGCCGGAACAATTTGAACGTTCCACGTTCGAGATGGGCAAGTTCATGAATGAAAATCGCAGCACGATAAAAAGCAAACACAGCCACGCAATAAGACAATATCTGCCAGATGGAAAACCAGGATGTATGAAGTGCGACAGCAAAAGCTGTCCACCCCAGTACGATATGAAACAGAAAATCCAGCCAGTAAATTCTGGGGTCGGGTGTCATCAGATCACGCACCAGTGCACGTGCTTCGTACAAGGGGAAATTGACCTGTGTCGTGTTATCAGCCATGGCAATACATTTTTCAGGAACATTCCCAACAGGAGATCAGATGCTCGATGATCTGCTGGTTCATTTCTTTATCGGTTTCATTGATTCTGCTGAAATCGGGTACGCCCGGCCAGCCGGCATCAAGAAAGGTTTTGCCGGCAAATTCTCTGGCCTGTGCATAACGGGGAATGACATGAAAATGGACATCGGGATCGACCATCATCAGCATCAGGTAATTCAATTTGTCGTACTGAAAAGCCTTTTTTAAAGCAGTGTCGATCTGGCCGGTCACAATCTGCAATTCTGCAAAACTGGTGCTACTCAATGCAGAAAAACTTTGTACCGGTTCATGCGCGACCAGGACCAGAGCACCCAAGGTAAGCTGTGCCGGGCGTAACAGCACGCTCCAGTACTGAAACTGGCAGATGACCGTATCAGGTGCACCAAATTTCTGCATGGTGCCATTGAATATCTCCACGCTCATCGTCTTTCCTTCAGATCAGCCAGGTACGCGTAACAATTGATCAGACCGGGGTTGATCTGCAGCATCCGTTTCCTTGCAGGCAAAATATTTTTCTGCTTTCTGCAAATCCTGAATGAAGTCGATTTCACACCAGCGGCTTCCGGCAACCGAGTAACCGTTTACCACACCCTGCCTGGCCAGCGCACTGATGATCGCCAGATACCACGATCCGAGTTTTTCCGGTTCACGCAATGCCTGCTCCACTGCTTCACGAAAAAGTCGGGCACCTTCCTTACTGAAACAAATCAGGCCAATCGATTCTGCATCCATTTCCCCGGCAGACAACTTCTTGCTGACCTGCCTGACCTGATTTTGCGGACCGAGCTGCACTTTCATATCATCATCATCGAATTCTGCTTTGAAGTCGATACACAGGTTGATCGGCGCTGTTTGTGTGTGTAACAAGCCTGGCAACAGATCATCTCCCAGCAATGTATCTCCGTTGAGTAACAGAAAACCGGTATGCATTTCGTTACGCGCAATCCAGCAACTGGCCAGATTATCCGCCACCTCATAAAAGGGATTGAACAAAACCCGGATATTTGAACGATCATGGTAGCGCTCGGCAATCAACGCCTCTACCTTGCCGATCTGAAAACCGGCCACAATCACAATCTCCTCGATGCCGTTGGCCAGTAATGCATCGATCTGCCAGGCGATGACCGGTTTACCGGCTACCGGTAACAGGCATTTGGGTGTATTTTCAGTCAGGGGTAACAGCCGTCTGCCCTGCCCTGCACTCAAAATGATTGCCCTGGCGGGGAAATCGTCCCCTCGTTCAGTTATTTTCATACCCGAGTCATTCAATTACGATTTCCTTTTTGTGTTCACACATTGAATAGCGCGCTCATATTCTTCAATTCGTCAGTGATATGCTTCACTGCCGCAAGAAAAGAATCGACCTCCGCCATCGTATTATCCATCCCCAGGCTTACGCGCACCGCACATCTCGCCACGATCGGCGGTACATTCATCGCTTCCAGCACATGACTTTTCCCCGGTGTTGCGCTGGAACAGGCTGCTCCGCTGGCCACCGAAAATCCTTTTTTATCCAGACGGACCACCAGTGTATCGCCCTCGATATCCGGCAACGCAAAATAGCAGGTATTGGGCAAACGGGGGGCATTCAATCCGAATACCGTAGCGCCCATTGCCAGCAGACCATGTTCGAGTCGATCACGCAACGCTGCTGTTTTCACTGACGATTCTGCCATTCTCGACATAGCGAGCTCACAGGCAGCGCCAAATCCGACGATGGCCGGAACATTCTCGGTGCCGGAGCGCAATCCGTTCTCATGCCCCCCGCCATCGATAAGGGGCCTGACCGGCAAGCGCGGATCGATGATCAGTGCTGCCGCCCCCTTGGGTCCGTAAATCTTGTGTGCAGACAACGTCAGGGCATGTACACCAAGTTCAGTAAAATTCACCGGAATTTTACCAAATGCCTGCACAGCATCCGTATGCATCCAGGCCCCCTGCGCTCTTGCAACTTCAGCAACCGGGGCAACCTCCTGAATCACACCGGTTTCATTATTCGCCAGCATCATTGAAACCATGGCAGACCTGGTTGTGGTAAGTACATCAGCAGCATCATTCACCTTGACCCGTCCTGCAGCATCCACCGCCAGATAATGCAGTTGCCATTTTTCACCATTTTTCCTTGTCAGTCCCCGTGCAGGACGCATGATGCAAGGATGCTCGATCGTACTGACAGCCAGCACAGAAGGTTTCAGACTATCCGACACACCCCGAATAAACAGATTGTTTGCCTCTGAACCGCCACTGGTAAAAATAACCTGTGCAGGCTGGACACCCACAGCCTGAGCCACCTGTTCACGTGCACGATCGATTGCCCGGCGAGCCGCCAATCCAAAAGAATGACTGCTGGATGCGTTGCCATAATGTTCACGAAAATACGGCAACATCCTATCCAGTACTACATCATCCACTTTGGTAGTGGCGTTATGATCGAAATAGATCTGAGTCATGAGACATACTAACCAGGCAGATATGCCAAAGATCCATCCTGATCCATCCGGCAGATCCCTGGTACTGAAAACGATAAAGGATGAGTATATTGAAAATTACAAGCCACGGATATGATCTCTCGAAAATACCCGCCTCAAATTGAATCGACACCTGGTTAAATTCCTAGCTTTTTCTAGCCGGCAGGAGGAGCAAAACACCCGTGCTGATTCACGCATGCAAATTATTCAATGAATAGAGTAATCAGGCAATCAGCAAAGATTAACTGACTCCGTTACAATACCTTGATTTGATTTGGCAAGCCTTTTATTAAAGAGTAAAATTGCTGGCTAGTTGGATATATGGATTAATTTTCGAGCAGGAGAATGTAAATGGCAGTAACAACCGATCAAAAGAGTCAGGTCATGCGGGATTATCAGAGAGCAGCAGGAGATACCGGCTCACCAGAGGTGCAGGTGGCTCTTCTGACGACGCGAATCAACAGTCTGGTCGATCACTTCAAGCAACATGTCAAAGATCATCATTCCCGTCGTGGCTTGCTGCGCATGGTCAGCCGCAGACGCAAACTGCTTGACTATCTGAAATCAAAAAACAACGATAGCTATCGCGCCCTGATCGAACGACTTGGTTTGAGAAAATAGGACACATATCCTGTGGGGAGTGCATATACCGTACCCCCTTCCACCAATCATCGCAGATGACTGCGAGGCTGTAAAACAACATACCCGGTTGAGCCTCTTCACGCAAAACCGAATGACTCCGGCTGTCCGCAGCTGAATGCGAGTTTGCAGTTATAGTTACCTTGGGCATGACTTGACCAGAGAAGGATTATTAATTGAAGCCAATAAAAAAAAGTATAACCTACGGACGCCATACACTCACCATTGAAACCGGAGAAATTGCCAAACAGGCACATGGTGCAGTCATTGTTTCCATGGATGATACGGTTGTACTGGTGACTGCAGTAGGCGATAAAAAAACCAAACCCGGACAGGATTTCTTCCCGCTCACCGTAGATTACCAGGAGAAGTTTTATTCTGCCGGCCGTATTCCAGGAAGTTTTTTCAAACGTGAAGGCCGCCCTTCCGAAAAGGAAACACTGACCTCCCGGCTGATCGATCGACCGATACGCCCGCTTTTCCCCGATGGCTTTTATAACGAAGTACAAGTCGTTGCCATGGTGCTGTCATCCGATACTGAAATCGATGCTGACATTCCTGCAATGATCGGTACCTCAGCAGCTCTGATACTCTCGGGTATCCCTTTCGATGGTCCGGTCGGTGCAGCGCGGGTGGGTTATATCAATAATGAATATATTCTCAATCCGACCACTACCCAGCTCAAGGAATCTCAACTCAATCTCGTGGTAGCCGGCACGCAGAAAGCGGTGCTGATGGTTGAATCGGAAGCCGATGAGCTTTCTGAAGATGTCATGCTCGGTGCTGTGACATACGGGCATGATCAGATGCAGCAAGTGATCGACATGATCAATGAACTGGCTGATGAAGCAGGTGTAACTGCCTGGGACTGGCAGCCGGCAGAACAGGATTTATCACTGGTCGAAAAAGTTACCCAACTGGCTGAAGCTGATCTGCGCAATGCATTCCGGCTGAAACAAAAATCAGCCAGAGTCGAAGCAATCAATGAGATCTGGCAGCGTGTATTCACCGAGTTGAAAGTGGGTACAGAGGAAGGCCCCAGTGAACAGGCAGTCAGAGAAATTGGTTTTGCGCTTGAAGCCAGAATAGTACGTAACAGTATTCTTGATGGGGAATCCCGGATCGATGGTCGTGGCACCCGCACCGTTCGGCCGATCACTATTCGCCATGGTGTATTGCCGCGCACTCACGGTTCTGCGCTGTTCACACGGGGTGAAACACAAGCACTTGCAATCACCACGCTGGGAACAGCACGCGATGAACAAAAAATAGACGCACTCCAGGGAGATTATTCCGAACGTTTCATGCTTCACTACAACATGCCTCCTTTCGCCACGGGCGAAACCGGAAGGGTAGGAACCCCCAAACGGCGTGAAATTGGCCATGGACGGCTGGCCAAGCGTGCTCTGCTGGCAGTGATACCACCAGTGGAAGAATTCGGTTATTCAATGCGCGTGGTCTCGGAAGTGACTGAATCAAACGGCTCCAGCTCGATGGCATCTGTCTGTGGTGGATGTCTTTCACTCATGGATGCAGGTGTTCCACTGAAAGCACATGTAGCCGGCATCGCCATGGGATTGATCAAGGAAGGCAACCGGTTTGCCGTGCTGACCGACATTCTCGGCGACGAAGATCACCTGGGTGATATGGATTTCAAGGTGGCGGGTACCGAACACGGCATCACTGCCCTGCAAATGGATATAAAAATTCAGGGGATCACGAAGGAAATCATGCAGGTTGCTCTGCTCCAGGCAAAAGAAGGACGTCTGCATATTCTGGAAATCATGAAACAATCTCTTCCAATTGCAAGAGAAAGTATCTCGGTCCATGCTCCGCGCATCATCAAATTCAAGATCAACCCGGAAAAGATCCGTGATGTCATCGGTAAAGGCGGTGCAGTGATTCGTGCGCTGACCGAAGAAACCGGAACGACCATCGATATTTCCGATGATGGTTCCGTGACGATTGCCTGTGTCAGCAGTGAAGGTGGAGAACAAGCGAGAAAACGTATCGAAGATATCACTGCAGATGTCGAAGTCGGGAGGATTTACGAAGGAACTGTTCTCAAATTGCTTGATTTTGGCGCCATTGTCAGCGTTCTTCCGGGGAAAGATGGATTGCTCCATATTTCCCAGATTGCCAATGAACGGGTCGAAAATGTTGCTGACCATCTCAAAGAAGGACAGACCGTTCGTGTCAAAGTACTGGAAGCAGATGAAAAAGGCCGGCTGCGACTCAGTATGAAAGCAGCCAGTATCAGCACAGAAATAACTGCAGACAATCCGGACAACACTGAAAAATAAACAGGTATCATTTTAACGAATCACGATCTGTTTTCCCCGGACAATCCCCGGAGGGTATGCCTGTTTCATTCAGAAAACAGCATCTCCGGGAAAATTTTTCTCTCGACTCGACGATAGAACCCTGCCATCCGATTCACATACTTACCTCGATCAGATTCATATCCCATAAAAATTAAAGAGAACATAATGGAAAAGAAATTGTCAGTTTTGCTGTTTACGCTTCTGGTTTCTTTGACGCTGGCTGCAAGAGCTGATGAAATATTGCTTAAAAATGGTGACAGAATTACCGGAACAATCATCAACAAGACCGGTAATACTCTAGAAATAAAAACTGAATATTCAGACAAAATATCTGTCAAGTGGAGTGCAATCGAAAGTTTCAGCACGACTCAACCTGTATTGCTGACCCTTAAAAACAAGGAAGAAATGACGGGTATGACCGAAGTTTCCCCGGATAATACGTTGAAGATCAAAAAAGAAGGTGTCTATCAGTCCGAACCGATTCCTTTATCCGAAATTGCTGAAATCAATAAAAAATTCTTTTCCGGTCAGGTCAATGCGGGTGGTGCACTATTTTCCGGGAATACACAGCGCCAGTCTTATAATCTGAATACCGACCTCGTTGTCAGAGGGAGAGATGACCGCGTTTCCTTCGGCGGGCAGTTCAATTACGCAGACAGCAAGTCGCGGGATTCAAACGGCCAAAAGGAAACCATACTGAATGCCCGTAATTTCCAGCTTTATGGAGACTATGCACATTTCTTCACTGATGTCTGGTATGGATACGCCCATGGCTTGTTTACCAACGACCGTCTCCAGGATATTAAATTAAGATCGGCATTCGGTATTGGTGCCGGTTACCAGATTTTCGCAACGGGTGATCTCAATTTATCATTTGAAGCAGGCCCTGATTATGTAAACGTCGATTTTTACGACTATCCCTATCAGTGCGAAAAGAAACTTACAGTTGATCCTGCTGCATGCAACCGGATAAAAGACAGAAGTAATGTGGCTGGTCGCTGGTCTACCCGCTATGACCAATGGATATGGAATCGGGCTGTACAGCTTTTCCATACACACGAAGGGCTTGCGGCCAGTGACCTTTTCGTTCGTACTCGTACCGGTTTTCGTGTACCACTCTGGTACGGATTTCAGTTCGTCAACGAGATTCAGGTGGACTATTACAGCAAACCTGCACCTGGCAAGGAAAAATTTGATACCCGCTACCTGTTCAACATTGGTTACGGATTCTGATTGTAAAACACTTCCAGCCTAATTTCTTCATTCTATCGAGACTGATTTAGGGTAAAACCAGATTCCAGGAGAAATCTGGTTTTACCCCGGTCGTGTTACGGGAGAAAAAAGAATTACTTGTCCACGAACTTATCTGCATGTTTGCGGTCCACGTAAGGCACTGACCACGATTTCATGGCATTCCCCAGTCCGAAAAACTGCCTGAATCTACTGCAAAATACATGCAGAAAATATAAATGATACAAACTGGACTTTATATCTCCAAGATTAAAAAAGGAGTGGTATGTCGCTGTATTTGAAATTTTCTGATCAGTTATTTGCAATGGCCGCATCCATATTTACCCATCCGGCTGAAGTCTCTGATTCCAGATACCGAGCATCTCTGCCGACGAAACCAGAGCACCGTCAATCTCTTCTTCTACTGTTATGTTCGAGTCTGCTGGTGACCTCCTGTGCCATGGGACCTGATTACTCACGTCCTCAGGTCGATGTTGCACAAAATTACCGTCTGACACCAACAGAAGGGCGATCCATCGCCAATCTCCCCTGGTGGGAGCTGCTCAAGGATAAAAAGCTGCAATTGCTGATCGATCAGGCTCTGCAGGAAAACAAGGATCTCAAACAGACGACAGCCAGTGTTGAGGAACTTCAGGCTCGCTTGCGTATTTCCAATATGGATTTCATTCCTGATGTAAATATCGAAGGTAACGCACCGGCACTTGGTACCATGGGCGGGTTCAGCCGCCCCGGATTTCCGACACCTTACAACTACTTCGGGCAAACCATCCTGAACTGGGAGCTGGACATCTGGGGCAGGCTCCGCCGTGCAAATGAAGCTGCCCGGGCAGATTTGCTGGCACATGAAGAAAATCGTCGTGCTGTTGTTCTGACACTGGTAAGCTCAGTTGCACAATCCTATTTCGATCTCTTACAGTTCGATATGCAGCTGGATATAGCCCACCATGCACTGTCCTCATGGGATGAATCCATTGCAATTTCCAGAGCACAATTACAGGGAGGGCTGATTTCCCGTCTCGATCTGGATCAATTCGAAGCTGAGCGTGCCCGAGCTGCTGCTCAAGTAGCCGAATTGGAGCGGCAAATCGTTCAGAAAGAAAATGAACTCAGCGTGCTGACAGGCAAAAACCCTACTCCAGTCTTACGGGAGCAATCACTAAACGAACAGCTGATACCACCCGAAATACCTGCCGGCCTGCCTTCCGAACTGTTACAGCGACGCCCCGATATTCTGCAGGCTGAGCAAACACTGAGGGCAGCCACCGCCCGGATCGGAGCAGCTAAAGCAGCGCGGTTCCCGAGAATATCACTCACAGGCTTTCTGGGGTTGTCCAGCCCGGCATTATCTAGTCTGTTGGATTCCGGCAGCGAATTTGGTGTCGGTGGATTCGGGCTGGCAGCACCACTGCTGAATTCCCAGTCTCTCGGTTTTGAGCAGCGGGCTGCAGAAGCACAGGCAAGACAGGCGCTGGCAAAATATGAACAGACCATCCTGGTGGCATTCAAGGAAGTTGAAGATTCGCTTGTTGCCATCCGGACGGCAAATGAACAGTACAAAGCCCAACAAGCACAGGTAGAGGCGCTGACTTCGGCTTTACAAACAGCAGAACTGCGTTACCAGGGTGGAATCACCAGCTACGTTGATGTATTGCTTGCAAAACGCAAATTATTTGATGCTGAATCTGCTCTTACAGCCACTCGTCGTCTGCATCTGATTTCCATCGTTCAGCTTTACAAGGCACTGGGGGGTGGCTGGCTGGCCGAAGGTGCCAATACTCCCCTGCCAGTATCTACCGGCCCGCTGCACAATGGCTGAAATGAATAATCTATCCGGCACACTGCTGCCGGCAAACCGGTTTCATCAACCATAAATATTTTTGATCATTTTCCTTACCGAATTACCGGGAATAACGTCATGTATCAAACGCTTCGTCAATCAATCATGCAGACCGGCCGCACCATAATAAACATCAGAACAGGGGTGCTGCTCATTGTTTTTCTGGCCGGTTGCTCAATGCAATCATCTACTGATTCACAACCTCCGGTACCTCAGGTATACGTAACTACCGTCACTACCCGCACGATTGTGGAGGAGCCGGAATTCATCGGGCAGACTGAATCTTTCCGGCCTGTTGAAATCCGCTCACAGGTAAACGGAATCATCAAAAAAATATTCTTCACGGAAGGCCGGAATATCAAAAAGGGTAACAAGCTGTACCTCATCGACCCGGTACCCTTCGATGCAGTCTACAAGAACAGCAGGGCGCTGGTAACTCAGGCACGGGCACGATTGGATCAGGCCAACAAAGATCTGGCGCGGGTACAACCACTGCTCAAACAAAAAGCAGTCAGTAAAAAAGAGGTCGATGACGCCGCGGTAGAAGTGCGCAGTGCAAGAGCGGCGCTGGAAGCAGCACAGAACGTGATGATCAAGGCCAAGTTCGATCTGGACAACACGCTCATCACTGCGCCGGTAGAAGGTCGAATCAACCGCAGTCAATTTTATGAAGGACGCCTGGTCGAAGCCCAAACTAATTTGTTGACTACTATCGATCAGCTGGATCCGATGTATGTCAATGTAAATATTCCAGAAAGTTATTTGTTGCGCCTGCGCCGCGAACTATCTGAACACAAACTTGAAAGACCTGAAAGTATTTTTCAGCTGAGTGGTGTAATGACTTTCTCCGATGGCAGCATCTATCCGGAGGAAGGATTGCTGGATTTTGAAGACATCGTCATACGGCCTGAAACTGGTATGCTGCTGGGACGATTTGTATTTTCCAACCCGGCTGGCAAAAATGCTCCCGGGGAAGCTCACCTTTACCCGGGCCAGTTTGTCAAGGTTCGTATCAAAGGTTACAGCAGAACAGGAGCAATTCTGATTCCCCAGCGCGCCGTGCAGCAACAGCCAAGCGGCTCTTTCGTCTATGTCATCAATGAAGGAAAAGCTGAACTCCGCCCGGTACAGGCCAGCGCATGGCAAGGCAATGAATGGCTGATTGAAAGCGGCCTGCAAGCAGGAGAACAGGTCGTCGTGGAAGGAATTCACAGAATCCATCCAGGCGTTCAGGTAAATCCTGTTCCCTATCAGCAAGAAGAAAGCCAGACTTCCTAAAGCAATCATCAAGAATAAACCGCGTAAGGCGTGCCATGAATTCCCGTTTTTTTATTGAACGACCGATTTTTGCATCAGTACTATCCATCATCATCGTCATTGTTGGTCTGGTTTCACTGAAAAATCTCCCGATTGCTCAGTTTCCAGAAATTACTCCGCCCGTCGTGCAAATTGATGCGGATTATCCCGGTGCCAGTGCAGATGTGGTAGCGGAAGCCGTTGCACGCCCGATAGAAGTACAGCTTCCCGGTATCGATAATCTTCTGTATTACGAATCCACCAGTACAAACGATGGCCACATGACAATGAGGCTCACGTTCGAAATCGGAACAGATATCGATATCGCACAAGTACAAACCCAGAACCGGCAGAAACTGGCCGAACCACAACTGCCCGATGAAGTTATCCGGCAGGGTATAACCGTCAAGAAGACTTCACCCGATCTACTGCTAGTCGTTGCGTTGAGCTCTACTGATCCTTCTCACGACACCATTTTTCTGTCGAATTATGCCCTGCTCAGGGTACTCGATAATATAAAACGCCTTCCCGGTGTTGGGGATGCTTCAATCTTTGGCGGTCAGAATTATTCCATGCGGCTCATTCTTGATCCCGTCCGGATGGCGCAACTCAATTTCACACCGAGTGATATCGTCGCTGCTGTCCGTGAGCAGAATCGGGATTTTCCTGCCGGGCGAATCGGCCGCGAACCCATGGTCAATGAAACCGAGCTCACCATTCCCGTTATGACTAAAGGACGGATGAGTGAGGTAAAAGAATTTGAAGAAATGATCATCCGGGCTTATCCGGATGGCTCCATGGTGCGACTGAAAGACGTCTCACGAGTAGAACTGGGCGCACAATCCTATGATCTGCAGGCACGTTGGAACGGACGGCCCAATACTTTTCTGCTGACTTATCTTTCACCCGGCGCCAATGCACTTGAAACAGCACAGCGTATCCGCAACGAAATGGACAAGCTTGCCAAAGATTTCCCGGCTGGCGCGTCCTATGATGTTCCTTACGACACCACCACCTTTATTGAGGTTTCCATTCAGGAGGTTGTAAAAACCCTAGCGGAGGCCTTGTTGCTGGTTGTGCTGGTTGTTTTCATTTTTTTACAAAGCTGGCGCGCCACACTGATCCCGGCTATCGCGGCACCCATTTCTCTCATCGGTACATTCATGGGAATGGAAGCGCTGGGGTTTTCGATAAACACACTTACCCTGTTTGGTATGGTGCTTTCCATCGGTATCGTGGTGGATGATGCGATTGTCGTGGTAGAAAACGTCGAGCGCCATATAGCCGAGGGCCTCACGCCTAAAAATGCCGCAATAAAAGCCATGCAGGAATTATTCGGAGCACTGATTGCTATCATTCTGGTACTCGCTTCGGTATTTTTACCGGTCGCATTTCTGGGAGGCATTACTGGTGAACTGTACAAACAATTTGCTGTAACCATTGCATTGTCAGTCATGATTTCCGGATTTGTCGCACTGACACTCAGTCCTGCTTTGTGTGCCCTGGTACTCAAACCCGGCCACGATTCTCCTAACAAACTATGGAAAACTTTCAACCGAACGTTTGATTGGGCACAGACTCGCTACGTCAGCATGGCCGGTACAATCATAAAAAGATCGGCATTATCAATCCTCATTTTTTTAATGGTAATATTTTTTGCCATCGGTTTATTCAAAACAGTGCCAGGAGGTTTTCTTCCGGAAGAAGATCAGGGTTATTTCATTACGGTAGTACAACTTCCGGATAGCGCTTCCATTTCCCGCACCAAAAAGGTTCTTGAAAAAATAGAGAGTTATTTCCTGTCCATTCCATCTGTTCATTCAACTGATGCAATGGCTGGCATGAACTTTGTTTTCAGCAGCCGTGGTCCGAATCACGCCACGATGTTCGTACCGTTGCATCACTGGGATACACGCAAAAATGCCGATGAGCAGGTTCAAAACCTGATCGCCAATGCCTTTGGTGAATTTGCAAAAATCCCTGAAGCACTGGTGCTCGCCTTTAACGCACCCTCAATCCGCGGACTGGGCGCAACGGGTGGCTTTTCAATTCAATTGCAGGACCCAAGTGGAGGAGACTTTTCAGAATTTGCCGAAACAGCACAGGCATTTGTAAACAAAGCCATGGAACACCCGGCTATCGGAATTGCCGGTACCAATTTCCGTGTCAGCGCCCCAAGGATGTATGCTCATGTCGACCGCGAACGTGCCAAAGCCTTAGGTGTGCCCATATCCGATGTTTTCGATACGATGCAAGCTTATTTTGGCAATTTATATGTGAATGACTTTATCAAGTTTGGCCGTGTCTACCGGGTACAAACTGAAGCCTCACCTGAGTATCGATCCAGCCCGGACAATATCAGCAATATCTATGTTCGTGCCCAATCCGGAACAACCAGCACAATGATACCGCTTGATTCTGTGGTTACAACCGAGTTCAACAGCGGCCCGGATCCGGTTACCCATTTCAACGGATTCAACTCTGCACTCGTGCTGGGAAGTGCAGCGCCAGGCTATAGCTCAGGGCAAGCTCTGGATGCGCTGCAGGAAGTGGCCAATGAAGTACTGGCACCCAAGGGTTACACCATCGACTGGAGCGGGATTACCTATCAGGAAAAAATGGCAGCCAGTGGACAAAAAATATGGATACTTTCCTTTGCCCTGCTCATGGTATTTTTGGTGTTGGCTGCCCTGTATGAAAGCTGGTCTGTACCGTTTGCCGTCATTCTGGCCGTGCCCTTCGGTATCTTGGGAGCATTGCTGGCTATCTGGGCGCGTGGACTGACTGATGATATTTACTTTCAGGTCGGGTTAATTACCCTGATTGGACTATCCGCCAAAAACGCTATTCTTATCGTAGAGTTCGCCAGTGATCTGTATGCCAAAGGCGCATCACTGACCGAAGCCGCTCTGGAGGCAGCCCGGGTTCGTTTCCGTCCGATCATCATGACTTCCATGGCCTTTATCATGGGGGTATTCCCGCTTGCGATTTCATCCGGCGCAGGGGCTGCCAGCCGTATCGCCATTGGCACTACTGTACTTGGCGGCATGTTGGCAGCAACTTTCCTCGCCATATTTTTCGTGCCGCTCTTTTTCGTGCTGATTGGAAAAATCACACGACGCGACAAACATCCAACTCCTGAACCTGTACAGGCTGAAACCGGAGATCAGGCAGTTACCACCAACGACAAGGAAGATACTGATGGCAAATGACGGTTATTTTGAACCCACACAAGAACTGAGCGATGAAACCCGAGACATGCACCGGGCAATTATTTCTCTGCGTGAAGAGTTAGAAGCAGTCGATCTCTACAATCAGCGAGTGAATGCCTGTAAGGATAAAGAACTGAAAGCGATACTGGCGCACAACCGGGATGAAGAAAAAGAACACGCGGCGATGCTGCTGGAATGGATACGCCGGTGTGACCCGGCATTTGACAAGGAGCTGAAAGACTATCTCTTTACCGACAAACCCATTGCTCACGAGTAACAAGTGTCAAACAACAAATCGTTATCCAGCTGAGAAGCGATGCTGCCTTGGTGGGAGCTGTCTTCAGTTGTCTGAGAACCGGGATTTCTCTTTGATGACTTCCAGTCCACCCCCACATTGCCAGCATAACTGAAAGTTACCGGGGTTTTCCTCACCGCATTGCGGACAGGAAACAGTATCAGTTACTTGCGGAGCCTGTTCATAAGCCGCAATAATTTTCCGGCCGCGTTCAAAATCAAGATCGCGCACCACCCATACCTCAGGGTAAGTATGAGTAAACGGAATCTCTCCCGTTCCTCCCTGTGCATACTCATTGAACAGCCTCGTCGGAATGTAGGCATTCTCCAGCAAATCCCGGACGATATGCGCCTCCAGCAAATGATTGGCTGTATAAAGCTTTTTCATGTGACAAACAAAGTAATCAGGTAATGGGCGCGGTTGTAACGGATTGGCTCGGTTTGTTTTACCGGGATATTGGCAAGACTTATTTTCCAGATAATCCCATATTACTTCATCTTGCCACGACAGCAACATTCACGAGTCACACCACTCCCACCCGTTTTCGCGAGGCCACTCTGGGCTGTGGCGATCCAGCGCCTTCATCATCACTGCTGGATTGCTCCACCCCTGCAGAGTTCGTAAAAACGGCAATGTCGGTATTTACCCAACTTCAACCATAGTGCTTCAAAAATCATCGTACCCGCTACGAGTGGTCCGCCCGCTCACTACGCCGACGGGCCTGGATTTCAAAGTAGTTATACCAGTAAGGATTCCTGCCTCGAAGTAATTGCCACAAGCTGGAGGCCGGATATGCAAGGAAGAACAACACCCCCCATACTTCGTACTGCCTGACGTGCTCCAGTTCATGAGCTCGAGAATACTCAAGGACAGCCTCATCCAAGCCAAGAACCACATGTCCAAAGGTAATGGCCCAAAATGGGAAGAAAGGTATCGTATTACCAGACCCAAGCGAAAACTCCAGAATACCGGATACTTGCCGTACCGAGCCCCCGATCAGCAGCAGGAACAAGCCACAACCCAGCCCAAACAGGGAACAAGGTGCCACCCAGATATACTTCAGCAGCCTTACCATGGCAGCGATCTCACACAAACAACCAGCGCAGTTGAGAGGCATCCTGTTGAACAACGGATCAGGTTCAGATATATGCTCGACATGGCTGATGTAATTCCATTTCTAAATCAAAACTAACTTTGTCGGCTTCGCCCAGCCGTATTATTTATACTGTCTGCGGCTCGCTTTCGTGTCATTTTTGATTTGGGAATGGAATAAGAAGTCTGTTGAAACTAATAGCACACTTCTTATATTATACTCCGATGCTGTGGACCGATTTCTGAAGACCGCATCATGCCTGATGAAGGCGGTCGGCGGTAACGAAATGGATATGAACTTCCGTTATGAGATGCGAGATAGAGCTACGCGACCAAACGAAAGAAGAAAACTTCGTCGCGCATGCGCTTGTTGAATCGCCCACTGTGGATCGCACGGTGGGTGGTGCGAAAGCCAAGGCCAGAACTCCTGACTACCCGATTAGGCCCACCTGGAGCAGTTTTGGTGCAAATACAAATAGACCTTTACTTCTATAAACGGTCCGGGAGGTTATCTTAAAAAATGAGGTGTAAATACCTGAAACAAAAATGCTCTAGTGATTAGGTAGTGTCACGGAGTTCATACTCTTCCGTAAAGCAGTCTCATACTTTGGAAAATCCTCTTTTGTCGAATTGAAATTGAATACGAGCATCTTCCCTTCGTATCCAGTAACCAACATTATATTGTGAATGTCAGTATCGCTCGCATTCGAAATCATCTCCATGAGCAACCATTTCTGGCCGGAATGCTCAATGATCTCATTCTTTTTCCATTTGAGTCCCGGAATTATGCGTTCGAAAAGCTGCGTGAAAGACTTCTGAACATCAGGGAGTGCTTCTTGAGGAATGTGATGTGGTTTAAGATCATATGCTATGGTCGTAGAACCAGTTCCAGTTCCAACTGCGTATGCTGGAGCTTGATCGGTGGGCCACTTTGCAGCAATAAGCTCTTTACTTAGTGGTTTAAAATCTTCAGGAGCTTCGAAAGTTATATCAGTATTGGCAACGTTAACTGGCTCGGCAAATAGAGTGGGAACAACGGCCAACAATGCGGTGATGATAATAAGGAGTTTCATATGTGTTTGAACGAAAGATCAGGCCTACCTGGACCCATTGAGGTTTTCATAAATTGTTACTCCGATTTTGATTTTGCCTTCAATTCATTAATTGAATCCAAAACAAGGATTGTAGTCGACCACATTACATAAATAAAAAAGAAAGTCCCTAGTATGGGAATAAGCGTAAGGATCACAAACATTGGTACGCTTCTGTTTGTTCTCTTTGCGATCTGCGCTGCGAAGGCTGCATAGATCGCTTGCATAATTATGAGCGGTAGCAAACTGATGAATGATTCCAAAATATTCTCCTATTAATTTTCAAGGTTGAAGTTGACTGTCTAACGTCTGATTTTAACGGATGCTGAAAACGGTCCACTGGAAAGAAACGTTAAGCTGCATGCGCCCCCTTACCCAGCGCCGTCAAAAAGGAGTCCTGGTCATGCGGTGACACCAATACAACTTTGCCCGATCCATACTCAATGCGCAGACGATCCAGCGAGAGCGCAGGGCTTGAGACCATTGATCTGGATGGAGTCACGCACGTTACCTGCGACAGGGGAATATTCCAGCGGAATGGCCCGCAACAAATATGAAGGGTTTGGGCTTTGATTTCGTAGCTTGTCGACAAAAAAAGCCAAAGTGGCAAACCTGCGCCAATTGCAAGCAACACGACCGCTCCCGTAAAACTCACACCGGAAATATACACTGCCCAAACCGAAACAAGAACGTTACCGAACAATGTAGCTGCCAGCAATGTGTCGATCTTTGATCGGAACTTCATCTGGATCTCCTTGCGACTTAACGTAGAGGTAACCGGCGCTGTGCGGATTTACCGCACAGTGTTCGAGTGACTTGCCAGGTTGGGTGCAATAGCTTCTATTTGCGATAACCGGCGGAGATAATCGGGTGGTTCTACAGGTTCAGTAATCAACATGACCTGGATATGCGGCATTGACGTGACAACACTTATTCCTGCAGCTGAAAGAGCTTTTAACACCAATTCAGTACAATACATCTTCTCATCTTCACTCAATAAAAAATCGTTATCAAATGATTTCCCTATCTGGCGCAGAACATACTCACGAATACTATTTCTTGCATTGGCATCAATGCCTTTGATTCGATAGAAACCAATATCTGATGCGTTATCAGAAGCAGCAAATACGCTAAGCGGCTCGACTAGAACTCCCCCGGGAGATGTACCCTCTCCCGGCAATGCATGAACAACAACCAGGTCAGATTCTTGTTTGAGAATGATGCCGACGTGAGAAAATCTTGACGAATCACCTTGTGAAAGAACTAATCGACTCATGATATCTCGACCCGTTCTAAACACAAGATCACCATCAGATAAATTCCCTGCAACTTCCTCCCATCGGAACGATTTTTCGGTGGGAGAAGCCTCATACGCATTCATCTCACCGTGACCAACTTGAAGAATAGAAAGTACTAGCAGCAGGGTACTAGCCCAAGCTGCTTTACTTGTTAACAGTAATTTTCCACTTACCATCTTCTTTTATAAGTTTTATTTTTTCATTTTTCGGTAGACACGTGCCACGATACATTACGGTAGCAATCCCGAAACGGATTTCCCCTTCACCCTGTAGTTTGACCTGAATGTCTTTGATTCCCCCGCAAGTATTGATTGCTTCCGTCTCATTCGACAAGGCAGCAGACAGCTTTTCTTCTCCGAGCATGCCAATCAATTGGGCAGACACATAGCCTTTTGCTTCAGATATTTCACCGTTCGCAAGAGAATGATAGAAATCTTCTACGATTGATTCGGGCGACTTTCCGCAACCAGAGAGCAAAGAAACAGATACCACAATCAATAGTGCTGCCAATTGGTTCCGATATTTCATAATATCAATCCTTTCATTTACTCTATTTTTGTCTGCAATCTTTTTAATGTTTTCATGGATTTTGAAAAGAACGGTTAGCACCTCACACCCAATTCTTGCACTCGCACCGCCGAACTATAAAACACTCAACACTTTATTGAGAACTGCGAGGCTTTATCACTCAGCACCCGAGAGCTGCTGTATAGGTATCTTTATTTCTTACCCAAAAGCTTCTTTTCAACCAAATTGTTTATTACTGGGGTAATAGATGCTAAAAATTGATTAGCGGTATTCATATCCATGTTGGCGCTAACTAAAACAGGAAAAATTCGTGGGCCGAATTGTTCGTCAGCAAAAAACTCGCTTGGAGGAAAGTACATGGTTTCAACAAAAACTTGATCAATACGTCGCGATGCAAGATCAAGGTAGACACAATCCAAAGGTTTTTTTATGTTTCTCTCATAGCATTCCTCCGTTTTTATTATGAGTCCCAACATGCCTTGCTCTTTATAAGCTGCGACAGCAGTATCAGCGGCTTTAGCAAGATCTCGTTCAATCTCCTCTTGTGTTCTTGCATGTGCTGCGTTTTGTAAAATTCCAACGCTCAAAAACAACAACAATACAAAAAATTGTTTGAATTTCATTTCCAGTTCCTTTTTTCGGCAACAGGGGCGTTACCATGACGCCAACGCTGACTAGATGTCACCACATTGCGATGGCAATACAGAGATAGTAGTGATTTTCTTTCCATCATTCCCGAAGTACGCATAAGAGACAGTCACACCATTCTTTCTGAGCATCAGTGTTCTTTTTTCTGCGCATACATTATTGATTATTGTCTGACCAAAAGCGTTGTTCAGTTCGGAAGCTGAGATGCTGGATGATGGGTAATTGATCAAAGTGATGTTGTACTGAAAATTCTTATTAAGTACCACGGCGCTATCTATTCGTGTTTCCGAATCAATCATCATCGGCAATTTAGAATTAATTTCGCTCAAAGTTATGCGCAAGACTTCAGTAATAAAACCCTCTTCCTTTCTAGAGTTGAGCTCCATTTCCATTCTTGCACACAAATTGGAAGCGGGCGATGGCGCGCTAAAAAACAATCTAAGTTCAGTTGAAGCACCACCGCTGCCAAGATTATCGGCTACTACAGCGTACACGTGAGCAGTACTCTTACGTACTTCATAAGCAGTTATGCGTTGAGAGACGGGGCTGGCCTCACAAATTTTTTTGAGGGAAAAACCTTCAACGGACATGGCTTTTTTGAAATCAAATTCACACTGAACCGTATCGCACGATGGTGCAATGCTGACTTGCTCTGGACCCAATTTGGCAGGAGAATCTGATACCATCACTATCTTCCACGGCACTGGTTCCAGCCGTTGCCGGAGATGCTGCATTTCCTTGCCATTGAGTAGAACACGCGTTGTTCCACGCCTGTACGACGCGGAACCATGGCTCTCAATACCAGAAGATATCCATTTGATCTCGGGCATAGATTTACCTGCTCCCATTTCCCATTCCGGGTTTGAGCCGGGATTGACCATGAACGCTTCAATGAGTTTTGGCAATTCAATTGCTTGGGACTGGGTATAGCCGATGCCGGGCATGGCAAGGACAGTGAAGACCACAACCGACATAAACTTCATACAGACTCCTTAAAACTGTTATACGACCAAACAGTTGATATGAAGGACTGCGACAGGCAATCCCTCTCGATGGATAGGTTGGGCATCATTGGATGCAGGCTTACTTGGTATAGGTGTACTCGACGACCTTATCACCCTTAAACGCTACGATAAGCATCTGATCGTCAGATTCTTCTCTTACTAGCCCGTAAGTTGCAGCCTGAACATAGGCTCTGCCATAGGCATTCGAATAGCTGTACCTCCAAGTTTCTATTTCCGATGAAATACTCACAGACTCGGGCTCTCCGAAATGCTGCCGTATCTGTGCTTTCGTTGTAACGCCTTTTTTGATCTGAGAAACATAAGAATCGTCGAATTTACGACCTTGGGATGTGGATGCACACCCACTAGAGATGGCAACCGAAACAGCCAGGGTAACCAAGATAAACAATTTCCTCATTTGAACTCTCCTTTAATTGTAGAAGGTAAAAAAATGAAGACGATTATCCGACTCATGAAGCACCTCATGATTTGATTAATGAGGCTGTAATATAGAAGCTACGTACTTACAATTAGGTTACAGATACGGTGAAAGTCACGTATCTGTAGTCTGTAGTGCTACGAAGATATGATGAAGGCATTCAGGCAGCTATTTTTGCCTGAACTTTTTGTTTCCGGATCAGCCGTACTTCTTGCGGTTGCGGCGGCGGCGGCTATGTGCCCGCCGGGCTTCTTCCTCGGTCAGCGGTGTTTTCTTACCGGCATAGGGGTTGTGGCCAGTTCTGAATTCCACTCGTAACGGAGTGCCTTTCAACTCGAATACTTCCCTGAATGTATTTTCAAGATAGCGGCGGTAGGTTTGCGGGACATGTTCGAGCATAGAACCATGCACGATGATCAGCGGAGGATTTTCTCCTCCCTGGTGGGCATAGCGCAGCTTGGGCCGCGACATCCCACCACGCGGGGGTTGTTGTTTAGCAACGGCAGCCAGCATGGCTCGCGTCAATTTGGGTGTAGGAATATGCGCCATGGCAGCAGCATAGGCTGTATCCACCGAGGGCATCAACCCTTTCACACCGTTGCCGTACAGGGCAGAAATGTAGTGCAAATTGGCAAAACTCAGAAAACCGAGCTTGCGTTCAAACTCACGTTTGATGATTTCGCGCTGGTAGTCGTCCAGACCATCCCATTTATTGACTGCAATAACCAATGCGCGGCCGGTTTCCAGAATGAACCCGGCAATATGGGCATCCTGGTCGGAAATTTCATTGTGTGCATCGAGCACCAGGACGACTACGTTAGCAGCTTCAATCGACTGTAGCGTTTTGACTACCGAGAACTTCTCCACGGTTTCCCAAACCTTGCCTGATCGGCGCAGGCCCGCCGTATCGATCAGCGTATAGCTGCGCTGGTCATATTCGAAATCAACATAAATACTGTCTCGGGTGGTACCTGGCTGATCGAATGCAATTACGCGCTCTTCCCCCAGCAGGGTGTTGATCAGCGTGGATTTACCGACATTGGGGCGGCCGGCAATGGCAATGACAGGGCGTTTTTCCTGGCCAGATTCAGTCTCGGCAACCTCTTCATACGAATAATCTTCCAGCGCAAGATCGATCAGTTCGCCCAGATGCTCTCCGTGCAAAGCCGAAACAGCGCAGGGTGTACCCAGCCCCAGTTCATGAAATTCAGCCGTCACCGATGAATAAGGCATCCCTTCGGTTTTATTGACGACGAGGATTATTTTCTGGCCGGTTTTGCGCAGTTGCTCTGCAATGATCTTGTCTTGTGCAGCCAGTCCCTGACGACCATCGACGATGAACAGCACGACATCTGCTTCATCCACAGCTTGCAGAGTTTGTCTGGCCATGGCATGCAGGATACCGGATTTGACCACCGGTTCAAAACCACCGGTATCCACCACCAGATAGGGTTTGAGGCCCAGCCTGCCATGACCATAGTGCCGGTCACGCGTGAGCCCGGGGATATCGGCCACAATCGCATCACGACTGCGGGTCAGACGGTTGAATAATGTCGATTTTCCGACATTCGGGCGCCCAACCAGAACGAGTGTGGGTTTCATGAGAATGGGAGTATGAAAAAATGCTTCGCCCGGAAAGCGAGAAAACCCGGGTTATTGCAAGGAAAATGCGAAAAGTCCGCCTTTGTGTGTTTGTACGACAAAACCATCCGGCAGATACTCGGCACGCGATGAAATGGCGCTGCCATCGGTTGGTGCGCGGCTCAGCAGAGAACCATCCTGACGGCTGATCAGGGTAACATATCCCTGATCGTCACCCACTATCAGACGGGTACCTCGAGCGACCATCAGGGCAGACAGTTTGCGACTACCCAGTTTTCCCCTCTTCCAGACAGCAGCGCCACTGCTTTTGTCATAGGCGGCCACGGTTCCGTGTTCTTCGCTGATATAAACATGGCTGTTGTCCATTACCATGCCAGCACTGCTCGATGCATCCCTGGCCCAGATCTGATTCCCGTTGGAAATTTCAAAACAGGCGGCCCGGCCGCGATAGGCAACTGCGCATACCTGGTTTTCATCGACAACCGGCAGACTGCTGATGTCAGTCATACGTTCCAGCTCCGTAACGCCATGCGGTTGTGAAACGGTTGCCTCCCAGCCCACATTGCCGGTAAACAGATCCAGCGCGATCAGTTTACCGCCGGGAAATCCAGCAAAAACAGCACCCCGTGTAATCGATACGCCGACAAAGCTCCTGACTGTCAGCGGTGGTGTTACACCCTGATAGCTCCAGATCTGCTTTCCATCGACTGCATTCAGGCCGTAAAGCCTGCTGTCACCAGTACGCACCACCACAATTCCATTGTCTGTCTGCGGCGGGCTCAGGATTTCACTTGGCACCTGGGATTGCCACAGGGCATTGCCTGCTTCGTCGAATGCCAGTACCTCGCCCTTATAGGTTCCAAGCAGAATCATTCCTCCGCCTGTACCAACCCCTCCGGAAAGCTGGGATTTGGTATCCACACGCCAGATTTCACGTCCTGTCGCCGGATCGAGCTTAACCAGCCGTCCTTCTTCGTCAACGGCATACAGCGCGCCATTATCGTAAACCGGCAGAAAAACTGCGGTTTTGCTCTCTGACAGTTTTACCTGCCATAGCGGCTTGATCGGAGCCAGCGTTTGCAGCTCGGCAAGTTCGGTTTCATCGATTTCGACTTCATCCTCGTCACCGCTGAAAAGATCGGTAAAATGCGCACCTGTTATATCACTCAGATTTGCACAACCGCCCAACAGAATCAACAGCGCAAGTATGCAGACACGCAGTGCCCGGCAATAACCATTATGGAAAGTGAAATCAGGAGCCGATAACGAAATGCTGCCGATCACTGCCGTTGTTCCCTCAATACATCCAGTTTCATCTGTACGACATTCCGGTAAGCACCCTGTGCATTCAGGCTGTCCAGTGCCTTCTGGTAGGCTGCCCTTGCTTCATCCGTTTTCCCTGCGGCGGCCAGTGCATCTCCCCGTAAATCTGCGTAAAGCCCGGTAAAAGATGCAGCATGCTGTGCATCCAGTAATTTCAGTGCCTGGTCGTACTTGCTCTCATCCACCAGCACACTTGCCAGCCGCAAGCGGGCCATGTCCTTTATTTCAGGCTCTTCAGCATGGTCGAGCGCCCATTGCAGCATGTCTCTGGCAACCTGATCATTGCCTGCCTGACCTGCAGCACGGGCGGCTATCAGTGCCGCGCGCGAAGCATAGCCGCTGCCGGGAAAACCTTCGGTCAGCAAGTGTGCCGCATCGGTTATTTTGACGAGCTCACTCCCTTTTTCAACCTGTTGCTGGAGAACGACATATAAATCAGCTGCCTGCTGCGCCTGTTCAGCCTTGTAATGATTCCACAGCCGGTTACCGGCCACCGTTGCCGCAAAAACGGCAATGGCAAACAGCATAGTAGTACCGTTGGCAGCCCACCAGGACTTCAACCCTTCTATCTTTTCCTGTTCTTCAAAGTTGTACGCTGACATGGTTCTGATTTTCCACCTTGGTTAAATATTTCCCAGAAGTGCAGCGGCTTCGGCCAGATCGACCCTGATCTGCTCCGCTGCCTCACGTAATGGTTTGATGCTGATTTGCCCGGCTACGACCTCATCTTCTCCGATGATGGCGGCAAAACGTGCACCGCTGGCATCGGCTTTTTTCATCTGAGCCTTGAAATTTCCACCTCCGCTATGCAGCACCACTTTAAGACCATCATCTCGCAATGATTCTGCCACCTTCCATGAAAATTCGGCAGCAGCCTCCCCCTGATGCACCACATATACATCAGGAATGGCATGCGCTCCAACGGCACCATTTTCACCCATCAGTGCCAGTATTCGCTCGATACCCATGGCAAAACCGCATGCTGGTGCCGGTTTTCCGCCAATCTGCGCGACCAGCCCGTCATAACGCCCGCCTGCACAAATGGTCCCCTGCGCGCCCAGCTTGTCAGTCACCCATTCGAATACCGTGCGGTTATAGTAATCCAGCCCTCTGACCAGCCGGTTATTGATTTCGAAACTGATACCCTGGTTGCGCAAAATCCGTTGCAATGCCTCGAAATGGGCGAGTGAATCTTCATCCAGATCATCGAACAGGCGAGGGGCACCAGCCAGTATTTCACGCATGGCCGGATTCTTGCTGTCGAGAATACGCAGCGGATTGGTTTTTAACCGCCGGCGTGCATCCTCATCGAGATCATCACAGAATTTTTCCAGATAACTGATCAGACGGGCACGATAAACCGAACGTGATTCGGTACTGCCAAGTGTACTGATTTCGAGACGGATATCTGAAATACCCAGTAAACGCCACAACCGCGCGCACATGACGATGAGTTCCGCATCGATATCCGGACCGGCAAATCCAAGTGCTTCCACACCCACCTGGTGAAACTGGCGATAACGGCCCTTTTGCGGGCGTTCGTGCCGGAACATCGGCCCGCTGTAATACAGGCGCTGGGGACCCGCATACAGCAGATTGTGCTCGATTACCGCACGCACGCAGGAAGCTGTGCCTTCCGGGCGCAATGTCAGATTTTCCCCGTTGAGATGATCGACAAATGTATACATCTCTTTTTCGACGATATCGGTCACCTCTCCGATCGAACGGACGAACAGATCAGTCTGTTCGACGATGGGGGTACGCAGATTACGATAGCCGTAGGCAGCCAACCATGTGCGAATCGTATCTTCAAAAAACGCCCACAAACCGCTTTCGTCAGGCAGGATGTCGTTCATCCCGCGAACTGCCCTGATTGGTTCAGGCATTTGCTGCTTTTTTTCGGTATTTGGTACGTACGTATTCATCAACGATCATACGGAATTCGCCTGCGATGTTATCGCCTTTCAGGGTAACGGTCTTCTGACCATCCACAAAAACCGGGGCAACCGGAGTTTCTCCCGATCCGGGTAAACTGATGCCGATATCAGCATGCTTGCTTTCACCCGGCCCGTTGACCACACATCCCATGACTGCTAGTGACATATTCTCGACACCTTCGTATTGCTCACGCCAGATGACCATCTGTTCACGCACATAGATTTGAATGCTTTCTGCAAGCTCCTGGAAATAAGTGCTGGTTGTCCGCCCGCAGCCCGGACAGGCTGCCACCAGCGGAACAAACGCACGCAATCCCATCGTCTGCAGGATTTCCTGTGCCACGATGACTTCACGAGCACGATCTCCACCCGGCTCCGGTGTCAAGGAAACACGGATCGTGTCGCCGATCCCTTTAAACAGCAGTACCGCCAGTGCGGCTGTCGAAGCGACGATCCCTTTTGAGCCCATACCGGCCTCGGTCAATCCCAGATGCAGTGCATAGTCGCATTGCTCGGCCAGCGCACCATAGACGGCAATCAAATCCTGCACACCACTGACTTTGCACGACAGCACGATATGATCACGGGCCAGGCCCAGCTCTTCAGCTCTGGCTGCGCTTTCCAGCGCAGAAGTGATGAGTGCCTTGTGCATGACCTGCGAAGCGCCCAGCGGATCAGGCGAACGTGCATTCTCATCCATGATTCGTGCCAGCATCTCAGGATCGAGACTACCCCAGTTGACCCCGATACGAACCGGTTTATCATATTTGCAGGCTGTCTCTATCAACAGGGAAAACTGTTCATCACGCTTGCGGCCATGGCCGACATTACCCGGATTGATACGATATTTGGCCAGTGCTCTGGCACATTCGGGATACGCGGTCAGCAGCTTGTGTCCATTGAAATGGAAATCGCCAACGAGCGGAACATGACAACCCATATCATCCAGTCGAGCACGGATCCCGGCAACGGCACGCGCAGCTTCCATGGAATTGACGGTGATTCTGACGAGTTCTGAGCCTGCAAGCGCAAGCTGGGCGACCTGCTGGGTGGTTGACACCTCGTCAGCAGTATCGGTATTGGTCATTGACTGCACAACGATCGGCGCACCACCACCGATCATCACCGAACCTACTTTGACACCCACGCACTTCCGGCGTGAGGCAGGTACGTTATTAGAAGACATGGTTAAAACCCGATTCTCAGAAATTCGTACAAGATTATTCAAGTGAAAAGCGTGCGACATCATCGTTGCCGCGTGTATAAGGTGCAAGATCAACCTTGCGCCCGTTATAGGTAAGACTGACCCCGGCTGCATTGCCGATGACCAGATATAAAGGCGGCTTACCTTCTATCGTCTGCTCGGTTCCGCGTGAATGGGTTTTTTCGAGAATGACCCGGCCGCCACTATCCTTGATTTTGACCCATGAATCACGGGAAAAAGAAAAATGCAGTGATTTTTTACCATCGTCTGAAGCCTTGGGTACCTCTACAGCCGGTACAGAGGGTGCGGGCAGTTCAGGCAATGTCGTCGCAACTGATGGCACACTGGCACCAGCGGGTGCAGGTGTGACCAATGGCAACCCGGAAGAAGAGGAAGACAATGGCAGTGCCAGATCTATTGCTACCTGATCATTGCCGTCAGCTGAGATCGATGACATCACCTGATCTGTATCCCCCGCCGAGAAGGAAGCCAACTGTTCCGGTACTTCTTCACGATAAATTCCATAGGCCGCAAGCGCTGCCAGTATCACCGCAATATACAGCCACCCGCCGCGACTGCTGCGGCCAGATCGGTAAACAGGCTCGATCGCCTTGAAACGCTGCGCATTTCTTTTACTGGAAAAGACAGTATCCACTGGCCTTGCCTGAGGCACCGCTTCCATTAACAGCGGCACATCGTCGAGCTGCAGCAGATTGGCATAATTGCGTATATAGCCACGTAAGAATACGGCGGCTGGCAGCCTGGAAAAATCCTGTGCCTCGATCGCCTCCACTTGCTGTTCAGACAGACGAAGACGGTGTGCCACCTCGCCTACATTCATACCACGTCTGATCCTCGCATCACGCAATACCTGCCCGAAACCGGAAGCGGCCGTACCACCTGTTGTTGCCGCTTCAGCCGGATCACCAGCCTGAGCAGGCGAATATGGCATCGTACCTACAGGTTCCGCCTGAAGAGATACAGCTTGATCTGAGGTTTCAACCGGCTCTGCATCACGGATGAGATCTGATTTCTGATCACGAGCCAATCCGTCTCTTTCATCTAATTCATTATCTTTCATGATTCAACCTGCCTGCACGCGATTCCCGGGCTTCCCGGGAATCAGGAAAACGTTTCTGTAGCTGAAAAGCATAATTGGTTTCTGCATTGACATCTCCGTTTGCTCGTGCAATGCGAACAGCCAGCCACAAACTGCCTGGAGCGGGAGGATATGTCTGTAAATACCGGTTGATTGCAGCCCAGGCTTTTTTCACTTCACCACGACTGAAATCCAGTTCTACCAGACCAAGCCGGGCCAAAGGATAACCCGGGCGGATAACCAGAGCCTCCTGAAAGTAGCTTTGTGCCCGCTCGAAGTCATTCTGCTTCAGAACGCACAATCCTGCGTTGGTATAGGTTCTTTCTGGTGTTTCATACAAGGGATCACGCACAGCCGCCATGAAATGACCGATGGCCTGTTCTATCCCGTCAGGTTTTCGCTGACATAAGAACCAGCCGAAATTATTGCGTATATCAGGATCGTTTGGAGTGATTCCAAGTCCGCGCTCAAAGTTCCATTCCGCGCGATCATCCTCCTGCAGATCCATATAAACCAGCCCCAGCATGTTATAAGCCGGAGCATAGTCGGTTTTTTTCTGCAGTGCGATTTCAGCTTCTTCTATCGCTACCCGATACTGGCCACGGTGATAGTACTGGCCCGCAAGTTCAGTGTGAATTTTGGCACTTTGCAATGCGCGCTGCTTCAGTTCCTCGGGAGTCGGCTTTTCCTGAACCGGTGCATGTCCGCAACCCGCCAGCCATACCAGAAATCCGAGAACTCCCGTTCTAATCAGCCTGTTCATTTTGCCTGCATGCTTACCCAACACTGGATTTATATATCTCCGATTATCTGGCAACTGCCGGCTGACCAGTTCCACACCCGCTCGTCCGGCGTGTCTTGTCACGCACCTGCCCTGCCAGTTGACCGCAGGCAGCGGCGATATCATCCCCGCGCGTTTTACGTACTGTCGTAACGATACCTGCTTGCATCAGTACATCCCGGAAATTACCGATGGCTTCTGCACCCGATCGCTCATAACCGGAACCGGAAAAGGCGTTAAACGGGATCAGATTGAGTTTGCATGGAACGTTCCTGACGAGTTGAACCAGTTCTCGTGCCAGCGCCACACTGTCATTCACGCCTTTCAGCATAACATATTCAAACGTAATAAAATCTCTCGGAGCAGCTGGCAGGTAACGCTCACAGGCGGCCAGTAAATCCCTGATCGGATACTTTTTATTGATGGGCACCAGCTGGTCACGCAAGGCATCATTCGGCGCGTGCAGTGAAACCGCGAGCGCCACCGGGCAGCGCTCACGCAAGCGATCCAGAGCGGGGACCAGTCCAGATGTACTTACCGTTACCCGGCGGCGTGACAAACCATACGCATCATCGCTCAGCATCAGATCCAGTGCCGTTACCAGGTTTTCAAAATTGGCCAGCGGCTCACCCATCCCCATCATGACGACATTGGTAACCGGCCGCCTCGTTTCCGGCTTGTCTGTCTGCACTCGTGTGGTATCCAGGGGAAACGGGTCATGACTACCTGCTTCGAGCAGCCGATTGGCCCACCACAATTGACCGATGATTTCTGCGACGCTCAGATTGCGGTTGAAACCCTGTCGACCGGTGGAACAAAAGCTGCATGCCAACGCACAGCCTACCTGACTGGAAACACAAAGCGTGCCCCGGCTGGGCTCGGGAATGAAAACCATTTCCACCGCATTCCCCGCTCCTGTCGATAACAGCCATTTGCGGGTCCCATCCCCTGCAGTGTAGTCACTGACGATTTCAGGCAACTGGACAACGGCACATTCCATCAGCTTATGACGGAACCCTTTTGCCAAATCGCTCATTTCCATGAAGTCCGTCTTGCCGGACTGGTGTACCCAGCGCAACAACTGCCTTGCCCGATAAGGCTTCTCGCCCATTTCTCCGCAGAAACGGACCAGTTCTGTCTTATTGAAATCAAGCAGGTTGATCATTGCGCCCGGTTTTCCAAATCAGCAAGGGTGTACATTATCAGCGTGAATGTATTTCCAGAGACGGGAAGAAACAGGCGATTTCAACGGCAGCCGTTTCAGGTGCATCCGAACCATGTACTGCATTGGCATCGATACTTTCTGCAAAATCCGCGCGAATCGTACCTTTTTCTGCTTTCCTGGGATCTGTGGCACCCATCAGTTCACGATTTTTGGCAATTGCGTTTTCACCTTCCAGCACTTGGATCATCACTGGCCCGGAAATCATGAATTCGACCAGATCCTTGAAGAAAGGTCTTTCCCTGTGAATCGCATAAAAATTCTCTGCCTCGACTCTCGACAAGTGCGCCATGCGGGCAGCAACGACTTTCAGGCCAGCCGCTTCAAATCGTGCATAGATTTGTCCGATGACGTTCTTTGCTACCGCATCGGGCTTGATAATGGACAAAGTCCTTTCAACTGCCATCAAATACCTCATAAAAATAGTTCATCACGAGCCGGTATTCTAACAAAATCTAACAAAAACCCTTGTATGATTTACTAAATCAGCAGTTGGAGAAGAGTGCGCAGGCACAACCTGCTACGACAAGGCTATATTGATATCGCTCTGATCAGATTGCCAGAGCAAGATGAGAGAAAGTTGCGATATCCCGGAATACCGGGTGATTTCAGAGAGGATGACGCATTATAAAAAAATCAGGCCGGATTCAATCCAGCCTGATTTTCTGCCACCGTAGTTTCAGATGTTACTTATTCTACGACGTTAAGGGTACCTGGCAGGTGGATGTTTTTAGGATGAAGCTGGCACCAGATCGTGAAAGCACCTGCTTTATCAGCGGTAAAGCTGATAGTTTTGGTTTCGCCTGCTTTAATGACTTCCTGAACACCAAACGCATCAATTGAAAATCCTTCGCTGATGGGTGATTTGTTTTCAACAACGATTTTCACTGCATCGCCTTTCTTGACGACCAGTGTCTCCGGCTCATTCAACACATTGAAAGCACGGATATTTTTTACGGTCACACCTTCCACGTTGAGTTCAGGAATAGTGGTATCGTAGGCATTGATAACCACATTGAAGTTGTGTTCAGCCTGTGCAGCACCCGCCAGCAACAGTGATCCCACAGCAAAACCTGCAAGCATTGCTTTTGTTGTTTTCATGATTACCTTCCTCTACTAAAATTTATATTTTATTCAGCGAAACATCGTTCATCGCTCGCCGGCCCCAATCTGCAGCTTCCTGCAAATCAGCCAATGGACAAACCCTCTGCCGGGATATTCATACAACGATCCTGCCTGCAGAGAAATCTATCTGTCATGTTATTAGAATCAGACCAGCTACCAAAGAACCCGTAACCACCGAGTCCCGGCGGGAGAGTCTAGACAAGCTAATGATAAATGTCAATCCAGACACTAAATTAATGATAATCATTGCCGATTTCTCCGGCAGAAAGACAGGTGCAGACGACGCCTTGAAATCACCAGATTTTTTAGAAAGTATCCGCCCGGACCCCCTCAACGGATTAGGGTAAAATGCTGCTGATTTTTTGATACCTGCTTACCTGCGCCCCATCACATTCCGGAGCCCCACCCATGAAAATCCAGGATTTCATCCAGAACCGCAGCAAAGAAAATTTTGCCCTGCATGACAAGTATCTGAACAGCCAGATGGTCAAAGTCCTCAAAACCATCGATTTTGATCGTCATTATGTCCGGGCAGAAGGCGCATATCTGTTCGACGAGCAGGATAACCGCTATCTGGATTTGCTGAGTGGCTTCGGTGTCTTTGCACTGGGGCGCAATCACGCGGAAATCGTCGAAGCACTCAAAAGCACTCTGGAGGCAGATTTACCCAATCTCGTCCAGCTCGACGTATCATTACTCGCAGGACTGCTGGCGGAGAGGCTGGTTAAACTGACCCCGGACGGATTAAAACGTGTCTTTTTCGCCAACTCGGGTACCGAAACAGTCGAGGCGGCGATCAAATTCAGCCGTTACGCAACCGGAAAATCCAAAATCATTTTCTGCCACGGCTGTTATCACGGGCTGAGCCTTGGCTCTCTCTCTGCCACGGGAGATGATCATTACAAGAAGGGATTCGGCCCGATGGTGCCGGATTTTATCGAAATCCCGTTCAATGATCTCGAAGCACTGGAACAGGTGCTTGCGCAGGGAGATGTCGCCGCCTTCATTACTGAGCCAATTCAAGGACACGGTGTCTGGATACCGGACGATAACTATCTGCCGGAAGCAGCCAGACTCACCCGCAAATACGGCGCACTGTTCATCACGGATGAAATACAAACCGGACTGGGACGGACCGGCAAGTGGTGGGCGGTCGAACACTGGTCTGTCGAACCCGATATCCTGTGCATATCCAAGACGCTTTCCGGCGGATTCATCCCTGTGGGTGCGCTGGTCTGCAAGGAATGGATCTTCGATCGTGTTTTCAACCGCATGGATCGCGCTGTCGTTCACGGCAGTACATTTGGTAAAAACAACCTGGCAATGGCCGCCGGTCTGGCTACACTGGAAGTACTGGAATCAGGAAATCTCATCGAACATTCCGCCCGTACCGGAGCAGCCATCATGGATGCGCTGACTCCACTGACGGAAAAATACGAATGCTTCAAGGAAGTACGAGGCAAAGGCATGATGATCGCGCTGGAATTTACCGAACCGAAAAGCCCTATGCTGAAGCTGTCGTGGAAAATGCTCGAATCTGCCAACAAGGGACTGTTCTCACAGTTGATAACCGTCCCGTTATTCAGACAGCACCGGGTTCTGTCTCAGGTAGCCGGCCACGGCATGAATATCGTCAAATTCATTCCACCACTCATCCTGACAGAATCCGATGTTCAATGGATCGTTACTGCGGTCAGTGATGTCGTGGCCAATGCACACCGCGGACCTTCAGCGGTATGGGATTTTGGCAAAACGCTGGCATTCAGCGCACTGCGCGCCAAACTACACGCCTGAGAACCCGTTCAAAATCCCGATCAAGGGGGTAGTACAAGGCAAAATTGAATGAGAAAACGGAGCATACCCGAAGTATGTGAATATTTTGAGTTCGATTTTAACGCTGCAATGCGCCCTTCAGTGGGATCTTGAACAGGTTCTGAGCAAATTCAACCGTTCCACAAGCAATTACCTTTGCTTTCGGCGTTGATGCGTTCCACCAGCCGGCTATGCAACTCGAGTTCTGCCTGCGTGGCAGGCTGAACGATCAGCGCAAGATTCTCCACCTTGCCGACAGCCGGATTATCGGCTTGTCGCGATGCTGGCGCATCCATTTCCATCAGCAGGCTTTCCTGACCACGTGTCATTGCCAGGTAAACTTCGGCCAGCAACTCTGCATCGAGCAGAGCGCCATGCAGTGTTCTGTGGGAATTATCGATCTGATAACGCTCACATAACGCATCCAGATTGTTTCTCTTGCCCGGGTGCAGCTCTTTTGCCAGGACCAGTGTATCGATGATCTGCAGACAATGATTCTGCATCGATTCAAATCTGATCAGGTCGAGTTCACGATTGATGAACCCCACATCGAAAGGCGCGTTATGAATGAAAATCTCGGCATCTGCTATGAACTCCAGAAACTCGCTGCAAACATCCTGGAATACGGGTTTATCCCGCAAAAATTCACGAGTCAGTCCATGTACCCGCAGTGCACCTTCATCACTCTCCCGCCCGGGATTGAGATAGCGGTGAAAGTGACGATCGGTCAAACGCCGGTTACACACTTCCACTGCTGCTATCTCGACGATACGGTGCCCCAGTGCAGGATCCAGACCCGTCGTCTCAGTATCAAGAAATACATACCGCATGATTTGCCCGATCAATCCGCTTTTTCAGACAGTACTGACACCACTCCACGGTTGGCAAGCATATCGGCTCGCTCGTTGCCATCATGGCCGTTATGCCCTCGAACCCAGAACCATTCAACCTGGTAACGCCGGGACAACTGATCCAGCTCCTTCCACAATGCTTCATTCTTCACCGGTTTTTTATCCGCTGTCAGCCATCCGCGTTTTTTCCACGAATGAACCCACTCACTGATACCCTTCTGCACATATTGCGAATCGGTATGCAGTTGAACTCGCAAAAATTGCCCGGTATCGGGCAGTGATTCCAGCGCCTGCAAGGCACGAATGGCAGCCAGCAGCTCCATCCGGTTATTCGTCGTCACAGGTTCTCCGCCGAAAAACTCCCGTACTTCACCGTCGAACTTCAGACAAACTCCCCAGCCCCCTATTCCCGGATTACCCTTACAGGCACCATCCGTAAAAATCTCCACCAGCTTTACACCCTCTTCCAATTGCATTACACGTCCCTGTTGTTCACGGAGTATTGCACCCCGTATTTCCTGTTTTCAATCAGCCCGCCACCGGCCTTCTCGCGCCATGGTACCGTGGATACTTCTAAATTATTCATCCGATGCCCTCGTTCGATCTGCGGAACCACTACCGTACCCCTTTTTGCAGGCGAATCCTCCCAGCGGGGCGTGATGACGTGCAAACCACATTCATGCTTGACTGCCTGTAAAAAATAAACTCCCCCGGCAATCGGCCACCAGCGATCTCCGGCCGCCTCCATGAAACGCAGACGGGAAAGCCACTTTTCCCGGGTACATGGCGGCACATAGCAGCCAAACTGTCCCGCAACGATTTCAAAATTATGCAGCTCCAGCCAATCCTGCATGCGTGGCAGAGCAATGAAACGACCGCACCATGGAAAATCCGTTTTCGATTTTGCCATGCGCTGACGCATTCCCCAGAGACTGAACGGGTTGAATCCGCTGATGATGACTTTACCCTCCGGAATCAGCACCCGGTGTGCTTCCCGGAGTATCTGGTGAGGATTCGAATTGAACTCGAGTGTGTGCGGCAACAGAACGAGATCGATGCTGCTGCTTTTGATAGGCAGAAAATGAGGATGCGCGTAAACCGAAGCACCGTCCCGTACGCCGAGTGCGAACTTGAAGGGCATCCGGTTGTTGCGCAGAAAATCAAACCCGGCAAAACCGATCTGGGTCGCGTTATAACCAAAAATATCCGTCACGACACGGTCGAAATAACGCTGTTCCTGTTCAAGAACATACTGTCCCAGCGATGTTTCTAACCACTGTTGCATACTTTGCTGCAATACAGAATCGAACATATTATCAGGATGATTGGTTATGATGATGACCCGTCTGCTATCTGCTACAAGGAGGCAAAATGATCAACGTTTTTCCTGTCCGGGCGTTTAGGGACAATTATATCTGGATCGTTCACAATCAACAGTTCGCTCTCATCATAGACCCGGGCGATGCGACACCGGTTCTCACCTGGCTGAGACAACAAAAATTACAACCCATTGCAATCCTCTGCACCCATCACCATCATGATCACACGGGTGGTATTTCCCTGCTGGTACAAAAATTCGAAATACCCGTTTATGGCCCTGCCAGTGAGAAGATACCGGGGATGACCCACCCGCTTGCGGAAGGGGACACCCTCGTGTTCCCGGAGCTATCGCTGGAACTTAGCATTCTGGACGTCCCCGGACATACCGCAGGCCACATTGCCTGTCATGGCCAGAACCGGCTGTTCTGCGGGGATACGCTGTTTGCCTGCGGTTGCGGAAGAATCTTTGAAGGCAATGCACAACAGATGTTTGATTCTTTACAGAAACTGACCGACCTGCCTGACGAAACTCAAGTTTATTGCGCCCATGAATACACGCTGGACAATATCCGCTTCGCCAGGGCGATCGACCCTGATAATCCCGAGCTGATTGAACTGGAAAGTAACGTGGAAGAAAAGCGGGAGCAGAATATGCCCACACTCCCCTCCAGTCTGGCTGCAGAAAAAGCCACCAACCCGTTTCTGCGTTGCAATCAGCCGGCCATCATCCAGAGTGCCAGCCGGTATGCCGGGCGGCAGCTCACTGATCCGGTCAGTGTATTTGCTGCGATCCGTGACTGGAAAAACAATTTCCGGGGAAACACCGACTTACCGATGTGATCCGGTAATCTGCCTGTTCGTCAGCATCAGACCCGGCAACCATCGGCATCGCACCCCGGCTGTGTATCGGACTCATTGCCAGCTGAATCTGTCGAACCGGCAGCCAGCTCTTCATCAGACACTTCTTCAGCCAGCAGCGTCCCGATCGACACACCCAGCAACAAATCACTGACATGGCCAAATTTGTGCAAACGCAGATGACCCGTCTTATCCACCAGAATGGTGGTCGGTGTCCCCTGCATGTGGTAAGTCATCATCGTGTGCGGAATCGAATGCTGCTCATTCGGTTTGTCTATCCCAATCGGAAAACGCAGCCTGTACTCATAGGCAAAAACTTCCAGCGCATCGCGCCCCATGACCTCATGATGCTCGAAAACCGTATGCAGGCCGATCACCGCCACACGATCAGGGTCGAATTCATCAAAAATACGCTGTGTCTGAGGAATACCCTGCTGAACACATCCCGGACACAGCATTTGAAAGGCATGCATCAATACTACCTTACCGCGCAAGGAAGCCAGCGTAACCGGTTGCGGTGTATTCAGCCAATCCGAGGTAATCAGCTCCGGCGCCTTGATTTTTTCAACGGTTGTACTTTTTTTCATAATTTCAACAGTGAGATACGTGACTGAAAACAGGAACATTTTTGCTGGCGCGATAATAACACGCGCAGCCGGCCGCACTGAAGCAATCGGAGCAGGAAGCGAGCTCCGGTTTTGCGGATGGATTTCCGCGAGCCGGCGGATACGGGCTGCCTGTCGTTTACTTGATCCGGACAGGTATCACAGTTACCAGTGACAGGGACGTTATGCCATACTGAACTGAAGTTCTTCAAAGTCAGGAAATTTTATATATCGTTAATTTATTTCACGGGGCCAAGCAATGAAGCAATCCATCTTTTTTCTTACTGCGCTGATACTGTTCCATGCTTCAAGTAACGCAGGCACGCTTGTCAATGGCACCTGGTCACCAATGGGATGCGGTGAACGGCCTGTAGCACCAGTTGTCAGCGCTGCCAGCGTCGAGGACTATAACCGCAGTGCCGAAGCAATCAATGAATGGCAGAAACACGCCCAGCAATATAATTCCTGCCTGGTTGACGAAGCGAATGCAGACAATGCGCTGATCGCCAGAACGGCGAATGATCAGCAGGCGAAATTCCGGGAAGAGATTGACCGGATCAATGCAGAAACCGACAAAGCGAGGGCTGAACTGGATAGTAAAAGGTAATTCTTGATACGGTAAATGATGGGCAGTGTGGCCCCTTCACAATGAACTCAATGCTGCAGGTATGTCTGCAAAATCAGTGCCTCAAAGAGGTGCAGCAAAATCATACGCTCGCTTGTTTTTCGATGTACCTGGCTGAATACCGTCTTAATCGGTTACTGCCGCCTGAGCGGGCTACTGATTTGCGCACTGTGGAGACTTTTAAGCCATGCGGTGGAGGATCGAAAAGTGTATATGGGCACTCGTTTCACGCAGAGATACCCTTCCAGAACGTACTCAACTTATTTTTTGATGTCTGATAAACAGGACAAAATCCACCATTCATATCAATAGCTAGCCAGTCCGCGTTCGCGCCCCCAGACGACTGCAGCACTCCGACGGTGTACGCCGATCTTGTCGTACACCGCCGCAACGTGGTTGCGCACCGTATTGCGTGACAATTGCAGTATCGTCGCAATGTCGGCATCGCTTTTGCCCTGGCAGATCAGGCTCAGCACTTCCTTTTCACGCGCTGTCAGAATCGAAAGCTCCAGCTTTGAGTCAGTTGCTCCGGAATGGCGCAATTGGGCAAGTTTTTCCATCACAGTTTGACTGAACCAGGACGTATCTTGCATGACTGCGTCAATGGCAGCAATCAATTCTATTTCAGTACGCTTGCGATCCGTGATGTCTTCAAATACGCACAGCACACATGCATCATCGTTAATAGTGACAGGCTCTGCCGAAATCAGCGTATCCAGCATGATACCGTCCGCTCCGCGCAGTGGCACTTCGTAGTTGCGGATACCACTCCCCTCATGCAGTTCGTCGCGTATACCCGCCAGTATCCCGGCATCTTCCCACAGGCCAATTTCAACCACGGTCTTACCCTGAATTTCCTCGTTCCTATACCCCGTAACCGATTCAAAAGCAGCATTAACCGCTATCACGCGCCATACTGGCTCGACGCAAACCATCATCGGGATCGGAGCCAGGTCGAATGCCTTGGAAAAACCCTCTTCGCTGCGTTTCAGAGACTCCTCGGCCTGCTTACATGCATCCAGATCGATAAAGGTAAACATCATGCATGCTTCATTGGCGACTTCGATCGGTTGACCAGCCACAATCACGAATTTGTCGATTCCCCCTTGCACACGCAATATCGCCTCCTGTTGCGCAATGGGTTCACCCTGCTGAAGTGATTGGATCGCCTGTTCGCGATATTCAGCTTCACGCAAAACATCCAATTCGTACAACGATTTATCAATGACCTGATCACTGCTGTAACCCGTCATTCTCAGGAAACCACGGTTCACTTTGATGTATCGGGTATCCGACAACCGGCAAACCACCGCAGGTGCAGGATTGACCGCAAAAGCGCGTTCAAAACGCCCTTCAGCATTGACTTGTTCGGTCTCATCCCTGATCACGATGGCCACAGCCTCGATTTCATCATGCGCTCCTGTGAACAGCACGCTGCGCATGACAAGCACACGACGGAAATCGGAGTTTTTCCGGCGTAGCGTCAGTTCCACCCTGACATCATCGAATTCCTCGCCTGAGACGGCACGCGCCACCGGATATTGTCTGGCAGCAAGTTTATGGTGATTCAGGTACATCAGCACAAAGCGCTTATGGTACTGGGCAGCAGTTACTCCAAGTTCTGCAAGCTGCTCACAACCATGCATGGCAAGTGCAGCCTTGTTAGCCCAGGTAATCTTGCCACTCGGATCAATCAGGAGAACTCCCTCAACCAGATGTGAGATGAGTTGCTGAAGCTGTTCCCGACCGGTATCCGGCTTGTTCTGTTTTGTATCCATACGCCCCCTGCAAGGCAAATCTCTACCAGAACCCGAGGTTTCCATACTCAATCACAAAATAATAAGAGAAATGATAATGGTATAGAAATACTACA